>Ga0310123_10002389_pt1 | contig 14983 bp, 9 predicted proteins | sample CB6_AW_1057_MG_FD_203505 | JGI IMG/M metagenome (GOLD analysis project Ga0310123, IMG submission 203505) | Marine microbial communities from Western Arctic Ocean, Canada - CB6_AW_1057 | ecosystem: Environmental > Aquatic > Marine > Oceanic | place: Canada: Western Arctic Ocean | collected... | reverse complement strand
GCCGAATCTGCTCGGCCCGACCGTCGATCTCCGATTTCTTGCCGGCTCCCTTGACCACCGTGGTGTTCTCGGCATCGATGATGATCTTGCCGACGGTGCCAAGTTGATCGACGGTGATATTTTCGAGCTTGATGCCGAGGTCCTTGAAGATGGCCTGGCCGCCGGTCAACACGGCGATATCTTCCATCTGGGCCTTGCGGCGGTCACCGTAGCCGGGGGCCTTGACGGCGGCGATCTTGATGATGCCGCGAAGCTTGTTGACGACCAGGGTCGCCAACGCCTCGCCTTCGACGTCCTCGGCGATGATCAGCAGAGGCTGGCCCGATTCGGAAATCGTCTCCAGCAGCGGCACCAGGTCCTTGGCGTTGCTGATCTTTTCTTCCCAGATCAGCACGCGGCAGTTCTCGAGTTCGCAGATCTGCGCGTCCTCGTCGGTGACGAAGTGGGGCGAGAGGTACCCGCGTTCGAACTGCATGCCCTCGACCAGGTCAACCTCGGTGTTGATCTGCCGGCCTTCCTCGACGGTGATCACGCCGTCGTTGCCGACCTTCAGCAACGCGTCGGCCAGGATCGCGCCGACTTGGGGGTCGTTGTTCCCGGCGATCGCGGCCACCGTGGCGATCGCCTTCTTGTCGTTGGACTTGACCGGTGTGGCCATTTTTCCGAGTCGCTCGAGGCAGACGTCGACGGCCTTGTGGACACCTCGGGCCATCGCCATCGGGTCGGCACCCGCGGCGATGTATTTCAGCCCCGACTGGTAGATCGCCTCGGCCAATATCGTGGCGGTGGTGGTCCCGTCGCCGGCCACGTCGCTCGTCTTGGAAGCGACCTCCTTGACCAGCTGAACCCCCATGTTCTCGAACGGGTCCTCCAGCTCGATGTCCTCGGCGACGGTCACGCCGTCCTTGGTCACCTTGGGGGCACCCCAACCCTTGTCGAGCACGGCGTTGCGGCCACGCGGTCCCAGGGTACTCTTAACCGCCCGGGCCAGCTTCGACACTCCAGAAAGCAGGCTCTTGCGGGCGTCCTCGTCAAATGTCATCAACTTGGGCACGGTCTGATCCTCACGCTGCCGCTGGCAGCCTCTACAGAATGCAATTCACACGTTGACGTTTTGCAATCGTCGTGCCAAAACTGTCGGCGACGACGCAAGACCCTCTATTGAGAGAGTTTAGGATCGAACTGTCAAGTCACCGCCGAGGGGCGAGAATCTGCCAAGTTGGCAGTCTCCGGTGCCGGTCTGCCACAGAGACCGGTTGAGGCACCCTTGGGGACTGGCTCAACCGGCGGTCTGCCCGGGGGGCGGATCGCCGGGGATGCCTGTCGCAGGTCTGCCCGCCAAATCAATTGGTCGTCAGTCTTTGACCAAGAGTCCGGCCTTTGACCAAGAGTCCAGCATTGCTAGAATTGCCGCCTGTCCTCGGGATGTAGCTCAGCCTGGCAGAGCGCTGCGTTCGGGACGCAGAGGTCGCAGGTTCAAATCCTGTCATCCCGACTGCACGAGACAGAGAGCCCTTCGGCAAGAATGTCGAAGGGCTTTCTGAATTGAGGGACGAGAGAGTTACGTCGTCGAGCACAAAGTTCAAACAGGTCGTTTCCCGTAACCGGCGTTTTCCGGTTGACCATCACCCATGGCGGCGCCTTCGGATCTCACGTCACCGTTCCGGGCACCGGGATCACCCTGGGTCACGGCATGTTTTATTTCGACCCACGGCCGGGTCGAGTCAATTCGGTCGAAACCACTCAAGCGACCACTCAACAACACCGCCTGCATGATCGTGCGGCTGCCCAGGCGTGCCGTGGCAACCGGGCTCAACGGAGGCCGGCGGATCATCTGCGTCATGCCACGCGTCGTCCAACTGCTGGTCAACCGCGACGCCACCGTCCTCCAGGCGGCTCCACGTCGAGGAAAGTGGGCCGGTTGAGATCACCCGGGATGTCGGTCAGGATACGATCGCTGCGCTGCGGGACATGAGACATGGGACACGAGATCAAGACGTCCGAGACTCTTGCCGGTGACGTCAACTGCACCGAGGTCCTTGAGGACTCGAGCATTCGTGTCGGAGACAGTGTAGCGCAGGCTGGTGTTTGACGGGCTGTTTTCAGAATTCGCTCGTGGCTGTCATGACTGCTGGAACTCTCGAATTGAAGAAGGTGACCGCACATTGTGGTGCCCTAGTCGAGGGTCTGGACCTGTCTCGGCCGCTCAAGGAAGACTCGATCGAATCTCTCAAGACGGCGCTGGCCGAGCATTGCGTGCTGTTCTTTCGCGACCAGCACATGACACCCGAACAGCAAAAAACACTCTGCAGCCACTTCGGACCGCTGCACGTTCATCCTGCCTGGCCGAGGATCGTCGCAGGACATCCGGAGATCATGGAGATCTACTCGGACGAAACCACCCAGCGGATTGCCGGCGAGGACTGGCACTCGGACGTCTCGTGCGATGTCGAACCCCCGCTGGGCACGCTCCTGTACATGCTCGAAACACCCCCGACCGGCGGTGACACGCTGTTTGCCAACATGTACGCCGTCTTCGAATCACTCTCGGAACCCATGCAGAGGTTCCTGGAAGGCCTGACCGCCTGGCACGATGGAGAATTCGTCTATCGCGGTCGGTACGACGACGGGCTGGAGCCCTCCAGCGGGTACCCTCGGACAGAACACCCCGTTGTCAGAACGCACCCGCAAAGTGGCCGGAAACTGCTCTTCATCAACCGCATCTTCACCACGCGAATCGTTCAACTCGACCAGCACGAAAGTGACGCGGTGCTCGAGGTACTGTTTCGGCAGGTCGAGCGACCCGAGTTCCACTGCCGCTTCGCCTGGCAACCCGGATCGGTCGCCTTCTGGGACAATCGCTGTGCCCAGCACCACGCCATCTGGGACTACTTTCCCAACCGGCGGCGGGGCCTGAGGGTGACGATCCAGGGCGACCGGCCGTTCTATCAACCCTGACAACCCGGATGCCCGAGCGGCTCCCCGACCGGCAGCATGAAGGCTGCTGCGACGAGGGCCGGGAGTCTGTTTTCAGGTGCGTTGATTTCAGAGCGAAGGAGCATGATGAATTCCCTACTGACCGCGCACCGCTTGTTGATGGCCCGTTCGGCTCTTGTCGCCTGTTGCCTGCTGTCGTTCGCCGCGCCGCTATCCGGCGGCGACATGCCGAAGTCTCGTCCGGTCCCGCTGATCTTCGACACCGACATCGGCAACGATGTCGACGACGCACTGGCGCTGGCGATGGTCCATTCGCTACAGACTCGTCGAGAATGCCGTTTGCTGGCGGTGACGATCACCAAGGACCATCCTCAAGCCGCCTCGTTCACCGATGCCATCAACACGTTCTATGGTCGAGGCAACGTGAGAATCGGGGTCTGCCGCAATGGGGTGACTCCGGCCAAGGGAAAATTCATCGGTTTGGCGACAACTCGCGATGGCGGGCAACTGCGGTTCCCGCATGATCTGGTCGATGGCAACAAGGCACCCGATGCCGTCGCGGTACTCAGGCAAGCGCTCGCCGGAGAGGAGGACCACCAGGTGGTGCTGGTGCAGGTCGGGTTCTCGAGCAACCTGGCCAAGTTGCTGAAGTCGCCACCGGACGACATCAGCCCGCTTTGTGGCAGAGACCTCGTCAAGAAGAAAACGCGGCTGCTGTCGATCATGGCTGGAGTCTTCGGGCCCGGGCCGGGCGGGCGATTGAAGACGCACCGCGAATACAACGTCGTCAAGGACATCAAGGCGGCCCAGGAACTGGCCAGGGGGTGGCCGACCGAGATTGTCTGGAGCGGCTTCGAGGTGGGGCTTTCGCTTCCGTTTCCGCACCAGAGCATCGAACGAGACTACCGGTACGTGGACCATCATCCGATCGAAGACGCGTACCGAGCCTACAGCCCACCGCCTCACGATCGGCCCACCTGGGACCTGACCAGTGTGCTGTATGCCGTACGCCCCGATCATGGCTACTTCGGGGTGTCCGGACCGGGCACGGTTCGTGTCACCGCGGATGGCCAGACCCTGTTTTCTCCGGATAAAAACGGCAACCAGCGATTCCTGACCGTAACGCCCCAGCAGCGGATCCGAGTCCTGGAAGCCCTCGTACAACTCTCGAGCCAGCCGCCGAAGTAACCGGTGACACGCTGTCATTCCGAGCGTTGCGGACTGTCAGGCCGGGGCGTGTCCCGCTGCTTGCTTTCGAGCCGCGAGCATCCTATGACCCTAAGTATGCGACCGCCATCAGAGCTGCTGGCGACTGCGACACTGAAATTCCTGGCAGGAGCATCCCATGCACGCAACAGACGCCCGATTCGTCCGCTCACCGGCGCTGCTGACATTGGTGATCCTGTTCCTCGCCACGGGTCAGGACCTGGTGGCGCAGAAGAAGAGTGTTCGGCCGGGCATCAACAAGTCGTTCCGCAGGCCGGACGTCAAGGCGTTTATCGGACGTTTCGAGACCGAGAGTCGCGAAGTGTTCGAGCGTCGCAAGGAGATCATCGCGGCGTTGTCGCTCCGCAAGGGTCAGTCGGTCGCCGATATCGGAGCGGGTACCGGGCTGTTCAGCAGGTTGCTGGCTCCTGGTGTGGGATCCCGGGGCCGCGTGTTCGCCGTCGACATCGCCAAGGAGTTCGTCGAACACATCGACCGCTCGTGTCGCGAGCAGAAGATCACCAACGTCCAGGCCCGCCTCTGTTCCCCCACCTCTGTCGGTCTCCCCGACGAGTCGATCGACCTGGCCTTCATCTGCGATACCTACCACCACTTCGAGTTTCCCTACAAGACGATGCGGTCGGTCTGGCGGGCCCTGCGGCCGGGTGGCCAGGTGGTGCTGATCGACTTCCACCGCAAGAAGGGCACGAGTTCCGAATGGGTGCTCGAGCACGTCCGTGCCGGGCAGAAGACGTTTGTCGAGGAGATCGTGCGGTCGGGCTTCGAGGTGGTCGACGAAAAGACATTCCTCAAGACCTCCTACTTCGTACGGCTCCGCAAGGCCACGCGGCGCACCAATCGCGGGCACACTCTGGATTCACTCGAAACCGTCCAGCGGCTGCTGGTCAACGAAACGGCGGTCCTGCTGGATGTCCGCGAGCAGGGGGAATGGGACGCAGGGCATCTCGAGGAAGCCCGCCTGGTCCCCTTGAGTCAACTCAGGAAAAGTGCCTCGGCCAAGACCCTGCCAGCCAGCCTCGCCAGAGCACTTCCTCGTGACAGCATCATCTTTTGTCACTGCCGTTCGGGAGGCCGTGTGCTGGCCGCGACCAGGATACTCGAGAAACTCGGCTACGACATTCGACCACTGTCGACCGGGTATCGGGGCCTGTTAGAGGCGGGATTCCAGAAGGCTCGCTGATCCTCGCTGGGCCGCTCTCCCTTGCCGGCCCGACTGTTTCGCCTCTGGTGGTCGGTGACCTACACTGGCGATTTGTTTCAGAGTCCGTCCGCCGGTGAATCCAGAGCCGCAATTGCGGTCAATGGAATGTCATGTCAACCACCACGCCCCGATCCGAGATGGTGCAGTTCGAGTTTGACGGCCAGCAAGTGCTGTGTCGGCCCGGGCAGAGTGTCGCGGCGGCGCTTTGGGCGGTGCGGGAGACCGTGCTGCGGACGACAGCCGAACACCAGGCTCCGCGCGGGTACTTCTGCGGGATGGGCGTCTGTTTTGACTGCCTGGTCACGATCGATGGTCGGCCCAATTGCCAGGCCTGCCTGGTGCCGGTTGCCCCGGGCATGGTGGTGACGCCCCAGGGGGCTGCCAGGGCCGAGTCAGGCGGAGGTGTGTCATGAGTCCCGACTCACCGGAACCCACCCCCTCGGACGCTTCGCGGCTGGTCGTCATCGGAGCCGGTCCGGCCGGCATGGCCACGGCGATCACCCTGGCCGAGCGTGGTCTGTCGGTTACCGTCGTCGACCAAAACCCTCGACCCGGCGGACAGATCTACCGCTACCCCGCCGTCCCCTCGACCAAGCCTCGACAGCCGGACCGCGGCGGAGCACTCAGAGAACACCTCGCCGAACATTCCGATCGCATCACCGTCCTCTCGGATCACAACGTGGTCGGCATCTACCCCGAACGCCGGCTGGGCCTGTGCGGACCCGAGGGGTTTCGGATCCTGGCGGCCGACCGCCTGGTGCTGGCCCCGGGTGCCTACGAATACGTGCCTCCCTTCCCCGGCTGGACTCTGCCAGGCGTGATGACTCCCGGTGCCGCCCAGCAACTGGTCAAGTCGCAGGGAGTGGCTCCGGGCCGGCGGGTGCTGTTGGCCGGCACCGGTCCCTTCCTGCTGGTCGTCGCCCTGGCGTTGCACGAGATGGGCGTGCAGGTGGTGGGCATCGTCGACACGCTCCGCCGCCGTGACGCCTTCTGGAAGCTCCCCTCGCTCTTGGCCGATGGCAAGCTGCTGAAGCAGGGACTCGACTACGTCGCCGGGGTCCGCAAGGCGGGCATCCCGCTGATGACCGGTCACATCGTCACCCGCGCCGAGGGCCGCGGCCGTCTCGAACAGGTGGTCATGGCTCCCTGCGACGCCGACTGGGTCGCCGACCACGATCGCTCACGGCCGATTGTCGCCGACGCGCTGTGCGTCGGCTATGGATTCGTGCCGCGACTGGGCCTGGCCCAACTGGCCGGCTGCGAATTGACTCCGACCAACCTGCCCGGCGGCTGGATCCCCGTCACCGACGCCTGGGGCCAGACCAGCGTGCCGGGCGTCTTCACCGCCGGAGACGGGGCCGGCGTGGCCGGAGCGATCGTCGCCGAACTGGCCGGACAACTGGTCGGACTCGGAGTCGCCTCCAGTTGCGGTGCGATCGAGGCGTCCGAAGCCGAACGCTCGGCCGAACCGATCCGCGAGCGGCTGCACCAGTTGAGCCGCTTCCGACGTGGTCTGGACGAACTGGGTTCCCTCCGCAAGGGACTCTCGCAACTCGCCGACGAATCGACGGTGGTCTGTCGGTGCGAGGAGATCCGGAGGGCCGAAGTTGACGAGGCGATCTCATCGGGCAGCACCACGTTGCGGAGCCTGAAGGTGGCCACTCGGCTGGGGATGGGCCCCTGCCAGGGCCGGATGTGCCAGCCGGCCTGCGCCAGGCGACTCTACGACCTGGGCCTGGGCTCCCTGGAAGAAATCGGCCCGCCCGCCTTCCGACCACCTCTGGTCCCGGTGACCGTGGGACAACTGGCCGGAATGGACGCCCCCGGAGGGGAACCGGCCGACGCCGAACTGGTCGAAGACGGCTGGGAAGCGGACTCGGCCTCATGACTCAACAGACCCCCGACGTGGTGATCGCCGGCGGCGGTGTGGCAGGACACGCCACCGCCTGGGAACTCGCGCGACGGAACCTCGAGGTGCTGATCATCGACAGGCATCTCCCCGGACGAGCCACCTCCGCCTCCGCCGGAGGACTCTGGCCCGTCGGCGAAGCCGTCGGCCTGGGCTGCGGGGTGATCTACCAGGCCTCACGCAGCAACGGCGACGGAGCCGACGCAGTGCCCGAGAGCCTGCCGGATGTGTTTCGGGACTTCCTGGTCGAAAGCAACTCGCGGTTTCCCGAACTGGCCAGGGAACTCCAGGACCTCACCGGGATCGACATCGAGCTCGATTCCGGACCCGGGCTGCTGTTCCTGATGCAGACCGCCCGACAGCAGGCGGTCGTCGACAACGTCGCCCGCGGGCTCCCCGACGGCTTCGTGCTCGAACTGCTCTCACCCGCCGAAGTCGCCGAACTCGAACCTGCCGTCGCCGACGACATCGTCGGTGCGGCGCTGCTGCCAGGCGAGGACCAGGTCAACCCGATGATGCTCGCTGAAGCCTACAAGCGGGCCGCGATCGCCAGCGGTGCCCGGCTCGAGCACGACCGGCTGGTCGATGAGATTCTGCGTGAGGGGGACAAGGTGGTGGGCGTGAGGGTCGGCGAGGAGACGATCCACTGCGGACACGTGATCAACGCCGCCGGTGCCTGGGCCGGAGAACTGGCCGCCACCGCCGGCATCCGTCTGCCCGTAGAACCGATCCGCGGACAGGTCGTGCTGACCGAGGCCCTGCCCCCGATCCTCTCGTCGTGCCTCTCAACCTCCTCATGCTACCTCGCACAGAAACGCCACGGCGAGATCCTGATCGGCAGCACGACCGAACGGGTTGGTTTCGATACGGGGATCACCGAGGAGGGCATCCGAGGCCTGTGCCAGGGCGCCATCAAGGCAATCCCCTCGCTGGCCGACATCGGGATCAAGCGGACCTGGGCGGGGCTGCGACCGGGGACGCCCGACGAACTGCCAGTGCTGGGACCGGTTTCCGGGATCGAGGGCTACTCGAGCGTCACGGGAGGATTCCGCACGGGGATCGTGGCCGCACCGCTGATGGCCCGCGTGGCCGCCCAGGACATCGTCGACGAAACACCCGACGTGCCCATCGAACCGTACCTGATTGACCGGTTCGGGAATCAATAGTCCCGGCCGACCAGGTCAATGGCCTGGCGAGCCAGTCGACGGACGTGCTTCTGCTTCAGCGGTGAATTCAGGAAGCGGTTCAGGCCCGAGAGCAGCCAGGCCCGAGTCGACTCGGACGCCTCGTCCAACTCCTTCTCGATCGCCAGCGACGTCTTCACCAGGTGTGCACTGAAGATCGGATCGCGCAGGCCGTGGTCCAGCAAGACACCGTGGACCGTCTCGAGGAATGCCCCGGAATCCTCGACCTGCCACGCCCCGGCATCGATGGACCGGTCCTGGTACTTCTGGTTCCGCCCCACGAAACAGGCCATCTGCAGCAACCCCGCATTCCAGAGCAGCGGATTCTGGCGACACACCGTGCGGACGGCGTGCGAGAAGGTCAACGCGTGAGTGAAGCTCAGCCAACCGACGCTGTCGTTGACCGAGCGATCGAAGGCGTCCTGGAAATCGGTGTCGTAGAAGACCATCTGCCGCGCGCTGGCCGCGAACAACACCTCGTGGACCTCCTCGACACGCTCCGGACCCGCCCTCCTGATCGCATCGAGTGTCCATGCCAGGCAACCGCGGACACCGTGCCCCGCCAGGGACTCACCGTCGAGATCTCCGGTCGCTTCCGTTGCTGCCCCCAGCGACCGCACCGACTCGAGCGTCGCGGCGTAGTCGCCGAACTCGGGGATCTGGTCCTCGCGGGTCGCGTAGACCAGCGAGCGGGCCAACGGCGGCAGCACCCACTGCTGGATCTCCGGCCCCAGCCTCTCGATCAGCTCGCCGGTCTTCTGCACGTAGATCAGCGAGTGGCCGAAGTCGTTGTAGTGAGCCAACGCGGCAGCGGCGAAGGCCGGCTGCATGTCGTCGAAGTGCAGCCCGTCGTCGATCCCGCGCAGGACCAGCCCCTCGGCCTCCTCCCGCCGTTCGGCCTCGACCGCCGCCAGGAAGGCCCCGGTCGAGAACTCGGACTCGGACGCCTTTGCGTAGGCGTACTCAGGATGACGCAGCGCATCGAAGGCCAGGTGATCGACACACTCGGCCAGGCAGACCAGCCGCCGTTCCCAGTCGTCGTACCCATCGGCCAAGCCCACCCAGTCGGCGGCCACCGCCACGGCATGGGTCGTGCCGTATTCGAACCGATCGTGAGCCCACCACAGCGCCTCGCGGACCGCGTCCAGCGGATCCAGCTCGCAGAAGTGCATCCGGGTGATCTCGCGACAGATCCTGCCGAAGTCCCGTTCCCGGAACGCTGTCTGCAGTCCGCCCAGGATCTCGGCCCGCTGCTGCCCGGGGGTTGCTTCGGAGAGATCCACCAGCACGCCGCCGTCGGCTTCGACTCTCACGTCGTAGCGGCGGAGGTTGTCGCCGCCCAGGACGCACTTCCCGTCGTCGAGTCGGAACTTCCAGTTGTGCCAGTTGCAGGTCAACTGGCACGACTCATCGACGGTCCCCTCGGCCAACGGGTAGCCCTCGTGAGGACACCGGTTGTCAACGGCGTAGACGGTCGGTCCTCCGACAGTCTCGACCCGGAACACCGCCAGTTGCCGCCGGCCGCTCTTGAACACCACGGGCCCGTCGACCAGTTCATCGAGCGTGGTGGCCTGCTGCCAATTCGGTGAGATGTTCGCCGAAACGCTCATCAGGTGCCCTCGGAGTGACTCACTTCGCTCGGATCGCCATCTGCGGAGATCGCTCGCGCGGCCTGGGAGATGTTGGCCGAGGCCAGGAGCAGGGTCTGCCGTGTGAATGGGAATTCGCGTGTTGCGACGGTCATTCTCGCGCAGTCAACACCACATCCGCAAGCCGCCGGTGATTGCGTCGAAGTTGTGGGAAACCCGTGGGTTTCAAAGGCAACGCCATTTCACTCGGGACTGGTCGCCACGTACAATACTCGCCGATATAATAGGAAGAGAGTGGATCAAGACGACAAACGGTCGGAGGATGTCTCATGCTGAAAATCGAGGGAAAGATCGACCGCCACTGCGACGGCGTACCGCGTCGCCACTTCCTGCAGATCGGCGGACTGGCACTGGGTGGCCTGTCGATGCCCGCCATCCTCCGCGCCGAGGCCAGGGCGAAGGCCGAGGGTCGTGAGGTGAAGACGGGGGGGCTGGGTCACAAGGCCGTGATCATGATCTACCTCTCCGGAGGACCCTCGCACCAGGACATGTACGACCTGAAGATGGAGGCTCCCAAGGAGATCCGCGGGTCGTTCAAGCCGATTGACACCAGCGTGCCGGGGATCCGGATCTGCGAGCACATGCCTCGGCTGGCCAGCTCGATGGAAAAGTTCGCGATCATCCGCTCGCTGTACGGTTCGCCCAATCAGCACAACTCCGACATCTCGCTCTCGGGGTACCCCAGCGGCCCCCTCGGTCGCCAGAACGGTCACCCCTCACTGGGCTCGGTGATGTCGAAGCTGAAGGGTCCGGTCGATCCGTCGGTGCCGCCCTTTGTCGGCCTGACCACGCCCACGAAGCACACTCCGTATTCCAACCCCGGTGACCCCGGGTTCCTGGGCCAGGGGCACTCCGCCTTCCAGCCCTCCGGCCAGGCAATGGCCAACATGAAACTCAACGGCGTCTCGCTCGATCGACTCGGCGACCGCCGTCGGTTGCTGAGTGGCATCGACCGCTTCCGTCGACGGATCGACCGAAGTTCGGTCTACGAGGCTGCCGACACGTTCACCCGCAAGGCGTTTGACGTGCTCGGATCCAGCCGCCTGATCGAAGCGATGAACCTCGACAAGGAAGACAAGACGCTGCGGGACCGGTACGGCCGAGGCAGCTCGGCACCGGCCTTCGGCGAGGACGCCGGACCGCACTGGATGGACCAGTTCCTGATGGCCAGGCGGCTTGTCGAGGCGGGCGTGAGATGCGTGACGCTGTCGTTTGGGAGCTGGGACCGGCACGGTGCCAACTTCTCGAGACTGCCGATCCAGCTGCCCAAGCTCGACCAGGGCGTGACCGCGCTGGTCGAGGACCTGCACAACCGCGGTCTCGACCAGGACGTCAGCGTGATCGCCTGGGGCGAGTTCGGCCGGACGCCGCGGATCAACAAGGGCGGCGGCCGCGACCACTGGCCACAGGCCTCGTGTGCGCTGCTGGCCGGAGGCGGGATGAAGGTGGGACAGGTGATCGGTTCAACCAACCGACTCGGCGAAGTGCCCAAGGATCGGCCGGTGCACTACCAGGATGTCTTCGCCACGCTGTACCGCAACCTCGGCATCGACCCGATGACCGCCACGATCGATGACCAGGCCGGCCGGCCGCAGTACCTGCTGGATCGTCGCGAAGCGGTCGCCGAGTTGGCGTAGGGACCGGTTGGACAATGCGGGACAACTGGCCCCATGACCAACCGGCGCTGTCGCCTCCTTCCGACGGATTCTACAATGGCGTAATGCGGCACACGCGTTTTCTCACTCTCCTCGCGCTGATCAGCCTCGTCCCGGCTCTCGCCGCGACCGCGTCGGCACAGGCTCCCGACCGCAGGCAACTGGAATTCTTCGAGAAGAAGATCCGGCCGGTGCTGATCAAGTCGTGCTACAAGTGCCACTCGGCCAACTCCAAGGAACTCGGCGGCAAGCTGCGGCTCGATCACCGCGGCGGGTTGCTCAAGGGAGGCGAAACCGGGCCGGCGTTGGTGCCGGGGAAGCCCGGGGCGAGCCTGTTGCTGAAGGCGATCGAGTACCGTGACGGGCTCGAGATGCCTCCGGATAAGAAACTGCCTGCGGGGGTGATTCAGAGCTTTCGCGAGTGGATCGCCGGGGGAGCGGTCGACCCGAGAGTTCTGCCTACCGGCAAGCCGAAGCCCGCCGGCAAGCGACCCAAGCCGTCGAAGGATCTCTGGAGCCTGAAACCCGTCACGCTGCCCGAGGTGCCCGGGGTCAAGAACGGCGATTGGCCGAAAAGCGACATCGATCGGTTCCTGCTGGCCCGGATGGAAACCGCCGGCCTGGCACCCGTCGGCGACGCGGCGGCAGCCACACTGTTGAGACGCGTGTACTTCGACCTGGTCGGGTTGCCTCCCACGCCCGAGCAGTTGGCACAGTTCCAGGCCGATCATTCGCCGGCCGCCTACCAGGCGACCGTCGATCGACTGCTCGAGTCGCCTCGCTTCGGCGAACGCTGGGCCCGGCACTGGCTCGACGTGGCCCGCTATGCCGAATCGGCCGGCAGCAGCCGGGACGTGCTGATGATCTGGGCCTGGAGGTACCGCAACTGGGTCATCGATGCGGTCAACAACGACATCCCCTACGACCGGTTCCTGGCCGAACAGCTCGCCGGGGACCTGCTGGAGGCGAAGACGCCCGAGGAGGCCAAGCGACTGCAGGTGGCCACGGGGCTGTTGGCAATCGGACAGAAATCGCTCAACGGCGGCAACATCCCGCTCGACGTGATCGACGACCAACTCGACGTGATCGGCAAGACCATGCTCGGACTCACAATCGCCTGTGCCCGGTGCCACGACCACAAATTCGATCCGATCCCCACGGCCGACTACTACGCCCTGGCCGGTATCTTCCGCAGCACCGAGACGCTCTTCGGAGGCAACTCGAATCGACCCAAGAACGTCGACGCCCAGCTCACGGTCTACCTCGTGCTGGGCGACCGGTCCCAGATCCCACAGATCAAGCAGCAACAGAAGAAGCTGGCCGACCTGCAGAAGCAGAGCAAGATGCTGACCAAGCGAAAAGCCAATCTCGCCAAACGACTGCCCAAGCCACCCGGGAAGCCGGCCGCCGAGACGTCCGAGGGCGACGCGAAGAGCGTGAAGGACGCGAAAAACAACAACAAGAAGAAGAAGAACAAGAAGCGGAAGGGCCGCAAGACCAAGAAGGGCAAACAGGATGCGGTGAAGTTGAGAGCCCAGTACGCGACGGTCGTCAAGCGACTCGACGCGATCAACAAGCAACTCGCCCGGCTCAAGGCCGGCAAGCAACCCAGCCTGGAATTCGCCGTCGGTGTCCGCGACCGCGCCAAGGTGGCCGACGGTCCGATCCAGGTCCGGGGCGAGAAGGGCAAGGCGGGCCGGGTCGTCCCTCGCGGATTTCTCTCGGTCGTCCCCGTCGCTGATCCGCCTCGTGTCACCGACAAGCAGAGTGGTCGTCTTGAGTTGGCCGAGTGGCTGACCCGGTCGGACAACCCGCTGACACCCCGGGTGGCGGTCAACCGCACCTGGGCGCACCTCCTGGGCAGCGGCCTGGTCGCCACCCTCGACAACTTCGGTCACCTGGGCCAGCCCCCCAGTCACCCCGGGTTGCTCGACTGGCTGGCTCACCGATTCGTCAACCAGCACAAGTGGTCACGGAAGGCGTTGATCCGCGAACTGGTCCTCACCCGAGCCTACCAACTCGCCTCGACCCACAACCCCGCCGCGTTCGCGGCCGATCCCGAAGCGAGGCTCCACTGGCGACACAACCGCAGGCGGCTCGAGGCCGAAGCGATCCGCGACGCGATGCTGGCCGTTTCCGGCCAACTCGATCTCGCCCGCCCGGAAGCTTCGCAGGTGACCAAAATTGGCGAGGGCGAGGTGGGTCGGAACCTGAACATCAAGCCACTGACGGCTCCCTTCCCACACCGCAGCGTCTACCTGCCGATCGTGCGTGGGATCCTGCCCGAGTTCCTCAAGCTGTTCGACTTCCCCGACCCGTCCAATCCCCAAGCGATCCGAGACGAGACCAACGATCCGGCTCAATCGCTGTTCCTGCTCAACAGCCCTTTCGTGATCGAGCAGTCCGACGCCCTGGCCACGCGGTTGCAGGCCCGCGAGGGCAGCGACGCCGACCGGGTCGACCGCGCCTTCCAGGTCACTCTCGGTCGCAATCCCACTCCCGTGGAACGCGACAGGGCCCTGGCCTACATCACCACCACTTCCCGGACTCCGGGCAAGACCGACCCTGACCAACCCGCCGACCAGCCCGCCGACCAGCCCGCCGACCAGCCCGCCGACAAGGCCTCGGCCCGGCAACGAGCCTGGAGCCTGTTTTGCCAGGTGTTGCTGGCGGGCGCAGAATTCCGATACCTTGACTGACCTACACAGCTCCCGGGCCACCCCGTCCGAGACATCTGCCAGCAGAATGAACCCATGACCTCCTCTGCCAATCATCTCCCCGGCCCGACTCACCCGACGCTCTCGCGTCGCGCGCTGCTGAGCCAGGCCACCTGCGGCATCGGCACGCTGGCGCTGGCCGGCATCTGCGGGCAACAGGCCCGTGCCGACTACCACTCACCGCTCTCTCCCAAGCAGCCTCATCACGAGCCCCGTGCCAAGCGGATGATCTTCCTGCACATGCGGGGCGGTCCGGCTCACATGGAGACCTTCGAGCACAAGCCCGAACTGGCCAAGCGGCACGGCACTGCCGGCCGAGGCGGCAAGCGGAAGCTGATCGCTTCGAAATGGCTCTGGCAGCAGCGAGGTGACAGCGGGCTGTGGGTCTCGGACCTCGTCAAGCACCAGGCCGCTCACGCCGACAAGCTCTGTGTGCTCTCGGGACTGCACACCGACATCGCCAACCACACCCCGGCGATGCTGTTCCTGCACACCGGCAGTTTC
>Ga0310123_10002387_pt1 | contig 14985 bp, 10 predicted proteins | sample CB6_AW_1057_MG_FD_203505 | JGI IMG/M metagenome (GOLD analysis project Ga0310123, IMG submission 203505) | Marine microbial communities from Western Arctic Ocean, Canada - CB6_AW_1057 | ecosystem: Environmental > Aquatic > Marine > Oceanic | place: Canada: Western Arctic Ocean | collected... | reverse complement strand
ACGTCGGCAGCCACGCCTACGACATCGTCCGCTGGATCACCGGTTGCGAAACACGACGGGTGCTGGCCCACGCCGACGTCATCTCGCCCCCCAAGCCGGACCTTGGCGAAATCGACCTGGGTGAAGCGATCGACTGGGGCCAGGAGAACCAGATGGCCGACGCCCAGCAGGTGAAGCAGGGCACCGCATTCGATTACGCGACGATCGCCTGGGAATGGGACAACGACGCGGTCGGGGCGATCATCCTCTCCCACGCCCCATTCCTTCGAAAGGGAATGGCACCCGAACTGGAACTGCACGGCACCAGGGCCTCGCTGGCCATCGACCGCATCCGCAGCACCGTGACGCTCTACCCGCCCGACGACACCGACGGGCAGCCCGAGACGATCGAGGACGAGGGCTTCGGCAACCGGGCGGCCAAGCACGTCTTCACCTCGTTCCAGGAACAGGTGGCTGGTACGCGGGGCGAGCACCCCGGCATGGATGACGGCTGGCGGGTGCAGCTGTTCACCGACGCGGCCGCCACGTCGGCACGTCGAGGAGGATGGGTTGAGCTGGCCGAGCTGGACGCCGAGGCGGGATCTTCGGTGACCCAGGCGACCTAGGCGACCTCCTCCACCCGCCCACTCTTGCCCGAATCGACCGCCGCCTGCACCGTGGCGGCGATGTCACGGCTGGTCACCGCGTCCAGGATCCCGCCACCGCCGCTGTCGATGGCCCCGGCAAAATCCTCCATCAACTGGAAATCTAGGTCGATGGCCATCCGCCGGTGCCGGAATTCCTGTGATGGCTGGTTGCGGTAGTAAACGCTGACCTCGGGACGCGCTTCGCTGATCACCAGCCCGCCCGTCTCGCCCAGCACGTGCAGCTTGATCTCACCGATGTCCGGATGCGAGGCGGCTCCGATGCGGCCGATGCACAGCGTGCCGATCACGCCGTTGGCCATCTCCAGCGTCACCGTCGCCAGGTCCTCGACATCGTTGTCCACGTTGGCCTGGTGGAAATGCGAGGCCGTCCGGGCGTAGACCCGTTCGACCCGGCTGCCGGCCAGGTGCTGGATGTAGGCCAGCGGGTAGATGCCCTCGATCTTCAATTCGCCCATCGGATCGACGCCGACACCGCCATCCGAACCATCCGAGTGAGCTTCGATCTGCCGCTCGAGCCAGTCGATCGGCGGATCGTCGGGACCCCGGCTGCCCCTAGCTGGCCCCGAGTCCTTGGCAAAATAGAAATCGACATGGAACGCGTACGGTTTTCCGATCCCGCCCTCGTCGATCACGCGCCTGGCCTCGACCAGCGCCGGCAGGAAGTTGCGGTTCCACATCATGAACCGCACGTCGTGTTCGGCCACCGCGGCGACCACCCGGTCGCATTCCGAGATCCGGTTCGACATCGGCTTGTCCTGCACCACGTGCAGGCCAAGCGCCGCACAACGGACCGCCAGGTCGCAGTGACGTTCGGCTTCGGAACTGATCACCGCCACCTGCACGTCGTGATCGGCAACCGCCTGCTCGATTCCCTTCACGTAGGGGATGCCGTGCTCGTCGGCGTAGAGCTGGTTCCGTTCGTGGACCCAGTCGGGTTGGTCGGCGTCGTCACAGACGACGACCAGGTCGAACCTCGGGTGTGTGACCACGCCGTTGGGCACGTAGGCGTGCTTGACCACGCTGACCACCGCGCATCGAAAGACGGTGTTGTTCTCAGCCGAGCTCATAGCCGTCTCCTGACGCGTTGAGCCTCAACGGAGCCCCGGCCTCGATCGACCGCTCGGCCGCCTCGGCCACTCTCAACGCTTCCACGGCAGCGGTCGCTCCGGGATCGGCCACACGACCCTCCGACACCGCAGCCGCAAACTCGCCCAGCAGGTTCACCAGCCCGGACACGCCCTCGCCGCCCCGCACCGCTTCGGGCTGGCCGCCGGCATACAGCAGGTGCATGTTGTGATGGTCATCGGCATAGACCGAACCGTCGCCGCCGATCAGCGACAACGAATAGTAGTCGTCACCATCGGGAAGAGTGGTGGCCACGTCGACCAAGGCCATGCCGTCGCCGGGGAAGCCCAGGTGCACGTGGGCGTAGCCACCCGATTCGCCACGACGGACCGCGTACACCTCGCTCGGCAGCGTGCCGAACAGCCAGTTGGCCAGGTCGAGTTGATCGGCCAGGCAGGAGATGCCGACCGGGTCGCCGCCGGGCAGCCAGCGGTGGATCCGCAGCAGCCCGAGCGGTCCCAGTGAACCGTTCGAGTTGGCCGCCTGCACCTCCTGGATCGACGGTTGAAACCGACCGGTCGCCGCCAGCATCACGACGATGCCATCGGGTGCGGCCAGCTCTGCCGCTTCCCCTGAACTGCCCAGCGATCCGGGTACCAGCAGCACGTGGCGACCGACGTCGGTGGCCTGGTTGGCGGCATCGACACCGGCCACCAGCACGGCATCGGCCGCATCGGCATCGACGATCGTCACGTCGGCCAACCGATCGGCGGCCGCCTGCCAGTCGGGGGCCGCCGTGGGACCGGAATCGATCAATCCGAGTTTCAGCATCCCACCCACGATCCTGTCCGGCCACTCGAGTCCACTAGTCTTCGATCTCGCCGCCGACACCCTCTGGCAGCAACAGAATGCCGATCGCACCAAGCAGGTAGATCAGGCTCATGATCTTCCCCAGCAGCGCGTAGTCCTCGTTGAACTGCTGGATCAGGATCGCTCCGGCAAACACCGTCACGGCCGTGATGATCCGGCCGAAGTTGAAACAGACACCCGCACCGGTCGAGCGAATCCGCGTGACAAATAACTCGGGCAGGAACAACGGCAGCCAGCCGAAGAAGATCCCGCTGAAGAACCCCAGCGCCGCGAACCCCGCCAGGAACTGCCACTGCTCGGGCGTGTGGAAGAAGTAGACGTATTCGGCACAGGCCAGGCACAGGATGCTGGTCAGGAAGTAGGTCAGCTTGCGGCCGACGGCTGTCGCGATCATCCCTCCCAGGAAACTGCCGATGATGCCCGTCAGCGATCGGGCCATCCCGATATTGGCCTTGAGACTGGGATCCCCGATCTCGGCTCCCACCTTGTCGGCCCAGCCCTGAGACCAGCTCGACGCCCCCCAACCACCCAGTAACGGAACGGTGGCCAGCAGGATGCCGACCAGGGTGACACCGATCAGGCCCGGCTTAAAGACGTCCCAGGTCGAAACGACCACTCCATCCTCTTCAAGTCCCTCACCGGAGAGCAACTTTTGTCGATCGACAATCCAGCTGGGCGATTCGGGCACGCAGGCGACCACGAAGACGGCCAATACGATCGGCGATCCGCCCAGCAGCAGGATCCAGCGCCACGAGTCATAGTCGACCCCCACCTGTCGTCCGAGCCAGAAGGTCAGGAAGATCCCGACGTTGGCGGCGGTGCCGATCACCCCGGCGAGCATCGGTCGCGACACGCCCTTCCAGGCCTCGGACATCAACGCCACGCCGTTGGGCCACATGCCACCCACGCCCATGCAGGTGATGAACCGAGCGATCCACAACTGCTCGGGCGACTGCACGAAATACGACAACAGCGACATGCCCGAATAGCAGGTGATGGCTGCCGCCATGCCCTTCGAACGACCGAACCGGTCGCCGATCCGGCCAAAAACCAATCCGCCCAATGCCGCACCGAACAGGAACGCGCAGACGTAGAACCCGAACCAGCGACTGGCCCGGCCGCCCAGCCGGGCATCGATCACGTATCGCTGTAGCTCCGCAGCCGAAATCACCCCGTCCTTGTCACCGGCCTTGCCGAGGATCTTCACCCCGTCGGGGTCCTTCACCAGCCCGGCCGCCTTCAGATCGGCCTTGCTCGGTGTGCCGTCCTTCGCATCAGGGCCCGCCAGTTCCGACAGCCTGAGCGTGCCATCGGCATCCTTGTCGAGCTCCTTTGTCAGCTTCGTGAGCTCGGCCCTGTCGGCATCGGTCAAGTCGCCCTCACCCGAGATCGCCAGCAGGTTCAACGCTGCCGTCCGCATCGCCAGGCCATTGATGGCCATGTGCGTCCCGCCAAAGAACCAGCCCAGGAAGGCGGTCACGATGATCAGGTACTTGCCCACCTGTGTGAGCGTGGGGGACTGGTTGTCGTCTGTGATCGGAGCATCGGACACGTTGAGCCTCGTCGACAACCAGTAAGAAGACCGAGGCGATCCGGAGAACCTGTTTACGGATCGACCGGCGTCGATTCTACCTCAGCTGACTTCCGGATTCGAATCAGCCGTCACAGGTTTACCGCCACGGTGGTCTCGCCGGGCCCACACGGTCAGAATCAATGTCCGCCTGATCCCGAGACCAACCTCAATGCCGCACGACGCAGAACTCCGCAATCGGCTCAAGACCGTACACACCTACGCCGCAACGCCGTTTACCGACGACCTGCTGCATCTGGACCTGGCCGGCTTCGAACGCAATCTCGAGTTTCAGGTCGAGCACGGTATGCAGGTGATCGCCGTCGGGGGCGGAACCGGTGAGATCGAGACCCTGACGGTCGATGAACTGGAAACACTGGTGGGGACGGCCTTGCGGACCGTCGATGGCCGGGCACTGGTCATCGCCTGCCTGCCGGCCAACCTGGGCGAGGCGGTCGAGCTGCTGGGTCGGTACGAGCGACTGGGCGTGGAGATCTGCCTGGGGATGCCGCCACTGATCCGGTCGAAGATCCCCACCGATCTCTCGGGCACGTGGCACTACTTCAACCAACTGGGCCGTGCGACGGGTCTCCCATTGATGCCCTACAACACGCAGGGCTGGCCGGCTGAGTTCGTGGTCGAGTTGGCCGAGATCGAAGCGATTATCGGGGTCAAGGACCCCTGCTTTCTGCCACATGAGTTCTTCCGGGCGATCCGCATGCTGGGCGACCGCTTCGTGTGGATCGGCAACAAGAAGCACGATCCGGGGGTGGCTCAGTTGCGGTACCAGATGGGGATGCAGGGCTTCACCTCGGGGCAGGGCAATTTCTGGCCCGAACCCGAACTGGCGATTCACGCGGCGGGGGTCGAGGGCGACTGGGACCGGATCATCGAGATTCAACAGCGGGTGGCGGTGCTCGAACAGCTCCGACTGGCCCACGACGATGCCGCGATGGTCAAGGCGGGCATGGACCTGGTGGGCCTGGCCGGCGGAAAGGTCCGCCCGCCGCGGGTGGATGCCCCCGAGGAAGCACGCGAGGCGTTCCGCGAAGCACTGGTGGCGGCAGAGTGCCCGCTGATCTGATCGACCACGACGAGCAGGCAGACAGATGTCCATTTCCGAGTTCTCCCCGGTTCCACCGGACGACACGAACCAGGACAGCCGGCCAACCAACGTCCGCTGGGTGATCTTCGGCCTGGCATCGCTGGCCAGCTACATCAACTACGTCCACCGGTATTCGTGGGGCGTGATCAAGCCGTACCTGCTCGAAGACGGCGTGGTCACCGAAGAGGAAGTGGGCTGGCTCGATGGACTGATCGGGCTGACCTACGGCCTGGGGCAGTTTCCCGGTGGCCTGGCCGGCGACCTGCTGGGCCCACACGTCGTCATTCCGGTCAGTGCCGTGCTCTGGTCGATCGTCACGGCCGCGCCCGCAGTCGTGTCGACATTTTACGGGCTGGCAACGATCCGACTGGCAATGGGACTGGCCCAGGCACCCTGCTATCCGTGCCTGGGCAAGATCACCCAGACCTGGGTGCCCAGGGCCGTCCGCACCTCCCAGCAGGGGTTCATCTCGTCGTTCGCCGGCCGAGCCGGCGGGGCATGTTCGTCGCTGATCATCGGCACACTGCTGATGGGCTGGTTGGGAATGACATGGCAAACCAGCCTGGTCATCACCGCCGGCGCGGGAATCGTCTTCGCCATCGCATTTGCCCTGCTGTTCCGGAACACGCCTCGCCAACACCCCGGAGTCAACGACGCCGAAGCGGCAATGATCGAAGAAGGAGAAGTGGTGGTCGCCACCAACCAGCCGATCCGGTGGGACTGGTCGGCCGGCAACATCCGCAACATCGCCGCGTTCTTCGGCGCATCGTTTTCGAGCACCTTCGCCGACAACCTGTTCGTCTTCTGGATGCCGACGTTCCTGGTCCAGGCGAAGGGATTCAGCCCGGTCGAAATGGGCCTGTTCGCCAGCCTGCCGCTGTTCGGTGGAGCCCTGGGCGGACTCTGCGGCGGACTTCTCAACGACTGGCTAATCCGCGCCATCGGCAACCGATGCTGGGCCCGCCGGCTGATCGCCGGAGGATGCAAGGTGATCGCCGCAGCGCTGATCTGCAGCAGCCTGCTGTTCGAGGACGGCCAGGTGATCATGGGAGTCCTGTTCTTCTGCAAGTTCTTCAGCGACATGAGCCAGCCGACCTGGTGGGGCACGGTCACCGATATCGGCGGACCGGCCGCCGGCCGGGTGTTCGGCATGGTCAACACCGTCGGGGCCGCCGGCCTGTTTGCGGCCGGTCCGATCATGGCCTGGGTGAAGACCGAGTACGGCTTCGACGGGCTGTTCTACTTCGTCGCCGTGGTCTACCTGGTGACAACGGCCTGCTGGCTGAACGTCGACTGCACGCGGCGACTGGTGGTCGTCGACGACATCCCACGTCTACCCGACGATACTGATGAAGAAACCTAGGATCGCATCTGTCGCCTCGGCCCAGTTCTGCTCCGCTGTCCTGCCAGATCGCTTCCGGGGCACCAGGTCGTGGTCGCCGTCGGGCATCCAGTGGATGTGGATCGACCCGGAAAGCTCGTAACCGGCCACTTCCCCGGGCGTCCCGAACCGATCGCGTTCGCCCTGCACGACCAGCGTCGGGGTGACCAGCCCGGCCAGGTGCTCGGTGCGGATCTTCTCGGGATTGGCCGGGGGATGAAACGGGTAACCCAGGCAGACCAGCCCGGCCACTTCGCACTCGTCGGCCACCAGGCTGGCCATCCGGCCACCCATCGACTTGCCGCCGATCACCAGGCCGTCGGATCCCAGTTCATCAATCACCGCCCGCCAGGTCTCGAGCAACACCGGTTGGCGATCCGGGGGACGCCGCGCCCCATCCTCGCGGCGCCGCACCATGTAGGGGAACTCGAACCGCACCACGCGGATATCCCTGGCCGCCAGGCCGACGGTGATCGCCTCCAATGCCGGAGTGTCGAGGCCTCGTCCGGCACCGTGGGCCAGCACGATCGTACGAGACGCACGGGGTGGACCGTCGAAGTGAAGTCGGGTCAATGGCATTCGGAGGGGTCAGCTGACTCTAATCCCTTGTTGCCCCAAACTAGTTCCTCCAGCGATTGGTGTCACGACCATGCGTTGTCTCTCGATCCTGTCGTTGCTCCTGGGAGCCCTGATCGGCCAGCCGCAAACCGATGCCGCCGAACCGGTGACTGTCGACCTGCTCCAGCAGGCCGTGTTTCACCGGGTCCCGGGAAAGGCCGGTCAGGGTTCGTGCGTCGCAACCGGACAGGCCGGCAGTTGGAACAGCCGATTTGTCGGATCGCCCACGGTTGTCCACGACGACGGCACGTACTGGATGTGGTTCAACGGTGGCAAAGTGACCACCGACACGAGTTATCCCTACAAGATCATCGAGCGGATTGGCGGAGCGACCAGCCGGGACGGGGTGAACTGGAAACCCCTGAACGACGGGAAACCGGCACTTCGATTGGGGCCCAAGGGGAGTGCCGATCACCGTGGCATGGCACATCCCTACGTGCTGAAGGTGGGTGACCGGTTCCTGATGTGGTACGGAGCCATCGACGGCCGCAGCGGGACGGACCTGGGGATCGGGCCCGCCCACGTTCGGGTCGAGCAGATCTGCCTGGCCAGCAGCCGCGACGGGATCCACTGGAAAAAGGAAAACGGCGGCCGGCCGGTCATGCCGCTCGGGAAAAAGGACACCGTCGACAGCCTGCAGGTAACCGGGATGCACATCCTGAGAATTCGTGAGAAGGGCCGGACGGTCTACCGGATGTGGTACGGCGCGTACAACGGAGATCACCGTTTGGCGGTGGCCGAGAGTCCCGACGGGCTGAAGTGGACACGCAAGTTCGGTGGTCGACCGATCGCCGGCCTGCGGGCAGGGTCACAGGGACAGCTGGGACCCAGCGTGCATTTCGACGGCCGTCGCTACTTCATGCTCTACTGCGGTGACGTCGGCAACCAATGGAAGACCTACTCGGCGGTCAGCGACGACGGTTTCACTTTCCGACAGCTCAACGACGGCCGCCCCGTGCTGGGCCCGCCGCCCAAGGGGAACTTCGGCTCGGCCGGACGGGGAGCGAACCACTCGGTTCACGCCTCGCAGATGATCCTGGTCAACGGCCGGATGCGGGCATGGTACGCGGGCGAGGACGCGCTGCCGCCCAATCACCAGAAGATCGGGCTGATGGAAGCGACACTCGGCCGCTGAACGATCGACTACTCGCCCGCGGCGGCTGCGGATGTGCGCTTGCCGATGCAGTACAGGTGCTCGGTCGTTCGCAGCAGGATCTGTCCCTGCGAGAAGACCGGAGTGGCGACGGTGAACTCGCCAAGCACGTTGGCAGCGACGACCTTGAAGCTGTCTCCGGATTCCACGACAAACGTCTTGCCGTCCTCACGGGTGAGATAAATCCGGCCACCGGCCAGGATCGGTGACGAGGAATAACCGGTCCTGTTCTTCTCGGTCACGCCACTCCAGAACGTCTTGCCCGTCTTGGCGTCCAGGCAGGTGAGCTTGCCGCGATCGCTGCAGACAAAGACACGGTTGCCCGAGACGATCGGTGTCGGCACGTCGGCGGCGGCCCCCCCCTTGTTCGCCCAGGCGATGTGCGATTTGGTGACGTCTCCGGAACCGCCCAGTCGGATCGCCGTCAGCGTTCCGCCACGCGAGTAAGGTGCCAGCAGCAGGTCGCCGGCCAGGACGGGTGACGAGATGCTGCGGAAGTACTTCTGCCCGGTCGGGTTCAACCCGCCAACCCGCCAGGTTTCCTTGCCCGTCGTCACGTCGTGGGCGGTGACGTGATCGGCACCAAGCACCAGCAGGGTCTCCCGGTTGTTCCGCTTCAGCACGATCGGTGTCGTGTAACTCTGAGCGGCCTCGAGCGGCGCTTCGAGATCGCGGTCGCGTTTCCAGGCCACCTTGCCGTCGGACTTGTTGAACGCGGCGACGTAGGAACCGCCGGTCTGCATGACGGCGACCAGGACCTTGTCGGCCGAGAGAACCGGTGACGTGCCGATGTCCCACCACAGCGTGTCCTTGCCCCAGGCCTGCTGCAGGTTCGTCTGCCAGACAACCTTGCCGGCCATTGTCAGGCAGACCAGGTCACCGCTCTTGAAGTAGACGTAGATGTGCTTGCCATCGGTTATCGGCGACGGGTTGCTGCCGCTGGCCTTGCGGTGCTTGCCCTTGATCCCCGCACCACCGGCCGTCGTCTTCCAGATCGTCTTGCCCGAACGATCCAGCGCCATCGTCGTGTTCTTGCCGACTTCCTGGCTGGTTAGGATGATCTGCTTTCTCCAGACGATCGGTGTCGAAGTGCCCTTGCCGGGCAGCTTGATCTTCCATGCCACGTTCTCGGTGGAACTCCACTTGACCGGGTAGGTTCCCTTGGGAGCGACACCGTTGAGCGTCGGACCCCGCCAGTTGGGCCAGTTGTCAGCCGAAACGGACGAGGTGACCAGGAACAGCAGTCCGAAGACGATCGCACGGATTCTCATCGAAAACTCCATCGGCTGAATCATGATCCGAGCCGGCACCCGCTGCCGGTCACCACAGAATAGCAGACCGTTTCGACGTGAGGCATCGATGTCTGAGGAATTCAGCCATCGAGCCGCGCCTTCAGCGCGACGATCTGCCGGGCCATCCGTTCACGAAGTTCCAGGAACCACGCGTCGTTCTGCGACCAGTTGGTATTCTCGGGGAAGAATCTCCGGATGTCCGAGAGTGCCCGCTCGGCATCCCTGGTGTCCACGGATTTGTTTCGACCGGCCTTCACCAGGTCCTCGAGAATCCGGGCGTACTCGAAGTCGTCGACCGATTCGCGGAATGTCGAGAGTCTCAGAGACGGGGTGATCGTGAAATCGGCCTTCTTCGAGCCGGGGGACCGACGAGGGGGATAAAAGAACGCCAGCGACCCGTTGGCGTGACGCGTGTAGGGATCCTTCCAGGGATTCGTCGAGCCTCCGTAGAGATGATCCCAACCGAATGATTCCCACATCAACACCCCACTGCCGCCTCGCTGAAACACGTCCAACGCCAGCACGCGGTTGTTGATCCCCGGCGTGTCGATGGCGATCCGGCTGCTGGCGACGATGTAGCACCACAACTTTCGGCGATCTCGCGGGATCCTGTAGTCATCGAAGTAATACGGCATCCAGCGGTCGTAGTTCTCGTCGATCTCGGGGCAGTACGTGTCGATCAGTTTCGGGAACGGGAACTCCTTGAGCCCCTCGTTGCCCGGCGACCCCGGATCCATCAGCCCCAGCCCCTGCATGCAGGCGACCACGCGGATCCGCGCCGTCAACGGATCGGACTTCAGCAGTTTCAGGAAGTGCGCCAGGCGGGTCGGATTCTCGGTCTCGTCAATCAGCACGTGCACCCGGTCCAGCCAACCGTGCTTGTCGAGCTCCCGTGCGGTCCGGCGGAAGAACTGCATCACCACGTTGTCGAACTGCCTGCGGGTGACCTCGATCACGCTCTTGCTCGACTTCGGCTTGTCGTAGGCCACGATCGTCATCTTCCGCCAGGTCTGCCAACCCATCGAGGTGTGGGGCGACGAGATGGCCGGGCCATCCAGCGGTGCGCCGGGCAGGTGGTTGAAGTGGTTGCAGGCCGTGGGATTGGTGTGCAGCAGGCAGAGGCTGTTGACCTTGCGGCCGTTGATGAAGTGATCGAGCTCGGCGTTGAACCGGGTGAAGTCCCAGTCCTTGAGCGTGATGAAGTTGCCCGGGCGGTCGACGTTGAACCCGGCCGGCGGCGGCGTCCAGTTCATCCCGATCTCGGTCAGCAGCGCCGCGTTCTTGGGGTAGAACTTCGATGCCGCCATCCGGTCGTAGTAACCGCGAGTCAGCTTCAGGATGTCGGGCTTTGACGAAACACCGTGATAGTCGATGACGCGCTGCGGGTTCTTGTTGAGGTGGTTGAGCCGCTTGACCATGTACTGGCCGCCCATGTCGGATCCGAACGACGCGAACTCGGGCAGCTCGAACCCGTACACCTCCAGTTCGAACGGCACATCCAGCCCCTCGTCCTCGAAGGCCACTCGCAACGTGCCCTTGTAGATGCCGGCCGGGGTTCCTGCCGGGACGTGCAGCGTGATCCACACGGCGCGGTTGCCGTCCAGCGGATCGAGTTTCACGGGATGGTCGAGCGGCAACAACGGGTCGCCGACATCGCCGCCGACACGCGCCGGCGTGATGTAGCTGCCGATCCGGATCGGAACGTACTCGACCAGGTTCACCTCGGCGGTCCGCATCGAGATCGTCCGGTCCGATCCGGCCAGTGCCGAGAGCGTGACCGAATCGAGCGTCGTGGCGCGTCGGGGGGTCAGTACCAGCTGGAACGACTGCGACTCGTTGGCCGCGGCCGTAACCCGGACGCCGCGTCGGACCTGTCGGGGCGGACGTCGCTTGCGGGTCATCTTGACCGTCGATTCGGCAAACCACGCCCGCACCGATTCCGAATCGCCCACCCGGTACCGCGTATCACCGGTGTACTCGGTCGCCGTACCCACCGACCGCAACGTCGCCACCCGCACGGGCACCTGCTCGCGACGGCGACGCGGTACCTGCAGGTGATGGCTGCCCATCGGCTGGTAGTACACGTGGTAACGACGTGTCCCGGCCCGAGTGATGTTGGCCATCAGGCGAATCTCCGCGGCCCGGACACTGATGTCGTGGATCGTTCCGATGAACCGGCCCCGCACCAGCAGCTCCATCGCCTTGCCGTCGGGAACGAACAGCACGTCGTGCGTCCGCCTGGGCTGTGGCAGCAGCGGCGGGAAAAAACTGATGCGATAGACATGTTTCCTGAGTGGAGTGCCGGGAGGAAAGATCGGCTCGTAGGCCAGTGCCGGACACTTGCCGCCACCCGAACTCGTGAACCGCATCAGGTGATACCGCCCCGGGGTGACAGCAATCGTCTTCTTCTCGGCCTTTCCGGCCAGGACCTCGGCGGCGAGTTCCGGTCCAATTCTGACCAGAGTGAATCCTCCGTCGACCTTTCTGTCGATCGCCTTTCCCGACTCGTCGACCTCAACCAGCTTCACGTGATTGAAGGCGAGATAATGGGGATCGAAGCGAAACGGTCCGACCCGGTTGATCTCGCGGGTGATCCGCTCGGCATCGATCGGCAACACCTGCCACCCGACCGCCTCGGCCTCGACCTCCACCGGAAAGCGGAACTGGTAGAAGTTGTCGACCCAGTCGTCAGCTGCCCGAACCGGTTGAACGAACAGGGCGACAATCGCCGACAGCAGAAAGGGAAATAAACCGGGGACCGAACGTTGCATGAGCAGTGATTCCTGTGGGATCCAGGTCACATAATAGCGAATCGGCCGCTGCCGCGTTTCGGACCGATTGGTATCACCGGTCGAGTCCGTCACACTTGCCGACAACCGGCCGAACCGAAAGACTGAATCGATCTCTCACTCGGATCTTCCATCCATGCCACGTCTCACCGGTGCCCGGTTCCTCGCCGACGCGTTGAACCTCCACGAGTTCAGCCACGGCTCCTTCGTCCCCGCCATCCGTTCGGCCACAGCACCACCGGCGTGGCCGGGAGAAGACCAATGAACACAACCGACAACAACCCCACCGACGTGCTGTCTCGAGAACTGCCCGTGGCCGTGATCGGGCTGGGCACCATGGGCCATGGCATCGCGCAGGCGTTTGCCGTCGGAGGCTACACGGTCCGGGCCATCGACGAACGTCCCGAAACCGCCGCCACGGCGCTCGACCGCATCGCCAACAACCTCGAACAACTCGTCTCCGTCGGCCTGCTGCCTGCCGAACAGGCCCCCGAGGTGCTCGGACGCATCACCGTCTGCGAGGGAATGGCGGAGACCGTGGATGGAACGGGTTTCGTGACCGAGGCGGCCTGGGAGAACCTGGAAGTCAAGCAGGAGTTGCTCGGACAGATCGAACCGCTGATCGATCAGCAGACGATCCTGGCCAGCAACAGTTCCAGCTTTCCGATTACCGAAACCGCCCGCGACCTGGCGCATCCCGAACGGGCCATCGTCACTCACTGGTTCAACCCGCCCCACGTGATTCCCGTGGTCGAGGTGGTCGGGGGCGAGCGGACCAGTGACACCACGGTCGCCACCGCGCTGGCGACTCTCGAATCGATCGGCAAGACCGCCGTCCGCATCGACAAGGAACTGACCGGTTTCCTGGTCAACCGGGTCCAGGTGGCGATGTCCCGCGAGGTGTTCGATCTGCTGGACCGCGGTGTCGCGACCGCTTCGGAGATCGACCGGGCGATCCGCGGCAGCATGGGCCTGCGGCTGGCCGCGCTGGGTCCGTTGGCGATCATCGACTACGCCGGCTGGGACATCTCGTCGTCCACCTTCACCAACCTGGCTCCCGACATGCGGGGTGACACCGAGGTTCCCGAAACCATCCGGAAGATGGTCGAAGCCGGCCACCTGGGAGCCAAGTCCGGCCAGGGGATCTACTCGTATCCTCCCGAGACAATCGACGAACAGATCAGGCAGCGAGACGCGGACTACCTGTCGCTGGTGAAGCTGCTGCACTCTGCGGAGGACACAGCGTGATGACACCCGAGGACTTCCGGCAACATGGCCGCGAGGTGATCGACTGGATCGCCGACTACATGGAGCAGGTCGAACAGTACCCGGTTCTCTCGCGCGTCGAGCCGGGGGACATCCGGGCCCAGCTGCCCGACTCGCCACCGCACCAGGGCGAGCCGTTCGACCGGATCCTCGACGACGTCAACCGGGTCATCCTGCCGGGTATCACTCACTGGCAGTCCCCCAACTTCTTCGGCTACTTTCCGGCCAACACCTCGGCCCCCTCGATCCTCGGCGAACTGCTTGCCGCCGGACTCGGTGTGCAGGGAATGCTCTGGACCACCAGCCCCGCCTGCACCGAACTGGAGCAGCACGTCCTCGACTGGCTGATCGAGATGCTCGACCTGCCCGCCGCATTCCATTCGAGCGGCGACGGCGGCGGGGTCATCCAGGACACCGCTTCGAGCGCAACGTTGTGCGCGCTGCTGGCCGCCTGCTATCGCGAACGCCCGGACAAACCCCGCGACACCCGCCGGCAGGGGATCGACTCCTGGCAGGTCGCCTACACCTCCGACCAGGCCCACTCGTCAGTCGAGAAGGCGATGATGGTCACCGGCATGGGGACCGATCGCCTCCGCATGATCCAGAGCGACGACAACTCGTCGATGCGGACCGATCTGCTGAAGCAGCAGATGGCCATCGACGCGACTCACGGCCTGCGACCGACCTTCGTCTGTGCCACGGTCGGCACGACCTCTTCGGGTGCCGTCGATTCCTTGGCCGAGATCGGCCCGATCTGTCGCGACCACGGGGCCTGGCTGCATGTCGACGCGGCGATGGCCGGCACGGCCGCGGTCTGCCCCGAGTTCCGCGAGATGCACGCCGGACTCGAACTGGCCGACAGCTTCGCCTTCAATCCCCACAAGTGGATGTTCGTCAACTTCGACTGCGACTGCTTCTACGTCGCCGATCGCCGTCCGCTGCTGCGGGCGCTGAGCGTGCTGCCCGATTACCTGAGGAACCGGGCGTCCCAGTCGGGCGAGGTGGTCGACTTCCGCGACTGGCACATCCCCCTGGGTCGCCGCTTCCGTGCCCTGAAACTGTGGTTCGTGATCCGCAGCTTCGGTGTCGAGGGCCTGCAGCAGATGATCCGCTCGCACGTCGAGTGGGCCGGTCGGTTTGCCGAATGGGTCGAGGCCGACGAGGACTTCGAACTGGCGGCGCCCAGATCGTTGAACCTGGTCTGCTTCCGTCACGTGGGCGGTGACGAG
>Ga0310123_10002386_pt1 | contig 14987 bp, 15 predicted proteins | sample CB6_AW_1057_MG_FD_203505 | JGI IMG/M metagenome (GOLD analysis project Ga0310123, IMG submission 203505) | Marine microbial communities from Western Arctic Ocean, Canada - CB6_AW_1057 | ecosystem: Environmental > Aquatic > Marine > Oceanic | place: Canada: Western Arctic Ocean | collected... | reverse complement strand
CCAGATAAGCTGAGCTTGGCTATTTTGCCCTCTGTCCCCGTCCGTACTCGTTGCCATTCCCGCTACCCCGGAAATCCCGTAGCCGCCAGAATTGTGGCGTCTTGGACGCCATGAGGGGTACACACCGCACCGAAACACCTGGCAGATCCATTAGAGAATCGTTGACACAATCTGTATCAAGCCATGCCCAAGCATCTTGTTACGATCTGCCTGCGAGATAGAAACCCGCTTGGTACCGGAGCCAACGCTCTCCTCGGGCTACCGTTCGATGCGATACCAGCAGCTACAACAGCTTTCCCGCCTGCCGGGCCACCTTCCGATACGCCGCTGCGTGCTGCGCAACCTGCTCCGGCCAATCGTGCTTGAAGTACGGGATATGCAGGGTCCGCTGCATCACCTGTTCAGACACCGGCAGCGAACCGGGGCCTTGCCGCACGTCACGATCGGAATGAGCGATACACGTCGGCTGGCCACCATGCTGATAGATCACTGCATCATTGAATACCGGATGCAGGTGCAGAGGACTATTGCAGCCAGGCGATGACACACTGCCCTCGGCCTGGACCGCAGCAGCAAACTTCTCAACCGGAAGGCCACCTAGTTCCTCAGGCACGTAATGGCCCAGTGGCGAGTACCAGCCACCCATTGTCGATCCGGACTCCGGATCGGGCCGGTGTGGACACAAGCCCGGATCACCTTCGAGAAAATCCCAGAACCGATTGATCGCATCTTGAATGGCCGTGATCCGCTGCGGGTAATACTTTAATTGCACTCGGCCCATTGCAGAGCACATCTGGTTGAGCCGCCCCTTGATTCCACCGAGTGGAATCTCCGCAAACGGTTTAAGATCGGCCCGCGTCAGCTCGTTGTGGCGGCGATAATGCGCAAACGCCAGCGCATTCTGAATGATGTCGGGGTCGTCGCTGATCAACATACCGCCTTCGCCGATAGGAAAGCTCTTGCCTGCCATCATGGACATCGCAGCGACCCTGCCAAAAGTCCCGGTCATCCGACCCTGGTACAGGGTCCCGTGGGCATGAGAAACATCTTCGATCACGGTCAATCCGTGCTTGTCGGCGATGGGTTGAATCCGGTCCATATCAACCGGATGACCACAGTAGTGAACAACCAGGATCGCCTTCGTGCGCGGGCCTATATGGCGTTCGATGTCACCTGGATCGATGCACAAATAATTGGCTTCACAATCAGCGAACACCACGGAAGCACCCAGCGTGATTGCAGGCATGGCGCTGACCCAGTAGGTCACACTCAGGCAGATCATCTCATCGCCCTCACGCAGACCCGCCGCCCACAACGCCACCTGCAAAGCCAGCGTACCGTTGGGATAACTCAATGCGAACTTTCGTCCGTTGTACCGGGCATATTCAGCTTCGAATTGTTTGGTGATGCTGTCATCAGACATCGTGTCGGCACGGAGCACCTCCAACACCGCCTGCTCATCCTCTTCCGTAACGATCGGCCAATGGAAAAACTCTTTCTGCTTGGCAGATATCGGTGACCACCTTGGGACCACCTTGAAGAGCCAGAACCTGACCCGCCACGTCATCAGCGACTTGAACCTTCATGTGATCGCTCCATTTCTTATATTAATCCTTATCCCAATTCATCCGATTCATTGCCCGGATCAATATAGCCGGCATAGCGGCACCCCTGATCTAGTATTCCCGGAAAGGCAAAACGGGTCCTGCCGCCGACCCCGAAACTCGACCACGTTCACTCGCCAATAATCTTTACCAGCACACGCTTGCGGCGCCTGCCGTCAAACTAGGCATAGTGAATCTGTTCCCAGGGACCGAAGTCGAGTCGACCGTTCGTAATGGCAACGACAACTTCGCGGCCCATGACCTGACGCTTCAGGTGAGCGTCGGCGTTGTCCTCGCCGGTACGGTTGTGGCGATACCTCGTCGGGGAGGCATTAAAAGGCGCCAGTTGTTCGAGCCAGTCGTCGTAATCCTGCAAGAGCCCCGACTCCGCATCGTTGATATAGACGCTTGCCGTAATATGCATGGCATTTACCAGGCACAATCCCTCATGGACCCCGCTACGTCGAACCAGTTGTTCAACCTGGGTCGTGATGTTGAAATAGTCGCGCCGATTCGGCGTTTTGAACCACAGTTCTTCACGCAGATGTTTCATCTGTTCCGTATTCTACTGCCCGCACACGCGATCGCTGCTATGAACCGACGCATGACCTGTTTGTAGAGCAAGCCACAGACCATCGCTCATTTGAGCTCAATAAACCGAGTTCATTTGCGACCAGTGGATGCAAGTTCATCGTACTAGAATCTTACTCGCAGTATAGAAATTCCACTTGAACGCTCCAACACATTTGCAACGAAACAAGCAATGATCTCGAATATCAGCCAATCTTTGATGCTATCATTTGGTCCAACCGGAGCCCGGCCGCCATGCAATACCGTCCGCTCGGATAAACGAATCTGAAAGTATCAACCGTTGCCCTTGGTTGCTGGCAGTTCGGCGGGGGAAAATTGTGGAGTGAGCAAACACCGGACACAGTTCGTGACATCGTTCACACAGCGATTGATGCGGGGATTAACCTGTTTGATACCGCAGAGGGATATGGGGACGGTCGGTCGGAAGAGATGCTGGGGAAGGCGATCGATCATCGGCGAGATGAGGTGCTCATCGCCACCAAGGCAGGAAAACTTTCCGCTGAATACATCACCACCGCATGCGAAAATAGTCTCAAGAGACTGGGCACTGATGTAATCGACCTGTACCAGATTCATTGGCCTCGCCATGTCAAACCCCTGGAAGAAACGATGGGTGCCCTTGAGAAATTGCGCGACCAAGGAAAGATTCGTGTCATCGGCGTCAGCAACTTCGGACCGCAAGACTTCGATGAATTAACGAGTGTCAGCCGAGCCGAGTCGAACCAGTTCCTCTATTCCATGCTGTGCCGCATGATGGAAGATGAGGTCACACCCCGTTGCGTACAACATGACGTGTCCCTCCTGTGCTACTCGCCACTGGCCCAGGGACTTTTGGCTGACCGATGGCGGTCCATCGACGAAGTGCCCCCACTGCGGGCTCGCAATCGCCTGTTCTCGTGCGATCGGCCCCACACATCCCACAACGAACTAGGCTGCGAGACGCAAGTATTCGAAGCCCTCGACCAGATTCGAACCATCTGCCGGGACATTGGCCAACCTATGGGCACCGTGGCTCTGGCCTGGTGCCTGCATCAGAGGGGTGTTGCGAGCGTGCTCGCTGGTGCCCGCAATCCTGCCCAGGTTACGGAGAATGCTCGAGCGGCGGAGGTCCGCATTGACGATCCGACCCGCGCCCAGTTGAATGCGGCCACTGACATGGTTAAATCGATGTTATGCCCCAATCTGGACATCATCAATGAGGCGGCGTGCAGCGCACTACGTTAAGGCCCAGGCCTGCTTCATTGTGCCATTGCTTCCACCGCCGAGTTTCTCCCTGCCACAAGTATTTGAAGTGGCGCCTGGCTCCCTGCTGGCCCGCAACTTCACAGACTCAGGGATACACCATAGGGAACTCATCGACGGGGAAATGCTGGCCCTGGCGCTGCTTCAGGTCCCAGCCTTCGTAGAGATGTTCGATCTCCGGGCGGTACCGGTACACACTGTCGCCCGGCATGAATCGGGTGATGTAGACACGGCGTGGACGATCAGTCACATTGGCCGATGAATAGTGAATGATGTTGCTGTGATGGAACAATACTTCACCGGCCGGAACGGGCGCAATACAGGGATTCGAGAAATCAATGCCGGCTTTCTCGTAATTTTCACGGCATTCCTGCCCCGGTGGTGTCAGTTCACCCAGTAGATGAGAGCCGGCGATGTATTGCATGCAACCAGTGTCCGTGGTTGCGTCATCCAGCGGCATCCACGACGTGACATCCGGCTGGGAGTTGGGACCGGAGGGATAGTCCTGATGCCAGATTGATGGGCGAGACTTACCCTTTCCCGGCGGCTTGTAAAGGATCATGTCCGACAGCAGCTGAATCGACTCGCACCCGATCAGCTGGGAGACGATCTGGCCACGCCGTTGTTGGACGGCATAGCGCATGATCGTGTCGCTATGCTTGTAAAGAGCAACCATCTGAAGCAGCCGCTCTTGCCCCACCGGACAAGCGACCTCGCCCTCGGCAGGCCACAGATCGGTGCGATAACAATCGGGATAGTCGCCGTCGATGAATCGCTGTATCTCTTGGCGCAATTCAGACTGTTCCTGCAGGCTCCATAGTGGGCCGTAATGCAAGTACCCCTTCTCACGAAAAAATTGGATCTGTTCCTGTGTTACGAGCGGCTGCTGAGTCATCGTCATCAGAAGCATCTCCAAGGGAAGCGACCCAGGACTCAACCAAAAGAACTTCCAAACGGCAGCCGGGTTGTTTCCTCTATACACCAAACAACTAAGTACTACAGTACCGATGCATCTATATAAATACAATATAGCACGAATCCCGCCTGCAACCTTTTCCAGGAGTCATGCTGTTACCCGGCAACACCTCTCCAAACGGCGGCTGGGACCTGGAATCACACACCATCTGCCGCAGTCGTTGGAGCCAAGCTGCCCCAACAGCAAGAGCCCGTCGACAACCTTGCGGCCTTCCCCATTAAGACGCTTGGCACTAAATGCCTTCGAAGTATAATTCCGTGAAATCGTCGTCGACTTTCTGTACAAATTATTTCAAACTCATGGTATTTCTTATTGAAAGGGATTCAAATGAACGTACTGACCAAGGTGCTCATCGGACTTTCAGCATTGGCATTCGTGCTGGCTGTTCTCGTAACGGCGGTGATCGGAGAAAAGATCCTTGGCGTACCAGCCGAAAGGTTCTCGCGAGCTTGCAGCAACCTGGCACTATTGTCCATCGCGATAACAGCGGTAACAAAAACGTGCGACAAGTCGGCCACTGCAAAATAACAGTCTGGTTCGGGAGCCGGGTTGCGGGCCAGGGCCCAAACTCCAATCTGCCAATCGTTGGTACCCACGCGCCCTGTCCCGACGCCCGTTGCCAAGGGGCCGGACACCTTACGGCTCAAGGCAAGGTTGTACTTCGATGAAATTGATCGCCGTCTGGCGACCGACGTTGCCGTGTCGTTCCTTGGCGCTGGCCCAATCCGTGATCGTCAGCCAGGCAGTGAATCCGACAGGACGAAAACGGCGTACGTGATAATTCCAGTACATCAGGCCTTCGGTATGGATGCTGCAATAGTGGTGATCAAAGCTTTTACCGACAATCACTACCGCATCATCGATCTGGATATCCAGATCGATGATGTCGTTAAAAGTCGGATTGCCATAGCCACCGTCCATATGGACGAGGTTTGAGCTGAACATTCGCAGCGTATAGGTGCGACCCAGATCCAAGTTAACGATTTTCTGGCCGACCTAGTTGGGGCGAGCGGCGCAGCGCCTCATCACCAGAGCCTGATTGCCATAGCAGTCAGTTCCGAATCGCTCCTGGTGCGATCCCAACTTCTCGATCCTCCTTTACCCGGGCCGAACCCGGCTCCGCGGGTTGAATGTCCCAGCCATCCGTACCGTTGACAAAATCCGGGTTGACCAAGTGAGCCATGACATACGGTTTACTGCCGAGACGATCGGTGTTGCCTCGATGCAATAATGACGATAAAGTCGGCCCACTCACCGGATCGTTTCTTCCTCCGCGTAGCCCGAGGTGTAAGTCATCACGCCATATAGACCGCTGAAGGCCGGGTCAGTGGCCAAGTGCTCAAATTCCATGTCCTGGAATACCCGGTAATTCACGTGCGGATGCACATTCTGCGTTTCTGGTGGCGCGCTGAGAATGCCCAGGGCCACGACCGTACGGCGAGGTGCATCATCCACGGCACTGGCCAGTTCCTGCATTCGCCCCGCGAGCCGTTTGGATAGGAAAGCCTTTGCTTCAGCTTCACTCGGCTGCTCATGGTTGTACGCCTCCACCGCGAGCCGACAGCCGCCGCGTCACGCAGGAAACCCGCGTAGTGATGCACGTCAATCGCCAGGTACAACTCCACTCGCTTTCCCGCGTATTTCGGGTCTGCATGAATCCGCCGAATGGCCGCGACCGTAGGACCGAATGCGAAATCCAGGGAGTCGGTGTACTCGTCGACAAGTTGACCATCGATCCATGGAAGATCAAAATCGACCTCGCGAGTCAAGCCCGAAAACACCTTGTCCGCAGAAACCTTTCACAACCCCGCTGCCACACCACGCTGATCCCATCCCGGAGCCATGTTCACGTGCATAAGCATGTGCTTCTGTAGAAAGGACCAGTCGTAGGGGCCGTCGTGGTGGACCCAGGGATCGTACTGGAACTTGCAATAGAGGATCTCAGGCACTCGCCGCACCTGCAGCCGGCCGACCGTACCCCCATCAAATGCGAGGGTGTGCTCGCCCGCATCAATGAATCGCATTGCTTCACGCACGCCTTTGTCACCCTCACTATAGGCCATGATCGGGCGGCTTATCTGGTCGAGCCACACCTGCAAGCCCGCCTGACCGTCCAGCGTGCGGACAAATACCCATCCGGGTTCAGCAAATTAAAATGTGTAAGATCTTGACGATGGAAAGTTAACGTTGATGTGTTCGGTCACGAAATTATTTAACCGAGTCGCCGCTACGGCATCGGGGACCGCCGCCACAACCGGCAGCAGAATAAATCCGGCGCACCACAAGAACCTCATGACCTAATCCTTTCAATCAAGTGCCCCTCAAAGAATCGCCCCATAGACATTCGACCGCCAGAATACCATACGTCGTAACATCACGATCTCTGGCTGCCCGCTGATCCAACAAACACCCATTTGACATCCTGAAGAAAATAGCCAAACTCCATTCCTAACTGTGAAGCACGTGCATGCAACCACCGACGAATGGTACACACCCAATTTTTTCACAAACCCGTATCCATTTTTTCATGCGCTTCGCGCGGTACAACCCGTGCACTGGAGCGAAAAGCTCCACGGCTGGATAGTCACCGGCTATGAACCGGCCGTAACAATCCTGCAACAGAATAAACGGTTCAGCAATGCCGGGCGCATGGCCGCCCTCCTTGACGCCTTACCTGAACAGGATCGCAGTAGATTCCAGCCGATCTACGACCACTTCGCAGTCGGAATGATCCGCTGTGATCCGCCCGACCACACCCGCCTGCGGCGACTGATCAGTGCCGCCTTCACCCCACGAGTGATCCAAGACCAACACGCCGATATTCAGGCAATCGTTGATGAACTGATCGATGCCTTTGCGCTGGAGCGGCCCGTCGACCTGATCGGCGAATTCGCTTACCTGTTGCCGGCAACAGTCATCTGCCGCATGCTCGGCGTCCCCAATGAAGATCTCAATCGCGTACGAGATTGGTCGGAAAGGATCAACTCCATCATTGCCGGCATGTGTCCGCTGCGCCAGGCCGCCGAGCGTACCCAGGGCGCGCTGCTCGAACTGCAGGAGTATTTTGGGAAGATGATCGCCAAGCGTCGCCGACAGAGCCAAGATGACCTGATGAGTTTGCTGGTTACCGCTGAGTCCGAGGGTGATCGTCTGACCGAATTGGAGTTGTTATCCACGGTAGAAAACCTGTTGGCTGCCGGCCACGAAACTACCAAAGCCCTGATCTCCACTGGGGTCCTGACGCTCCTGCGGCACCCGTTGCAATTGGAACATCTGCGGAAGCATCCAGACCTGATGCCGGGCGCTATCGAAGAGATGCTGCGTTTCGAGAGCCCGGTCCAACGACAGACCCGGGTTGTCCGTGAAGACACTGAACTGTGTGGCCAGAACATGCGCCGTGGCCAGGTGGTGTTCGTGATGATCGGTGCAGCAAACCGGGATCCATCGATCTTCCCGAATCCAGATCACTTCGACATCCGGCACGACAGTAACCGACAGATCGCATTTGGCAAAGGCCCGCATTTCTGCATCGGCGCTCCGCTGGCACGGATGGAAAGCCAGATTGCGATGGGCACACTCCTAGACCGCTTTGAACATATCAAGCTGGTTGGCGACCAAGTGCAATGGGCACCAACCGCAGCTATCCGGGCACCGACGGCACTGCCGGTACATCTGGGCTAGAACCGATCACCCCCAACCGTCATCAGCGCCTCGGCCACCTGGCCGAATGGCCGTCCATCGGTAATCATCTCAACCGCAAATGTCTGGCGACGGCATGGGCCATCTGGTGTAATCGCTAACTGGCAGCACACCTCATCGCGGGGTTCGGCTTCCAGTACCGCCGCCGTCCCCTGCCATTGGGCTGGTCCTACCAAGCGCACGGCCAGCTTCGCCCGCCGAGGGTAAGGGTTCCGCACGGTCACGGTGACACTGGCCTGGCCCAGTCGAGCCAAATGGGTCCGGTAGGGCCAGATCCACCCACCCCAACTGTCAACGTTCAGGTGCACATTCTGCTCACCCAGTGGCATGATGCGCTCGTGCATCTGGCGGTAGTAATTGGTGTAGGAGTCGATGTGCTGGAAGAACTTGCCGTGGTGTGGGCGGTTGGCCAGTGCCCGCTGAGAATGATGTCCGGGCGCCAAGTTAAGAGCCAGTCGCCGCTGCGTTGAAATCCGTCCAGCAGCGATCCGTTGCGGAAAACGTAGTTGTGCCTGTCCGGCCGGTCGTAATACCCATGTTCATCCACAAGGTATATGTACTGGTCACCGGTGTGAGCAAACCGCTTCCCGTCGGCCTCGAAACCAATCAGTGCCGCAAAACGAGTGTGCCACTCATCGGTACCAGTTCGAAGGTGTATTCCTCCCAGTGCACCGGCATCCCCAAGGGTAGGCGCCGGTCCACGTGTATTGGTTTGGGCCAGTTGCAGGGGAAGCAATGGGCCTCGGACCGCTCCAATAAGTTGGAAAAATTTTCCGCTGGCCAGCACCACGCCAACCTTCTCAATGCCGAATTGCTTCTTGAGTGCCTCAAGTCCGTGGAGCAACGCCCGGCGCCGCGCTGGCCGCGAATAAGCCTGCTGAAGAACGCTTCCCCCGCAGTATCCGTAATCGATCGACAATGCCTTGCCTGAATCGCTGATGACAAAATGGGTTCGGGCGGCTCCGTTAGCCGATCGCCAAACGTGATCGGTGATCCGCTCCAGCCCATCGTTGTGCACCGCTGCGATCTGCTGGGATGCGTCCGGGCGCCACTCGGTCATGTATCGCAGATTTTCCTGTAACTTCACCAGGGCCCCGTCCACCTCCGTTCACGACGTTTTCTGAAAACCAAGTCGGATTCTTCGTGATCAAGTCCGCCGACCCCGGGCAATCCTATTGGTATCCCGGTATTGCGATGGCTTTTCTGACGCGCTTGGCGCAAGAGACTGGAAGGAAGACCTATGAGGCCGGGGCGCACCAATACATGGAGTTCTTCGACAAATGTGCCGCCGATCGGCACACAACACTCGGAAGTGGAAAGGTGGGCTGGGGCACATCTGCCCTCTACATCGCACCGCCGATCCGCACTTGTTTTCTACCGCTGCGAATGTTGCCCAGGCCCTGATTGACCTGCAGTTTCCAGATGGCCAGTGGGCTTTTTCGCAAGATTCTGATGAACCGGTCTCACGCAAATATTGGCGCTACGGTTGAACTGGCGCTATGGGCGGCGGTTTTGCGCAACTTACTAGCAAACCCTTGACCGCTGACTCGGCCGAGGCCGCATGGCATAAACTGTGAATAACAAAATGCTTAACCCTCGTTCTAAAACGAATCTTCTATATGCGAGAGAAATCTGCAGGGGGAGGATATATTATAATCGACAAGAACAGAAGATTTTCGTGTCAGCTATACTGACAAAAATAAAAACTCCCACGGTATCGGACTCCAAAGCCTAATGCTCTTGAGAAATTTCTTCAGCTTTGAGAACACGATTTGGGCACAAATCAAAGATGCGACGTTGCATTTTAATCGCTTCCAGAGATTTTCGGACCAACCTGTCGTTGCCCGCGGACCGAATGGCAGTCCCGACGAACACCGCGTTGCCTCAACCAATGTGATCCGCACTGATGACCACTTCACAATGTGGTACACCGGAATGCGACCGCCCCATGCCAACCCCTGGCATCAGGAAGACCGCCACAGCGTCTGTATCGCGTACAGTCCCGACGGCATTAATTGGGACAAGCCGGATCTGGGCCTGAAAAAAACATCCTCTGGAAAAGCACCAAATAACACGCTTAATTTGTCGAATGATTTCTACAACATTGGAGTGTTGCGCGAGTCCGACGGCTATGTCATGAAGTACGAATACCCACGGGGCCTGAAGGTGGACGAATCGCAAACCACCTTCACCATCTTCGCCAGCGACGACGGCATCCACTGGCATGGCAGGCGCAAGCCCTGCATCCAGAAACAGCACTTCGAATCGCAAAACAGCCTCTTCAAAGTTGGCAAATGGTATTACGTCATGGGCCAAGGGATCTCGCCATATTTTGAGATCCGCGGCCAACGAGAATGCGGACGTGTCAATTTCACATACCGGACTCACGACCTAAAACATTGGGCCCTGGTGCCCGGAGCCAGCTACGCTTATCCAATTATCAAGCACTTCCCGCGCAGTGGGCTGCAAACCCACTGCGGGGCCACGGTCAAGGACCGGGGCCGTATCCACCTCGGGTTCATGGGCCAGTTCTGGCCTGCGGGATTCAGTGAATCGGTGTTCTCAACTTTTGGATTGATCTACAGCTACGACGGGCGGAAATGGACCGAACCGTTCATCGGAGAGCCTCTGCTTTTACCCGATCAGAACGGCTGGGACTGCGGCATGCTCATGCAGGGTAATGGTTGTTATTCCCGCGGCGCTCATACCTATTACTGGTATGTCGGAGGTAACGGGGGAAACCTTTGGACCACCGCCACCTCCGCGGGAATCTGCCGGATACGGCGAGACGGGTTCACCTATTTCAAGACCGAGAAACACCGGCGCCAGGCCACGCTCAACACCTGCCCAATTACCCTGAACAAGCATGACACGACGCTCTACATCAATGCGTCGGCCTCGGTCGCCAGTCCTTTGCGCGTGCGGGTCAAGAATGTCCGGACAGGTCAAACCCTGACATCGAAGGTAATGAAAGCGGGAGGCGTCCTGCAACCAGTGGTCGGCCTGAATACCCTCCCCCACCTACCCAAGCAGGTGTGCATCAGTTTTGAACTGCACAACCGCGCTGCGCTGTATGCCTTCTACCTGGGCCCGAAGCTAAACAAAAATCAGTATCTAGACCGGTGGCAGTAGCAGATTTGGTTTTTCTGACCAGAGAAACTGAACCATCACAAAAAGGGTAAAACCTAGAGAAAAGCAGATCCAAATTTACCCGCTCGAACCCCAAATTAACGATCGATGAGACATCACTAATCCTATAGGATCGGTCAAACTAACGATAACGGATCTCACTCAATATTGAGTGATGGATTCCAAGGCTGATCTCGGCGGCGATGTACTCTCGGATATTTTCTTTTCGGTAGCGCATCTCTAGTCATACAACTTGTATAATCCAGCCATCATGTCACTTCACAACCACCTCGTTCGAATCGTTCTTGTTGCTGTTATTTTTCCCGCCAGCACCAGCACCGCAGCACCACACCCCGAACCCAAATGGGTCGGGGTGAAGATGGACCTGGGGCACAATTTCCATACCCTGGGCGAGGGGCTGGTCACTCCGCATCTGCAATGGGCAAAACCGTTGCCCGGAGGACCGATCAAAACGCTCTTTATCGTGCCGCGTACGCGAGCCCGCGATGCGGTGGAATTGATTCAGCGCGTCGACATGAACCATGGGTCGGCGCTGATATTCAGCGCCCAGCAGTTTGGGCGCTCCACCAGCCTGCTCGAAATCACCGGCGCAACAGAGAAAGATCTGGCCCAGCGCCTGGAACGCGAACTGGCGAGACCTCTCGAGGCCATCATCATCGGCCGCGTCCACTGGACCACGCTGCCAGAGCACTTCAGGCGGATGATTCTGGACAAACTCCAGCAGGGGACCGGCTTGCTTTATGTCTACGCTGACGACTCGTTCAAACCGGAGCTGCCGCCATTTGAGGCCCGGCCCGCCGATGCTCCACCGCTTCTAGCTAACCTGCCGCTGCAGCACATCTGGCCGTTTCATGAGAAAGACTCGCCGCAAAAGAGCCTAGAACAAAGCATTGAGCTCTTCCAAATCGGCAAAGGCCGCCTTGGTTTGATCAACTGGCCCGCTCCAGCTGGTGCTCGCCGCGCCCTGACTCCGGAAGCGACCAATAAGATTGATCATGAATATCAGATGGCCCTGCTGACGCGGACCCTGCTGTACGTCGCACAACGCCCCCACCGCAGCGCGAAGATTACCTGCCAGATACAGGACCCCAGAGCCCCCGCAACAGCTACGCTTGCCGTGACTGTCCCCCGTGAGCCCTGCGCCAGCGGACTCATTTCCCTGGATATCCGAGTTACAAATGATGAAGCGGTCCTCGTCTCCGAACGGACGCTTGATGCCTGCCCCCCTCAGGATCAGAGCCAGATCACATCGCCGCTGCCACCGCTGCCCGCAGGATCCTACTTCGCGGCAGTCCTGGTCCGCTCACAAGGCAAGATAATCGGATCGGCGGCGACGCACTGGGATATCGAACCACCTTTTTCTATCAAGCAGATCACGCTTGATCACGACTATCTGCGGCCCGGACAGCCCGCAACAGCCCACTTCGTGTTCCGCAGCGCGCTGCCCGAAGCACTGACGCTGCGAGCACCGGTGCGTGACAACTTTGATCGCGTGGTCGCCATCGGCTCGGTTCAGCTATCGCCCGACCGGGCCTCGGGCACCGTGAACTTTTCCGTCCGGCCACCGCTGACCGTTCTTCACACCCTCGACCTGGAAGGCTGGCAGAGCAACGCCCTTGCCGTGCGCCATCGCACTGAGTTCCCGGTCCCCATTGCCGGAAAATCGGATAACTTCTCGTTCTTTGGCTGGGGGGGAGGAAGCTCTCAGGACGTCTATAGTTCCCTGCTCGCCGAACGTCTCCAGGCCGCCGGCATGGATGCTTTCCACGTCGGCACCGGCGCCAAAGCCCTGCGCGACACTTGGAAGGTCAATGCCAGACGCACCCAATATATCTGGCGAACCTCGGCCCAGTACAAGCCCGAGTGGAATGGTGTGCGTCAACCCTGCCTGACCGATCCGCTTTACTTGGACGAAGTTCGCCAGAAATTGCTACCCGAAGCTGAAGCAGGCATCAGGTACGGCCTGCCGGCGTATGGACTGGGTGATGAGTGCTACTACATGCTGCTGGACCCTCGCCATGGCGACAGCGTCTGTTACTCACCGACCTGCCAGGCGGGCTTCAAACGCTATCTACAAGGCATGTACGGGCACGGCAACGTCGATGCCCTGAATCGTTCCTGGAAAACTGATTTTGCCGATTGGGACACGTTCCGAGTGGCTTCGGCCAATGATCTGGCGCTGGGCGCCCCGGCTTCTCGGGGTGATCACTGGCTGTACACGACCAAAGTGTTCGCCGATGTCCAGGAGTTTGCCGTCAACTGCATCCACGAGAAGGATCCAGGCGCACTGATCGGCATCGAGGGTCTCGGCATGGGCGGCGCCGACCGGGGCATCGATTATTACCGACTATGTCAGATCTTCGGCATGCTCAATGTCTATCACGGCGGCTACGACGTGCACTGTCTACGGTCGTTCGGCCACCAGGACATGATCCGTGGCATGTGGTACGGCGGCTATCACACACATCGGGAAGAGGCGACGGAGAGATTCTTCCCCTGGTACAGCCTGATGATGGGATTTAACAGCGCTTGGTGGTACGACGCCGGCAAGCCGGGCGAGAACTACAACGCACTAGCACCCGACTACACCCCGATACGCTCGTTCCAATGGACCAGCGAAGAGATCCTCGAAATTAAACAGGGAATCGGAAAGCTGGTCATGTCGATGCCCCGCGACAATGATCGCATCGCCATTTTGTTTTCCCAACGAAGCTTCCACGCCGACAGTCTTGGCGCCAAGGAGGGGCTCGGTGGCGGGCCCGACCACTTCGATCTCTCCATGAACAACTTCATTCAGATGGTTCTTGACTTGGGCCTGCAATTCGATCTGGTGGCCACCGAACAGGTTGAGGCCGGAGAACTGGAGCAGCGAGGCTTCAAAGTCCTGATCCTTCCCATGTGCAAGTCATTGACGACCAAAGAAACCGAGGCAATCAAGACCTTTGTTCGCAACGGCGGAGTTGCAATCACCGATATGTTCGTCGGGGTACGTGACGAGCACCTGGTGCCAATCCCCGATGACCTTTACCCACTCGATGAAGTGTTCGGGGTCATGCAGAAGCACCCTAATTTCCACCAGCTGACGGTTTTCACCGGCACGATTCAGGTCAACGGCAGTCACGACGGTCTGTCGGTCAAGGCCGACCTGCCGCATCGCCAGACGCTGATCATGCCGGTGACCACCGGGGTGCCGCTGGGTCACGCCAACCTGCACTTCCGCAACTTCGTGGTCAACCGCTACGGCAAGGGCAAGACCCTTTATCTGAACTTCCCTGTGGAAGGCTACCTGCGCGACCGTCACCTGGGGCACGATAGTTCGCTCCTGAAGCTGTTCCGCAGCGCCATGCAATGGGCAGGCATGACCCCGCGGGTGCGGGTCACCCGGGACGGTCAACCCCTAAGCGCGACAGAGGTCGCTCGATTCCAGCGTGGGAATCTGAACCTGACCATGATGTACCGCGACCACCAGATCGCTGATCAATCCTCCCCCGAGGCCACGATCCAGTGGCCGGAGAGCGCGCACCTGTACGATGCCCGCGACCAGACCTACCATGGTTTTGCCGATCATTGTCGCAAGCGGCTGGAGCCGGGGCGAGTGGCCGTCTTCGCCCGCCTGCCCTACCGCGTCAAGGCTGTCCAGGTCGAGGCCAAACCTAAGACCGCTTTCGCCGGCCAGACCGTCGACCTGCGGCTTTCGTGCCTGCGCGACAGCGACCAGACCGCGC
>Ga0310123_10002385_pt1 | contig 14987 bp, 15 predicted proteins | sample CB6_AW_1057_MG_FD_203505 | JGI IMG/M metagenome (GOLD analysis project Ga0310123, IMG submission 203505) | Marine microbial communities from Western Arctic Ocean, Canada - CB6_AW_1057 | ecosystem: Environmental > Aquatic > Marine > Oceanic | place: Canada: Western Arctic Ocean | collected... | reverse complement strand
CTGATCCGGCTGTAAAGTTTTCCGCCATGGCGGATGTGAGTCCCGTTGGGACCGGACTACGTTCCTCACGGGATCAGCCCGTGGCTGAGCACATCATAATAATCCGTCAGCCGACGGATCGCACCGCGAGGCGGCGGACGCTTTCCTGGAACAACTCGTAATCGGTCTATCCGTAATCGATCCATATCGTCATCGATGCTTGGCTGGCGTTTGATTACAATACGAAGTAACAAACAATGCCACTTGCCGCATTTCCAAAATGTTTTCTCGAATTGATGTGCGCTGAATGCACGATGACCGTCGACGATTGGCTCGACATGAGCCTGGAATTCGATGTCGACGGCCATGAATTCTTCTGGGGTTTCACGCCGTACGGCGATCTCCACGAGCTCGACCGACTCCGGCGGAAGGTGGAAGACCACGGACGAAGCATCCCGATGATGTGCTATTCATCGGATTTCACGCAGCCAAATTACGAAGACCGAAAACGGGAAATCGAACAACAACGTACCGCCCTGGAAACGTGTGCGCGTCTGGGGACAAGGTATTGCCGGGTCCTGTCCGGGCAGCGCCGGCCCGGCGTCAGCCGTGAACAGGGGATGACCTGGGTCTACGAATGCTTTCAGGAACTGATCCCGTGTGCGGAGGAGACGGGCGTCGTTCTGATATTGGAAAACCACTATAAGGATGGTTTCTGGGATTATCCGGAGTTTGCGCAGAAGATGGATATGTTCCTCGAACTACTCGACGGCATTGAAGTGACGCCATGGTTCGGAGTCAATTACGATCCGTCCAACGCCATCACCGCCGGCGACGACCCGATCGAGTTTCTGGAAGCGGTGAAGCACCGGGTCGTGACCATGCACGCAAGCGACCGTTACCTCGAAGGCGGGACGCTCGAGGACCTGCGCAACATGGACGCGGATCCGATGGCCGGCTATGCCGGTTGCATCAGTCATGGGATCATTGGCCAGGGGCTCAATGACTACGACAAGATATTTTCGATCCTCAAAGGCGTCGGATTTAACGGCTGGATTTCTATCGAAGACGGCGTCGATCCACAGACCGGCCCGAACGACATTGCGAAGTCCGCAATGTTTCTGCGAAGGAAAATGGAGGAACACGGGCTCCCATAACTCGGCGCGCCTGAGTCGTCGGCCGCACGTCGCCGTATGGGTCATTGGTATTTCCTGACGCATGCGCATACGACATTACCAAGGCGTTCGTGAAACATATGAAAGCACTTGTTTTTGAGGGCCCATGGGAGATGACGCTGACGGACCTGCCGGATCCTGTTCCGGAAGAGAATGAGGTCTTGCTGAAAGTGGAGGCCGTGGGGATTTGCGGCAGCGACGTGCACGGTTTTACCGGCGAGAGCGGACGCCGCTCCCCGGGAATGGTCATGGGGCATGAGGTCTGCGGCCGGGTCGCGGTATTGGGGGCGGGGGTCGATTCCGTGCGAGTCGATGATCTCGTGACGCTGTACAATCTGATGTCCTGCGGCCAATGCACGTTTTGCGTGGCGGGGACCGAGCAACTCTGTGAAACCAAGAAGATACTCGGCGTCAACCTCGATAAATGGGGCGCCATGGCGGAGTACCTTCGGTTCCCGGCCAGCGGTCTCTTTAAGATCGGTGAAGGGATCGATCCGGCGCTGTCGCTGCTGGCAGAACCGATCGGTGTCGGCATCCATGCGATGACGCTAATGGATCCATCGGCGGACGACGCGGTGGCCATTGTCGGCTCCGGCATGATCGGTACGGGGCTGGCTATTGTGCTGAAGAACCGGGGCGTGGAGCACGTCTTTGGTCTGGATATCGTTCCCAAGAAACTTGATCTGTTGGCGTCCTACGGCGCGCATCCCATCAACATCAAAACGCAAGATCCGTTCGACATCATTCGCAAGGTGAGCGGCAAGGAGTTTGCCGATGGCACCTTCGAGGCCGTGGGCTTAAGCGAGACCGTGCAGAATGCGTTTGAGCTGACGGCGCCAGGCGGCACGCTGGTGATAATCGGCAATCTCGCCAAAGAGTTCAGTCTCCCCATGCAGCTCGTCACCTGGCGCGAAACCGTCATTCGCGGATCCTATGGATTCACCCGCGCGGATTTCGGCGCGGCGGTGGACCTGATCAACAGCCGAAAAGTGGCGTTGGACAAACTGATCACGGGCACCTGTAGTCTGGAAGAGGCGCCGGAGGTGATGACGAGAATGGCCCGGGGTCAACTGCAGGCGACAAAGATGGTGATCCGACCGTGACGGTCCAGCCTGGCGGCAAGAATTGGAATTCTGGATATAGTACACTATAATGTTCAATGCCGACGCGGAAAAATTTACTTTGCCCGTAACGGTCCAATTCCGTGAATCCCGTCACCCCAGCCAACAAGGCTAAACCGCGGACGACGGGTTCACGGATTCATGCTGGGGATTCCCGACCTTGATAGCGTCAACATACAAGCACGACTTCATTGATTTCATGATTCGTTCCGGAGTCCTGACGTTCGGCGATTTTGTGACCAAGAGCGGACGGCCGACGCCGTATTTCATCAACTCGGGAAACTATAACACGGGCCGGCAAGTCAAGAACCTCGGCGAATATTACGCACGGGCGATTCGCGACAGTATTCGAAGCGAATTCGACAATATCTTCGGGCCGGCGTACAAAGGCATACCGCTGGCCGTTGTGACAGCCGCGGCGCTTTGGGACTGCTACAGTCTGGACATCAGCTTTACGTTCAATCGCAAGGAAGCCAAGGACCACGGGGAGCAGGGACGACTCGTCGGCCATCAGTACAATGATGGCGAGCGGGTCATCATTGTCGAAGATGTAGTCAATGCGGGCACCTCGATTCATGAGTCTGTAGCCCTGCTGCGGGAGGCCGCGTACATCCGGTTCGTCGGCATTGTGGTGGCCGTGGACCGAATGGAACGGGGCCGCGGCGAACAATCGGCCCTGGTCGAGATTCAGGAGGAAATGGGAATTCGAACCTTTGCTATTGTGACCATCCGGGAAGTTGTCGATTATCTGCATGGAAGGGAAATCGACGGGCGGATCGTTATCGACGACGAGATGGCGGCAAGGATAGACGCCCATTTGTTCGAGTTCGGCGCCGGCTGAACAAGCCGCCTTACCCGGCAGTGCAGTTTGGTATACATCCGCGACTTTGCCGCCGGGTGCCGGGGCGACCATATCTTCGGCTTCGACTCGTGGTATTCAGAACCGGCGATTGCTCCATGGACAAAGTTTCTGAGGAGCATCTTGACCGCACGCTGCCCGGGCGGCTTATGGGTAACAGAAATCCTACTGTACGGAAGGACCGGACTACCCATGGTCTGGAGGACGCTCGTCCTCCAAGGCGATGACCGCAATCAAGCGGTCTCCCAAAAGCCAAAGACCTAACATCTAATCCAAGTGTCTCGGGAGCACCTGAACCGCGCGCGGCGATCCGTCGGCTGACGGATTATTATTATGTGAAACTATCGAATTGCCGGACAGCGCCAATGTGGGATCCGCCAGCTTGCGGCCGCGGGCGACTCCTGATGTTCGATGTAACTTGGATCGCCCGCGTCCTGCCGTACAGCAGGATCCCACGTTTCCGGCAATCAACCGGCCCCCGGGAACCCCAAACCGCCCATGACATCGCACGCGGCCGTGCACCTAAACCCAACTCCTTAAGTTTCTCTGGAGGCCACAGTGGCCGGGTATTCCCGATGACCCAGTGTTGTCTTGAATTGGAGGTATGTTATCTATATCTGCTAACGTTCGATATCCTGCGCACGGGGCCCGGAAGACACCGCGCAAAGGCATCATGGACATGGATGACGGCGACGATCTGATCATCGAATAGCGGATCTCAATTCATGACCTACGAACCCGAACAACAACCGGCGCCGCAATCAGTGCAAATTCCGGCGGCGGAGATGACCGACGAGCAGTACCAGGCGGAACTCGAGCGTATTTTCGACGAGTACCGTGAGCGCAGTTTCAGGGAGCATCTCGTCGGTCCAATAATTTCTTTCTTTTTCCACATTGTCCTGGTGACCGGCATGATTCTGCTCATGCGCGAGGAGCCCTATGCGAGTGTTCCGGAAATCGAGATTTCGCTCAAGGACATAAAAATCAAGGAGCTGGAAGAACCGCTGATCGAGGAAATCGACCAAATCGATGAGGAAATGACCGATGATGTCCCACAGGTCATGGTCAGCATGCCCGCCGCCGCGCCATTGAAGATCGAATCCACGCTGGACGATTTCAGCGACGACGTGCCGGAGACGGACGACACCCTGGAGTTAGAGCAGGTTCTGGATGTGCTGCCGAAGACAGCACCGGTGCGGATTCCGCTTTCATTGAGCGGTCGCACCGAACACGGCCGCAAGAGCATGGTGCGGCGCAAAGGCGGCTCGACGCAGGGGCAGAATGCGGTCCTCAAGGCGTTGCGCTGGCTGAAGAAGGTGCAGAACAGCGACGGCTCCTGGGCCGGTGGCCCGGCGTTTACGGCGACCGCCTTGCTCTGCTTTCTGGCCCATGGTGAGACGCCGCTGTCCGAGAACTTCGGTGTCACTGTGCAGAAAGCCATGCAGTGGCTGGCCGGCGCCATGCCGGCTGCCGGCGAATGTGGCGGACGCGCGTACTCCCATGGGATGGCGACCTACGCACTTGCCGAGGCTTACGGCATGACCCAGATACCCTTCCTGCTCGAGCCCATGGAAAACGGGCTGCGCCACATCGTGCAGGGACAACAGGCAGGGGGCGGCTTCGATTATCACTACGCAAAGACCTTGCGTTGGGACATGTCGGTATCGGGCTGGCAGTTTCAGGCCATGAAGGCCGCCTATGTTGCGGGCGCCCAGGTCGAAGGCCTCGAGGAGGCCATGAACAAGGCTGTAAAGTTTTGCCGGAAGATCGCGTATGCCAATAACAACTTTGGCTACAGCAGCCCCGGTAGCGGCGGCAATATGACCGGCGTCGGCACTGTCGGCATGCAGCTCCTGGGCGCCGGCCATGCAAAGGAAGTCGAGGGCGCCTGCCAAACCATCGCCACCGTCCGGCTACAGGGTTATCAATGGGCCAACGCCTCGATCAATCTGTATGGATGGTATTACGATACGCAGGCCATGTTCAACAAGGGCGGCAACAGCTGGCGCGACTGGAATGCCGTCTTCGAGAAGGAGCTGGTCTACAACCAGCATCCGGAAGGTTACTGGGAGACAAAGGAGGGGCACGGCATGGGTCCGGAGCTGGCCGGCAAAGTGTTTTCGACGACGTTGTCGTGCCTGCAATTGGAGGTGTATTACCGCTACCTGCCCACCTTCGACATCCGGCGCATGGCCAAGAAGACAGCGCGCAAGGGGATCATGGACTTGGGTGATGACGATGAGCTGATCATTGAATAGGGGGGGGCGTGCGCAAGGCACATCGACAAAGCGTTACGTGACGATACTCTGCTGCTTGCAACTGGAAGTCTACTACCGCTACCTGCCGACATTCGACATACGGAAAATTCACAAGACCGCGGCCAAGCAGAGTATTCTGGATGCGGACGACCTGGACGTAGTGATCGGGTGAGGGGGGTGATAGGTAACTACTTCAGCTTTTTGGTTGTAGGGTTTATGATGTGTTTCCTTCCTTGTTAAGGTTGACACATCAGGCAGGTCTATAAACGAAAAAGACCGCACATCAGGCGGTCTTTAATTTCCCATTTGGGGCACATCTACCGTTTAAGGATCAAACCACCGTGCCCACTTGGGTCGGTTTGGTGGGTCTCAATTATGAAACCGCTCCTGATGTTGTCCTGAAATAGTTATATTTGGGTATTATGGCAACAAGATCAACACAAAATAATAGGAGTTAATTTATGAATAAGAACATTGATATAAAAAGTCTCATAATTGGTTTCCTAATGGCTGCTTGTATGATGATGACCTTGGGTGCTAATTAGTAAACCTGTAACTATAAATTTTCCAGATGATATTAGAATTATACATTCGGGATTTATTAACAATTAGCCAACCGGACTTGGACGCTTTCCGGTTGAGATAATTAGGCGGCCGAATCAGGTGGAGAGTGGACGGTGGAAGGATGAAGATCCGTCCAACTCTATCTGCATGCTCACCGAGATCGCCTTTGCGCATATGGCGTTAGACGCTGACACTCGGTCGCGACCCTCCACCTTCCACCTGAAACAGTTGCGGTGATGGGACGTCTCTACACCATTCCCCATTCTTCCCTACATTTCCGTCGGGATATCGATGAACTCGCATGGGATGGCAAACCGGTCAGCGAGCAGGTCTAAGACGGCAACCACTCCCGGGACTTCAGTCTTGTAATGTCCTGCCGTTATCAGAGCAACGTCGGCCAGCTCCTTAATGACGTGGTATTCGGTATGCCCGCATTCGCCGGTGATCAGGCAATCCAGACCCAACGCGTGACATTCGGTGAGCGCACTTGCGCCGGCTCCCGAAATGATTCCGATTTTTCGAATCGGCTTGCCTGCGAAGTCGAATACCTGCGTGTCGGCAGCTAAGGCCGATCTCACTGCGGCCGCCAACTCGCCGGCTCCCATGGGGCAATTCAGCTCTCCGTGAACACCGACGTTGACCCCTGCGTACTCCGCAAACGGGGCTGCATTGCCGATGCCAAGGCATGTCGCAATGCGGGCATTGTTCCCCAAGTTCGGATGTGCGTCCAACGGCAGGTGGGCAGCATACAGTGAGATTTCATTTCGGAACAGGATTGTCAGCCGCCGCGCGATTCGACCGGTCAGATAACGCAGGCTGTCGCCCCAGCTCTCACCGTGATGAACGAAAATGAAATCGCCGCTTTTCTCCGATGCCTGCCGATAGAGCTCGAGGCTGCCGTCGACGCCGCCAATGACCTTTCTAACTTCCGCCTTGCCCTCAACCTGCAAGCCGTTGTTGGACTTGTCGCCGGGGACGCCGTGGATGCTCAATTCCGTGTCGAGGAAATCCGTGAGTTCGGTCAACTTTACCATTGGCGGGATCTCAGGAGAGCTTGGTGTTGGGGGACACTTGAGGGTTCAGGAAGCCGCACCCGCTGGAGGACGATCGCCCTCCAGAGCATGGCCCGACCGGCGGCAGTGCTGCCCCGCGATGATTGGCAAGTTGCAACAACCGCTGACGCACCGGCTTCATCGATAAACCTGGATCTTCAGGCTTTCAAGACTCAATTGGACAATCCCCGTCCGACCTCATTCTTCAACGAAGTCAACACTCGTTCGCGAATCCGGGTCATGTCGCCCAAGAGCGCCTCCAGCTTTGATCCGCAATTGCTGCATCGGAACGTTACAGTCACCATTAAAGGTTAAACGCTCCTGACGCCCGATGCAAGCCGCTGCTGCAATGGGCAGCCGGCGATTTGAAATAGCAGTGTCGTCAGGAATATTATCGGCTTCATCCAACGATCCGAACTCTATGAACCCCCAAAAATCATCTGTTAAGCGGACCCTTGTCATTCGCAACAAACTCGGGCTTCACTTGCGCGCTGCACATCTCATCGCCAGTGCGGCATCTCAGTTCGAATCGGACATTGCAATCAAAAAGGGCGACGATGTCTGCAATGGTAAGAGTAGTCTTGAATTGATGCTGCTGGCGGCGGGAAAGGGCGAAAAGGTGGAGGTCCGAATCCAAGGGGACGATGCGCGCGAGGCCATCGCCGCCATTGAACAACTTTTCAAACAGAAATTCGGCGAAGAGTAGACAGGAATCGGAATGTATGGAATAGTGGAAGGTTGGAAGGATGGGTTTGGCCGCCGCCAGTTTTCCGTCATTCCATCATTCCATCACTCCATCATTCGATGCAACGCCTATGTCGCTGTGCATTGAAAAACATAAGGATGAACGGTGGCTTGTCGTCCGGACACGGTCACGGTGCGAAAAAAAGTTCGCCGAGTATTGTCTTAAACACCAGATCACGCACTACCTGCCAATTCGTCGCAGCGTCAGGCGTTACGCTCGCAAAGTCGTTGAATTCACCGTACCGATATTTGGCGGTTATGTGTTTGCTCAGATCGACCCGAGCCGCCAGCCGGAACTTATGGAATCGCCAGCGGCCGCACGAGTCATTGTCCCGGATGACGCCATGGAATTGACGCTCATTGATGAACTCAACGACATTCGCATCATCGAACGAGCGGCCCTGATGCAGGAGACATTCGTTCGACCGGAAATCCGGATCGGCCGCCGCGTCACCGTGAAATCCGGCCCATTGGCCGGCCTCAACGGCATCGTCTCGAGGCGACGGACAAAGACTCGCATCACCGTCAACGTCGAACTTGTGGGTCAATCGGTCAATCTGGATGTGGACTCCGCCGAGGTCGAAATCGAATTCTGAGCGATCATTACCCACGGCAAGGATCGCTCAGAATTCGCTATCAATATTTTTTTCTATGTCTTCCCAGCAGCGATTTATCTGTGATTACCTGATCATCGGCAGCGGTTGCGCCGGGCTTATGTCAGCCATCAAAGCGTCCGCCCACGGGTCCGTCATTGTAATCACCAAGAAGAGGGCCAGGGACTGTAATTCAAACTGGGCGCAGGGCGGCATTGCCAGCGTCACAGATCAGGCTGACAGCTTCGACGCGCACCTGCAGGACACGCTGACGGCCGGGGCCGGATTGTGCAGAGAGGATGTGGCCCGCGAAATTATTCAATCCGGACCGGGGCGGATACAGGAGTTGTTGGACCTCGGGATCCGGTTTACCAGTCGTGGCGGACTGCCGAACGGTGCCGATGCCGGCGCCAAGGAATTCGATCTCGGGCGTGAGGGCGGCCATTCGGCAAGGCGAATCCTGCATGCGGGCGATGTGACCGGCGAGGAACTGATCAGGGTACTCCTCGAGCGCTGCGCGGCATTGCCAAACATTCGGCTGCTGGAGAATCACCAGGCCGTCGACCTTATTTCTTCCCGGCGTCTCGATTGGGACGGGCCCAACCGCTGTCTTGGCGCCTTCGTCCTCGATCGTGAGACGCGCGTTGTCCACACATTTCTCAGCAAGTTCGTGATCCTGGCAACCGGTGGCGCCGGCAAAGTCTATCTCTACACCAGTAATCCGGACATCGCTTGCGGCGAAGGCGTGGCCATGGCATATCGTGCCTATGCCGAGATCGCCAACATGGAATTCTTTCAATTCCACCCGACCTGCATGTATCACTCGCAGGCGAAATCGTTTCTGATCAGCGAAGCCGTCCGCGGCGAAGGCGCTGTGCTGAAGTGCCGAAGGGGCGGCGACGTCGTCGAATTCATGAAGGCGCACCACGACTGTGCTAGCCTGGCGCCCCGGGACATTGTCGGCCGCGCCATCGACCGTGAACTAAAGAAGTCCGGCGACGCCTGTGTTTACCTGGATATCCGGCATCACTCCGAAGACTTCCTGAAACAGCGATTCCCGAACATATTTGCCACCTGCCTCGAGCTGGGCATCAATATGGCCGAGCAGCTGATCCCGGTCGTGCCGGCGGCCCACTACTGTTGCGGCGGCGTGCGGGCAGACGTCAACGGACGTACGTGCGTTGATCATCTGTACGCCGTTGGCGAGGTTGCTTGCACCGGCTTCCACGGTGCCAATCGCCTCGCCAGTAATAGCCTTCTTGAGGCACTCGTGCTGGCACACAACGCTGTATGCGAAACCGCCGCCACTATCAATGACGTCGACGTCCGCCATCTCGAGATGGAATCGAAACGGCACGTTCCCGGCTGGAGCAGCGGCGATGCCACCGACCCCGACGAACTGATCGTCGTTTATCACAACTGGGATGAAATCCGCCGCTTTATGTGGGACTACGTGGGAATCTTCCGAACTACGAAACGCCTGCAGCGCGCCAAAACCCGTATCCGCAGTATCCGCAAGGAGATCGAGTATTTTTACTGGGACTTCATACTCGCCCCCGATCTCGTCGAGCTGCGCAACATGGCATCAGTCGCCGAGATGATTATCGATTCTGCCCTCGCCCGCCACGAGAGCATCGGCCTGCATTACAACGCGGACTGCCCCGTGGCCGATCCCGACAAAGCCCAAAAGGAAACCATCCTCCACCGTCCCGGCTTCGAGAGGACGCTCCATTAGCCGGCGTTCTGTCGATAGACAAGGCAACCCGAATCGTGAAGCCCCAACGTAAACGCCATCGAAACAAACCTGTCGAGACCCTGGCGCCAACCCCGATCGACAGGAGTTTGCGCCAGTGTTTACGGCGGGGTTTGTTTCGATGGCGTTTACGTTGGGGCCCCGAGATCACCCCCAATTGCGGCGAAGCCGCCATGTCCTCTGTAAACGGGTGAGCCTTCGTCAGGTCGGTACGATATAGCTCGCTTTATGAAAGTAATTGTTATCAGGACTGTCCGCTCTCTTTAGCCCTCGTTAAAATCCGCTGAAGAAGCGGGACGGTTATGCGCTGTCGGGAGTGACGGCCGTGCGGATGGCGGCGGTCGAGGCGGGCGGATTAACCAGCGTCTGCCAAAGTTCTTCGGCGCCGTCCGCCTCATACCGCTGCCTCATATAGGCGGTTCCCAGCCGATAAATACGCGACATTCGCGGCGGCACCTTTGAGGCGCCGCCAGGGCCGCCGGTATCTGTGCCGGTACCGAGCAGCAGCCGGCGCAATGCCGCCAGATGGTCCGCGGACAGCCCAGGCGCTCAGCGACAAATTCCTGGATCACCATTGCCTGCCCCTCCACGATGATACCGAATGCGTGCATCGCATCGTCGCCACACTTGCGGTTCAGGTCCTCCTGCAGGTCCACGCGTTCGTCCTGCATGGCATGAACAAGTTCGTGGGCCAGGGGGTCAGCTTGGCAACGGGCTCCGCCGCCGAATGGTCCAGCCCTACGAGTTCCATCGTTGCGGACATGTTCCGTGGCAACAGATAGAGTGTGGAACTGCTGACAGCGTATTTGCCGATCACAAACGGTGCCAAAGGCAGGGTGGTCTGCATCGCGGTCAACTCCATGAACTGGTCCGCTAGCGGGGCCCTCTTACTTCGGCCCTCGCCGCCGGCATGCGGCAGCAGCAGGTCGCGCGCCAATACGCGTCCCACTTCCCGCCAGTCTACCAACTTCAGTTCCGGCAGTTTTTTCAGACGCGCGCCGGCCACTTTCTCGACAAAAGGGAGGATATCCGCCATCCATGCTTCTGCTTCACTGTGCGTAAATGCTGGCGGCGCCGTGGTCATCTTGTGCCAGAACCCATCTTCGCCCGCTGGGCGCCCCCGGGAGAAGCGCACACGCCGCCGTCGATTGATCCGCCGCCGCCGCAGCGATGTCGCGGCCACTGGAAGCAGGGCAGTGCCGGTTGCGACTACAGTAAGAACGACCAATACCCACGGATAAGCTGCGAAAAAATGCCGTCGTCGGCATCATTCGTGTGTAGCACGAGGACATACGAAAACAGCAAAACGGCAAGCGCCAAAAGCAGCGCCAGCGCGAATAGGCACAATACCATGAAGCGCCTGCCTGCCTGTCCAGTTTTCATGACGATTCAAATTAACAGGGTTCTACCCGCCGCGGCTCACCTCCAGTTCATCTCGCATTGAGCCGGCCGTGGTGCACGCCGGATCAGACGTCGAGTACGCCGCCGCGAATCGGGGAATCGCGGGGTTTCAGTCAGTCACTAATTCAGGATACGTGACGTCACTGCAGCGAATCGAGGGCCGCGCGCTCGATGACGCCGTGCTCGAACGGCTTATTCTTCAATACTTCATTGGGACCATAGAAGATCCCCTTCGTGATACGGCTCAGGGCGTAGACGATCGTGTTCGGCTTCAGGAAGCTCCCGGGGTCGGCGACGGCATTGCAGCCAACCTGGCTGAAGTCGCCCATACAGATTCCCATTTTCGGTTTTCCGAAGTCGTAGACACTGCCGTCACACGTGACCTTGAGCGGGTTGCGTTTGTCGGCGTCGCGCAACCCCTCATATATGCCCAGGTTCGCCGCCGTCGCCTGATTGCCGAAGTGCGTCATGTAGCCGCAGACGGAGTCGCCGACGTAAGATGGGTGTGGGAAGTTCGCCTTGTCCATCATGACCGCGTTCTTGATCTCGCCGCGAATGGTGCAGTCGTCGCCCAGGATGCAGTCGCCGCGGAGGTAGGCGCCCTGACGAATGTCACCATCCCTGCCGATGATCGTCGGGCCCTTGATGCCGACACCGGGCTCGACGTTCGTTCCCGCGCCGATGGAAATGCTGCCTTTGTCCACATAGATGTCGGAGCCGATCACCTTCGCTCCCTGCTTGAGGTAAACGGCATAGCACGTCCCCTTCCTGGTACTGCCGATGATACGTTGTGGTTCGAAGAACGCGCCGTCCTCGAGCATCACCTCGAAACTACCGATGCAGTGGGCCGGCGCCGGCGTCTCCCCGATCAGCACCCTGGCGCCCGCCCGTTTGGCGGCAATGGTATCCGCCAACCATTTTGTGGCGTAAGCATTGATACCGAGTATGGCATCGTACACGGACTTTGTCTGTTCGAGCAGTGCCTGGTGCGCGAATGGATGGGCTGCGAAATCGAAATACGTCTCGGCGCGCAGATCAGCGGGCACATCCTCTGGTTCGATTTCCCCTAGTTTGAGTACTGCTGGCATTTCTTGATCCTCTCCCGAGAAACTTGGTTCTGGATTTCAGGTGTTCGCTAACCGGTAGATCGCCCTCTAAGCGTGGGTCCGGCTGCAAAGTTTTCCGCCTCGGCGGCCGTGGGTAACGTTGGGACGGAACAACGTCCCTCACTGGATCAGCCTGTCGCTGACACGTCCTAATAATCGAGTCGCAGGGCGAGGCGGCGGACGCTCTTCAGAAACTTAAATCGGTGGAGTATCGGTTAACCGATTGATGCCGAATAGGTCGCAACCTGAAATTTCGGTTGCGGCCGTCGACGTCGTTTCGTACATGGTTGGCGCGGCCAAACACGCACTGGAGCGCCGGGATTCCGCTTCGCGGGCGTCGCTTCGCCCGGCATTCCGGCGCTCCAGTGCGGACGGCAAGTTGAAGGCGCTCAGATCGTCCCCAGATACCCAGGCCGCCTGACGCCGCTGAAACAGTTCCTCGCTCATTTCGCCCTCCTTCGGTGTTTTCCCGCATCGGCAACTGTTGATTTGAGAAACAGGAAATGTAAGCGTCATCACCGGCCTTGCAACGGCCAGCGTAAGATCTCCCGGAGAGGGGCGGCCGAACCGTGCAGCGCCGCGCCCGCACGAGATCATGTAGAGCCCGCCCGTGTCCGAAGGCGCAAACCATAAGATCAGGTGACATAAGATCCCCGGGTTCATCCCCGTGGTGAATGAGATTGAGACAAACGACAATCGAATGTGGAAAACTACTTGTCCACCGTCTCGTATCCGGGCCGCGACGGTGGACAAGTACGGCACCGACGCCATGGCTGTTTTGTCCAATCTTATTCACCACGGGGATGAACCCCCGGGGATCTTACGTTGCCATGACAACGAAGTTTTTCGTCCATAGAGCCTAATCGTTGATGCCCATCGAATCCGAATTATTGACTGCAAGTGCAAGTCATGATAATTTTTCACGGATACCGAAAGGACATAATACCACCGGCCATCATTCATCACGGCCTTCCCAATGCCAGATCAAACCGATTCGCAGGTCCGCATTCGTCGCATCGTCAGCAAGGCGAGGCAACGTATTTATACGATGGAATTGCTGTCCCAGGTCCTGGCCGCTACCGCCTGGTTCCTGATTGGCCTGCTGGTTTTCGTCATCGTCGACCACTGGTTGCTCCTCGCGCCTCTCCTGCGGTTCGCGGCCGGCGCCGTGGTTGTTGCCCCGGCCCTGGCTATCCTGATCCGGTTTTTTCGTCGGCATACCCGGCTCCGGCTCAACGATCTTTACGTGGCTCGGGAACTAGAAAAGGCGCATCCGCATCTGAAAAACGACCTGATAAATGCCCTGCAATCCGCACGTGCGGACATCGCCGCTGCCCGCACAGTGCCGGCCTCCCTGCGTCTTCCCGGCGTGCCGGGGAACGTTGCCCGATGGACCTGCGCCGTTGCATTGGCACTGTTGGGTTGGGTCTTGTACTGTCTGGCCGCTGTCCAGCCCGTCGCCTTGTCCGCGGGCCGCATTCTGTTGCCATGGCAGAACACGTGGCTACCGACCAAGACCGTCATACGCTCCATTTCGCCCGCCGACAATACTGACTTGATCGTCGATCGAAACTGGCAGATTCGCGTCGAAACCGCAAACGTCCCGCCGCGCAACGGGCATGTTTCCTATCGCGTGCCGACTTCGGAGTGGAAGACCATGGACCTCATCCGCGATGTCGACGACGGCGCTTATTACTGCACTATGCCGCCGATGAACGGCAAGCTCCACTTCCATGTTGACATCGGTGATGCCCGCAGCCGTCTTATAAAGGTGAACCTCCTCCGGCGCACGATAATCGAAGAACGCCGCGTTCTGTACGAATTTCCGCGGTACCTCGGAATGAAGCCCCATGAAGATACGAACCTCGCCATCGAAGCCGTCGTCGACACCCTGGTTCACTTCGAGCTCGAAATGGATGAGGCGCTGGAAAAAGCAGAGCTGATTTGGAACGGCCAGTCCGAACCGATGCTGGTCAACCAGCGGAGCGTGCGGACGATCCGCCGCCAACGCATCCACAAAGACGCCGCGTATTCGTTTCGCTTTTGGCCCCGCCTCCAACTCGCGCCCATCGTCACCCAGGATTATCCGATCAAGGCACACCCCGACGAAAAACCGAAGATCTCGATACTTTCGCCGAATACCGATGTCGAGTCCAGGGTTGACGGCCTCATCCCTTTTATCTATGCCGTTGCCGACGATTTTCGGATCGAGGCCGTCGACTTCTGCGCTGTCTTTTACGGCACTCGCGACGTTGTCTCGATCCCCATCCCCAGCCGCAGGAGTTTTCGCCAGTTCGAGGGCGAATGGGTGTTCCGACCGCAGGTTGTCGGCGCTGTCGAGGGCGATCGTATTATTTGTTACATGCGGGCGCGTGACGCCAA
>Ga0310123_10002384_pt1 | contig 14989 bp, 4 predicted proteins | sample CB6_AW_1057_MG_FD_203505 | JGI IMG/M metagenome (GOLD analysis project Ga0310123, IMG submission 203505) | Marine microbial communities from Western Arctic Ocean, Canada - CB6_AW_1057 | ecosystem: Environmental > Aquatic > Marine > Oceanic | place: Canada: Western Arctic Ocean | collected... | reverse complement strand
TACTGCAGATAGCCGACAGGCTGTCCGGCACCTTTGGTAACTCAATATTCAAAGGGGGTCGATTCTCAGGCTATGCTCCATGAGCGGTGAGAAGACGCGTGACGAACCCCGATATCTCGCGCACGCTAATCTCCGAGATGGTCAGCGTGAGATGATTCAGGAGGGTATTGATGCACTTGAGGAGGAAGGCTTCCTACTTGCAAACGCGCCTACTGGACTCGGAAAGACTGCTGCTGCACTTTCTTCTGCACTCAATGTAGCGAGAAATCGCTCGCCGCGCCCAACTATTCTGTTCATGACTGGGCGGCAGGCCCAACACCGCATCGTTGTCGAAACCGTACGCCAAATCAACGAGCGGCGCAACATCGACACCGAGGACAAGGTCAGTTTGGTCGATATGATTGGGCAGCGCGGCATGTGCATTCATCAAATTGCAGAAGAATGGACGTCGACATTCCACAAGATGTGCTCGGACCTGCGCCGGAACAGGCAATGTAAACCCTACCTTGCTGATTCTCCTGGGCTTCGACTGCGCGTTCTGCAAGACCCATTGCACGTCGACGAGTTGGTCAGTGTCTCCCGCAGTCATCACGAAGCTGGTTCTCTGAAGCAAACCTGCCCTTGGAAGGTGGCGCGAGAGTGTGCGTCGTCAGCTGATATTGTGGTCTGCGATTACAACCACCTGTTCAATGAGCGCGTGCGCGATAGTTCGCTGAAGGGAATGGGCATCGACATGAGCAATCTGCTGCTCATCATTGACGAAGCGCACAATCTGCCTGAGCGGATCCGAATGGGATTGCGCGCTAGTCTCACTCCTGATCTGATTCGTAATGCGGTTTACGAATTGGAGGAACACCGTGAAACTATTCAGGAAAAGTATGAGAAAACCGGCACCAGTGGTTCAACGCTGGACGATGAGGAACGCGAAATCAGCAAAATTCGCCTGTCTGAGGCCGCACTCACTCGAACCCGCTTACGCCTCGCACAGTGGTTCAAGGAACAGCGCGAGACACTGCAAAAAGAAAAACCCGGCAAGGACGAGAACGAAAAACGCGTCGAGCCCAGTGAAGTGCTCAAACTGTTCACTGCTGAAATGGTAGAACCACTCGGCACCGAACGACTCACCATTGAGAATTTGATGAAGACACTTTGGGATGTGCAAGTTGACCTTTCCGAGGACGATGATGCAGAAGCAGACAATGCGTCTGAACGCCTAGCCTCGGTCTTGGAGAATCTCAGCAGGTTCGAGAATGACTCGGCAATCTGCGTGGCCTTCAGATTCAAGGGTGATACTTCGCACATATCCACCCATCTGCTCGACCCTTCGGTGGTCAGTGGGCCGGTTTTCGATTCCGTGCGTGGTGCAATCCTGATGTCAGGCACCTTGACACCGCCGGAGATGTATGCTCACAGTTTAGGCATCCCAGATGGTAGGATGGTCACAGCTACGTCCTATCAATCCCCATTTGAGGCAGACCGGAGACCAGTTATCATCGCCAATGGTGTAAGTACGCTATACGCGCGAAGGGGTAAAGAAAACACCAAGAAAATGCAGAAGCATATCCGTGCACTATTGCAGAATACTCCTGGACATGTAGTGGTCTTCTGCCCATCCTACGCCATCTTGCAGGACGTAATCGACTCGGCTGATTGGCCCGGTCGATGGGTGGTTGTCGAGGAGCCGGGGTGGGGCAAGAAGAGGGTCGATGATATTCAGGAACAACTCAGATCGGCTCGGATGCGTGGCCAGAAAATACTGCTTGGCGGAGTATTTGGCGGCAGACTCGCAGAAGGAGTGGACTATGCTGAAAACGTTCTCGATGCCGTATGCTGTGTTGGGATTCCAAATGCACCGGTATCGGTCGAGAACGATGCACTGAAGGAATACATCGGCAAGGACCTCGGTCGCAGCCTTTCGTGGAGATATGCTGTGTTCCAACCGGCGGTGAACAAGGTGCTGCAGGGCATGGGCAGAGCAATTCGCAAAGCGGAGGACCGAGCCTTCATGTTGCTGTTGGATGACCGACTTCACACACCAAATTACAAGAGTTGTTTACCACCTACAATGTCACATTTTGAGGCTAAGGATGCCGATACCACTGGTCGGCTTGCAAAGCGATTCTTTGCAAGACACCCCGAGCCAGCTTCCCACGAGGAATGATGCGAGCGTTGATGAGACATCGATTCACAGCAGGGGGCGGAGGCAGCGAGATGAAGTGGGTAGAAGTCGATATTGCAGATTCAATCGAGGCTGACGATGGCGGTGATACTTCCGCTCTACTCGTCGGTCTTGAAGCGGCGCCAGCAGACTTGCATGACTCCTTCCTCGCAGGTTTGCCTCACCTTTCCGAGGCTCGCATCGCGCACGCGAAGATGACTGATGTCGGTGGGGCAGAAGCAGAAGCCCACTTCGATTCGATCCTATCACTACAACCTACACAGGCTATGTTGGCTGATTTCGGTGGTAGTATGCAGGGCTCATCCCTCGTGCTGCCGTTTGGTAGCCCCAATGAGCGGGTTAGAGTCGAAGGAGCGGAACTTGAGGGATGTTGTGCTATTCGCCTGTCAGCGGAGGGCGATGATGGAACGCAATTCAGTCGTGTTTTCGCGCTACCGCCCGGCTGTGAACTCTCTCAGGCGGGCTGGCGAGGTGGAGACCTCGTCTTGTTGCTGCGTGATTGCTGACTACTGCTCAATCGGTGTCATCGCAGGGTTCTGCGTTATCGCGGTGATTTCCTGAATGGTTCTCGCCAGCGCATTCTGGGCCTGCTCTTTGTGAGCCTGCCCGAGTTCATGCCGGCTATACCGCGCAATCTCAAACATATTGTCGAGCGCGGTCAAAGCCTCCTCGCTAATCGGCATCGCCTTGCGGATAGCGACTTCGAACTCTCTTACAGTCTCGAAATCACGACGTAGGTGACCTTGAGTCATCAACATCGCACACAGGTCCTCATAGCAATGGAATATGGCCTCGCGGATTTCATCACCTGCAGCGAGTAGTTCTGCGGTGTAAGCGAATATCTCAGCCAACTCATCAATCGTCTGCTTGCGGCGCTGCATCAATATCCAGATACCTGCCGCGGCGCCGGCGATTACCAGCACCACGATTCCCCAAAGCCAATACGGAGTTGATTTGGAAGCCGAAGCCGGCTGCTCATAGATGAGCGAATATACGTCCAGTGTCAGGGTTGCCCGGCTATCCTGGGCCAATTCAGGTGCAGTGCTATCGAATCTGATATGCATCGCGCCCCAGAAAGATTGGTCTGAGAACGGTGGAATTGGCTGGAACGAGGTGAACTCAAAGGCGAATTCTCCTGCTCCATCCGTATCGCGCGTGTATGAGATATTCAACGGGTCAACCTCAGACGAGTTACGCAGATATGCGGTCATTGAAAGGTTGGAAATCACCTGACCGGAGTGAATATCCCTTACAGTTACAGTTCCTGTGACGTTGCGTCCTTCCCACGCTACCTGATCGATGATAATCTCGTATTCGACCTGCACTCTGATGAAGACATCAATTGTCTCATTGTTCGTATTCAAGTGGCGGGGCTCATCCTGTATCACTTCAAGCAGGAACTGCGCATCGCCCGGCTCTACCCAAATATCCGGTGTGAATTCGATGACGAAGCCGTTGGTCTGGTTGTCCCAGAACAGCACGCCACCTATCAGCGGAACCTCTTGGTTTCTGTAGGTTAACACGATTTCGCTACCCATCAGCGGATTGCCGCTTCCTCCAACTTCGATGATACGACCCTCGATTCGGAGTTTGTGTGTCGAATCAGAACGGATCACGTTATCAGAGACATAGGTTATCTCAATCTCAATGTCGGCCCAGGTCGTTACACTTTCTGTGTCCTCGCTACCGAGCCATGAGTTGTCACCATCGTAGCGGGCTGTGATGGTGTGTGCACCACGTGCGCTGTTCATGCTTACCGGGATGATTACCGTAAATCGGCCCTCAAAGTCAGTCGTAATGGTGTCAATGCCAGCTCCATCCAATGCAATATGGACCTGAGCGCCTGCGATACCGGGCAGACCTACCTCATCCGAGTCGTACAGACGACCGGAAATAGTCCAGAACATGCCTCGTGTCGCATCGCCACCGTCCTCTGCATTCAGACTGATTTCCGAGTGGTGAGCAATCCAGAATGTGCCGTTAGCAACTCCCTCGCGATAGAATCCTTGCGCGGGCGCGTATACCTCGATGACGTGGCTGCCCAAATCCAACGAGATGGGGACATCCCAATTGAAGGTCCAGAGGCCGTTCTCATCGGTTACTGCGGTTCCGTACAGGATATCGTCGATACGAATCTCAACTGTGTGGTTGACAACCCATCCTGCTGGGAGATTGTCTCGCACTGTACCAGTGATGACCATGGTGTCGCCAATTGCAGCAGGCTGCAGCGGGTCGATGCTGATGTTCACCGGACTGTAGACTGTGTACGATAGTTGGTTGGAAGATGGTAGATGGAACTCTGAGCCAATGAACATCACATCCATGGTGACCGGTCCAAGCGTCATGTCTGACGGAACCGGATAGAATGCGGAGAACTCGCCATCTACATCTGTAGTCACGTTAGTCAGGAAGACTCCATCCAAGTAGACCTCAACTGTCTGATTCGCTACAGGTCGGTCAACCAAGTCAAGCAATACACCACTCATTGAGATTAGTGACTCGCGGTCCACATCTCCACCACCATCGATGATGTTGATGTGAGTGGGCTGCGAGCAGTTGAATGCGTCTTGATAGTTCGAAGGCTGGTAGTACTCTGGGTTAGCGGAGTCGCCAGAACCTATCGGGTCCACCCAAAGATAGCCGCCGAGGAATGACACCTCTACGGTATGCGCACCCGCGGTGGTTCCCTGAGGCAAGGTGTAGACGATGGAGAAAGTTCCGAACGTCGGGTCGGTCATGACAGCCCAAGTCGAGCCGACGTCTTGGCCGTCCACCAGCAAGTGGATGATGCCGCCTGATGCGTTTCCATCACTTCCTAGCAGATACATGCCATGCTCGTCGAACAACGTTCCGTTGACAATCAGAGTCTGACCGGCGATTAGCGTCCCTTCGATGGTATCTATGCTGAGTACGGTCGGTGCCAGCACCACAACACCGGCGCTGGAGTTGTCACCGAGTACGCCAGTGGTACCAGGCAGGCCAGAGAACGAGGCAAACAGGTCATGTGGACCCGGTAGCGTCATGTTTGATACAGTCAAATTGACTGCACCGTAGCCATTCGCGTCGGTGGTAATCAGCCCTGCTGTCGACATTCCTGGTGCATTGAGCACAATTGTAGCGTTAGCAATCGGGTCGCCCGCATTATCGTGTAGTGTGATAGTGACATTGAGCACGTCTCCTCGCACTACACGGTCATCGACATTGAGGTGCTGGGGTGAAATGATTCGCAATACCGAGAACCCTCTACTATCGAAGGTGCTCTGTCCAGAAGAAGAACCGTAGTAATTCACTGACGGTGTGAACACCACTGACAGGTTGTGGCTACCTCTCGGGAAGTTTGCATCGAGGGTAATCAAAGCCCAGAATGAACCGTCTGACTGTGCCGAACCGTTCTGAACGCTGAAGGTGTCAGTGTAGCCATCAATGTTGAAGCCCAAGCCGGGCAACATTGGACTTCCATCGCGATAGATGATTCCTGTTCCATTATCAGATACAAGAGTGCCAGTCACGTTGAATGAGGTCCCAGCAACCGGGTTTTCAGTGATGTTGTCCACCACCAACACAGTAAGCGAAGCTATCGTGATGGTGTTGATTGGGCTGGAATCCGCGAGCAGATGCCATGAGCCATTGAAGAATAAGGTCACAGTGATTGGACCGAGTGGCTGGTCGAATGGAACAGTGTAATTCCAGCGAGCAGTGCCATTCGCGTCTGTTGTGGTGTTACCAACCCATGTGTCGTGGAAGCGAGCATCGACAACGGTGGTATTGATTGCTCGGTTGTTGTCTGAGGTTTCGACTAGATTACCATAGAATTCGATGCTATCACCACGATTCACCACAACTCCAAAGTTAGGGAACAGCGCCTCAAAGTTGGTCACGCCCATCACGAGCATGTTGTGGGTGCCAGTCGCTGATAGGTAGAACGGATTGGTGCCGTTCAGGACAGAGACAACCAGAACGTGGTTACCGCTAGTCAGCCCATCTCCTTGTGGATCAGTGGGAACTGAGACGTTGAATGTGCCATTGACCGCAGTTGTGTGGATTGTAATCAACTTCTCATCGATTTCATCAAGCCAGAATACCTCGATTCCTATAGGTCCGGAGAACGGCCGAGCCGGGTCGACCGAGTCCTGCACTAGCCCATTCAACTGGAATGATGTTCCAGCAGTGACAGTAGTAGGCACAGAGACGTCAATGACGATATCAGTCGGCACCTGCACGGTTACATTTGCCAATGTATCATTGCCAAGCCACCGTGCCGCATTATTTGTAGACACAGGATCGGTGACATCGTCGTACATCACCACATACACGTCGTAGTACGCAGGTTCAGTGTCAATCGGCACTGTCCAAGTGAATGTCACCCGTCCGTTCGAGTTGGAAGTCCCGGTGCCAAGTGAGTTATTGGCTCCCGAAGAATTCCAGAAGAATTCAACTTCTGCACCACTGATATTCTGAGCATCCTCCTGACCGACTGGCGGCATGGAGAAATAGGCGGCAATATCCTTCACATCGACTTCAATTAGCAACTGCTGTCCAGCCTCTACAATGACATTAGTCTCGTTCAGTTGTAGCATGGCTTCGCTCTCGCTTCCGACAATAGTCTGACCAGGCTGCTCGTAGATGTAATACGCTCCACCTGCCGGCGGATTCGCGTTGAAATCAGCTACCACAGTAAGGTCATACACGCCCGCGGGCATGTTCGGAGGCATTGTGAATGAAAGGAAGTAGGCACCAGTGGTGGTGTTGAGTGCCGTTACACCGAGCGGAATCATGATTGGAGGAGGCGGATTACCCATCGGGTCAGGTGGTCCGACACCCGGCAACTCAAGTTGGATTATCAGGTCGGTGTCATTGCCCAGCACTAGATTATTGGATACATCGTCACGAATTACACCAGACACGTTGTTGGTGCCTCCGATGTGGGTCCAGTCAGAACCGAGGACGGTACTGATGGTTATGAGACCCTGAATTCGTTGCAAGGTATTCATGCTGGCGTTCTTGTACCATTGGGTGGAACTGGTGTAGTTGGTGTACCACGTATAATCGCCAACATCGATGGAGCCAGAGGGGGTCCACTCAATCATGTATGCACCACCAACTGGGTCGACAGTGGTGTTGATGAGACCGCCATCGAACTCAGTCAGGTAAGTGCCGTTGAAGTCAACGGTTTGGCCATCGGTGTGGTCCATCAACTGAACGAATAACGTAGTCATTGAGCCGCGTTGCACGGGAGACAATATGACGCCGATGCTCACAATTGATTGCAAACCGTAGCCACTGGATAGATTGGCCACATCACTTGCATCGAGATCATCGGGGATGAACAGCAATTCCACATCGATATATCCGGGTCCAATCATCGAGAGGGCCAAGGCTGAAGCATTCCAAGTAATGTTGAACACACCATTGACCTGATTGACGTTGCTGGCATTCATTGTCCATGAGGTGATATTGTCGAACGGTCCGGTAGAACCATTCTGCCGCATCTGCAGGTACAAGGTACCGTTCATCGCAACAGGATTGAGGCCGCGAGAGAGTACTGTTCCATTGATGTAGAGGTCTTCTCCGACTTCAAGCAATGAGCTGTTCAGTCCCGGTCCTTGCAAACCAGCCGTAATATTTGGAGCCGCGCTGATATTGAACTGGATATTCAGCGTTGCAGGCCGTGCATGATACACCGGTGGGGTGGATTGATGCAAGCCAGCCTGATGCCAACCGGGGAAGTCAATTATAGCATTGAGGAATCCAAGGCCCTCGTTCTCGTCGATAGAAACATCGAACTCGTAGTAACCCTGTTCACCGACGATTGTCTGTAAAGAAACCACACCGTCAATTGCTGAGGTGTAATTCATGAATAAGGTCAGATTACCTTGCGCGCTCGGGTCAAGCAGAGGAATATTCTCCCATGACATCGTTCCAGTGATGGTGGTAGTCGTGCCTGCACCTACAATCGGTTGTCCGGGAATTGAAGGAGTTGTCTGAGCAATGATGACATCATCTGTGACGTTGATAGTCCAAGGAAACACCTCTATCCCATGGTTGACATATCCCTGCTGTATGCGCTCCAGTACAATGCTTCCATATCCTGGAGCAATAGCATCTCCGGGAATTCCCTTCACGCTGAAGGATCCATTGACATCCGTGGTACCAGTGCCAAGGCGACGCATGCCAGCTGCTGCCAATGCAGGCGCAGTAACTGCCTCCTGAGGTGTAATCAGATACGAGTGCACCATGATGTTCGATGCAGCAGAGCCATTGCCAGTGAAAATCAGTGTACCATTCAGCCAGATATCACCAGTGCTGTGGTCACGGTCTATTGTGAGGGGTTCCCATGTCTCGTTAACTACCTCAACTTGCTCAGCTGGCGGACATGGGTCTATTGGAATCCAACCCATATCGAAATTATTGCCAGCAGCATTCTGCTGTAGGTGAACCTCAGACCATGCAGTGAAATGCCCGCCTGTAACTGTGTATCCTGTACCATGCCAAGAACCGGCAGAGTAGCCGGTGACCTTGCGGGCTGGTAGCCCAGCAATACGGGCCATCGTGGTGAACACAGTGGCGAATTCAGAGCAGGAGCCCTCGTATGCCGCGGTGAGAATGTGATTTGTCACATCTTCAGCCATCGGCAAGGCGCTGCCGTCGAAGTTGAGCAGGAAGGTCGTATTAGCGTCGCCATTTTGCAGATAATCCTGTATGGCTACAGCCTTGTCCCAAGCGCTGATTGCACCACTGATGACCGTATTGGTGATGTTTCCCACTTGGCTATATGGATGGACTGGATCGGTGAACTCTGCAGGGTAGTCCATCGCATAGTTGCTCACTGCTGAATACGCAATCGAGTTGTCCAAAGCGGTAGTATCGAAGAAAATCTCAGGTGCTTGAATCAGCAGCATATCCACGCCTGAGTCGCTAACGCGCACGTCATGCGTGATGTTGGAATGGTTCAAACTAGCCATCCCATCGACCCACATCATGTATTCAGTTGTCGCATAATGATGCGGGACATTGGTGTTGAATACTGGGTTGGTGAATTGCAAAGTCCACACCTCAGTGGAATTACTGAAGGTAGAGTTGGCAATCCATCCTTCATCGTGGAAGGGAGTCGACATTGGTACCCAAATCTGGTAAGTGGCATTCTTACCGTAGGATGCCCCGGTGTAGGAATCGTAAGTGTGTACACGCCAGTAGTGAGGTATGTTGGGGTCAATTGGACCGAATGTCGAATTGTTAGCCCAGAAAATGATTTGATTCTCAATCACGTCATCTGTCGGGTCCCATGGGTTGAATTGACCGCCTATGCAGTTGAATAGCCACATTGGAGGGGGGCATTCCTCGCCGTCAAGCATTCCGCCACCATCTGTGTCAGGGTCACGCCAATCCGTTCCTGTGATATTCTCGACTGAATCAGGGATTCCGTCACCGTCAGTATCGATTGGGTTTTGGTCATCAGCCGCGTTATTCTGCGGATTGGTGCCATCGAGGTACTCCTGTCCATCCCATACCCCGCCTGCATCGGTGTCGGGATTTTGGTAGTCGGTGATGTAGGTGTCAAGGGTTCCGTTACCAATGATACCAGGGATGTAGTCAACTGGACAACCAACATTGTTCTCGAAATAATCGTTGAGCAAGTCTCCATCGGTGTCCATGTTGTTGTCACATGGCTCCATCGGATCAGTGCCGTTCATCACTTCATCCCAATCGTTGACGCCGTCGCCGTCTGAATCATACTGGGTTGGTAGTGACGTGAATCCGAATGTACCCATCAACTCCTCCCAGTCGGCAAGGCCGTCGCCGTCGGTGTCCTCGTAGTCATCATCGCAGTAATTCATGGTAGTACCAAGTTGACCACTCTGTAACGCTGAATAGTGACACCAAGAGCCATTCTTTGAGATGACGAATTGTGTACTACCCGGCGGGGCCACGCTGACGCCAATCAAATAGGCGGCAGCAACCGACTGATAGCCGAATCCAGTCAGCTGCCCACTGGAATCGTTGTAATATCCTACACCGCCAGCAGGTTTGAATCCGGTTGTATTGGCGAGGTACAATCGCTGTTGCCCCGCGTTATAGGAAGAAAAAGTGGTAATGAAGTCGATAACTGACATACAGGGGTCAGTTCCATGTGAGAAATTCTGCTCATCGCCGTCGTGAACACCGCCATAATCGGTATCAGCGATATTCCACATAGTACAGGATAGATTCTCCTCCCAATTCTCAATGCCATCGTTGTCGAAGTCGCCTGCATCTTCACTACGAGTTGGGTCGGTTTCGTTGACATCTACCTGACCATTGCCATTCTTGTCCTCTTCGCCATCGTCGAGTTGGTCACCATCCGTGTTGTTGTTACGCGGGTCGCTAGCCTGAGGTGGATTACCATATGCACCGTTGACCTCGACGCCATCATCGATGCCGTCACTGTCAGTGTCTACTGAGGTTGGGTCGGTCAGCAAGGTTAGTGCTTCGTAGGAATCGTTGAGGCCATCACCGTCGGTGTCAGCAACTTGTGGATTGGTTTGCATCACTCCATCAACCTCGGCAGTGCAAGCCATGCCACCACCTGGGCCAATTCCTAGGACTGGGCTGCATGGAGAAACCGTTTCAGTGCCACTAACCGGGCCCGGTCGGAAATAATCAATGCCGCCGGACGATGTTGTCCAAGTTGGATTGACATACTCGTAGATGTTGATTAGACCGTCACCATCAGGGTCCCCGTACATGCCATCGGCATTGTTCGGGTTGGTAGCATTCAGCCCATTGGCTACTTCCCATCCATCAGGCATGCCGTCGTTGTCTGTGTCCCAGCCATCCGGGTCTTCATCGATGAGGCCGTCACCATCATCATCATCACTGAGACAATCAGCATCGCCATCGCCATCGGAATCAGCAGCGTCTACATCGCCGTCTCCGTCATTGTCGATACCATCATTGCAGATGTTGCCCATCGGGTCCTCATCGCACAGAATAGTGCTTCCTTGCCCATCGTTACCCGGATCACCACAAGCAGGAGGTGATGCACTGCCAAGAACACCTTCCTCGTTCCAGTTACGCACGGGGACAGTGCCATTCCACCACACACCATTGTCGAGAACGTTTGCGGTCGAGGATTGGTCCCAGTTAGTTGGCTCAAGGTAACGGTATTCTTGCAAGTTGGAAAGGCCATCGCCATCAGGGTCGCCCGCAGCACCGTTATTGCCGAGGGTCGAGGCGTCTAGCGGGTCCAATCCATACTGCCATTCCCAGCCATCAGGAAGGCCGTCGTTATCAGAATCCCAGTCTTGTGGCTGGGTGTTGAGAAGGAACTCCATTCCAAGGGTCAGGCCATCGCCGTCTTGGTCTGTACTCGCTGCCACTTTCCACGCGCCAAATTCAATGGCGGCGAGGCTGGCAAAAATCATCATCAGCACCAATCCAATGGCGCGGAATCTCTGCACCCGAAGATGCGGATGTCGGCTGTTTGTCGGGGGTATAACTGTCGTAGGCATGGCTGAACCCAGATGTTTCGCTGTCCGTGTAGGTATTAAGACAAATGGAGCGACGTTCGGACGCGTACGGAACCCTCCATAGGAGGGTCTTGCTTCAAACCGTTATCAATCATCGAGGTTAACAAGCTCGATTTCGTCCTCATCATATGAGTCGTCATCGTCGTCCTCGTCGCTGATTGGGTCTGGAATATCTAGTTCTTCTTCGACGATTTCAAGTTCTTCCTCAACCCATTCGTCGATGTAGGTAACTCGGTTCTTGCGGCCCATCACCCAAGCAACGACAAGCACTACCGCGCCAAACATCAACAGCATCGTTGTCCAGCGTTGGAACGGGTGAGTAATCTCCTGCCAAATGATAGCGAGCGGATTGCCAACATTGACCTGAATAGTCACTGGTTTTTCAGCAGTGGAAGAGACTGGGTAAGACTCCCCCGGTGATGGAACCGGTTTAGCAGTGATGACGATTACCATCTCTTCGCCGTTCAGAGCAGAGACTGGTACCTGCACCTTCAACGTAAAAGACGCCTGACTGAACGGTTGGATGCTGATTACCTCAGAAGTGTTCGCGGATACATCTGCACACCACTCATCGTCGTCGGCCCCTCCGCAAGAGCGCAGGTTGGAAGATAGCAATACAATCAATGCAGAATTGCCATCATTGCGCACCTCCATCGAAATCTCGGGGGAATCACCAGGTTGCAGCGGTGTCAACTGCGTTTTCAGATGGATGGAGAGGTCTGGGTCTGACTTCGCAACCTCGATCACAATTGGAAGGTCAAAGTATCGGGCCTCACTCTCATCCTGAATATCCTCAATTATCCGCAGGTAAATCGTGTGATTACCTTCTGCGACTTGATGGGTGAGGAAAATCTCCATGTCCAAGGTTATGGAATCTTCCGGAGCCAATTGCACCATCGGCACAGAATCACCATTCATGTCCTTGATGTTGAAGACCCACAGCCCGTAGACTGGATTTGCCTCTGGATAAACCACATCGTCGATGTTACGGTCGAGCAAGGCCGGGTTTTTCACCAACCAATCAGTAACTTGGTCACCACTGGATAACGAATTCGTGACATCAATGTTAAGCGAAAGATGGTCAGACGTTGAAAGGCAGTCCTCCGCAACGATATGCCCGATAGGCACCATTCCATCACAATCGTACACCACCTCAACCTGAATGCCGAAGGTGCGTTGGATGGTGAAAGCTACAACTGCCTTCTGGGTTGAATTTCCGATGCTGAGAATTTCCAGTTCAATCATGCCAACATCGGGGTCATCTCTACTCACAGAGGGCTTCACACGCATACGTATGACCTGTGTAGTGTGTCTGTCGAGGTTGCTGGTGTGGTATGTCCCATCACCCTCATCCTCGTCTATGCGCACGCCGGTATCATTGTCGTAGAACTGAACATTTGACTTTGAATCCTGTAGGATGTCAATGCGGAACTGGTCTGTGTCGAATCCCGTGTTGAATATCTCAAGATAGAAAGTCGTGAACACATCATCCTCAACGTATCGCGGGATGGTCTCATCGATGTTGTTGAGACTGGAGTTTGCGAAGTACTCGGTATGCTCCTCATTCCATATCGAGACCATCGGCGGTGCAAACGTGTCCAACTTCTCAAGGTCCAACTGCAAGTTGGTCTGATGGACGAGAACCTCCTCCTCGTCGTATGCTACTGCGCGTAGGGTAATCTGGTCTGGGCTGCCAGACAAATCACTCGGAGCACGCAATTCCAAAGTCGGATGAATCGACTGCCCACCATTCGGTAATGAGTATGTGCGGTCTGCTCGGTCCCAAATGACATCCCAGTTAGAGCCCAGACTGCCGAGCAGCGACAGTTCGACCGTCATGTTGCCACCCGCTCCAATGTGACGCAACTCGAGTGGAATGACGGTCGATTGGTCCGGTGCAACGTACTCGACAAAACGGCCAAGGTTGTGAGCGAGGCTGACACCGTAACCACTCAGCCTCACAGGGTCGTGGTCAATCAGGAATGTCTTACCCTGGATATTGACAATCTCCAAGTCCACGTCATAATCACCGGGGTCGAGGCCAACGGGGTAAGACCAATTGAATTGAGCGCGATATGATGTTTGGTCATTGTCCAAATCCAATTCATTCTCATCGAAGGTGTGGCTTTCTTCAGTGAGACCATTAGGGTCAAGGATGGTTAGCCGAACGGTGTTGATATCATCTCGTCCAAACGCATCCTGAACTTTCAGATTGAACTGCATCACTCGATTCTCTGGCGTGTCATTCGGGAACCACACATCGACTTCATCGTCAGTCCAAACTGAATCAGGCCGGTGGACCTTGACCTGAGAGCCTTCAACCGGATTTGAGTTCAGTTCCAACATTGAAAACTGTGATGATTCATCAATGTCGTTGAAAGCCACCCAAGCATCGCATTCGCCATCATGGAAGGACCGGGCGCTGGAGTCGTTACCAAATCCTCCACCACCACAGTTCATACTGGCAGAGACTAGGACCTTGATTCGGTCACCAGCATCAATAGTGTGAGATGTTGCACTGAATGACGGCTGGAAATGGCGCTCATCGAAACCACAGGAAACTGTGAATGAAGGAGTACAGGCCTCTGTTGATTCGGACTCGCTGGCGATGTGTGAGTTCTCGTTAAGGATGTTAAAGGTCCAGTCGACTGTCGAGCCTTCCGGACCTGTTGCTTTCAGGAAAAGGGCGAGTTGAAATTCATAGTTATTAGTGCCGGAAGAATCACCGGAGATTTCGATGTCAGACAGCATTTCATTGGTGACGAATTCAACGGAGCCATCGGTTGCTGATTGCTCCTCTTGCCCACCACCATCCGGCCTTTCTGAGGTGATCAGTCCATCGCCGGGGATGCCACCACTGGGTGAAGCGAAGTAGAGTTTGTAGTTGACCTGCCCTGCAGTATCAAACCGCTGTTCCACATCCATCAGTTCTGCAGTAGGCGCAGGAACAATTGCCACCAGACTCGAGAACATCATGATGCCGACAAGCAGTAGAGGTAGGGAACGAGCCGTGCTGTAATTGTCGGACATCGAAAGACCTGCCACACCCCCTCCCTGACGCCCGGCCCATTTACGCTTTACCGCGTTGAGTTCGACCAAAGGTCGAAGTTGAGAGTGTTTGGAAAAGTGCGAAAACCAGCGTATTGGAGTGATTCTCATCTAGTTAATCAACCTCGGTTCTAATCGAGTTGTCACAGTACCAACAATCAACACTGTCCTGAGGAATTGGTTGATGCAGAGAGTAGGATTTGAACCTACGAAGGCGATTGCCCCCGGATCTTAAGTCCGGTGCCGTTGACCACTT
>Ga0310123_10002383_pt1 | contig 14995 bp, 11 predicted proteins | sample CB6_AW_1057_MG_FD_203505 | JGI IMG/M metagenome (GOLD analysis project Ga0310123, IMG submission 203505) | Marine microbial communities from Western Arctic Ocean, Canada - CB6_AW_1057 | ecosystem: Environmental > Aquatic > Marine > Oceanic | place: Canada: Western Arctic Ocean | collected... | reverse complement strand
CGCTTTGCTCCAGCAGGACCCGGCAATTCCGGGTGTGGCGACCAACGCGGGCGAGGCGCACCTGTACTTCGGGCTGGCACCGCTGCTGCTGGCTGCCATCGGCATCGGGGCTGCCTTTTTGCGAGGTGATCCGCGGGGCATCTTCTGGATGCTGGCCGGGACGTTTGCGTTGTTCTACACCACCGGTCGCCTGGTCCCGTTTGTCGAGGGTCTGCCGGGGTTCAGTTTTTTCCAGGGCCCGGGACGATACGGGATCGTGGTCACTCTGGCGGTGGCGTTGTTGGCCGGCGAGACGCTGGGCCGCTGGCTGACAGCTCGGGCGATGAGACGCCCGGCTGTGATCGTGGCCTGGCTGGCCGCCCTGGCCGCCCTGGGAAGCAGCTGGTGGCTGGTGGAGATGACCTGGATGGTTCTTGAAGCTTATCCCGATGCACCACCTCCGCCTGATTGGTTGCCGTCGGCGGGTCTGACGATGGGAGCGGTATTGATCTGCGTGGTGTTGGCCGCTGTCGGCGCGTACTGCGAGTCTCGGGCAAGACGATCGCTGAGGGTCCTGGGCGGTCGGTTGGCCCTGGGCACGCTTGTCTTCGCCACGGTCTGCGACCTGTGGCTGGTGAGCCACCTGATCCAGTTCACTGATGTGCTGAGTGATCCGCCGATTTCCCGCCTGGCGTCGAGTCCGGTCCGCGAGCACCTGGCCAAGTCGCAGTTGCCCACGCGTGTGTTTGCTCCGATGGCCAACTTCCCCACCGTGCTGGGCACGTCTTCCACGCCGGTGTACTTCACCTTCGGCCCGTCCGAGTACACTCGCCGCGACCTGATGATGCCCACGCCGCAGGTCGAGGATCCCGACGATTCGTTCGTGCCGCAGACCGACGACCAGATGCAGTGGCTCGAGCGTGCCGGTGTCACGCACATCATCAGTTTCAAGCCGATCGACACCTCGCGTTGGCCTCTCGAGGAGGTCTGGCGTGGTCGGGATCCGGTGATGAACCCGGCGCTTCGTCACTTCGCTCCGTTGTATCTCTACCGCCTCAGCCGAGGACGCGGCCGCGTGTCGTTTGATCCGGGGGGTGATGGCAACACGGTGGAGGGTTTCGAGGGATCGGCCTCTGAGGTCACGATCGACGTGACCACCCGGGTGGCGGGTCGGCTGGTGCTGACGGAGTTGATGGCTGCGGGCTGGCGGGTCGAGGTCGACGGTGAGTCTCGCGAGGTGGAGTTGGTCGAGGGCATGTACCGGGGTGTGCGGCTGCAACCGGGTGACTCGCGGGTTAGCTGGCACTACCGTGCCCCGGGCCTATACTGGGGCCTCTTCATCAGCGGCGTCTCGTTGCTGGTGCTGGCCACGGTGGGCCTGCTGCGGTATCGAAGACCCGGCTGGCTGGCCTGTCTCGACCTGGAGGCGGGCCCGGCAGAGGACATGGTCCGAGCCGAAACTGTGGCAGACAGGGAACACGGGAAGTGAAAATCGCGGAAACGCCATAGCGACAGGAGGTTCGCGGGAGGCAGGCCCAGGGACGGTGCCAGAGGATTCCAACACAGGGAGTGGCACCAATGAGAATTCGAGCTTCGTGGGCCGTAGTCGTTCTGGGCGTGTTCGCCGTGGGCCTGGTTGTGGCGGGCCCGGTGAGTGCCCTTCAGCAGGTTCCCGGCTCGGCTGAGATGCTCCAGCAGGCCCGGATCAAGCAGCTGCACACGGCTCATTCGGCGGCACGGGACGAGCGGGGGCTCGTCGGCAGCCGGCTGGTCACCAGGATCAGCCGCGATGCCCAGAAGCACGCCGACTGGATGGCCAGCACCGGGCAGTTCGTGCACAGCGGGATGAACTACTGGGAGGTGATCCAGACCGGTCCCAAGACTCCCGAGAAGGCGATCGAGGGCTGGTTGGAGTCGGAGGCTCATCGTGAGATCCTGATGAGTGGAGCGGAGATCGGTTTTGGTTTTGCGGAGGTCGACGGTGTGACGTACTGGGTCGGGCTGGTGCGTTGAGCAGCGACGGCGAGTCGGGGGAACCCGCGGAGATGGCCGACCAGAGGGGACATCCGGCGCCGATCGAGTTGCCGGCCCGCAGTGACGTGAGAATCGGCTGCGTCGGAGCCGGTTTCATCATGGCCGACTGCCAGCTGGTGGCGTACCGCAACGCCGGTCTGAATCCGGTTGCGATTTCGTCGCGGAGCGAGTCGAAGGCTGGCGAGGTGGCCGTGCGGCATGCGATCCCGACCGTGCATGCCGACTGGCGTGACCTGGTTGCGGATCCCCAGGTCGAGGTCCTTGATGTGGCGGTGCCGCCGGACATCCAGCTGGAGGTGGTTCGCGAGGCGGCCCGGTTTGGTGCCGGCCGAGGCGGTCACCTGGCGGGGCTGCTGGCTCAGAAACCGCTCGGAATCGACCTCGGCCAGGCCCGCGAGATCGTCGGGCTGTGCCGCGAGGCGGGGATCACCCTGGCGGTGAACCAGAACATGCGGTTTGACCAGTCGATCCGGGCGGCGCGAGGCCTGATCGACACCGGTGTGCTGGGGGAGCCGGTGCTGGCGACGATCGAGATGCGGGCGATTCCTCACTGGATGCCCTGGCAGCAGCGGCAGGGTTGGGTGACGTTGCGGATCATGAGCATCCATCACCTCGACACGTTTCGATACCTCTTCGGGGACCCCGAGCGGGTCTTCGCCAGCGTACGACCTGATCCTCGAACGTCCGAGCAATTCGAGCACGCCGACGGCATCTGCCTGTACATCCTCGAGTATGCAAACGGCTTCCGTGCCGCGGCGTGGGACGACGTGTGGGCGGGTCCGGCTCGCGAGGGAGCCGCGGCGGACCTGGGGATCGGGTGGCGGATCGAGGGCACCTGCGGGATGGCTCGCGGCACGATTGGCTGGCCCGACTATCCCGACGGCAGTCCCAGCACGCTGGACTACACGAGTGTCGATTCGCCGGAGTGGATTTCTCCTCGCTGGGACGAGACGTGGTTCCCCGATGCCTTCCTGGGCCCGATGGCCGACCTGCTGGTCGCCCTGGAGCGGGGAACGGTGCCAAGCCTTGATGGTGATGACAACCTGAAGACGATGGCCCTGGTCGAGGCCTGTTATCTCTCGGCCCGCGAGCACCGGGCGGTGTCGTTGTCGGAATTCGACTAGGCGGCTCGGTCGTGACCGTTCAGGCGTCGTAGAACGCACTGAGTTGCTCTTCGTACTTGGCGATGATGTGTCGCCGTCGCACCTTGAGCGTCGCGGTCAGCTCGTTGTCTTCCAGCCCGAACGGCTTCTCGAGCACCAGGCACCGCTTGACTCGTTCGGGGTTGCTGACCGCCTGCATCAGGTGTTCGACCTTCGAGTCGATGTACTCGAGGAGCTGTGTGGAGGTGACGCATCCGTCGTCGCAGATGATCTCGCATCCCAGCGACTCGGCGACCGCCTGAAGTTCGCCGCCGTCGGGCACCACCACGGCACTGATGAAGTTCCGCCCGTCGCCATAGACGACCGCCTGTTCGAACAGCGGATCGGCTGTCAGCAGTCGTTCGATGACCGCCGGGGCGACGTTCTTTCCGGCCGACGTCACAAAGAGGTCCTTCTTGCGGTCGGTGATCGAGAGGTACCCTTGCTCGTCGATCGTGCCCACGTCGCCGGTATGGAACCAGCCGTCGACGATCACCTCGGCGGTCGCCTCGGGGTTCTTCCAGTACCCGGCCATCACGTGAGGCCCCCGGGTGAGGATCTCTCCGTCCTGGGCAATCTTGACCTCGACCCCGGGGATCGTCAGTCCGACCGATCCGAAGCGGTAGGCCTTGGCATGGTTGAAGGTGATCACGGGTGAAGTTTCGGTCAGGCCGTAGCCTTCGAAGATCTGCAGCCCGGCCTGGTCGAAGCCGTCGCAGACGTGTCGGGGCAGGGGAGCTCCGCCGGAGTTCAGTTGCCGGATATTGGGCCCGAAGATGGCCGCGAGGCGTTCGGCTCGTGCTTCGGGGTCGAGTGATTCGACGGCCGACCAGACCTTTTCGTAGAAGCGGGGCACGGCGGTCAGCCAGGTGGGCTTGATGGTGTCGAGGTCGTCGAGCAGCGTGTCGATGCTGGCGGCCATGGCCACGGTGATCCCGGCTCCGGTGGCCAGGTAGTTGTCGGTCAGCCGGGCGTAGACGTGGCTGTAGGGGAGCCAGCTGAGCAGGATGTCGTCGGGTTCCAGGAAGGCGATGGGGATCATCGCTTCGACGTTTGAGAGCAGGTTGCCGTGGGTCAGCATCACTCCCTTGGGGTCGCCGGTGGTGCCGCTGGTGTAGATCAGCGTGGCGAGGCTCGAGTCATCCAGTGCCGCTTCGCGGTCGGAGATTTCCTGCTCGAGCGACTCGAGTGAACCGCGGTCGCAGAGTTCCTGCCAGCTGAGCTGCACCAGCCGCGACTCGGGCAGTGAGACCGGATCGAGTGCGACAAGGAATTCGAGGTCGGGCAGCTGATCGAGTCGTGCCATGACCTTGTCGGCCTGGGCCTGGTTGCTGAGCACGACTCCACGTGCCTCGCTGTGCCTCAGCTGGAACTCGACCTGCTTTGCCGAGAGAGGTGCATGCATGGTGACATCGGCGGCTGCTGCGCTGAGGACACCGAGGTCGGCGATCGGCCATTCGACGCGGTTTTCCGAGAGGATGCCGACCCGGTCTCCGGGAGCGATGCCCAGGCTGATCAGGCCGGCGGCGACGCGGTCGGCCTGCCGCCTGACGTCCTGGAACGAGATGTCCTGGTAGTGGCCTGCCACCTGGTATCGCCACGCGGCCTTGTCGCCCATCCGACGACACATCGTGCGATGCAGATCGCAGAGATTGCGGGCCGATTCGGTCACGAGTCGTCCTGGGCCTGGAGATTCTCGTAGATCGTGGCGACTCCCTGGCCCTGTCCGACGCACAGCGTGGCGAGCCCGAGTCGAGCTCCGGTGGACTTCATGCGGTGCAGCAGCGTGACCGAGATCCGTGCTCCGCTGGCCCCCAGCGGGTGTCCCAGCGCGATGGCTCCGCCGCGGGTGTTGACTCGCGACTCGTCGATCTCGAGCAGCTTGAGCACGCTGAGCACCTGCACGGCAAAGGCCTCGTTGATCTCGATGCAGTCGATCTCATCGAGAGTCAGACCGGCTCGATCGAGTGCCTTGTGGACGGCGGGCACCGGGCCGATGCCCATTTCGGCCGGGTCGACACCGGCGACGGCCATGGCCCGCACCCGGGCGATGGGTGCCAGGCCCAGCTCGGCGGCGGTCTCTTCGGACATCATCAGCAGTGCCGCGGCTCCGACGTTGATTGGCGAGCTGTTGCCGGCGGTCACGCTGCCGCCGGCGGGGTTGAACGCCGGGGCCAGCCCAGCGAGGCCCTCGATCGAGCAGTCCTCGCGGATGCACTGGTCGCGGGTGATTTGCGTCTTTCGTCCCTGGTGATCGCGACCCCAGGTTGGGATGACTTCCGGTTCGAAGTCTCCCGCGACGGTGGCTTCTGAGGCCAGCTGGTGGCTTCGCATGGCGAACTCATCCTGCTCGGGCCGTCCGATGCCGTACTTGGTTGCGAGGTATTCGGCTGTCAGTCCCATGTGCATGATCGCTTCGCTGTACTTGCGAAACAGACCCGGGGCGGGATCGTAGTCCTTGGTCATCGGGATGTGGTGCATGTGTTCGACGCCGCCTGCGATCTGCACGTTTTCGCACCCGGCCATGATGCTCATTGCCGAATCGTTGATCGCCTGCAGGCTCGAGGCACAGTTGCGGTTGATGGTGACCCCGCCGGTTTCAATCGGCAGCCCGGCCATCAGCACGGCGATGCGTGCGATGTCGTAGCCCTGCTCACCTTGCTGCTGCACGCAGCCCCAGCGGACGTCTTCGATCAGTGCGGGGTCGATGGCGGTGCGGGCGACCAGTTCTGAGATCAGTCCGGCCGAGAGTTCATCGGCGCGGACGTCGCGGAAGCAGCCCTCGCGGCCATCGGCTCGGCCGATCGGGGTACGGATGGCATCGATCACGACTGCGGAACTCATCGGGTGGCTCCCGTGGGTGTCTCGTGCCAGGTCGAGTTGTCGCCGGCCATCGTGATCAGCGAGTCGGTGGGTGCGAAGCGGGGTCCGAGTTCCACGAGGGGTTCGAGCCGGTTGAGTATTTCTCCGGCACCCTGGCTGTCGCACCATCTCAACAGCCCGCCCCGAAACGGCGGAAAGCCGATGCCCAGGATCAGGCCCATGTCCACGTGAGCCGGTTCGCCGACGATCTCCTCCTGCATCACCCGGGTCGCTTCCAGCAGCATGGGCAGGAACAGTCGATCCTGGAGGTCTCGGGTCGAGAATTCGGTCGTTTCGAGCCGATGCGGTTCCAGGAACCCGTCGAACTCGGGGTCGTTCTGAGGTTTCCCACGTCGACCGACGAACTGCCTGATGCCCTTACCGGACTTCTTCCCGAGTCGTCCGGCGTTGACGAGGTCTTCGAGGATGGGGATCTCGATTGCTCGGTCGCTGTAGGCGGCCTGGACGACTCGTCCGGCAAACAGTGCGGTATCGAGACCGACGAGGTCATGGAGTGCGATGGGTCCCATGGGCATCCCGAACCTGGTGGCGGCCCGGTCGATCTCATCGGCCGAGGCACCCTCGCGCAACAGTTGCAGCGACTCGGCCATGTAGGGCAGCAGGATGCGATTGACCAGGAACCCGGGGCAGTCCTGGACGACGATCGGGGTCTTGCCCAGCCGACGTGCCAGCGAAACCAGGGTGGCCAGCGTCTCGTCGGAACTCTGTTCCCCTTGTATCACCTCGACCAGTTGCATGCGGTCAACGGGGTTGAAGAAGTGCATGCCGGCGAACCGCTGCGGATCGGGCGCGGCGGCGGCCATCCTGGTGATGGAGATGGTCGAGGTATTTGTGGCGAGGATGGTGTCGGGGCCGAGGTCATCGGCGAGTTGCGCGTAGATCCTGGTCTTGAGTTCTTCGTTCTCGGTGACTGCCTCGACGACCACATCGCAGTCGGCCAGCGCGGCGTGCGAGGTGCTGGTAGAGATGAGTGCCATCATGCGGCCGAGGTCTTCGGGCGTGGCGCGTCCGATCTTGATCCGGCTGGCGACCACCGCCCCGGCACTCTCGAGTCCCTCGGCCAGTCGCTGGTTGTCGAGATCGATCATGGTGGCCGGAACGCCTCGCCTGGCCGCGGCGGTGGTGATGCCCGCGCCCATCAGTCCGGCACCGAGCACACCGATGCGATGGACCTCGCGCGGCTGCGTATCGCGGGGTCCTCCGGCGTCGTGTCCGAGTCGGTTCTGCATGAAGAACAGCCGGATCATGTTGCCCGAGATTTCGCTGCCGATGATCTGTCGGGCGCACTGGCGTTCGGCTTCGAGGCCTTCACCCAGCGGCAGGTTGAGTCCCTGCTGCATGGCCTCGAGTGCCGCCAGCGGTGCGGGGTACTGGCCCTTGGTCTTGAGCATCACCCCTCCGGCTGCGACTGCGAAGCTGAAGTTGGCCTGGTCGGTGCTGAGTCCCATCGGTGCCCGGAGTTTTTCTCGGATTGCCAGGTACCGGTCGTGCTCTCCGAGCCAGGACAGCAGTCGCCGTCCTTCTGCGATCAGCAATTCTTCGCTGGGGTCCTTGATGGCGTCGAAGACGAGTCCGAGTTCCGCGGCGCGTCGAGCGGATACGGGGGCACCGCCACAGATGATCTCGATGGCGTGATGCAGTCCGATCAGTCGCGGCAGTCGTTGCGAGCCGCCCCAGGCGGGGAAGAGCCCGATCTTGACCTCCGGCAGCACGATCTCGATTCCGGGTGCGTCGACGGCGATCCGCTGGTCCATCGACAGGATCAGCTCGGTGCCTCCGCCAAAGCACTTGCCATCGACCAGGGCGACGGTGGGAAAGGGCAATTCCCCGATGGCGTCGAAGAGGTCGTGGCCGCTGGAGAGTCCTTGCTCGATCAACTCTTCGTCGGCGTCGACGAGCAGTCCGAGTTCGTGGAGATCGGCTCCGGCGAGGAACTGTCCGGGTTTTCCGCTGCGGAAGAGCAGTCCGCGGAGGTCGTCGCGGTCGGCCAGCTGTGCGACGTGTTCCGAGAGTTCCGCGATCACGTGACGACCGAGGGTATTGACCGGTTTCCCGGGCAGGTCGATCGTCAACAGGCCGATCGCGTCATCGAGTTCTTCGAATTGGCAGGCCGTACTCATGTCGGACCACTCCAGCGTCGTCAGCGACGACTGTCAAGACATCGGCCGAGGGTCGTTGCGGGTCTGGTCGTAGCGCATCAGGATTTCATCGGGCACGACCCCTTCGAGCAACACGAATCCGTTGTCGCAGATGTCGGCTCCGAGTTTCGTGGCCGTGCGGACCTCGCGGCCGCTGGGCGATTGGCCACTCAGTCGGCAGCGGAAGTCGTTGCCGAGCACGACGGCGGCGTCGCGGACGAGCGGATCGCCGTGCTGATCGGCCCACAGCGCCGCGACCAGCATCACGACCAGGTCCTGGATCCTCTGCGACAGGGTGGCCATCGAGATCTGTCGATCGGGCAGGCTGAGCTGGTGTCGGACCATCAGCGAGTCGATTTCGAGCCGCGACTTCTGCAGTCCATCGACGGCGAAGCGTGCGAGCCGTGCCAGGCGTTGACACTTCAGCTCCAGTTTCGGGCGCTTCCAGCCCACCAGGAGTTGTCTGAGTTTCCAGAGGCTGTAGGAGGTGAGTTCGCGGCGAAGGCCCCAGGCGTGTGCGGGGTTGAGTGGGTTGGGCCGTTTCAGCTGCAGCTGTGCGGCGCGTCGACCGATCGGTTCGAAGAACTGCCGCCCGTGCTGCTTGACGAGCGACTTGAGGAAGGCCATCCCCAGCATTTCGCCCTCGCCCTCGTAGATGCACGGTGCGAGGAAATCGTGAATGTTGTCTCCAATCAGGTGTCCGTGCAGGAAGGCTCGGCCGCCGTGGGTCTTCATGCACAGCTCGATCGCGGCCTCCTTCTGCGATTCACTGCCGAAGATCTTGGCGATGATGCACTCCATCTCGCCGCGGTAGCCCTCGTCGAGCTGCCAGCTGCACCAATCGACCATCGCGTCGCATCCGACGACCAGGGCGGCGAGCCGACCGATCCGCCGCTGCACCAGTTCGCGTCGGTTGATCGATTGCCCGTAGGTCGTGCGGTATTGGGACCAGGGCAGCATCCCCGCCAGCATGACTCTCATCGAACCCGCCGCCACGGCACACAGTGCCACTCGACCGCGGTTGAGTCCGTGGTAGGCAATTGTCAGGCCGTCGCCGGTTTCGGGTTCGAGCAGGTTGTTGCGGGGCACTCGGAAGTTGGTGAACTTCAGCCCGTTATTGTACGAGTTCCTGAGCGCATGGATGCGGTAGGGGATGACCTGGAAGTGTTCGGTCTCGTGCTCGGGCAAGTCGGCGATCAGCACGGCGGGTCGGCCTTCGATCAGGCAGACCAGGCCGATGGTGCGGCCGGGGATGGCATTGGTGATGAACAGTTTTTCGCCATTGACGACGTAGTCGTCACCTTCGAGCACCGCGGTGGTTTTCAGGGCGGTCAGATCGGATCCGGCACCGGGTTCGGTGAGTGCGAAGGCGGAGATTCGCTCGCCGGAAGCGAGTCGCGGCAGGTGCCTGCGTTTCTGCTCCTGGGTGCCAAACCCGATCAGCGGGTCGACCGCGCCGATGCAGCCGTGCACGCTGGCCATGCCGGCGACGGTGGCGTCACGAATCGCCATGCGTGTCAGGAAACGAGCAAACTGCGAGAAGCTGGATCCTGAACCGCCGTAGTCTCGATCAACCAGCAGCCCCCAGTAGCCCGCCTCGGCCAGCGCGTCGAGTGTTTCGGGGGCGGTCTTGAGGTTGTCGTCGAGCAGGGTGCCGGAGCTCTTTCGATCGACGATGACGGCCAGCGACCTGGCCATCACCTCTTCGACGCCCGGATCGTCAGGTACGTCGCGAGGGCGAAACTGTTCCAGCGGCAGCGTGCGGTCCCAGACGGCCTGGTGGATCGGGCTGCCGACGGTCTGGTACCTGGGGTCGAACAGCGATTCGACCTGCTCATCGGCTCGATCGATGGCCCCGGTAGTGCGTGCTTCTTCGCGGCTCTTCCCACCGAGCGTCAGCGCCGTCTCGACAAAACTCACCTCGTCCGGCTGGGCTTCGGGGATCGATGAGCTGCTGCTCACGTCCGTGCCGGGCGCGCTCATGACGGGACCTCTGTTGCAGGGGGCTACCGGGGACACCCTAGACAAAAGCAGGCCGCGGCCCAAGGCTTCCGGATGCCGGATCTGTCGTAAGTCGAGTAATGAGAGTGGGATTCGTCGTTGAGTGGTCGGGTGGTTTGCTAGACAGTCGGAACTGCGGTATGGTCGGCCCGTCTCGAAATCCGCTTCACGATGAGAGTGTTGCGGAGTTGATCGTCCGGTAAACAGGGAGAGACAGGGATGTTGTGCAGGAGCGTGTTGGGGGTCGGGCTGCTGGCATTGAGCCTGATTGTGGGTTGCAGCGATGCGACGACTGGCGACGTGTCGGATGTCGGGGAGGTGACCGGGGAGGACTCGTCGCAGACCGACGAGTCGGCGTCTGCTCAGTCGACGACCGCGGTGGCTGCGAAGAGCGATGTGCTGTTGGCGGCCCTGACTGTAGCGGCCGAGGACAACCCGCCGTTGCCCATGGCCAAGGACGACAAGGACAAGAAGAAGGTCGAGGCCGCTCGGGTGGCCCAGGACACCTTGGACCTTGCCGAGGCACTCAAGGCCAGCGCCCTGCGGGCCGAGGTCGACGGCAACGGCAAGCCGATCGTGCTCGATTTCTTTGGCCGCTACCTGACCGACGCGGGACTCGCCAAGCTCAAGGGCCAGATCACGCTTCAGCAGCTGTTTCTCAGCCAGCAGTCCGGCATCACCGACATCGGGCTGGAACATCTCAAGGGACTGACCGCTCTGCGGACCCTCAGTCTCTCGAAGACCAGCATCGGCGACTCGAATCTCGAAGCCCTCTCGACACTCAAGGCCCTGCAGCAACTCAATCTCTCGGGAACCCGGGTCACCTCCGCCGGCCTCGAGCACATCAAGACTCTGACCGCGCTGGTGGAGTTGAAGTTGGCCGAATCGCCGGTGACCGACGCGGGCCTGGCCCATCTCAAGCCGCTGACCAAGCTCCTGCGACTCGACCTGGCCAACACCGAGGTGGGTTCGGCGGGCCTGGCAGCGTTGGCGGGACTGAAGTTGCAGGAGTTGCACCTGGAGGGAACGCGGGTTGGTGACGCCGGGCTGGGTCATTTGAAGGCGATGACCAGTCTTCGCTGGCTGGAACTCTCGGCCGGTATCGGGGACAGCGGTCTTGAGGCGATCAAGCCGTTGACCGGCCTGGTCCGTCTGAATGTTGGCGGCAGCGGTACGATCAGCGACGCTGGGGTCGATCATTTGAAGACCCTGACCGCGTTGCAGCGGCTGGACCTCTCGGGAACGGGCCTGACCGACACCGGCCTGTTGTCGCTGAAGGTGCTGAGCAACCTGCAGCATCTCAATCTCGCCGAGACCCGGATCACGGATTCCGGGCTGAGGCACCTGCGGGGATTGGCCAAGCTGCGTGAGCTCGATCTGACCGGAACGCGGATGCGACCTGGTGCGGTCAGGCAGTTGAGGGCCGCGTTGCCCAATTGCCAGGTCGTGGGAGTCACCGACGGCTAGGTCGTGGTGTCTCGACCGCGGACGACCTGGAACTCGTCGGCTTCCTCGGGAGGTCCGATCCAGCGGCAGTTGCCGGGTATGTAGTGCACGGCAAGTCCGCGACGCGATTCGCGGGTGCGGTTGGGTCCCGAGCGGTGCAGCAGGATGCCGTGGTGGAACGAGCAGCCTCCGGACCCCAGCGTGATGCTGCGGGAGCGGTTGTCATCGATTTTGGCTTCGGGCACCTGCATGTCCCTGCGGGATCCGACCTGCCATTCCTGGTCGTGATCGAGGATCCCCTCGCGATGGCTCCCGACGATCACGTTCAGGCAGCCGTTCTCGAGTGTGACGTCATCGAGAGCGGTCCAGCAGGTGACGACGATCTGGGGATCGAGCGGGAAGTAGGCCGAGTCCTGGTGCCAGGGCTTTTCGATGCCCCCGGGTGGCTTCATGAACAGCTGGCTGTCGAAGACCTTGATGTCGGGTCCGATCAGGGCTTCGATCACGTCGAGGATGCCCTGATGAGCGGCGTGGGCGGCGAAGACGTGGTCGTGGTAGTGACAGCGGTTGATCTTGCGGAGGGTGGCCAGTTCGAGCCGGTCGGCATCGGGTTCGAGTTCGAGGAGTTCGCTGGGGAAGGGGGCTGTGCCCTCGGCAATCCGGGCGGTCTGCTGTGTCAGCCGGTCGACCGTGGCGGAGTCGACCAGCGGGTCGACCACCAGTACCCCCTCGTCGGCAAACCGGCTCGAGAATTCCGCGGCGTTGTCAGCGGGAGCGACCAGCGTGGGCATGGCGAAAAGGTGTCTGGGGAGGGGCTGCAATCGAGCCGCGGAATGGCGGGGTCACGAGGTTGATCGTACTCTGAGGGGAACACAATGTCAGTGACGGGCACCGTGGCATGAGACTTTCGTTTTACACCTACAGTTACACCGACCGGCTGAAGATGCCGATCGTCCCGTGTCTCGAGCGGATCGCGAAGGTGGGGTACTCGGGGATCGATGTCTCGGGCACCAACGGCAACTCGGCCGACCCTCGCTCGTTTGACGTCTCGCGACGGAAACTCACGCGTCGCACCGCCGAACGTCTGAAGCTGAAGGTCGAGGCCGTGGTCACTCATGCCCAGTTGACCGACACGCTGGCCGATTCGAAACGCAAGACGCTGGACCTCAAGGGCAGCGTCGACCTCGCTGTCGACCTCGGTGCCACGGTGGTCACGTTTCACATGGGCGGTTATCACAAGGGCCTGGACCGCAAGGTGGAGTGGAAGCGAGCGGTGGCCGAGCTTCGCAAGGCGTCGGAACATGCCGCGTCGAAGCACGTCTACCTGGCGGTCGATGGCATCTGGCCGGTGTGGATCAACGACAGTCCCGAGGCCCAGCAGAGGTTGTTCGACGAGGTCGACAACGAGTTCTTCGGGATCAATTTCGATCCGTGCTACCTGACCCTGATGGGAGTCGACCCCACCAAGCTGGCGCGTCGCTTTGCCAAGCAGATCGTGCATTCGCATCTGAAGGACCACCGCGGGAGCTATCCCAAGTGGACGCACCTGTTGCCCGGTCGGGGGGTCCTGGCCTACGACCGGATCTTCCGAGCTCTCGGGGCTGCGGGGTTTTCCGCGAGTGCGTCGGTGGAGTGTTTTACGAACATGAAGTTCGAGACGGCCTGCGACGAGTGCTTCGCGGCGATGGTCAAGGCGGCCGGTGCCGGAGGCGTCCGGTTCACTCGGACTTGACCTTCAGGCTCAGCACCAGCCCGGCCACCGGGTTGCGTCGGCGGGTGGTGTGACAGCGGATGCAGTTGGCGAACAGCACGATCGGTGCCGCCACCCGCAGAGTCCCCTCACGCACCTCCTCGTGCTGCTTCTTCCCTGAGGCGAGCAATCGCACGGCCTGCTTTTCAAACGGGGTCTTTGGTTTGTGGTCGATGTTCATCGCCTGGGCACTGACGGCCAGCCAGCGGGCCTCGACACCCCAGCGACGTCGAGCCGTATAGAAGACGTCCTCGAGAGCCCTCGAGGGGATCACCCGCTTCTTGTTCGGTTCGAAGTAGTGCCGGTGCATGGTCAGCAGCGTCGATTCGTAGATGTCGTGCAGCAGCCGGGCACGTTGCCGGGCCTGCTCGAGCGGCAGCGGCTTGGCTGCCAGAGAGGTGATACCCGAGCTGGCCTTCTTCTTCTGCAACTTGCCGTCGGGTCCGGCGCTGATCAAGCAGATCGCGAGGCAGGCCACCAGCAGCGTGGCGGCGTAGGGGCGGAGTGGGGTGTGTTCGATGCGGATCACGAGTCTTCGTCTCCGGGCGGGTCTGCGGGCGGGTCTGCTGCGGGGGGCTGGGGCAGATCGAGGAGTGCCACGGCGTTTTCGCGGAGGATGAGTTGCTTCTGTTGGTCGGTCAATTCAGCGTGGTCGATGCGGGCTCGCTGCATTTCGGACTGGTACAGCGGCGTGTCGGTGCCGTACAGGATCCGGTCGGCGCCGATTTCGCCGACGGCCCATTCGACGAGCCGGGGCATGATCGAGCGGGCGCTGGAGGTGTCGACGTAGAGGTTGCCGTGTGTGGAGGCCTGGATGGCGCGGACCTGGGTGGTCGGGTCGCCTGCGGCTGCTCCGCCGTTGCCCAGGTGGGCCAGGATCACTCGGGATTCGGGGTAACGCTCGGCAAACGGCAGGAAGTCGTCGGGCAGGCTGTTCTCATCACCGCTGTGGACCAGCACAACGGCGCGGTGCTCGGCCGCAAACGCGAACAGTGCGTCGCCGTGTTCGGTGATCGGGTAGCAGTGTTCTTCGGGGTGCAGCTTGATCCCCATGCAGTGCGGCTCACCGAGCATCTGCTCGGCCTGCTGATAGGTTTCCTTGCGGCCCGGATCGATGATAACCCACTGCAAGAGTCCGTCGGTCTCGGGGACGATGCGAGCGGCTTCGAGATTGCCGGCGGCCGCATCGGCACGTCCTCGCGGCAGAAGCCCCGAGAGCGGCGAGACGACGGTCCACTGCGTGTTGGCTCGCCGTGCACGTGCGACGACGGTCCCGGCATCGCCACTGGCCATCCGGTTCTGCAGGTCCGAGGAGCCGTCGCGGTGGTAGTCGCCGTAATGTGCGTGGACGTCGATTGCCGGGTAGTCGCGGATGTCCATCGATCGAGTCTGCTCCTTGGGCCCGGGCGAGGTGGGCAACGTGTGCGAGGTGGGTTCAGAGGGTGTCGAGGATAACGTGAGCGGCGTTGTGTCCGCAGGCTCCGGTCACCTCGCCGCCGGGATGCGTTCCGGCTCCGCAGAGATACAGGCCCTGGATCGGGGTTCCGTATCCGCCGCAGCCTTTCATGGGACGGAGATCGAGGAACTGTTCGGGGACGATGTCGAGGTGCCTGATGTTGCCA
>Ga0310123_10002381_pt1 | contig 15005 bp, 9 predicted proteins | sample CB6_AW_1057_MG_FD_203505 | JGI IMG/M metagenome (GOLD analysis project Ga0310123, IMG submission 203505) | Marine microbial communities from Western Arctic Ocean, Canada - CB6_AW_1057 | ecosystem: Environmental > Aquatic > Marine > Oceanic | place: Canada: Western Arctic Ocean | collected... | reverse complement strand
GGGCTCCGCCGCCGCTCCCGCCATCGAACTCGACTCGGGCACCGCTCTGGCCGCCTGGGCCGTTTCGCTCAGCGGAGGCTACCTCGGGATCCCCGTCGTGCTCGTGCTGGGAGTCGCCTGGATCAGCTGCACCGGCAGCTTGCCGGGCCGACGCACGGCGATGGCCCTGGTGCTGACCGGGGTGCTGCTGGGAGTGCTGGGCACCGCCGCCTGGAGCAACAAACATGTGCTCAAGCCGGCCTTCGCCGTACCACGCCCGCATCTCAAGGAACTCGCCCGGCTGTGCGTGATTCCGTCGACCCCCGAATTCTACGCGATGGGCGACAAGGATCGGCGGACCGAGGATCTCCGTCACCTCTTCACGACCCAACCCGCCGCAGCCCTGCTGCCGAAATTCCACCCGCTGATCCGTGAACACTGGCTCGTCCAAACCGGGTACTCGTTCCCCTCCGGACACGCACTCGCCTCGTTCACCATCGCCACCGCATTCACCCTGCTCGGTTTCCGGTTCAGGCCGCAACCCGAGAGGCTGCTGTTCCTGCTGATGCCCTGGGCCGTGCTCGTCGGTTGGTCCAGGCTCCTGCTGCAAGTCCACTCAACTGCCGATATCACCGGTGGAGGACTGTGCGGGATCCTGCTCGGTTTGCTCGTCTACCGAATCGTGCTCTGGTGGCTCAATTTCCGGCAGGCGGCAAACCAGAGTCAAATCAGAGATTGAACGGCAGCGAGACGGGAACTACGATTTGAATAGCAGCACCAGTTTAGCACCACGAGTTCAGCAGCACCCGGCAAAACTCCACACCCATCTCACGCTCAAGCCGACAACTCATGACCGCTCACCATGCACACCGGTCGCTGCTGCTGGCCACCGCACTGGTCGCCGTCGCCTGGCTCGCCAGTGCCTCCACCACAACGAGTGGACAACAACCGGCCTCCACCAGGCCTGCCCGCACAGTCCAGGCCCAACCCGACCGCTTCGACCTGCTCTTCTTCGCGCCCGCACACCCCGTCGTCGTCCGCTTCCAGGTCCGTATCGGCGAGAGTGGCATTACCGCGTACCGTCGCCGATACACCGATCAGCTGTTCCGGACCCTCGACGCCAAAAGAGATGGACTGCTGAGCCGGGCCGAGGTGACTCGAGTCGAACGGCTCGGCGAAATCGCCTCGCGATTCGCCACGCTGACCAGGACCTGGAAAGACTTCGACACAAAGCCCGCCGACGATCGACTCTCGCCCGATGAATTCTCGCGAGTCGTCCAGGGCGCACTCGGCCCACCCTTTGACGTCAGCCTCCAGTCCCGCTCAGCCACTCGATCCGCTGAACTCTTCACACGACTCGACCAGAACGACGACGGACTGCTCGTGGCCAGCGAAGTCGCCTCCGGTGCCCAACAACTCAGACGACTCGACCTCGACGACGACGAAACCCTCAGCGTCGATGAACTCGACCCCCTGCAGTACGAATCGACGCGAGCCGAACTGAGACCCTTCGTCGCACTGGCCAACGCCGACCACCTGCTGCTCGCCAATCGCATCATCGCTCGCTACGGACAACCCAACACCGCAGCCAACACCGCAGCCAACACCGCAGCCAACACCGCAGCCAACACCGCAGCCAACACCGCAGCCAACACCGCAGCCGCAACCACGAGCATCGCGACAATGAGACTCGGGCTCGCGGCCGAAGCAGCCAGGACACTCGATCGCGACGGCGATGGCCGTTTGAATCGAGTCGAACTGCTGGCCTATCTCGACCACCCGACGCCTCACGAGACGATCAACGCCTCGCTGCCGGACCCTCGCACCCGACGGACCCGTCTTGAGGTGGTGGGGGGACCGGTCAGTCGAGGCCTGCCGCGATTGTCTCGGCCGTGGGGCGGCTGGACGGTTCAGCTGCGGGCCAAGAACGCCCGCTCGGATCGCCTGTTGACCACCAAGTTCTATCGACTCAGGTTCTTCGTCGCCGATGCCAACAAAAACCGCTACATCGAGCCGGGCGAGTTCCCTCAGTTGATGCTCACCGGAGCCTCGTTCGAGATGGTCGACGCCGACAATGACGGCAAGGTGGTGCGGGACGAATTGACCGAGTTCATCAAGGACCAGACGGCGGTTCAGCAGAGTCGCTTGCTGCTGAATGTGACTCACAAAAGCCGCTCGCTGTTCGAGCTGCTCGACGCCAACTCCGACCGCAGGCTCTCAGAGCGGGAGTTCCGCGAGGGGTATTCGAGGCTGAGGACGGTCGACGGCGACCGCGACGGACGCATCTCGCGAACCGATCTCTCGGGCGACTACGTGCTGACGCTCGAGGTGGCTCGAGCGGCATTGTTCACCAACGACGCGATGGCGATGCCCGCTCCGCAGGTCGCCCCGACTCCGCCCTCACTCGATAAACGGGCCGGGCCCAGCTGGTTCCAGCGGATGGACCGCAACGGCGACGGAGACGTCTCGGGCCGCGAATTCCTCGGCGGACTCGCACTCTTCACACGTCTGGACCGCAATCGCGACGGGTTGATCTCGCTCGAGGAAGCAAAGGTCCTTGAGCCAAACAAGTGAGGGAGGCTAAACTGCCTTCAGAGCGCAGCGTGCCTCTCATTCCCCCACCAGGGACACCCGACATGACAACCTCCAACGGCCCCGCACAGGTCCTCGCACAGGTCACCTCGCGGCTCAGATGGGCCGGCTGGGGCCGGAGGTTCTCGACGCTGGTCCTCTGGACATCCGTCGCCACCGCCGTCGCCGTGCTGGTCATCCGCCTGACCGGGCTGATCGAGCTTCCGCTGGATCCGATCGTGACCTCGATCGCCGCCACGCTGGGCCTGCAGACGAACGGCATCGCAGACTGGACCGGACTGGGCCTGCTGGCCGCGACGCTTGTGGTCGCCGTCCTGGCCACTTCGCTGATCCTGGCAACACTCTGGCACGAACGACCCACCTCCCGGGACGCCGCCCGCATCGTCGACCGGCACCAGGGTACCAAGGACCTGTTCCTGACGCTGACGATGCTGGACGGATCGGCCGGCAACTACCAGCCGCTGGTCGCCCGCAACGCCAACAGCCAGGCCGCACGGGTGCAGCCATCTCGTGTCGTCCCCCTGCCCCTCTCACACGGATCACTCAGACCCGCCATCAGCCTCGCCGTCGTCGCCGCACTCGTGCTCGGTCTGCCCCAACTGGACCCCTTCGGCAACGTCGCCCAGGCCGACGACGTCAAACAGCAGAAGCAGACGCTCGAGAAAGAGGCCAGGAAGACCAAGGCACGAGCCGAACAGCTGGCCACCGACGAAGCGGAAAACTCGCCAGAGGTCAAACAGGCGATCGACGAGCTGAAGGCGGCCCTGAAAAAAATGAAGGCCTCCGAACCCAACGTCAATCGCAAGCAACTCGACCAGCAACGCAAGAAACTCGGCGAACTCCACAAGATGCTCGACGCCCACAAGCTCAAGAAAACCCTCAGCCAAAACGACAGCGGTCAGAAGTTCGGGCAGCTCGAATCGCCCAAGATCGACAAGTGGACCAGGGAACTGCAGGAAGGCTCGACCGACGACCTCAAGAAAGAACTCCAGTCGCTCAAGAAAGATCTCCAGGACCTCGCAAAACTCGCCGGCGACAAGAGCCCCGAAGCCCAGAAGAAGCGGGCCGAGCTGGCTCAGAAACTGCAGAAGAAACTCCGAGACATCCAGTCGTTCGCCTCCGAGAAACTCGACTCGAAACACCCGCTCACCGCCGCACTGAAACGTGCCAAGCAACAGATGAAGGCCATGCAGTCCGGCGACAAGGAACTGGCCGAGAGCGCCCAGAAGCACCTCGCCGAGACCATGGAACTTGCCAAGCAGGAATTGCAGGAACTGGCCCAGACCGCTCGCGATCTCGACGAACTCGAAAAAGCACTCGAAACCGCCAGGATGGCTCAGAAGGCCAACGAGAACGGTGAGGCCCCAGGCGAACGGCTCGAGAACGCCGAAACTCTCGATGACTACCGCGAGTTCTACAAGCAGTTGATGGAGCAGATGGGTGAGCAGATTGCCGAGGGCGAGGGGACCGGCAACCGCGGGTTCGGCAAGGGGGGCGAGGTGCCCGAGGACAACACGGCCAAGACCGGGTTCAAGACCGAAGTCTCCAAGTCGGCACTCACGGCCGGCAAGGTGCTGCTGTCCCTGAAGACCAAGGGGCAAAGCGACACCGGTGACGCCCGGCAGAACTACAGCAGGAGCGTCCAGGCGATCAAGCAGGGGGCCAGCGAGGCGATCGACAAGGAAGAGATTCCCAAGGGGTACATCCAGGGAATCAAGAAGTACTTCCAGTCGCTCGACGAGGCCGTTACGCCCCGACCCTCGAACGATACCCCACCAGCCGCCTCGGATGATGCTCCCAAGAAGTAGCCCGACGGCCCGCTTCGAACCGTGCCGAAGCCCATGCTTCCTCGGCAGGTTCCCGTCGCTCGTGCCGCTGCTGGTCCTCGCCGCCGGCTGCACCGGATCCCCCGTCGACGAGAACCCCGTCTCCGGATCGGCTCTCACCAGGTCCTCCCCAGCACTGGTCGTCTACTGCGCCCACGACCAGATCTTCTCGGACCCCATCCTCGAACGCTTCACCCGCGAAACCGGCATCGAGGTCCGTGTGCGGCACGACACCGAGGCGACCAAGTCGCTGGGCCTGGTCAACCGGCTGATCCGCGAGAAGTCCGCTCCGCTGTGCGACGTGTTCTGGAACAACCAGGTGCTGACCACCACCGACCTGTTGCCGCACGGGTTGCTCGATCGCTACCGCGGCAGCGGCTGGCAACGGATCCCTGGTGCCTACAAGGACCCCGACGGTCGCTGGTGCGGTTTTGCCGCGAGGCTGCGGGTCTGGATCGTCAACACCCGCGCGATGCCGGCCACCGTCGAAGCCGTACAGGCCGCCAGTTCCGGCAAGGACCTCTCGCGGATGGCCATCGCCCGGCCGTTGTTCGGAACCACGCTGACCCACTACTGCCTGCTCTGGCACGCCGATGGCGGCACGACCCTGAAGGCCTGGCACGCCGACAGCCGGCGGCGGGGACTGATCGAAGTTCCCGGCAACTCGACAGTCAAGAACCTCGTGGCCCGAGGGACCTGCGACCTGGGCTGGACCGACACAGATGACTTCTTCGTCGGACTCGACGACGGACACCCCGTGGCGATGCTGCCGGTCCGATTGCCCGGCGGACAGACCGTCTGCATGCCCAACAGCGTGGCGATCATCCGCGGAACCCCTCGACTCGCAGAGGCCCGCCGATTGGTCGACTTCCTGCTCAGTCAACAGACCGAGCTCGACCTGGCCCGCTCGGCGTCCCGGCAGGTCCCGCTGGGGGCCATCGACGGGGCGAGCCTGCCGCCTGAGGTCAGACGGCTGCGGCCGCTGGTCGAGGAGGGCATCGACCTGACAGAACTGGGGGCCTCGCGAACCGCCTGCCTGGCCTGGCTGCAAAGCGAGTACCAGCGATGAGTCTCGAGGTCGAATGTGGCTGGACACTGCTGCGTGCACTCGCCGTCGCGCTGATGGCCACGCCGTTGGCCGCACTGCTTGTGGCCGCGATCAAGGCCGCGACGCCGCTTTTGCGACGCGGGATGATCCTCGCACTGGCCGTCCCCTTTCTCACTCCCGGATTCGTCGTCGGCTACAGCTACTCCAATCTCACCCTCGACCTGGTCAGAACCCCACTCCTCAACGAACTGTTCTACGACCTGCTGCTTTTGATCGAGGTGGTCCCGGTCGGAGTGCTGGTGCTGGGGATGGCTCCGCCGCCCCCCCTGGGTCCGACCGCCCGCTGGTGCACTCGCTTGACCCCAAACCAGCGGCTCGGGCACGTCGCATCCTGCCGACCACTCCGCCAACTCGGCTACGGGCCGGCCCGAAACCTGGTCCCCGCCTTCGGGTTGATGGCACTGCTGGTCTTCCACGAATTTGAGATCGCGTCGCTGTTCCGGGTCATCGCCGGAGGACGACTGACTCCTGCCAGCTGGTCCAACGCGCTGTTCGAACTGATCGCACTCAAACAACTCGGGCAAGCGTCACCGTGGAACCTGTGGGCCTACGGTTGGCTGCCGCTTGGCTGCTCGCTGATGCTGTTGACTCCGGTTCTGCTGCTGACGTGGACCGCCATCGGCCGCGACGGCCCGATGCCGCCCGATCCGGGTGCGCACAGGTCAGCGGCGGCCAGTCGGGCAGCCTGTCTCTGGCTGAGCACGGCACTGCTGTTGGGGACGATCATCCCGTTGGGCAGCCTGGTTCAGGATGGAGTCCCCCGCCTGTCAGCTCTGGGAGGCGACAACCAGCACCAGCTGGGTCGCACCCTGATTCATGCCGGCCGCAGCCTGCTGCCGGCCATCCTGGTCGCATCGATCGCCGCGGGCCTGGCACTCTGGCTGCTCAAACACAAACGCCTCGGCCTGCTGCTGCTGCTGGCCATTCCCGGTCTGCTGGGTGGCCTGGCACTGGGGCTGGTGCTGACGTTTTGTGTCCTGGCCCTCGCCGAGCCACTGGGTCTGGGACAATCGGCCGCCGGGCTGGTTCTCGGCCAGGCACTCTGGCTGCTGCCTCGGGCCGCACTGCTGCTGGTGCTGCTGGCCGTGGTGCCTCGGCGCGAATCGATGCACCTGGCCCGGCTGCTGCAGCAGGCTCCGGCCGGTCCCCAGAGAACCGCCGGGTGGCAGCTGCTGTGGCAGCTGGCTGGCCGTCGGATGGCCTGGATGATGGGCCTGCTCTGCTGGTGGGCCTACCTCGAATTGACACTCAACGAATTGCTGGCACCTCCCCAATGGCTCTCGGTGGCCCACCGCATGTACCAGCAGATGCACTTCGGCCGCAACGCAGCACTCTCGAGTACCACGCTGGTCGTGGTCGTGGTGCCCCTGGCCGTGACCGCCCTGCTGGTCACACTCAGCCGGATGATCCCCGGCCCAGCCAGCCTGGCCCCGCCCCCGCCCCCGGCCCCGGCCCCGGCCCCGGCCACGGAGAACGCCTGATGGCCGACACGCACTCCGTGCTCTGGACCCTCGACCACATCAGGCTCGACGGAGACCTTCGGCCGCGGCTGGAAGTGGATCGCCTGGAAATCGCTGCCGGTCGCACCGCGGTGCTGGGCGCATCCGGAGCAGGCAAGACGTCGCTGCTGAACCTGCTGATCGGCTTCGAACGACCCGGCCAGGGCCAGCTCGACAGCTCGCTCGAGACCCAGGCCCAGCGACTGCCGCTGTTCTGGATCCCTCCCGACGGTGGTCTCTGGCCCCAGGCCACCGCGCTGGATCACCTGCGAGCGGTCCTGCCCCGGGGAAGTGACGACCGGCGGGCCCCGTCGCTCTTGAGCCGCTTCGGACTCCAGCAGCGCCAGCACGCCACCCCCAGCCAACTCTCCGCCGGCGAACAGTCCCGCCTGGCCGTCGCACGCGGACTCGCCGCCGATGCCTCGGTGCTGGTCGCCGACGAACCGCTGGTCCACGTCGATCCCGCCCGCCGGGATGAGGATTGGGAGACACTGGTCCAGGAGACCCGCACCCGAAACACCTCGCTGGTCTTTTCAACTCACGCACCCGAACAGGTCCTGCGTCACGCCGACCGCGTGGTGGTCCTGGCCCGGGGACGGGTGATCGCAGCCGGCGAAGTCGCCTCGCTCTACGCTCGACCTCCATCTCGTGAAGTCGCCGAGAGCCTCGGGCCGGTCAACTGGTTCGAACCAGAACAGGCCGACGCCTGGGGCATCCCCGCCCCCGCCCCCGCCCCCGCCCCGTCCCCGTCCCCGTCCCACCTACGGGCCGTTGGCCTCAGGCCCGAGCAGATCCTCTTCGAACTCGATCCGTCGGGCCCCTTGAGAGTGCTCGATTCTCGAGCGATCGGGCCGCTGGGTGAGACCACTCTCGAGTGCCTCGCCGATGACAGCCAGCGGAGGATCAGGCACCTGGCAGACGCTGCGGGACCTGCTACTGGTCAGCGACTGAGGATTGGCATTCGAGGCCCCGACGGCACCGACGATTGAGTCGGCCCAACTCACCCGCAGCGGTCGTCGCAATCGGCTCGGGCAACGTACAATTGCAGAGAATGCAACGGCCCAGCGGCCGGATGAACCCCAACGGACCCGCCCATGCTCACCCCGCCTCGAGCCGCTTCAACCCGGCTGTGCCTGTGGCTGACACTGCTGCTGGGGACCGGTTGCACAGGAGGCGACGGGCTGCTGATCGAGCCCAGCCGGATCACTCGCAAGTCGATCCCGTCGGCGGGAGCCACGATCCCGGCTCCCCGAGCCGTGACCACCGCACCCGATGACACGCTCTACCTGCTCGACAACGCCGGCCGCGTTCTGGTCTTCGACCGCGACGGCAACCCGATCCGGCAGTGGGACATGCCCGAGAGTGACGTGGGAAACCCCGAGGGCATCTGCGTGCTCTCGGAGGGACACATCGCCGTGGCCGATACGCACTATCACCGGGTCGTGGTCTTCGACACCTCGGGACACGTACTGCGGATGATCGGCCAGGAGGGCCAGGGCGACGGAGACTTCTACTGGCCGGTTGCGGTGGTCGAGGACGATGCGGGCAACCGCTTTGTTTCCGAATACGGAGGGGCCAACCGGGTGCAGAAGTTTGACCGCGACTGGAGGCACCTGTTGACCTTCGGAGGCATCGGTGAGAGTCCGGGCGAATTTCAACGTCCCAGCGGGATGGTCTGGCACGACGGGCGGCTCTACATCGTCGATGCCTTCAACGACCGGATCCAGGTCTTTGATGGCCAGGGCCGGTTCCTCGAAGTTCTCGGGACGCAAGACGAGGCGGGCCGCTTACACTATCCTTACGATATTGCCCTGGGCCCCAATCGGGACCTGTGGGTGATCGAATACGGTGCCGGACGGATTTCCCGCTTCAACCTCGAAGGAGACCTGCTGGGCCGGTTCGGTTCCACCGGATCCGGTCCCCGCCAGTTCGGCACTCCCTGGGGCCTGGCAGTCGATTCGGGCCGCCGCATCTGGGTCGCCGACACCCGAAACCACCGCCTGGTCGCGGTCGATCCCTGAGCCCAGCCCGCCCATGTCCACCTTCCTTGAGCGCCTGTTCCCGCGTCCCCGCCGGCCCTTCCGGTGGTCGCAGACGATTTCGCTGGTCGCCTTCGTACTGCTGTACGTGGCGCTGGTGGGGGGGCTCGAGCTGTCCAACACCATGCTGTTTGTCTGGCCCGAGGCGTTCGCGTTGATGCTGTTGACCCCCTGGGTCTGGTGGCTGCACACCGCCGGCGGCAGCGGACTGGGCCGGATCCGAGGCGTCGTGGCACTCTGGACCCGCCTGGCACTGATCGGCCTGTTCGTGATGCTGTTGGCCGAACCCCGAGCGGTCCGCACCAGCGACGTGGTCGCCGTGATGTACACCGTCGACATCTCCGATTCGGTCGGCCGCGAGACCGATGACGAGAACGCCCAGGACCAGGCCCTGAGCTTCGTCGCCAGCACGATGTCGCAGAAACCCGAGGGCGACCAGGCCGGGCTGGTCGTCTTTGGCCGTAACTCGGCCGTCGAGTTGCCTCCCGCCGAATCCACTCCGCTCGAAGAAGGCATCCTGCTCAACTCGCTCATCGACCGCGACGCCACGAATCTCGAACAGAGTCTCTCGCTGGCCGCGGCCATGCTGCCCTCTGAAAACCGCGGACGGATCGTGCTGATCAGCGACGGCACCGAAACAGCCGGCGATCTGCGGAGCATACTCGATGAGCTCAAGAGCCGTGAAATCGCCGTCGATGTGATGCCGATCACCTACAGCTACAAGTCGGAGGTCTGGGTCGAGCAGCTCGAGTTGCCTCGGAACATCAAGCTCGGCGAGACCTACGAGGCCGACGTGGTGCTCTCGAGCCTCAAGGCCGGCAACGGCAAATTGGTGCTCAAGGAAAATGGACGCACGATCGACGAACGCGAGATCGACTTCCCGGCCGGCAAGAGTCGCTACACCTTCCCGATCCGCCTCCGCTCGGCCGGCTACTACGAGTACTCCGCTACAGTCGTCGTCGATCAGGCCGACGACAGTTGGAAAGAGAACAACACGGTTCTCAACTTCCTGTTCGTCGAGGGTGAGGGGAAGGTGCTGGTGGTGACCGATCCTCGTGGCAACCCGGCCGATCACCAGTCGCTGGTGCGGGCGATCCGCGAGAGCGAGCGGGTGGTCGAGATCCGTAACGCCTACGAATTCCCTCGTGATGCACTCTCGCTGATGGCCTACGACGTGGTGATGTTCGTCAACGTGGGTGTCGAGGCCTTCGACGTGGTGCAGCTGGGGGCCGTCAAGGACGCGGTCGAAAACCTCGGGGTCGGCTTCCTGATGGTCGGAGGCCCCAACAGCTTCGGCCCCGGCGGATACCGCAAGACCGTGATCGAGGAGATCCTGCCCGTCGAAATGGACATCACCAAGAAGAAGGTGCTGCCCAAGGGGGCCCTGGCGATCATCCTGCACACCTGTGAGTTCCCCGAAGGAAACACCTGGGGCAAGCGGATCACCAAGCAGGCGATCAAGGTCTTGCATCCCCAGGACGAGATCGGAGTGCTGGTCTACGGGTCGACCGGTGAGCAGTGGCTGTTCGAACTGACTCCGGCCCGCGAGTACGCGTCGCTGGCCAAGAAGATCAACGGAGCGGTCATCGGTGATATGCCCAGCTTCGTATCGACCATGAAAATGGGACTCGAAGGCCTCAAGAAAAGCGACGCCTCGGCCAAGCACATGATCATCATCTCCGACGGAGACCCCCAGCCACCCACGCCCACGCTGCTGGCTGAATTCAGTGCCAACAAGATCACCATCTCGACCATCTCGATCTTCCCGCACGGAGGTCGCGAGGTGCAGATCATGCAACAGATCGCCTCGTCCACCGGCGGCCGCTACTACTTCCCCGATGACCCCAGCCTGCTGCCGTCGATCTTCATCAAGGAATCCAACACGCTGAAACGGACGATGATCCAGAACGAGACTCTCCAGCCCGAAGTCGGGTTCCCCTCGTCCATCCTCAAGGGACTCGACTCACTGCCCCCACTGCACGGCTACGTGCTGACCACCGCCAAGCCACGAGCCGAGACGATCCTGCAGACGCCGCCCAAGGAAAACGAACTGGGCGAGGGCGAAATCGACCCGCTGCTGGCCATCTACAAGAAAGGACTGGGCACCTCCGCCGCATTCACCTCCGACCTCTCCACCAACTGGGGACGGGACTGGGTCTCCTGGGACCAGTACCGGGCCTTCGTCCAACAGCTGGTGACCCGCATCTCGCGGGTCCACCGCAAGGGACATCTGCGGCTGTGGAGTTACACCGAAGGGAGCCGGGGGACGGTGGTGGTCGAGGACTTTCACCCGGACCCGTCGCCGCTGAACCTCATCGCCGCCGTCGCCGGTCCGCACGATCGCGCCGAGTCGCTGACTCTCAAACAGGTCGGTCCCACCCGCTACCAGGCCAGCTTCCCGCTGTGGGGCAAGGGCCGCTACCAGGTCCGGGCCAATGCCGAAGGTGATGGACGCAAGGAAACCACTCACGGCGGACTCATCGTTTCCTACTCTCCCGAATACCTCAAGTTCAACTCCGATCCGCTGGTCCTGCAGAATATCGTCGACAAGACCGGCGGGCAGATGCTCGATCCCTCGACCAAGCCCGAGGATATCTACAACCGCCGGACACCCAAGTCCAGCTCGCGACCGGTCTTCGACTGGTTCCTGGTCGGCCTGGCCTGCCTGCTGCCGCTGGATGTGGCGGTTCGACGAGTCCAGATCGACCCCAGGGTGCTCATCGCCTCGTTCCGACCCGCTCGGGCCGCCTCGACACAGACCATGGGCACCCTGCTGCAACGCAAACAGGCGGTCGACTCGAGACTCGATGCCCACCGAGACGAAAGCCCCCCAGCCCACTCGACTCCGACCACCGAAATCCCACAACACCTCGCCAGCGGTTCGACCGCTCCCACAACTCGCACATCGCACCTTCGACCAACACAGCCCAAATCGCCGCCGATCGAAACCACCGCCGAGGACAGCATGTCGACCACCGAACGGCTCCTGGCACTCAAACGACGACGCGGCGAAAACGATGAGCCGCTGGACTCGAACCACAACTGATTCGCTCGGCCCCGACACCCCGACCGACACCCCGACCGACACCCCGACCGACACCCCGACCGACACCCCGACCGACACCCCGACTGACAGCAGGACTCGCTTGAGATGACCAACGAGAGCAGCACGCCGGAGACGGTTGACGAGGTGACCTCGGACGAATCGCCCGTGGCGGCGACATCCTCGACTGACCTGCAGGACGCCGAGACCCAGGGGTTTCGAGAGGACTACGCGCGGATCCGCGACGCGGTCGGATCGGTGATTGTCGGTCAGCACCGGGTGATCAACTCGGTCCTGACGGCCATGTTCTGTGGCGGCAACGTGTTGCTCGAGGGAGTCCCGGGGTTGGGCAAGACCGAGTTGGTCAAGTCGCTCGCCCGTGTACTCGACCTCGACTTCCGCCGCATCCAGTTCACTCCCGACCTGATGCCCGCCGACATCATCGGCACCAACATCATGAACACCGACGAATCGGGTCGGTACCAATTCGAATTCCGCCGCGGCCCGATCTTCACCCAGCTGCTGCTCGCCGACGAGATCAACCGGGCCTCGCCCAAGACCCAGTCGGCCCTGCTGGAGACGATGCAGGAGGGCACTGTGACTGTCGGCGGCGAGGTCTCTGTGCTCGAACAACCCTTCTTCGTACTCGCCACGCAGAACCCGATCGAGCAGGAAGGCACCTACCCGCTGCCCGAAGCCCAGCTCGATCGTTTCATGTTCAAGGTCGTCGTCGGAGGACTCAATCGAGAAGAACTCAACGAAGTCGTCAGCCGTACGATTCTCAAGCGACCGATCGAACTCCCCGTCGTTCTCGATGGCAGCGCGATCCTGCGGATCCGGAAAACTCTCGACAAGGTCGTCGTGGCCGATCCACTGAGGGACTACGCCGTGCGGCTGGTGCTGGCCACTCACGCCGACAACGAAGAGGCTCCCGAGGGGATCCGGCAGTTCGTCCGCTGGGGAGCCAGCCCGCGAGCGGCTCAGGCCCTGATCAAGGCCGGGCGGGTGCGCGCACTGGCCGAGGGTCGGGCTCACGTGGCGTTCGAGGACATCGACCACTTCGCCACCGAGGTCCTGCAGCATCGCGTGCTGCTGAACTACGACGGACAGGCCGAAGATGTCGATGTCGCCGCTCTGGTCGCCGACTGCGTCGCCTCGCTGGCCAACACCGCCTGACACACCCGGCACACACCCGCCCGTCGCCTCCTCGACACGGCCTGGCCCGATGAACGTTGCCGCCTCCGACAAACAACTGACCTCGCTGTTGGGCAACGAGACGCTCGCACGCCTCGAACGGCTCAGGCTGCAACCCAACCGCCGCAAGACCAACCGCACTCAGGGCGAGCACGCTGCCGGCAAGGGGGGCAGCAGCACCGAGTTTGCCGACTACCGCAATTACGTGCCCGGCGACGACGTCCGCTTCGTCGACTGGAACATCTTCGCCCGGCTCAATCGGCCCTTCATGAAGCTGTACCAGTTCGAGGAGGTGATGCACGTCGCGATCCTGGTCGACGGGTCGAACTCGATGAAGTTCGAAGGCAAGTTCGAGCGCGCCTGCCAACTGGCCGCCGCGCTGGGACTGACCGCGTTGATGGGAGTCGAACGGATCAGTGCCTACGTCGTCACAGCCGCCGGGGAACCTCCCAGCGTGATGCCCCCCTGCAGCGGGCGGGTCAGCATGAGACGGCTGTTCGATTTCTTCGAGCGTGCCGAGTGCGGGGGCGACGCGGCGATCGACTCGGCCGTCGAATCGATGCTCCGCAGGCATAAAGGCAAAGGACTCGCCATCATCCTCTCCGACTTCCTCACACCCGCCTCTCTCGCTCGACCCTTCAACCTGCTCTACAGCGCCGGACTCGAAATCTTCGCCCTGCAGGTCCTGGGTCCGACCGAGATCGATCCCGAGTTGACCGGAGACCTGAGACTGGTCGACAGCGAACACGGCCACACCGTCGATGTCTCGTCGATCGGAGAACTCCACGGCATCTACCGCGAACATCGTGAGCGTCTCGAAGAACACGTGAGGCGGCAGTGCCGCATCCGCAACGGCCGCTTCCTCTCGATCAGCTCCGACGCACCACTCGACTGGGTCCTCTTCGACCTGCTCCAACGGCAGGGGTGGCTGAAATGAATCCGACCGGATTCCTGTCACCGTCCTTTGCCTGGCTGTTCCTGCTGGTCGTCCCCCTGGTCATCGTCTACTTCCTCAAGCTCAAACGACCTCGACTGGAAATCCCCTCGCTGGTGCTCTGGCACAGCGTGATCAATGACCAGCGAGTCAACTCGCCCTTCCAGAGATTCAAGAAGCACCTGCTGTTGTGGCTGCAGCTGGCGATCCTGTTGAGCCTGATCTTCGCGGCGATGCAGCCATTCCTCAGGGGGGGATCCGGCTCGGCCGAAAACCTGCCCATCCTGATCGACTGCTCGGCCAGCATGGCCGCGACCGACACCGAGGGAGGTCCGACTCGCCTGGAACGGGCCAAGCAACGGGTCGAGGAACTGATCGACGGCACGCTGCCGGACCGGGTCTGCCTGATCGCCATCTCAGACAGCGCTCGGCAATTGACCGAGTTCACCAACAACAAGCGGATTCTCAGCAAGGCACTCGAAACACTCACCGTGCGGGATGTCTCGGGGAACCTGGCCGACGGCCTGAGAATGGCCCAGGCGTTGGCTCGACGAGAGACCATCACCAGCGTCACCCTGGTCTCGGACGGAAACTTCGGCAGTCTCGAGACCAGTGCCAACGGGCAGGTGATCGCCCCGGTCGATATCGAGCTGCCCTTTGAACTGAAGTACGAGCGGCTACAGACATCGGCCCGCAATATCGGTATCACCGCCTTCAACGCCCGCCGCCAGGCCGCGGTGGGATCCGGCGAGAGCCTGACACCCTGGCACGTGTTCGTCCGAGTCGACGGG
>Ga0310123_10002380_pt1 | contig 15011 bp, 15 predicted proteins | sample CB6_AW_1057_MG_FD_203505 | JGI IMG/M metagenome (GOLD analysis project Ga0310123, IMG submission 203505) | Marine microbial communities from Western Arctic Ocean, Canada - CB6_AW_1057 | ecosystem: Environmental > Aquatic > Marine > Oceanic | place: Canada: Western Arctic Ocean | collected... | reverse complement strand
CTGTGTGCCGCGATCGTAACATCGGGCACATCGAAAACACCCAAACTATCTAGATGCTGCACAGGACGCAATTTGTAGCGTGCAAGCGACTGATCCACCTGATCCTGTGTTTCGGCGAGATGTAGGTGGATGCCTCTACCTACATCGTGGGCAATTTCGACAATCCTGCGGAGAAAGTCATCTGGACAAAGATAGGGTGAGTGGGGCCCAATATAGGTCTTTATCCTGCTACCTGAATTCTCATCTAGTTCCTTCATCCAACGTACAGTGCCGTCCAATCCTGGCCCAACCTCGGTGTCAGTGCCCATGCCAAACACGGTCCATGTGAGCGCCGCATTCAAACCACTTTCTTGGACTACATCAGCTACACGATCCATGTAGAAGTACTTATCATTGTATGCGACTGTGCCTGATCGGATCATCTCTGCAGCCGCTAGGGATGCTCCCCAGTACACATCGTCAGGCGTCAACCCGCTTTCGGGAACCCAGATGGATTCCAACCAGTCGACAAAAGGAAGGTCTTCAGCCCAACCCCGCACCATGTTCATGGGACTATGGCAATGTGCATTCACAAGTCCGGGCATGACTACTTTGCCATCACCATCTACGGCCTCGTCAGCTTTCAAATCACTTGAAGATTCTCCAACCTGGACGATGATACCGTTTTCAACTATTAATTTACTGTTTCTGTGAATAGTCGCATCATCGTCTAGCGTGATGATGTCAACATTGTTAATAGATTTTCTTATACTCACAATGAGACCCTAGTCAGTTGTTGTTTTATCGCGAAGAGACGGAGGTGCCCAATGTACCCATACAAGTCAGCGTGGCATAGAACAGCAGTGGTGCCTCTGCGACGACCCCATCTCCCACAGCGTCCGTATACCGCGTATTGTATCCCCATGAACTAGATAATCAATCCTATTGATGGGAGATGCCAGTTTCCTTGGACTGCATCTGGCCCAAATATCTCTGCACGATTGCAGCATACATTGCAACAGTGTTCGACAAACTCGTTATTTCTACCCACTCATCCGCCGCATGCGCATTACCTCCCTTTGGACCAAAACCGCATAAGGTAGGTATTCCAGCCTCAATCAACATATAGCCTTCGTTACCAGGCCCAGCCCCCACAGCTCTCCATTTCCTCCCTGTTGCTTCTTTTGTGACCTCAACAGCAATTGATACCAATGGGTGATTCATAGGTAAGGCCACTCCAGGAAAACTGTTTTTCACATTTATCTTTACTTTTAACCCGGGGCGCCGCTCCATCTCTTTGTCCGCCACTGTTTCCACATTCGCGAGTATGGCGTTGGGATCCTGGCCTGGTAGTAACCGGATGTCTACCAAGGCGGATGCAAAAGCTGGTACCACGCTCTCGAAATCCCCACCCTTGAACAACGTACCAGGTGTTATCACATTACTCAAATCGCCGAAGGCAGGATGAGTTGACCCATCAATAACCATCTCTTCGAGTTTCAACAGAATGGCTGCTAAACCCATAACTGCATTTGTGCCACCTACTCCATTATTCCACTCCTCACTACCCGTGTGGATAGCCTTGCCGGTCGCACTTAACTCCAGCCGCAGGAGACCACGATGTCCAATACAGACTATATCGCTGGTGTAGGTATATATTGCACCTTGCGCTTGGAGGAGGTTTTGATCAAGAAGATGACGGACTCCTATCTTGCTCGTTGCTCCAGATTCCTCATCTGCAACCGCCGCCAAAGTAACCCTTGTGGCATTGCCATCAAGAAGGAGTTGATCTCTTATTATTGCAAGAGTATAAAGAGCACAAGCGATGCCTGCCTTGTTGTCGGCGGCGCCGCGTCCATATAGGCGACCATTACGTTGTGTAGCATCAAACGGTGGAGAAGCCCAGGTTTCTTCAGGTCCGGGCGCAACAGTGTCCATGTGGGCTATGAAGACAAACTCTAGTGGGCCGTTTCCCCAGCTGGCCATGACATTTGGTCTTGTCGCATCTGCGGCTTCCACTTTGGCTTGGAGATCAATTTTCCGGGCTTCTTCCGCGATTCGCAGAGCAACGGCCATCTCACTGTTTCTGCCATTAACAGACTGTAAATTGACCAGATCGCACAGAAATTTCACCATTTTGTCTTCGTGTGACTTAGCAACCACTTGCAGGTCGGTTAGAGGAGACAGCATGGTTCAGGTCAATGCCGCTTCAATTAGTTCCAAGAATATCTTGGTCGAAATCTCGGTCACCAAGCTTGCGTTTGGAGGATTTCCACTCAGGCCCATCCAGTCCACCATGGATTGACCCCGGGAAAGGCCTCCAGCAGTCTCAACGGCAACATATCGCTGCTCAATTGTTGACGCAACATCTGAGTCCAACACTGTTGCCATCGCTATCGGGTCCGCAGCAAAAAATACACGATCTCCAACAATACCCTCAATGCGATCTAGCGTCACTTGAGAGATTCTCCTAAAGAAATCAGATCGCTTCGATTTCATGGCGAAAATCCGCGTCAAATCATTCGCGGCTACTGGATACGCTAGTGTGGTTTCCCAGTCAACAACCGTGACCATGGGCCACCGCGTCAGAACAATCCTGGCAGCATCAGGGTCACGATAGAAGTTGTACTCTGCTGTGTAGTTAGCCGTGTTTCCTTGTGCCCGAATGGCACCACCCATGATGGTCAAACTCCGATACTTTTCAGGTAAATCAGGGTCCAGTATCAATGCAACGGCAATGTTTGTAAGAGGACCCAGCGCCACAAGGTCTACGTCCTGAGTATACTTATCTGCAATTGAGCAAATTGCATGTGAGGCATGCCCTGGATTGGGCGTAACCGAGGCCGGTGGAACGCCAGCATCCCCTAGCCCATCAATGCCGTGAAAGCTAGCGGCATCCTCCCGCGGCGCGCCCAGTAGTGGTTGAGCGCATCCCACATACACGGGCACATCTAAACCCAAAAACTCAACCAGCTTACATGCGTTTGCGGAGGTGTACTCGAGGTTTACGTTACCAGCCACGGTGGTAATGGCATGCAGCGCTGTATCAGGATGTGCACTTGCCATCATTATTGCGAGTGCATCGTCGATACCCGGATCTGTATCTACTACCAGACGTTTCATAAGTTGGCTCTCCCAAATATCATTTGTCTGGAAGCTTCATTGCTTCATCAGCGTCGCACAGGAATATCATATCTTTGATTCATGCAGCCGCTGTGATGCCTTCAGCATCAAAGTGATCTCATGCGCATCGTGCTTACTTCGATTTAGGTAGTCCATTGATGAAAGATATGTGATCACACTATCGGCGCCCGGGAGTTTTGTGCCGGCACCCCACACTGTGGTCGCGAGTGCCCCCAGCAAATTCGAGAGCATAGCTGTTGCACCGATACTCATTTGCGACAGCCATCCGAAGATAATTCCGGCAGTAAATGAATCGCCGGCTCCGGTAGTGTCCAGTGTTGTCACCTCGTGGGCATTCAGTATTGTGTGTTCCTCTGCAGTCGCCACGACACAACCTCCGCCGCCCAACTTGACCGCCACCAGATCCGGCCCTCTGGAAACGATGTCCCTCGCGATAGCATAAGGATCTTGTTCGTCAGTCAAGTGACGACCTTCATCATATCCAACAACACAGATTGTTAACTGAGGGATCAAAGAAAGGATCTCTGAAGTTTGCTCCATTACTGGTCGAAGGCTGGTGTCCATGCTAACCGGCACATTGGCTGATCGCGCAATGTCAATCGCTTCAAGCAATACCGATCGATTTGATTGGCGGGTCACAGGGTGCCCCGTAACCTGCAGCATGTCTGCCCTTGCTATCAGGTCCAACGGCAATTTTTCTGGCTCGACCCAATTATTCGCCCCCCATGCGTTGAAGAAAGTTCGCTCTCCACTCGGAGTTACGACGGCTATATTTAGACCAGTAGCCACCCCGGGGATGGTGGATATTCCAGATATATCTACCCCATTCACATCAAAGGCATCCGATACCATTTCTGACCAGATGTCGTCACCCATACAACCTATCAGTTGCGCTTTGGCACCGAGCTTAGTCAGGACGATCGCAGTGTTTGCTACTACGCCGCCTGTTTCAATGCTGTAAGAATCGCATAGGCCGTCTCCGCCTTCAGAAGGATACGCGTCGATAGGCAGTGTGATATCGACATTGATGGGCCCAAGTAGACACACGGTCGGGGATGCTTTCGCAGATGCTTTCATGCCACAGCACTCCGGATAACCTCGCAGAAATCGGATACGCGTTCCATATCCTTGCGAACTTTGTCTCCTGGCACATTGGTGGCAGTGTTGCTATCCACCCCCCATGGTTCCACGGCCTTGATGGCCTGCACAATATTTGCTGATGATAGGCCTCCGGCAAGTATCACCGGACACCTGACTGCCTGAACTATACGCCTGCTTACTCCCCAATCATGTGTCATGCCAGTGGCGCCCACCCCGGGCATCCCTGCTACCTTTGTGTCCAACAGTAGATAGTCGCATGTGGTAGCAAAAGCTTTGGCCAGTGTTACACTCTCTGTTCCTTCTACTGGCAACGCTTTCATCAGTCGCGTGCGCGGACTCAGGCTGTCCCTTAACTCGCGCATTGCATGTACATCCACATCTAACGGATCGGTCGATACATGCACTATGTCGGGCTTAACAGCAGCGGCCATCATCAAGATTTCATCGATGCTGGTTGCCATGGTTAGAGCAACCGATGTGCAGATCTCCCGGACGGCATCCGCGATTTCCGCTGCTTGAATCAGGCTCAGCTCGCCACCAACTTGCCCGTAATCGCTGGCTACAAATCCGAGATGGTCTACACCAATTTTGGCGGCCTCGACTGCATCTTCCGGATTGGTGAAAGCATATATCTGAATTATCATATTACATAGGACTTGTCAGGATTTCATTATGCAATATACTTCTGACCTCTGTTTCACCTATTATGAATTATACGGTCAAATGATATCAGTCACTGAGCAGCCAGTTCGTGGCCAGCATTTTTGGCACGGGCAGGACGTTGCCATACAGAGGGACGGCGCGTATGTTCAAAATGTCTCGGTGTGTTTCTGCCGCGGCATGTAGCTGGCAACGCTTAGGTCGCAAGATTGCCTAGGGTATAGCAATTGGAAAAAAATAACAGGGCATGACGTTATCGAGAGGAGCACTGCCTTGGCTACCAAAATAATAATGGATGTGGATACGGGTACCGATGATGCGATTGCTATTATGACGGCTGCGCTTGCGCCTGAAATCGACCTTTTAGGTGTGACTACGGTGAACGGAAACTGTCCAGTGGAAATATGTACGGAGAACACCCTTAGAGTTCTCGATCACATTGGCGCAACAACACCTGTGTTTCAGGGGTGCAGCCTACCCCTTTCCGCCACACTCACTCCTGGTAGAAAGCCAAACATCCCAAGTCTAGAATCCAACAATATTCATGGGCACTTTCTTGACTTGCCGCCCACTCATTCAGCCAAGCAGAGTATTACTGCAGTCGAGTGGCTTATCCGGACCTATTTGCAGTCTGATGGGGACATCACATTGGTGCCTGTAGGGCCACTCACAAACATTGCTTTGGCCATCAGGCAAGCCCCCGAAATATTAGAGAAGATACCAGAGATTGTAATTATGGGCGGGGGACATCACGTATCAAATTGCACTCCATCGGCAGAGTTCAATATCTGGGTAGATCCTGAAGCCGCCCGTGTAGTGATTAATTGTGGGCGTCCGATCAGACTGATTACTCTGGATGCAACCCACGAAGCTTTATTCACTTTGAAAATGTGTGAGGCACTTCGAGATGCTGGCACTCCTGCCGCCACGTGCTCAGCTGCCTTCGCGGAAGTTCGAATTACGGCTTATGACGAGTCCCAACCGATGGCCGCTCCTGGAACTGCACCAATTCACGACGCCCTAGCGGTGTGCGCAATAATGGAGCCTGACGTGGTCTCCACTGTATATGCTCATGTAGATGTTGAAACCGCTGGCGAACTGACGGACGGACGCACAGTGGTAGACATTGATCGGACCGGTAATCGAGGTCGGCGTCCCCCTAATGTTAATGTTGGTGTACATGCAGACGGTGATGCTTTTAGGGAAATGATGCTTCGTATTTTGGCGGGGACGATATGATCAATGCAATTTGTTGTTGGGATAAATTAGTGGATGTAGATATTAGGTTGAGGGCCGACACTGGACTATGAGTACAGGCAATGCAGGGCACAGAGGGCGCTTCAAAGACAACATGATTCAACCAGGCGTCTTCGGCAGCGAGAAGGCTGTGTATGGCATGATTCATCTGCTGCCATTGCCGGGGACGCCGTTCTACGAGCCCGGCAACACTGATAAATCACTTGAAAAGGCAATCAAGGATGTAAAAGCGCTAGCCTCTGGAGGTGCGAATGGTTGCGTAGTTCAGACAATAGATCAGATCTACCCGGTTGGGCCTGAAGTGGATCCGGCGCGTCTGGCCGCATTTGCCAACATTGTTCGTGCTGTCAAAGACAGTAGCCCGCCGGATTTTCATGTGGGCGTACAGATTTTATGGAATGCACTGGAAGCTTCCATGGCCGTGGCAAAGGTGTGCGGCGGCACTTTTGTGCGATGTACTGCGTTGGTGGGTTCTACCATGACGCCGGCGGGAGTGACCCAATCAGATCCTGTCCGACTCAACGATTACCGGAAAAAGATCGCGGCTCTGGATATTTCGCTGCTGGCAGAGATCGAGAGCATGCACTTCAGTTGGCTGAACGGTAAGCCCCTTGCTGATATTGCCGCGGACGCTATTAAAGCAGGTGCAAACGCTGTCGAAATTGCCCATCCGGAAGAAGACAAATGCCTAAGCATGATTGCTGAGATAAAAGAGCAATTTCCTGAGTTACCTGTGATTGTTGGTGGCCACACTAATCATGAGAATGCTGGTCGAATCATGGCCCAGGCGGATGGCGCACTAGTGGGTTCGTGTTTTGAGCCAGAAGGTTGGGGGACGTTCGTTGACGCAAGCAAGGTGGCGGAATATGTTGGCATCGTACGGAATCTGGGATAATTTAGGCAGGCTACTACTGTTCTTTTCGTAGCGAGGGTAGACAGCCGCTGTCATTTTCCCTTGGCACGGTAATTGGTCTAGCTAAGTATACTCCTTTACTCTGCCCCAAAAATCAAGTGCGTTTGTTGTTGTCTATTGTGACCATGAAAAGCCCCAATGGGCGATATGCTAGGATAGATAGACCTCGTTAATAGCACTACGATGGTGTAACCAGACCCCGCATTTGTGAGCTAGAATCTTGTTATGGACATGTCTATATTATTGGCATTTGTAGCAATGTTTGCCATGGGACTTAACGCTATTGGTAACAAGTTCGCCGCTGCCAATGGTACATATGCCCCACCATTTCTATTAACGATAAATATCGTGTACTGTGTTGCCGCATTAGTCCTCCACAGCACTCAAAAGCAGCCGTTCGAGATTTCCCCACGTATGATCGGGATTGGGCTGTTGGTTGGATTGTTAGGTTCAATCAGTTATATTTGCATGTTCGCGGCCTTCAAATTAGGGGGAGAAGGAAGTATATTGTTTCCTAATATTTTGCGGCGCTCCTGAAGATTTATTAGTGCGGATGTCATGGTACCCTCGGAAACATTAGTGCTATAATAATTTTGGTTCTTGGTAAGACCATATGACCAATTTGTGATTAATTATTAGTGTGATGGATCTAAATGCAAGTGTCTTTAATCGCCAGCGCTAGGCGCTGATCACAGCAGGAGGACTTACATAAGGAGGTACCATAGAGAACGATTAGGTATGAGCATTATAACGACATAGTTTGGGCGTGACGCTGAAGTTGACTATATTGCAAAGGAGACAACTGATGAAGCACTTGGTTTTGGTAACCACAGCGGTGCTGATGGGCGCGCTTTTGTTGGGAGCCTGTACACCACAAGTGGTAGAAGTAGAAAAAGAAATTGTAGTGACCCAGATTGTCGAGAAGGAAGTTGAAGTTGAGAAGATTGTAGAGGTTGAGAAGGTCGTAGAGGTTGAGAAGGTCGTAGAGGTTGAGAAGATTGTAGAGGTTGAGAAGGTTGTAGAGGTTGAGAAGATCGTTGAAGTGGATACTTCCATCGTCTCCCTCGATCCGGATCCTGACAAAAACACGGTTACACTGAAGTTCTTGGCGCTCGCTGACGATGACCAGTTGAATGCTTGGCGAGAAATATTGGGAGAGTTCCATAAGACAGAGGGCGGAGCATGGTCCTATGTAGAAATGCAATTTGAGACCATCCCCTTCCGTGAGCTATTCCCTAAGATTGAAGCGTCTGTAGCAGCTGGTTTGCCATGGGATTTGTTCCAGGCAGACGGCCCTGACATGAAGCATTACGGGTTCAATCGGGTGATTTACAATATGGACAGCCTGTTCACTGCTGAAGAAAAAGCGCAGTGGTTCCCGCAATCGATTGAAGAGGGTAGTTTCCGAGGCGAGCTGTTGGGACCCCCGATTTTACAGTCCTGCTCGTTGCTGATGTACAACAAAGACATGACGGATGCGGCGGGTATATCACCCCCGCAAGCACTGGCAGATTCGTGGACTATGGATGAAGCCATGGCAGCCTGGGAAAAGACGACTCTAGACAACGATGGTGATGGCGTGCCCGATCAGTGGGGCGTTCGCTGGGGTCAGGGTACTTGGACAGGTGATTATGAGCACGGTATCTTCCGCCGGTCCAATGGTGCAAAAGGTAGTGACACATGGAAAGGCATGGGCGATGATGGTATTACTTTCAAGGGGTATCTTGATACTCCAGAATCCGTTGTAGCTCATCAATTCTATGGGGATATGCACGGTACCGTGACACCCGTAGAGTCAATCCCTAATATCTTCGAGAGCCGCATATCAGCTTTCATGGTCACACCTGATAATCGAATCGGCGCTTTGAACCGAATCCACGGTGAAGGCGGCTTCAACTGGGGTGTTACCGGTATTCCATACTTCCAGACTCAGGTTTGTCATACCGGAAGTTGGCATTACGGAATTTCTCCGAATACCACACATCTAGCGGAAGCCGTAGCTTTCGTCAAATACGCAGCCTCCGATGACGGTGCGCGCATCTTCTACAAGTATGTGAGACAGCTGCCTGCCAACATTGGGCTGTTCAATGAGCTCGAGGAGTATGCTGTAGGTGGAAACCAGAGACTTTGGCTGGACGCCATGAACGATTTTGGCATTCCGCGTATCGGTACTCCTGGGTACACCGAGTATCACCAAATGTACTCTGAGGCACTGTTCAACATTCAGGCGGGTGCTGACCCAGCGGAACAGCTGACTGCAGCGGCCGGTAGAATCGAAGGATTGTTAGGTAAATACTGGGGTTGGAACAACTAGAAGAACAAGGGTAATAAGTAGTGGTTAGTAGCAACACTACTGCTTTGAGAGAGGAGGCAGGGTTATTCTGCCTCCTCTCTTCCTTTCATCTAAGTCAGATGCTCTATTAGCATTACTTGGTAAATACAAACTCCGTACTAGCAGTAGGCCAGTACTAGTTCTCGGAGACCAATGTCATATCTCTGGTTAGGATTGTGTTGGTAAGGTCGGCACGCAACGCTCGGTTGGCCTGGAAATTAATGGTGCCCCAGCTGGGGATCACAGCAGGGTATGAATATGTTTATGATGTAGCTATTATGACAGCCTTTATATGCAGCGGTATAGATTGCCCGATTACCGTAATGGTCAAGCAATGACTACGATTCCACTGCCTTCGACAAACAAGATCACCACGATACTCACCCAATTGTGGAGACCTAAGACTCGCTATTATCTAATAGCGAGTCTGTTCATCCTCCCTGCAATTATCAATTTTTCTGTCTTCCGATACCTGCCAATTATTGCCGCTGCCAGATCGAGCTTGTGGCAGTACAGCTTGTTGGGCGGTTACAGGGATTTTATTGGTTTGCAACATTACGCCAACATGATGGAAGATCCGTATTTTTGGAAATCCATGAATGTCACAGCGATGTTCGTCATAATGAAAGTTCCACTTCAGGTGTTCTTGTCACTGATGCTTGCCATACTACTGCAAAAAGAAACGCGTTCCAGTGCTATAGTGCGATCGGCTGTTTTTACACCTGTCGTGACATCCGTTGTCGTTGTGTCAATCATTTGGGCTATGATGTATCACTCTCAACTAGGTCTCATAAACAGTATTTTGTCGATGTTCGGTATTCCAAGGCAAACGTTTCTGACAGACCCAAACCGTGCCCTGCCTGCATTAACTGCGATGATGGTATGGAAAGACCTTGGTTTCAGCATGATAATCATTATGGCAGGTCTCAAAGGAATCCCCACCGTTTACCGGGAAGCGGCTATTGTGGATGGTGCCGGTCCGTGGCAGATTATGTTGCACATTACCCTGCCTCTCCTAAAACGTGTCTTGATGTTTGTTGTGGTGACCCAGACGATATTCTCCTTCCAGAATTTTGTGCCTGTATATGTCATGACGAAGGGTGGACCTATTGATTCAACCAAAGTGATTGTTTATTATATCTATCAGTTCGGTTTTCTTTTCCAAGACATGGGATATGCAAGCGCAATGTCAATTGTGACACTGATGATTCTGTTGGTAGTAAGTATGATTCAAATGCGAATATTCAGATCGGATGTTGAATACTGATTGCATCAACCGATAAAACATAGTTGTTAATAAAATGCAGAGTGCAAAAACCCACCCTAACGCAATCTATAAACGACCTGCGCAGTTAATACTAAGGAAACTTGGTATTTCTGTTTCCGAGTACTTCATTTACGGTGTTCTAGTACTCATCTTTCTCACCCCACTTGTCTGGATGGTACTTGGGAGCTTACGAGAAGAGAAGGAGATCTTCGCCAATCTCTATCCTTTTTCTATTCACACCTTTTTACCAATCAAATGGACACTGAAGACATACTTGGACTTGTTTGGTATCAGCGAAGAGGGGGTCAAGTACGGTCTGCATTTTCAGCGCTTTATGGCCAATAGCCTGCTGGTCTCGGTGGCTGTTGTATCATCCTCGTTGGTTTTTAACACCATGGGTGCCTACTTCTTTGCAAGGCTTGATTTCCCCTTCAAGAATGTGCTGCTGATATTTGTCGTGGCAACCATGTTAATTCCATTTCAGGCAACTATAGTTCCCCTGTACATAGTGGTGTCAAAACTCGGATTGCGTGATTCCTTTTGGGGTCTGATCATCCCATGGTTTGCGAGCCCGTTTGTTATTTTTGCGTTAGCTCAATTCATCAAGGAAATACCCAAAGAACTTGATGAAGCGGCGACTATCGACGGAGCGTCACTGTTGGGTATTCTCCGGCATGTCATTATCCCCAATGCCATACCTGGGATCATTACGATGGCTTTGCTGGAATTCCAGTTCATATGGAATCTCTTTTATTGGCCTTTGATTGTAATTAACGACCCAGATCTGCAAATGATACAAGTGGCGATCGCAAACCAGACTACTCAGACTCAGGTTTACTGGGGCCGGACATTCGCGGGAAGTTCTCTGGCTTCACTGCCGGTGATTGCGCTCTTTCTAGCGCTCCAGAAGTGGTACATCCAGGGGGTAGCCACTACAGGCCTGAAGGGTTAAAGTCTACGTGGCGCAGTAAGAGGTTGGTGTCCGCTATCTGTTTACTAATTTTCCGGGGCGTCGTGCCCGTGAGATCATATCGCGCTCTCCTACAATCAGAGTAATCATGGACACTCATAATCTCATTCTCGACACTGATCCTGGAATTGACGACTCGATGGCAATAGCCCTCATCGCGCAATCTCCTGAGATTGAGCTGCATTCAGTTACAACTGTGTTTGGTAACGGACCGGTGTCTCTGTCCACCGCGAATGCGTTGAGAGTGCTAGACATCGTGGGTATGGAGCACGTCGATGTCTACCAAGGTGCAAACAAACCTATGCTCAGAGAGTACCATGGAGAAGGTGCCAAAGTGCATGGAAGTGACGGATTAGGAGAAACCGCGCTGCCGGCATCACCGCGAAGCGCTGTGAGTGGATATGCGGCCAACCATATAGTCGATTCTATTATGGATAATCGCGGAAGATTCACATTAGCTGCTATTGGACCACTTACTAACCTTGCTACGGCATTGTGCATTGAGCCTAGGATTGCTGACAATGTTAGAGAGGTGGTGATAATGGGTGGGGCAGTGGGTGTCGCTGGTAATGCATCACCAGTGGCGGAAGCTAACATCCACAATGATCCTGAAGCTGCTAGCCTTGTATTCGGTGCTGGATGGAATCTTACTGTTGTTGGTCTTGATGTCACCCAACAGGTCGTGATGGATGAAGAATACCTGGCCGATCTGACGAAAGCGAAAACCCCAGCTGTTTCTATGATAGCTGCTATTACTCCTTTCTATTTGGATTTCCACAGTCTTTACAGAGGGGAATCAGCGATGCCTGTACATGATTCTTCGGCTATTGCATACCTTATAGATCCTAGCCTATTTTCGACCCACTCTATATATGTACATGTTGTCGTAGGCGATCATCCCTGCAGTGGACAGACAGTTGCGGACTGGAAAAATCACTGGGGCAAAAACACGAAGACCAACGTCTGCTTGAATGTTGATGCAGACCGGATGTTGAGAATATATCGAGAGCGTGTCGGAGGACACAACACATGAATGAAGTGGTAGGTGAGAAACGGTTATACAATCACATTCTTGGTTCCCTCGCCGCTGCGGGTATGGGTGATGCACTCGGGGCCGCAACTGAGCAATGGCACCACACTGAAATATTTGCGAAGTTCGGAGGACCCTTGCGCTCCTTTCAGCAGCCTCCTCCTGATACTTGGTCTGGGGCGGAAAGCAACAAGTTGGGTCAGGTAACTGATGACGCTAGCCAGATGTACTATCTGGCGCACAAGCTTATAGAATGCAATGGGTCCCTCACGAGAGAAGATTGGGTCGCGTGTCTCTTGCAATGGGCAGACGAGTCGCCTCACGTCGGTAATATGGGCCCTACCACCCGTTTGGTTGTGGAAGCTCTGAGGGAAGGCAAGGATCCCAATCTTGTCGGTTGTATTGGTACGTCAAACAGACAGCCTGCATCGCACGGTGCTACCAATGGCGCAGCTATGCGGGTAGCACCGGCAGGGCTTGTTCACCCTGGAGATATGGATGCTGCCTGTCTGACTGCACTAACCACATGTATCCCGTCACATGGCACACAAATTGCCATCTCTTCCGCTTGTGCCATCGCCGCGGGTGTGTCCCATGCCATAGAAGATGGATCTGATGTTTTCTCCGTGGTGCAAGCCTGCATGTACGGTGCACGTCGTGGAGAAGAACTGGCACAGGAGCATGGTCGGATAGTCCCAGGGCCTAGCGTGTTGGTGCGCAGTGAGATGGCGGTCACTCTAGCTCTGAAGGCGCAATCGCTTTCTGAGGCAATTACGTTGATTGAGGATCATATTGGAAATTCTGTAGACGCTTGTCAATCAGTTCCGGCTGCGATCGGTCTTTTTGTGTTTTCCAAGGGAGATCCTCTCGAAGCTATTGTGGGGGGAACAAATATTGGTAACGATACCGATACAATTGCCGCGATTGCCGGTGCCCTTGCGGGTGCACTCAGTGGTGTAGATGCGCTGCCACAATCAATGTACGACACCTTTTGTAGAGCCAACGCTGGTGACGAATTTGACATTGAAGAGCTTGCTCGTGGACTTACGAGTATTGCTATTAAGGAGTGAAGGAGGTGTTTCGTGACATCTGTAATCATTGACTGTGACCCAGGCCACGATGATGCTCTAGCAATTCTTTTGGCTGCCAAGCACTTGGATGTGATAGGCATTACCACAGTATCTGGTAATGAATCTATTGACAACGTCACCACTAACGCTCTAAAAGTTGTGGAGTTCGGCAATCTAACCCATATACCAGTTGTGCGTGGATCGGAAGGCCCGCTGACCAGAGATGCAGTCTATGCTCCTCATGTTCATGGAAAATCAGGCATGGACGGTCCGGATTTACCGCAACCTACGACCTTACTTCGGGAAGGACATGCAGTTGACTTTATTATTGATACTGCAATGAGTACGGCTGACTTGGTCCTTTTGCCTATGGGTCCTCTAACGAACATTGCTCTGGCACTTAGAAAGGAACCAAAGCTCCGAGACAGGATCAAGCTCATGAGCATAATGGGAGGTAGTAGCACAACTGGAAATTTCACGCCGACGGCCGAATTCAATATATATGTTGATGCAGAAGCGGCGGACATAGTCTTCAGGTCGCAAATACCAATCTTGATGTCCGGTCTAAATCTGACGCGACAAGTTTTGGCACGCCAAGAAGAGATAAGTCAGATTCGCGCAATCGAAAATCCCACAGCTCAAATAGTGGCCCAACTACTTAGCTTCTACCTCGCTTCCAGCGAGCGCCGTGGTGCGGCGGGAGGAGCACTTCATGATCCCTGTGCCGTAGCTGCTGTTATTGACCGTACGCTGATCGATTTCCAGTCGATGCACGTCGTGGTAGAAACAACTGGTACTCAAACCTACGGAATGACAATTTGTGATCAGAGGCCGGGAGCAATTCGAGATGAAACAAATCCCACAAAGTCCTCGTGGGATGACCTACCTGAGCATACATCCAAACCGAAAGATGCTAACGTTGAAGTTGGCGTTTCAATTGACACAGATCGGTTCTTTTCGCTGCTGTTCGATACTCTTAGGATGTACTAAGCTCTACATATCTTACGGTTAGCTCATGTCACCGCGTAATATTTTTCTGGATGTTGATACAGGAGTAGATGATGCTTTAGCCTTGCTATTAGCTGCTAGATCGCCCGATCTTCGGATTAAGGGAATTACCTGTGTCTCGGGAAATGTTCCTGTTGATCTGGTGGTTAGAAATACCCTAGACATTATGGATGCTGCTGATCAAAGTCATGTGCCGGTGGCAAGAGGAATGGACACCCCCATTATAGAAAAGATGGTTAATGCTGCAGAGATACATGGTGAGAATGGTTTGGGAGGGGTT
>Ga0310123_10002377_pt1 | contig 15021 bp, 9 predicted proteins | sample CB6_AW_1057_MG_FD_203505 | JGI IMG/M metagenome (GOLD analysis project Ga0310123, IMG submission 203505) | Marine microbial communities from Western Arctic Ocean, Canada - CB6_AW_1057 | ecosystem: Environmental > Aquatic > Marine > Oceanic | place: Canada: Western Arctic Ocean | collected... | reverse complement strand
CTCCCTTGTCGCGAAACAGCGGCTGGCGGCGGCGGCGGCCGTGATCACTGGCGAAGCGGACGTTGTCGGCGGGAGTCAGCTCGTCAAATAGCGCCGAGCCCTGGAAGACGATGCCGATCCGTCGAGCGGCCGCGGCCCGGGTCACCGGCTCGTCGTCGATCGTGATGGATCCTCTGAGCCTGACGTTGTCGGGGTCGTCTGTGGGCAGCCCGGCCAGAGCTCTCAGCAGTTGCGACTTGCCGGCTCCGCTGACTCCGACAATCAGCACGATACCGCCGCCGGGCAGGTCGACCGTGACATCCCGCAGCAGGGTCTGTCGGCCTGCCTCGAGCGTGACGCCATCCAGCGACAGGCGGGCCCCGACAAACTCGACCTCCGGGCCGCTCTCGACCCACTCGGCCGTTGCCTGCGATTCGGTGGTTTCAGGAACCGGTTCGGTTTGGATCGTGGTCACCGCAGGGACTCCCCGTGGGGTGCGGACGGGAGACTTCGGCTGGAGCCGTCGATCCGGGCCAGGAACGGTCGCTGGCCGACACGATGGCCTCGAACGACCGCCAGTCCCGGGGCACCTGTCGGCGAGAGCGTGGGGTCGGAGTCGGCCGGGGATTCGAGGACCAGCCAACGGCGGTCCTTGCCCAGCACCTGGTTGCGGAGCACCGCGGCAAACTCGGGAGTGATCCCCGTTTCCGGTGTCCCGATCAGCAATCCACCGATGCGTCGCACGGTCGGTTCGAATTTCCGGGAGCTCTGGGCCAGGACCTGCTGGGCCTCGGGGCCGGTCCAGGTCTGCTTGAGTGCCTGTCGGAACTTCGGATTGTCGACGGCCGTGCGGCGGACGATGCTCCACAACACGGACCTGAGCTCCGGGTCGTCGAGCACTTTCGAGCCACTGCGTCGAGCCGCCTGCTGGACCCGGGGATTGGCCGATGCGTCGCGGATGACCTGCTCGACAAGCCGGATGATCTCATCCGAGTGCTCGGCCAGGACCGGCAGAGCTTCCCTGTCGACGAAGCGGTCGAACTCGTTGCGGAATTTCCTCCGGTTGGGCAGCAGCGGGGTCTTGTCGTAGACATACCGCCAGGTGAATCGCCACAGCGAGACGCGTTTCCAGAGATCACTTCCGATGTCGTTGACGGTCGGTTCGGCCCTCCGACGCACGATCGGCCAGATCTCTCGCCGCACCAGCGGCAGCAGTTCCTTGTCGATCAGCTCACGCTGGTACCTTTGCCCGATCCGGTCGATTTCCTTGCGATGTGCCCGGATGGCCGCGGGCAATTCGGATTCGACGATCGCCAGCGACTGGTCGAGCGACTTCTTGACCAGGGGCTCTAGCGTTTCGAGCAGTTCGTCGTGGTGGTCGGCGACCGCCTGTTGGATTTCGGCGGAGACTCGCTTGCGCTTTTCGTCGGGCAGCAGGGTCGAGACGACCCAGGCCATCGAGTTGGGGTTCGAGTACCAGGCCAGTTGGTCGTCGGCCGAGAGAGTGGGTGCACGGGCATACAGGATGGCCGTGTGAGCCTGGTTGTCGGAGGTCCGTTGAATCTCGCCGATCTGCACCAGTCCTCCGTCGGGGGTGACCTGGAAGATGGGGTCTCCGCCGCGGATGTCGAGTTTTTCGGCGACGTGAAGCGGCACGCTGGTGCGGCCGCTGGTGGCGTACTGCAACAATTGCGGTGCGACCTTGCGGCCCAGGTCGCTGTCGACGTGAACGGCGATCATCCAGCAGGCACAACCCAGCCCGCCGCCCCAGGCCAACAGGCCCACCAGGATTCTCAACCGCCGGCGCATGCCACTCCCTCCGGGACCGTCGTCTGCGATGTCGCAACGGATCTCGTCAGGGTGTTCGCCCTCAGGCGGCGATTCTTGCGGTTCGAGTGCCGGGTCGGCCTTTTTTCCTGGATGTTCTAGAGGAAGCGATCGACGGCAAAGCGATCGATCCGGCGGCCGGTGCTTCCCTCGAGCACCAGGTCGGCGAGGATATCGCCGACGAGGATCGAGAACTTGAAACCGTGGCCGGAGAAGCCACCTGCCAGCACGACTCGATCGTCAGAGGGGTGGGCTCCGATCAGAAAGTCGTGGTCGGGGGTGTTGGTGTACAGGCAGACCTCGCCCCGCCCGCCAGGTTCCACCAGGCCCGGCTGCCAGCGCTGGACCCACTCGTACAATGACCCGACCGCTGCGTCATCGACGTTTCGATCGACCGCATCGGGGTCGACTCGAGGCCCGGCGTGGTCGGCGGCGACCTTGATCGTCTGGCCATCGAGTGTGGGAAAGCCGTAGTTGCTGGTGTCGTATTCGCAGAAGCAGGGGTAGCGACTCGGCACCACCAGGGTGGGATCATTGGCTCCCAGGTAGATTTTCTCTTCCCGGGTGACCTCCAGCTGCCAGTTGAGATCTTCGGCCAGCCGGTCGAGCCAGGCCCCCGCGGTAATCACAACTCGAGGTGCCTCGAGGGTCTGTTCGCTGGTGGTCACCCGCACAGCGTCCCCGGTGCTCTCGATCGATTCGACACGGCACCCGTGCCATCGTCGTCCGCCGTGTGCTTCGGCACGGGTCCTCAGCGTCTCGAGCACTCGGTCGGCGCGCAGGAACCCGTTTTCCTGGGCGAAGAAGGCGTGCTGGTCGGTGTTCAGTTGAAACGTGGGGAAGCGGTCTGCGACGCCTTCGGGGTCGAGTCGATCGTGCGGCAGGCGGGCGTCCTTGAGCATCTGCAGCGTGCGGGTGAAGCGACTGTTTTCGAGGCTGGCGAAGATCAGCAGGCCGCACAGTTCGAGCAATTCGATGTCGGCCTCGGCTTCGAGTTGCCGCCACATCCCGAGTGCTTCGCGGGCCAGCTCGACATACAGCGGGTCGTCGTAGGTGGTGCGAAAGACACGCGAGTGCCCATGCGAGCTGCCTCGCACATGACCCGGTTCGAACTGCTCGACTCCGACCACGTCGGCTCCACGTCGGGCGAGGTGGTAGAGGGCCGAGGACCCCATGGCTCCGAGGCCGACGACGACGCAGTCGCAGGTGAGGGGTGAACTGGCGATGGTCGAGCTCTTGGAGGTTGGCTGGCGCGGTCGGCGGTTGGTGGACAATCGGATTGTCGTGAAGGGACCGGCACGATGACCGACCGCGAGTCGGATTGCAATCGGTCGATCCGTCGGGCGGGAGTGGCTTGGCAGCGGTGGTCGGGTCGATCATGCTGCCGTGTCGGTCCTGCCAAACTGGAGCATTCGCCGGTGGCCCTTTCCAACAACCGCACGCACCGCATGATCACTTTCTGCGCGCTCTACTTTGCGCAGGGGATCCCCTGGGGCTTCATGCTGCTGACGCTGCCGTCGTACCTGCTGGACAAGCACGGCGATCACTACGGCGACGACGAGATCGGCCGACTGAAGGCGATCATTCTGATCCCCTGGTCGTTCAAGCTGATCTGGGCCCCGATCATGGACAGCTTCACGATCCGCAGCATGGGTCGACGGCGGTCGTGGATCATCGGGGCCGAGTTGATGATGGCCGTGACCCTGCTGGGGATGATCGGGCTGAGTGATCTCTCGGAACAGCTCACCGCGTTGCTGTTCATGTACTTCCTGCACAACTGTTTTGCGTCGCTGCAGGATGTGTGCACCGACGCGATGGCGGTGGATCTGCTGCCGCCCGATGAGCAGGGCCAGATGAACGGGATGATGTGGGGCAGCAAGCTGGTGGGCAAGGCCGGCGGGGCCTGGGCACTCTCGTACGTGATCAACTGGGGTGGGATCGAGGCGTGTGTCTGGGTGCAGGTGGGGTTGCTGGCGGTGATCGTGCTCGTCCCGCTGCTGTTCTTGGAGCGACCCGGTGAGCGGCGACTGCCCTGGTCGGCGGGATCCGCACAGGGCGAAAACACCAGCAACGCCCGCAATCCGCTGACGACGATCGCCTTGACGATCAAGGCGATCAGCCTGCCGACCCTGGCTGTCTACATCGTCTTCACCCTGGTCAAGTTGCTGGGCACCGGAATCAACGAAGTCGTCGTCAACACTTTGTACATCAAGCAATTGGGATGGAGCGACCTGGACTTCACCACCGCCAGCGGGCTCTACACGCTCCCACTCCTCGTCCTCGGAACCCTTGCGGGCGGCATGCTCGCCGACCGGTTCGGACGCCGGCTGATCCTGATCGTTGGCTACGGAGGCTTCGCGGTCGCGGCCATCGTCTTCTCGCTGTGCCCTCAGCTCTGGGACCAGTACTGGTTCTCGCTCACCTACCTGCTGGCGTTTGAGACCCTGGCAGCGATCGGGTCGGTCGGATTCCTGTCGATGGCGATGCGGATCAGCTGGTCGACGGCGGCTGCCACCGTCTTCACCGTCTACATGACTCTCAGCAACGTCTCACACGTGGTCGGCAACGGGATAGCCGGACCGGTACGACGGATCACGACCGAGTACGCCGAGTCGAGTGGCCTGACGGGGACCGAAGCGGAACTGATGTCGTACCAGCTGACGATCGGACTGGCCGGACTGATCACTCTGCCGCCCTTGCTGCTGTTGCTGAGGGTCAGTACGGATGAGGTCGATGAAGCCAGGGCGAGACAGGAGGCCGAGGCTCCGATCGATCCGCCAGGCGATGATTTCGACGATGCACTGAGACCGTCGGAATGAACGGCGGAATGAACGAGATGGATCGGCACGACGCTCCGGTGCTCGTCGACAGTGTGCGTTTGAGAACGTTGACCGAGGTGGTACTCGAGGCCGTGGGTTTCCGGTCCTCGGACGCGGCAGCGGTGGCCGAGGTCCTGGTCGAAGCGGATTTGCGAGGTGTCGATTCGCATGGAGTGACCCGGCTGCATGGGTACCTGGAGATGATCGACGCCGGTCATGTGAATCCGCGGCCGGCGGTAACCGTCGAACGGGAGTCGGGTTCAACCGTCCTGCTGGACGGCGATAGTGGCATCGGCATCATTGCCGCCAAGCAGGCGATGGATCGCGCGATCAGTCTCTCGGCCGAATCGGGCATCGCCTGCGTTTCGCTGCGTAACGTCTCGCACACCGGCCTGGTGGGCTGGTACACGATGCGGGCTGCCCGGCAGGGTCTGATCGGGATCGCGATGAACAACGGTCCCTGTATGACGCCGGCGTTCGGTGGTCTGGATCCGGTGGCGGCGACCAACCCGATCAGCATTGCCGCCCCCTCGGGTGGACCGCACCCGATCGTACTGGACATGGCCACCACAACGGTCGCGGCAGGCAAGATCCGCTTGGCCCAGAAACTGGGCCAGCCGATCCCGGCTGACTGGGGTCTGGATCGAGACGGCCAGCCGTGTACCGACCCCGCGGAAGTGATCGACAACGGGTTCTACCAGTGGGCCGGCGGCTACAAGGGCTTCGGCCTGGCGACGATGATCGAGATCCTCACGGGAGTGCTCTCCGGCGGGCTGTTCGGCCAGGATGTGCCGACGCTGGTCGACTACGGAAAGGACCCGTTGATCAGCAACGGGTTCTACGCGGCGATCGATGTCGAGCGGTTCCTGCCGCTGGAGGATTTCTGCGCGCGGGTCGACCGCCTGGTCGAGCAGGTACGAGCGACCGAGCCGATCGATGCCTCGCAGCCGGTGATGGTGGCCGGTGATAAGGAACTGGCCTGTCGTGAGATCCGGCTCAAGCAGGGCATCCCGCTCAGCCACCAGGTGGCCGACGAGTTGGACGGGTTGCTCGACCGTTTCCAACTCAGCCAGGTGGCTCGGCTGCGGTCTGGCTCGTGATCGGCCCGTAGTGCTCGATGCGGCGGTTCTTCGCGAAGTTGAAGATCCCCTGCTTGTAGGGCAGGGTCGCGTCGAGGTCGCAGGTGCAGACGACCAGTTCGTCTTCGAGCGTGGTGGCCTGTGCGACGATTTCCCCCGAGGGTGCGATGATCATCGTCTGACCCAGCTGCATCACGCCTTCCTCCTCACCCGCCTTCGCCACTCCCACCACCCAGGCTCCGTTCTGGTAGGCCCCGGCCTGCATCGAGAGCCGGTTGTGGAAGGGGACCAGCGCGTTCATCTCGGGGTAGTCCGGGTTGTGACACGGCGTGTTGTAGCCCAGCAGGATCAACTCGGCCCCACCCAGCCCCAGCACGCGGTAGGTCTCGGGCCAGCGGCGGTCGTTGCAGATGCACAGGCCGACGGTGCCGCCGAAGGCCTGCCAGGTAGTGAAGCCCATGTCGCCGACGTCGAAGTAGCGTTTCTCGAGGTTCTGGAACGGGTGATCGGGTCGGGGTTCGCTGTAACCGGGCAGGTGGATCTTGCGGAAGCGGCCGATTTCGACTCCGTCGGGGCCGACCAGGATCGAGCTGTTGAAGTGTCGAGTCTGCCCGTCGACCTCGGCCAACTCGGCAAAACCCAGGTGGAATCCGACTCCGAGTCGTTTGGCTTCATCGAAGAGGGGTTGAGTGTCGGGTCCGGGCATTTCGGATTCGAACCACCCGTCCAACTCGGCAGGATCCTCGATCAACCAGTGCGGGAAGAAGGCGGTCAGGGCGCATTCGGTGAAGACCACCAGTTCGCAGCCTCGACGCTGCCCGTCGCGGAGCATCACGATCAGTCGCTCGAGTGCATCGGCACGGCTCTGGCTGCGGGGAATGGGTCCCGACTGGGCGGCGGCGATGGTCAGTTGTCGTGTCATGGGGTCAGTGTGTCGGTTCGGGGTTCGGATTTCGAGCTGCAGGCGAGGGTGGTGGCGAGGTAGACGGAGGTGGAGACGATCAGCCCGACGTAGACCTCGTGGACATCGGTCCATCCGGCCCGCTTGGCGAGCCACCAGGCGACGACGACCAGTCCACCGGAGGTCATTGTGGCGATGGCCGCAGTGGCGTTGGGTCGGTCCCAGTAGAGTCCCAGGACCATGGTGGAGAGGAAGCAGGCGGCGTAGAGCGACCCGGAGAAGGCGGTGATTTCGACGATATCGGCGAAGGGGTTGAGTGCCACGAGCATGGCGGCCAGCGAGACGGCCACGACCCAGGCCCTCGTGCGTCTGACGGCCCGCGGGTCGTCGTCCCCCAGCAATTGCAGGTCTCGCGTGATGGCACTGGCGGTAACCAGCAGCACCGAATCGAGCGACGACATGGCGGCGGCCAGCAGGACCAGCAGGAATATGCTGCTGGCGGTCGAACCCAGGATCTCGGCCTCTCCCAGCAGGTAGGGGGTCAGCTGGTCGGTATCGGCGGTGATCGTGGCGGCCACATCGGGAGGCACGATCGTACGGGCCAGGGCTCCGATCGGGAGCAGGCAGATGTAGGTCAGCGTGATCAGGATCGGGGCAATGATCCGCGCGGTCCTCAGTGCCCGCTCGTCCTTCAGCCCGTAGATCCTCGAGATCTGCCGCGGGTCCACCAGCAGTTTCAGGCCACCGGCCAGGCCGATGCCCAGGATGACCAACAGCGGCGTGGGACCGTCCCAGGAGACCAGCCGCGGGTCGATCTGTTCGAGCTGCTGGATCATCGGCCCCAGTCCACCACCGGCGTTGAGCACGGCGTAGAAGATCAGCACCGCGCCGACGGTCATCAGCAGTCCCTGGACGCTATCAGTCAGCACGACCGAACGAAATCCGCCCAGCAGCGTGTAGGTGGTGACCACCACGAAGACGGCCATGGCGGAGGTCGAGTAGCTCAGCGGGAGGAACTTCGAGAGCGCGATGGCCGAGCCCTTGTAGATGGCGACCAGGTACAGCCCCGAGGCGAGCAGGATCACGACGGCGGTGATCCGGCGGACGGCGACCGAGCGGTACCGGCTGCCCAGGAAGTCGGCCACCGTCAGCGACTGGTACTCGCGAGAGCGGCGGTAGAAGCGGGGTGCGACGACGAGCCAGCTGATCCAGCACAGCGGGCCGTAGATCCCGACCTTCAGCCACCAGGCCAGGCCCGCTTCCCAGCTCTCACCCGCCTGCCCGATGAAGCTGTTGGTGCTGACGAAGGTGGCGTAGAACGAGAAGGCGATGACGACGCCACCGAGGCTGCGTCCGGCGACGAGGTAGTCGGCCAGCGAGCGGGTCCGCCGCGAGCCCTCGCGGCCGTGGTACACCAACAGCAGCAGGTAGGCACCAATCAGCAGAAGTCGAAACCACGGCATCCCCCCAACGGACCCGGGCTGACGGGCCGTGTCAACCGAGCCTGGAGCCGGGGTGCGGTCCGGATCGCATCCGTAGGCGGCCGGCGAGACCCCGGTGAAGCAAGAAGACACAGCCGGCCCCGCCACCGGCCCACGCAGCCGGGGCGGGTACCGACCGTATCAGGAGGGTCTCGATCTGCGACCCGTCAGCAGAGGGCGGGTCGTCGGCACAGTCGGTTACTCTTGCGTGGAGAGTTGTACGAGTGGGTTCGCCGGACCCCTGGGTGATCGCTGCCGCAAACCCCTCAGCATGGAAGGATCGAGCGGACCATCGCGCCAGGAGTCGGCGAAACCCGCATCACCCGGGCCGATGATGCAAGAACCCGGAGGTTCTCTACCCCTTAAGTGCCCAGCGGCGGCGAAAACCCGACAGAGAAAAGCAAGAAAAGTGTGATTTCGTGAGATCTTTGCGTGAGCAGGTCCGTTATGAGGTGCAGGAGGGGAACTGCATGGAGCACCGAAGCCACCACGACGGGTCTGTGACCCAGTTGATCGGCGAGATGCGCGACGGGGACGTCGATGCCGTCTCGACACTCTGGGGCCGCTATTTCCCTCAACTGGCCAACCTGGCCCGCAAGACGCTGGGCGAGAATCCTCGGCGGGTGGCCGACGAGGAGGACGCGGCGATCTCGGCGTTTGCCACGTTCTGGAAACGGGCCAACCGGGGCGAATTCTCCGACCTGGCCGGTCGCGACAGTCTCTGGAAGCTGATGGCGGTGATCACGATCCGCAAGGCGATCAAGCAAACACGTCGCGAAACCGCCGCCAAGCGTGGCGGACCTCGTGGGGTTGTTACCGAAACCGACATCGCAGCCAGCCCCGGCCAACCCTTCCTCGATACGATCCGCCAGGTGGCTGGAGACGTGTCGTTTGAGGAGATGGATTCGCTGGGTTATGAGCTGATGGAATCGCTGCCCGATGCGGACCTGCGATCGATCGCGTTGCTGAAGCTGATGGGTTACACCAACCAGGAAGTGGCCGCGGACCTGGGCTGTTCGATCCGCCGCATCGAACGCAAGCTGGGGCTGATCCGCACGATCTGGAACGATTCATCCGCCTGAGGTGAGTGCTGCAGTTTCCTCCGTTTTTCGGAACCGAACCACGCCATGACCGACAGGGGACAACCCTCCAACGCCGCCGGGGACGTCACACGCGCGATGCGGCTGGACCAGGTCTGCGACTCGTTCGAGGAGCACCGTAAAGCGGGTGGCAGCGATGGCGTGGGCAGGTTCCTCGAGGACGTTGCGGTCGAGGATCGCGAGTCGCTGTTCGCATTGCTGCTGAAAGTCGAGTGCGAACTTGCCGCCCGCACGGGCCGGTTCCTTCCGATCGAAGAGCTGCGAGGCGAGTTCTCGGAGTGGTCGGGGGTCCTGGACCGGGTGGTCGAGGATCACGACCGCTTTGCTGCGGTTGAGGACCCCGCGAGCCTGACGCCGGTGCTGGCTCCGGGTCGAGTTTTCCAAGACCTCCGCGACAGCAAACTGGTGCCCTCGGAGGAGGTTGATGGTTGGGAGCGTGAATGGTTTTCCCGACGAGAGACCGCTGACTCAATGGCACTGACCCTTTGGCTGGTGTCACGAGGCGGATTGAGCGAGTACCAGGCCGAGGAGCTGGTGCGCGGCCGGGGTGCGAAGTTGGTGCTGGGCAACTACGAGGTGTTGCGTCCGCTGGGCAGTGGTGGGATGGGGCAGGTGTTCCTGGCCCGGCACCAGGTGATGCGGAGAACGGTTGCGGTCAAGATCCTGCACGCCCGTACGTTGTCGTCCGATTCGGGAGCCCGAAGGTTTCGTCAGGAGGTGATCACGATCGCCCGGCTGGTGCATCCCAGGATCGTCACGGCTCACGATGCCGATACGATCGATGGCGTGAGGTTCCTGGTGATGGAATACGTCGCGGGCACCGACCTGTCGACGAAGGTTCGTCGTGACGGACCACTGGAACTGGACCAGGCGATCGACTGCGTGCTGCAGGTTGCCGATGCTCTCGAGTACGCTCACTCGCACGCGGTCGTCCACCGCGACATCAAGCCGGCGAACCTGGTGTGGGGTGAGGATGGCCAGGTCAAGCTGCTCGACCTGGGCCTGGCCAATACGATGGGTGAGTCGCAGCTGGAAGACGGTGGGGATGGCACACTCGGGGAACCGGCGGGCGACTCGCGGCTGACCATGGTCAACGTCATGCTGGGGACGCCTCATTTCGTGGCCCCCGAACAGGCAGCCAATGCCCGACAGGCAGATCACCGCGTCGATGTCTACTCGCTGGGAGCCACCTTCTGCTACCTGCTGAGCGGTCGCACGATGTTCTCGGTCGATTCGGCCGCCGCGCAGGTGCGACTGCACCAGGGTCCGGACAGGCCGTCGCTGTCGGAACTCTGCGAGGGTGTCCCGAGTTCGGTGGTGGAGATCTTCGATCGGATGACCGCAGTTGATCCCGCAGATCGGTATCCGTCGATGGCCAAGCTCGCCAGGGCACTCGAGTCGTGCCGTCGCGGCCTGACAGCAAAGGAGCGTGGTCTGCATATCGTGAAACCGGCTCGCGACGTGGACCGAGCCACTTACGACTCGACCCAGTTCACCCGCTCGTTCGAAACCCACAGCGGACGCCAACTCGACGATTCGCTGACCGATTCGGAACCGGAGCCAAGTACCGAGCCGCCGCCGGATCGCCGCAGGCTGGTCCGGGTCGCGGTCGCGGTGGCGGTGATGGCCCTGCTGGGAGCCGGGCTGGTGGTCGCACAGTTCCTGGGCGGGATCGAGTTGTTCGAATTGTTCGATTAGCTCGGTCCATTCAGGTCGCTCGGCCCGATGGACACGGCATGGTTGGCTGGCACCCGAGTTGCGTGCCACAATGGCCGCCGACACTGGGGGGTACAATCGCATTCACTCGAGATGGACTGATGACGAAGCTGCGCCGCTGCGTTCCCCTCGCAGGCCTCGCCGCTGCCTGCCTTGCGGTCCTCCTGCCGGCCCCTGATCGGGCCGCTGCTGCGGAGGCGGAGTATCGCCTGAGGGACCCGGCACTCGAGGTCGTGGCGATCGACAGTTCGCCTCGCGAGTCCTTCCTGTCGATGCGGGCCGATGCCAGCGGTCGGCTGTTTGTCGGTGGCCGCGAGGCGGTGTTCGTCTACGAACCGGATGCCGACTCGGGAGCCGGCGGATTGGGGAAGCGGCGTGAGATCTTCCGTTTCCCGGCCGATTCGTGGGTCTATGACATCGAGATCCGCGGCAACGATCTGTACGCGATGACCAACCGGGCCTTGTACCTGTTGCCCGGAGCCGTCACGAAGCGGACCGGGGTCCAGGCGAAGCGACTGATCTGGGGCCACCCCGACTATCACCCTCACCAGTGCTTCCACGGCCTGGCCTGGGGTCCCGACGGATACCTCTACCTGTCGCTGGGCGACATGCTGGTTTTCTACGGCGACTTCCGCCGTCCCGATCACTGGGGCCACTGGACATTCTTCTGCCAGCCCGAGGGGACCAAGGTTCCCTACACCGGTGTGGGCGGGGTCCTCAGATGCCTGCCCGACGGCAGCGATCTGCAGGTGGTGGCCCGCGGCACCCGCAACAGTTGCGGGCTGGTCTTCGACAGCCGCTGGAACCTGTTCACTCACGACAACGACCACGAGGGCCTGCCGCTGGATTACGTGCCCGGCCGGCTGCTGCACGTGACTCCCGGATCCGATTTCGGCTGGCCGCGTGGGTGGATGCCTCGCAAGACACCCGACCGGGCCGATCTGCTCAAGACGATGGTCGCCGACATGGGTCGTGGGGTCCCGGTCGGGCAGACGTACTACGACGAGCCGGGGTTGCCCGCGATGTACCGGGGCAACCTGCTGCTGGCCCGCTGGGGCCGTCGGGCGGTGACGCGTTACGAGGTGCGGCGCCAGGGAGCGACGTTCCAGGCAACCGAGCACGTGGTGCTCGAGGGACTCGACACGGCCCGACCGGTCGGGGTCGCGGTGGGCCGGGGTGGCAACATCTTTGTCACGCTGGCCTACATGGCTCATAACGAGGGGTCACCCGTCTACCGCAGCGACCTGCTGATGATCCGCTCCAGGGACCGCGGCCGGGGCGACACGTTTCGGGGTCTTGACCTGATGCGAGCCACACCGGGTCGGCTCTTCGCGGAACTCGACAGTGGAGCTTCGTGGCCGGCACGTCGGGCCTACGTCGAGCTGTTGCGTCGAGGCCGCAAGGCGGTCCGGGGCGTCGTGCGTCGACTGATGGCCTCGAAGGCGGATCGCCCCGAGTATCCTCACCTGGTCTGGCTGACGGCTCATTCGGCCAAGCACGGTTGGGTCGATGCCGCTGGGGCGGTCAAGTACCTGGTGAAGCTGGTCGGCGACCGGCGGTCTCGGGCACGTCCGGTCGCCGTACGTGCCCTGGCCGAGTACTTTGCCGACGAGCCGGGGTTGGCCGAGACCTGGGACGGGTTGCTCGAGGATCGCGATCCGCGGGTGCAGCACTTTGCCGTCATCGCCCAGGCCCGCCGACGGTTTCCCAGTCTCGAGCGGATCGTGGCCGGGCCCGCACGGTCCTCAGACACCTACATCCGCCAGGCCGCATTTCAGTTGCTGGCAGACAAGGCCTCGTTGAAGCAACTGGTTGTGTGGGCCGGATCCGACGACGCGAAGCTGCGTCTGGCAGCGGTGCTGGCCATCGGAACCCGGCTGACGATCCCTCCGGCGGTGGGCAGGTTGCGGCCCGGAGCACCGCTGGGCGGCTGGCCCAGCGACAAGGTCTACAAGGTCACCTATGTCGGCGAGACGGTCGACCTGAGGACATTGGGGCGGGTGGGGGTCTTCTCGACGGCCGATCACTGGGCCGCCGGAACGCGGACCTCCGAAGAGGAGGCGATGTTTGCATTGCTGGTCGCGAGGCTGAAGGATCGGTCCGAGGCGGTCCGACTGCAGGCGGCTCATTTCCTGTCGCTGACCCGGGACTCTCGCTCGGAGCCTCTGGTCGAGGTGGTCCGAGTGCAGAGCCAGCAGCAGCGATTGAAGCGGGCTCCGATTCGCGGGATCTCGCAGCTGTGGGTTGCCGGTCCGTTTGACGATCGCGAGGCGGGATTCGAGACGGTGCATCTCCCCGAGACTCGCGCGGTGGATCTCTCGGCGGCCTACAAGACGGCCGGTGGGACGATCAAGTGGTCGAAGCTGAAGTCGAGCCGTATGTTCGATTTTCACAAGCGGTACGGCGACACCGACGGAGCCTCGTGCTACGCCTACCTGCGGCTGATCAGCCCGCGTCGGCAGCAGGTGCTGATCACACCCGGCTCGGACGATGGCCTGAAGGTCTGGGTCAACGGCAAGCTGGTGCACGAACACGACACCGTCCGGGGCGGCCTGCCGCTGCAGGACGTGGTCTTCGCCGAGCTGCAGCCGGGTAGTAACGAGGTGCTGTTTCGGGTGCGGAATGTCCTCGGCGAGCATTGCCTGTACCTGCACTACCGCTCGCTGGGGGGATCGGTGCAGTCGACGTTGCCCGAGCCGTTGGATGCCGGGGGACTGGCGGCGCGGCTGAAGGAGGCGGTCCGGGGTGGCAAGCAGAAGGTCGGAGCGAAGTTCCTGGCTGTCGACTGGGCGGCCGAAGTGGCCCGGGGAGACAAGGCTCGAGGCGCGAAGCTGTTTGCCGCATCGGGGATCGGATGTGCCAAGTGTCATGCGGCCCGCGGCCTGGCCGCGGTGCCGGGGGCGCCCAGCCTGGTGGGGGCCGGTCGGAGATTCACGGTGCCGTACCTGGTCGAGAGTGTCCTGCTGCCTGGTCGCAAGATCTCGCCGGTCTTTCGCTCGTCGGTCATCGTCACCAAGAGCGGCAAGACCGTGACCGGACTGGTCGTCGGTGAAACCGGACAGGCTCTGACCGTGCTGACCTCCGAAGCGAAGCGGATCGAGATTCCTCGTGAGGAGATCGAGGCGAGGAAGACACAAGACGTCTCGTCGATGCCGCCGGGGCTGGTCAAGACTCCCGCAGAACTCCGCGACCTGATCGCCTACCTGCTGTCGCAGTGACGCGACGGATCAGCTCAGCTCGATCGGCCGCCTGGCATCACCGAATCGGTTGATGTCGACGCCCAGCCGCTGTAGCAGGGCCAGGTGCAGACGCGACATCGACACGGCACTGCGGGGTTTCAGCAACATTCCGCCCCGGATCGTCCCACCGCCTCCGCCGGCCAGCAGCAACGGGAGGTTGGATTCGGCATGGGCATGTCCGTCGGCGAGGCTCGAGCCGTAGACGATCATCGAGTTATCAAGCAGCGTGTGTTCGCCCTCGGAGATCGACTTCAGCCGGCCCAGGAACCAGGCGACCTGTTGGAGGTGCCAACCGGTGACGAGGTTGTACATCTGTTTCTTCTGGGCCGCCGACTTCCACGAAGTGATGCCATCGTCGTGCTCGGTCTTGCCGTCGTAGTCTTTCCAGTGCGAGAGTGCGTGCCAGGTCCCCTGGACTCCGTCGACGAAGCTGCAGTAGCGGTTGCTCTGGCCGTGGTCGAGCATGAAGGTCGCGACGCGGGTCGCGTCGGCCCAGAAGGCCAGCACGATCATCTCGAGCATCACCCTGAGGTATTCGCGGTGCGAGGTGGGGATCGCCGGTCCGGGTCGCCGGGGCGGGTGCGGCAGGCCCGTGGCGCGGTTGGCCTGCCGGTCGGCGAACTCGAGCCGCCGTTCGATGCTGCGGATCGACTCGAGGTATTCGTCGAGCTTGCGGCTGTCGGCGAAGCTGCCGCGTCGCTTCAGGGCCCTGGCGTCGTCAGCGACGAGGTCGAGAATCGAGCGTTCAGGATCGGCGGCGGTCCCCCGGCGAAACATCCGATCAAAGATTACTCGCGGCTCGATGTCCCTGGGAGCGGGGGTATTGTGCGAGGACCAGGAGAGCGTGTTGCGGACCAGGCTGTTGCTGAAGAAGCCCTCG
>Ga0310123_10002376_pt1 | contig 15037 bp, 10 predicted proteins | sample CB6_AW_1057_MG_FD_203505 | JGI IMG/M metagenome (GOLD analysis project Ga0310123, IMG submission 203505) | Marine microbial communities from Western Arctic Ocean, Canada - CB6_AW_1057 | ecosystem: Environmental > Aquatic > Marine > Oceanic | place: Canada: Western Arctic Ocean | collected... | reverse complement strand
TCGCGTCCCGGCTCGCAACCGACGTTCCGTATCCGCTTGGGATCTGGGATTAGCGGTGAGCGCTCCCGGCGCCGACGAGGCCGAGCTGTTTCCCTTCGGTTCCCTCTACTTTTGGCGCCGTCCCGACGACGACACGATATTCCGAGCGATCGTCGTCGGCGTGTTCAACGAGGTGCTCTACGCGAAGTCCCCGGAGAGCTTCGGTCCTTTCGAGTGGATCGTCACCTTCGAAAATTTTACCGTACCGACAGACCAGGGAGAGAATATCGACGGCACGCGGATCGACGAGGAGGAACTCCTGTGGGGCTACATCCGCCCCGGTGTCGGATTCGGCTACCGTCAGCCGATCGAGGCCGGCGCTCAGGACAACATGTTCGCCGTGGACTTCACCGTCGAGCCAAGTTTCTACTACTTCGACGACGGCTCCGACACCGCGCCAAGCTTTGCCATCCCTCAGGACACGTTCGAGAACAGGCTGCACCTGCAGCTACGGTACGATGCGCTGGAGCGGAATCTCCTGGAGTTGCCTCACGCGGGCTACGCCGCGGGGGGCGACCTGATCTACGGTCACCGGACCAACTGGGAAGACTGGGGAGATCCGGCGCTTTCCGGGGCGTTCGACGGCGCCGACGGCTCGGACTTTCTCCTTTTTACGGGTTACGCGTTGGCTTCGACCGACGTTCCGTTTCTGGACAGCGAGACGAACCGGTTCGTCGCCACGGTCCACGGCGGCGTCGGCAGCGACGTCGACCGTTTCTCCGCACAGCGCCTCGGCGGCGGTCCTCACCCCCGCGGAGAGGAGTTCGGCTCCGTCTCGCGTCCCGTACTACCAGGCGCGACCATCGGCGAGTTTTTTCCCGAACACTACGTCGTGGCGGTCGCCGAATACCGGCGGGAGCTGATGTTTTTTACCCACCTGACATTCCTTTCTTCGATCGGTTACCTCGACCGGGATCGGCGGCACGGCGGGCTTATCACCAGAGAAGATGACATTCTGGCGTCGGTCGGCGCTCGGCTGACCAGCGGCTTCATCGGCGACCTGCGGGTTCAACTCGACTACAACTACAGCTTCGGCGTTATCCGCCAGGGAGAGTTTGGCGGCCACGAGGTGGTGTTCCACTTCTCGAGGCAGTTTTGAATCGACGGAAGTCGGCAGCGGAATCGAGATCCGGACGCGGCGGATTGAAGAAGAGGAGAAGGAGAGAAACCACAGATTTCACAGATTAAAGAAAGAAAGAAGAGGAAAGGAGGAGAAGGCACGACTTGAATTGACAACTGGCACGCAACCTTCGTCTCCGAATCTGTGAAATCTGTGGTTTCGCTTCTTCTTTTTCTTCTTTTTCCGTTGTCGCCGTTCAATCCTTCGGGCGTTCTCCGCTCGGCGCCATCTTGACGATCTTCGGATCGAATCGCGCCAGCGGCTCCACGAGGTCGGACTGGGCTGCCATGACCTCCTCGATGTCCTTGTAGACCATGGGGACTTCGTCGAGACCCGCTGAGAGCAGCGTCACTCCGCGGTTCCGCAACAGTTTTTGCGCGTCGGACCAATCGAGCGTCTGCTTCGCCTTCCTGCGGCTCATCCTGCGTCCCGCGCCGTGCGCGGCCGAGTTGAGGGATTCTTCGTTTCCCTTGCCTTCGACGACGTAAGCCGAGCTGGCCATCGAACCCGGGATGATGCCGAGGACACCCGCTCCCGCGGGAGTCGCGCCCTTGCGGTGGACGACGAGGGATTCTCCGTCGTGCACCTCCTTCCAGGCGAAGTTGTGGTGGTTCTCGATGTCGAGGACCGCCGTGGCCCCGAGCCGTTCGACGATGTGCCGGTGGATACAGGCGTGGTTGGCGGCGGCGTAGCTGCCCATGAGCTCCATCGCCTGCCAGTACTCCTGACCCGTCTCCGAGTCGAGGTCGAGCCACGCGAGATGTCGGAGTTCCTTCGGCAGTTCCGGGTGGCGCTCCATCGCCAGTCGGCTGTAGTGGTCGGCGACGGTGCTCCCTGTCCCACGACTCCCGCTGTGGCTCAGAAGCGCGAGGTGCGTCCCCGCCTCGATGTGTACCGAACTCGAGCTGAGACGCGGACCCTCGACGACGAGCGTGCCGAACTCGACGAAGTGGTTGCCGCTGCCGCTCGTCCCGAGCTGGGCCCACGCCTTGTCCTTGAGCTTCTTGGTGACCTCGGTGACGCTCCAGTCGCTGTCGATGACGTCGTGCTCCCGTCGCTTGCGGAACTTGGCGCCGATGCCGAAACGCGTCTCCGACTCGAGGGCTCGACGGAGATCGTCTTTCCGGTCGACGAGGTCACCCGGCGGCAGGTCGAGCACCGTCAACTTCATCCGACAGGCGATATCGACGCCGACGGCGAATGGAATGACAGCGTTGCGCGTCGCGAGAACTCCCCCGATCGGCAGTCCGTAACCGAGGTGGGCATCGGGCATCAGGGCGCCGCGGACCGCGACCGGCAGTTCGCAGGCCCGCTCCATCTGTTCGATCGACTGTGGTTCGATGTCGTCTCCCCACCGGCGGTACGGTGCCGGCTCGGTTCGCTGGGTAAACACAGTGGACGGTTCGTCGGTGTTCATCGGTGGTTGTCCTTTCGTTTTACGTCGACTTGCCAGTCGTTTCGGTCGTGTCGGGTCACGTCGATATCCAGGTGGAGGAACATCTTCAGCACCTCGATATTGGTCTTCGTGTGCCTCGAGAGCGTCGTGGCACGGAACGAGCCCCCGCCCGCGAGAGCGAGCGGCACGAGCAACTGATCCGCCAGGTACTCTCCCACCGGCGCGCTGCTCAACAGGTAGCCGCGGGTCTCTCGAACCGCTTTCGAGGCCACGGTCTCGGCGTTGACGCCGAGCTGCCCGAAGCTGGTGAAGACCTCGGTCAGGTGTTCCATCTCGAGCTCGATCGAGAGTACGTTCCCTGGGCCGGGGGAACTCTTGATCTCCTCGACGTCGAGGTCTTTCGGTTCCCACGACAACTTCTTCTGGACCGTCTTGATCTCCCGCTCCGCAACTCCGCGCGGCAAGTTGGCGACGAGAGCTCGTGCGCGTCGGCCTTTCACCGCGCCGCGCTCGTGAAGTTCCAGCGGCGTCAGTCGTTCAACGGGTTCGACACCGACCCGAAACCGGCCACCTCCTGCCGGGTAGAAACCGTGCCGTTCGAGGGTGAGCTCGAGGCGCGGTCCCATGCGTCTCACGAGCGGCACGTAGACCTTCTCGAGGAAATCGAAAGGGGGCGCGAAGGGGTTGTGGGTGCCTCCTTCGAGGACCAGGGTCGACGGACGCGAGGCGGTCAAAAGCGCCGGTAGGACGGTCTGAAGGACCAACGTGGCGCTGCCGGCGGTACCGACAGCGAAGTGATAATCGCCGGCGTCGACGGTCCGCGGCGAGAAGCTCAGCTCGGTCGACCCGATCCCTCCACCGTTGACGGTGGCCTTCCCCACCTCGGTCGCCGCGTTGACTGCAGTGAGGTGTTGGCGGAGAATGCCCGGCTTTTTCCGGCCAGCCCGGATTCCCTCGATGCGGAACGGTGTTCCCGTCACCAGGGAGAGGGTGAGCGAAGAGCGGAGGATCTGGCCGCCGCCTTCACCCATGGATCCGTCGATGGTCAAAAAGGGCTTTTTCATGTCTTAAGAAACTTCGGCTTCTCGGGTCTGTCTTGTCTTCGACTACCAAAGTTCTTTTTCACGCCGCGTGCCAGGAGTCCCTGGAACGCCGGGCAGCCGACTGTCTCGATTCCACTAAACTCTTTTTGTTAAAATAGTTACAAGGTTTTCGGGAGGTGGCTGTTTCGCCTTTCTCGACCCAGGTAGAAGTTCCAGGTCTCCTAGAATATTATCTCTTGGAATAGGCTACTTATTCATACGGATAAGAGGCGCTGCGCTGTTTTGCCCTCGGCTCGGGTTTTCTACCAGCCTCGCTGGTATGCACAAAATCTCGTGTTCGGCCCTCGAAAATCACCGAGAGTGGGGTGGGCCTGGCCTTCACACAGCCAACGGAAAAACCATGAAGAACCGGAGCGTGGAGCGGCGAATTTTCCTGACGCGGTCTGTCGATACTGGCCTTCGTGTGGCTGCAGCGTCGAGTCTTTCGTCGGCGCTGTCCCGGATGCGCGCCGCCGACCCTTCGGCGTCGAAGTCGCGACCGAAAGTCTGCATCTTTACCGAGCACTTCCAGTCCCTCCCGATCCCCGAGGTCTGTCGGATTTTCAAGCGGATCGGTGTCGACGGCCTCGACCTCACCGTGCGCCCTGGTGGACACATCGAGCCGGAGGACGCGAAGACGGAGCTTCCGAAGGCCGCGCAAGTCGCCAGGGACGTCGGACTCGAGGTCATGATGCTCACGACGGGCATCACGACGACGGACCACCACGCGGAAGAGATCCTCGCGACCTGCAACAGGCTCGGTATCGACCGGATCAAGCTGGGATACTACGGCTCCGGCACGTTCGGAACACTCGCCAGGGAGATGAGCGACGTACGGCGTCGGCTCGACGTCGTCGTGAAACTCGCCGCGAAATACGGTGTTCGCCCGTGCGTTCACGTCCATTCGGGAGAAACGATCCCCTCGAACGGCTTCCTGCTCTACCAGATGATTCGCGACATTCCGCCCGACCGCATCGGCGCGTTCCTTGACTCTTATCACATGACGATGACCGGAGGCGCAGGCGGCTGGCGCCAGGCGATCGACCTCCTGACACCATGGATCTCGCTCGTAGCCCTGAAGAATTTTCGATGGGAGCGACTCGACCGCGACGAGCTGGGCCAGCAACGCTGGCGTACGAACTACTGCCGCCTGGAAGATGGGATCGCACCGATTCCGGATTTTGTCCGCACGATCCACAAGACGGGCTATCGAGGCTTCTACACGCTCCACACGGAATACCGGCTCGGCGTCAAGGATTGCATTCGACTGACGGAAGAGGACTTTGTCTTCCTCCGCAAGGTATTGGCCCGGCTTTAGGCCGGGTTTTGACTGCGGTTAGAGGTACCGCATGAGCAGAGAAGTCGTGGCTCCGGTGAAGACCGGGATCGAGGCCCAGATCCTCGATAAGAATCTGGACCAGAAAGGAAAGAAGCGTATCGTCGCCATCGGTCTCTCGGGACAACCCTCGACGCTGGGCAGCCCGGGAATCGGTGGGAACGCTGGCGTCCGAGTGTCGCCTTGTGCCACCACGAAGAACTCCTGCTCGACCGCTTCGAGCTCCTCTACGGCACCAAAGTTCGAGCGCCTGGGAGACGGCGTCACGGAGGATATCCGTTCCGTGGCGCTAGAGACCGAGGTGCACGGTCACCGGGTCGAGTTCGGAGATCCCTGGGACTTCGAGACGGTCTACGGGGCGCTGCTCGACTTCGCTCGGTCCTACTCTTTCGACACGGACCGGGAAGAGTATCTCGGTCACATCACGACGGGGGCCCACGTCGCCCAGATCTGCCTCTTCCTCCTCACCGAGTCGCGGTGTTTTCCCGCCAAACTCGTACAGACGTCTCCCCGAAGCGACGGACCCGCGACGCCACTGGGTCGTTATCACGGTGGGCGTCGTCGAAGACGAGGTCGAGAGACTCAGGGCGGCCTGGAAAGACACACAGGTCACCGAGACCGACCGCCTCCTCGAACGAACCCTCGGATCGGAGCGGTTCCTCGAGACCGACCGCTTCGACCGGGTACAGCTCGCCGACGTCCTGGCAGTCTGCCGGCGCAGTCGCAGCCTCTCGGAAGCGGGGCGTGTCCTCTTCGCCGCCTCCCGACGCCGCAAGAAGCAGGCGAACGACGCGGACAGGCTGCGAAAGTATCTCGGCCGCTTCTCGCTCCGCTGGAACGACGTCCAGAAGAGCGACGCGGAGGACTGAATCCGCGAAGGAGCAGTTTTTCCGCGGAATGTTCGTTATCAAATGACCGCGCAGCCTACCGTCAGAAGAGCGACGCGGAGGACTGAATCCGCGAAGGAGCAGTTTTTCCGCGGAATGTTCGTTATCAAATGACCGCGCAGCCTACCGTTGACTCAGGCACGGACACCTGGGCTCCGTGACCGTCGCGGCTTTTCCAGCTTCCTCCCCAAATTTTGCTCGTTCCCAAACGATCCGGGAATTATCCTTTGTAGGAGGAAGAGGATTCTGGCAGAACGAGTTTTACACCAGTACAAGGCTGAAGCATGAAGGGGCATGTCCTCCCATCGACTGGCATCGCTGTCGTTTTCCTCGCCTGTCTGGCGCCGCTGGACTCCCAGGAACCTGTCCTCGAGCGAGCTTTCCTCTTCGGGTCGTCACCGTGTGGAACGGAAATCAACGGGCGAGATTACACGTTGGTGCACCACGTGGTGGGCGCACCGGCCAGCCGGATAGAGTATGACCCCCACAGGGGCTGGGGCTACGAAAACATCGGCCCTGGCGGACGCCATGGGTTCGGCATCTTCGGTCCCTTCGACGACAGTCCCAACCTGCGTACGACCTTCGGAACGCAGTGTCCCGACCACGCCTACGATTCTTTTATCGGGTTCCACCAGTTCGAACACAGTTGCACCGTTTCTGCTCCGTGCGACCGTCCCGAGGGCGGCATCTTTCGCATTGACCTCGCTTCGTGGCGGTTGTCGGCGATTCCGAAAATCCCCATGCGCACCGTATCGTCGTGGAAAACGGTGGCTTGCTGGACGAACCCGATGTGGGTTTCGACAACGTCGTCCTGGTCTCGAATTTCGATCAGACCCAGTACGAAGCCGGAGTCCTCGGTCGTGTCGGATTCTCGGGTCACCAGCCGCCCATCGGCGACGGGGTCGACCCGGAGCCCGAATTCGTCGATTTCGACGAGGACGGCGAGATTACCACTTGCGTCTCCAACAGCCCCGTGCTCACGGTGACCGGGAGTCACCTGCGTGTCCACCAGCTGCAGGGGAACTTCCATGAATCTGGCGTACGCGATCAGGTCGGCGACGGTGGCGGTGACCTGGTGCTGCTGGAAATTTGGCGGGTTTTCGACAGCGACGCCGAGCCGGAGGACTGCGGTCCGCCAAGGATTTCTTACTCTCCTCAGAACGAGGTCGACTTCGGCGCGGTAGAAGTCGGCAGATCGGCAAGCGCAGGCGTTACCATCGAGAACGTCGGCGCCGGGACGCTCCGGGTGAGCGCGAGGTTGACGTCGCAGCCGTCCGCATTCGAGATAGCCTCAACCCCCGCGGTTTTCATCCTGGACGCGGGAACGAGTGCGCTGCTCGAGTTGCGCTACACGCCGACCGCCGAGGGCGACGACAGCGGTGAACTCGGTCTCCTGACGAACGACCCGAGCCAACCTGTTGCCTTGATTAGTTTGCTCGGTAGCGGCACGCCAGCGGTGGACTGCTTCGAGTTTTCCGAGGACAGTCCTTTCGTTCAGGACGCCGACCTGGAGCCCGACTCCGACGTCGAGCTCTGTGTCGTACCGACGGGATTTCTCTTTGGGCGGCTTGTTCTGCTCAGCCTCACGGACGACGACCCGGAGGACGTCAATCGCCTCTACGCGAGGTACGGGAAGCCGCCTACCGTCACCGGGTTCGACAAGGTGGCCGCCGTGCCCGGCGAGGCGACCCAGAGGCTCGTGATGCCTGCGGATGCCGCAGAACTTCGCGTTCTGCTGCAAGGAAACGGATTTCACAACGTCGACAACCAGGTGACGTTCAAGGCCGAAATTGTCCGCCTCGCTCTCACCGGGATGGTTCCGCAATACGCCGGTGGCGCGACCACGGTCAACGCGACGATCTTCGGCGGGGGACTCACGGACCTGATGGACGTTTTCCTCGTAGGTGAGGGTGGCACTCACGTACCGGCGACGATCCTCAGCGTCCCCGGTACGGGGAATCGTGCCCACGTGCGCTTCACCTTCGCCGGTGAAGAACCAGCCGGGCTCTACGACCTTGTCGCTGAGCTGGATTTGCTCGACGTAACCGGCGCGCAGGTCACCGCTACCGCGCGTGTTCCCGACGCCTTCCGAGTGCTGGCGTCAGCGCCGGGGCCGAGTCTCGAAGTCGAGCTGAACGTCGGGCCGATTTACCGCAGGGACAGGTCCCGCACGGTGTACATTCTCTTTCGTAACGCCGGAGGCCAGGAGACGGCGGAACCCTCGTTCCGCGTCGAAGCCCGCCGCGCCCCTGACGCCGAATGCGTGGTGCCGGGGCCTTCGTCGCTGCCGATTCTGTTGGCCGCGGAAGACGACAACTTCTCACCGAACCCGATAGCGGTCGTGGGAGACCACCCTACCGCGCCCGACGGCGTCCTGCCGCCGACCGAGAGCTTTGTACAATTGCCCGTTCACTTCCGTGCCGAGGACGTCGGCTGTGTTCGCTTCCAGGTCTTTAACCTCATTACGGACGCCCTGCTGGCCTCGGCGGGCACCAGGATCGTCGCATCGATCGACCCCAACACCAAAGAGGGTCCGGGAGGGACGGGGGGAGGAGACCTTATCGCTCCGGAGCAGGACCTCCCGTACGGGGTGCACTTTGAAAACATGGGTACCGGTGTAGTTCAGACGATGCAGATCACCGACACCCTGGACGCGGATCTGGACATATGCACCTTCCAGTTCCAGGAGGTGCTCATCGGCGGAAACCTACCCCTCTTGCCGGACCCGGTGACCTGTGTCTCCAACGGCAGCTGGGAGACGACGTACACGATGACGGTGGCGAACTCCGGCACGACCCCGCCACACTTGCTCGTCGAGGTCAAGGCACGACTCGACTTCATGACCCGGGAGATCCGTTGGAACTTCGAGACCCTAGGCGTCAACGACGACTCGGTCGGATTCTTGACGGCGGTGCCGCCAGACGGCGAGCCCTCGGACAATATCGCCCAGCGCCAGGGCACCGTGTGGTACACCGTCACCCCCTTGCCACCCACGCAGAAGAAGACCGAGGTGACCAACGAGGCGACGATCGACTTCAACGACGGCGAGAGTCAACAGACGACCAACGAGGTGCTCCGTCGGATCGTCCTGCCGCCCGATCCTCCGACCTACCTGAGTCCGCCGAACACGTCGGTTGCTCCGCAGCCCGTGGTCCTGAGCTGGAATGCGGCCGACGGCGCCGATTTCTACGACGTTTACGTCTGGCAGTGCGCCCAGGATCCGGCGGTGACTTGTGACTACGACCAGGCGTCCGTGGCGAGGGTGACGGGTCTCAACTACCAGCCCCCGGGCCTGTCTTCCGGTGACACGTGCTGGAAAGTCGTCGCCGTCAACGAAGGCGGCTGCGCCGAGGGGTTGAGCTGGCGGTTTAAGGCGGGTGACCTTGCTTTCAAACGCGGCGATGCGACGGGGGAAGGAGACATCAACATCACGGACGGTGTCCGCATCTTCAATTGGCTTTTCAGCGGCGACAAAATTCCGCCATGCCTCGACGCGGCGGACACGGACGATACGGGAGACCTCAATATCGCCGACGGAATCTTCGTCCTCAACTGGCTCTTCACCGGCGGGGACGAACCTCCCGCTCCGGGGCCTTTCCTCTGCGGCACCGATCCGATGGCGGACGACACTATCGACTGCCGTGACTACAAGGCGTGTCCGTGAGAACCCGCTGAGCGCTGACAGCCGACCCCAACCCGAACATCCCCAAATTTTCCTCTCCAGGTCGATGCGCAAGATTGACCTGGCCGCGTCAACGGCGATACTGAACGTGAAGAACTTAGGCTCTTAAGCCCCATCAGGAGGTTTGCATTGATTCACTTCACAGTTTACCGTTCGACGTACCGTTCGACGTACCGTTCGGCGTTGTGTTCGATTCCGACGACCGTCGCTTTTCTTTTCCTCGCGGTGATCTCGGTCGAGGCCGCCGAGGATAAGCTTCCACCTCCAGCGGACGTCAAGGTGGATTTCGTCAAGCATATCGAGCCGCTTCTGAAGAAGAAGTGCATCCGCTGCCACGGTCCCAAGAAACAGAAGAGCAAGTACCGACTCGACCTGCAGAAGGACGCGCTGAAGGGCGGCGAAAACGGCGTGGCGATCGTTCCGGGAAAGAGCGCCGAGAGTCCTCTCATCCAATTCGTCTCCGGTCTCGACGAAGACACCCGGATGCCTCCGAGCGGTGATCTTCTGACGGCGGAACAGGTCGGTCTCCTGCGTGCATGGATCGACCAGGGCGCCGTCTGGAAAGTCGCCAAGGTCGAGCCTCCGAAGGTGACCGGGCCCAAGGAACGCACCTCGTTGAATGCCCACGAGGGAGGCGTAGTCAGCGTCGCGTTCTCCTCGCAAGGCGGTGCCCTGGTTTCTTCCGGTGGAGACCCGCGTCTCTTGCAGGCGGGAAAGGTCAAGCTCTGGGAGCTCGAGTCCGGAAAGGAACGTTTGAGCATCGAGGGCCATGCAAGCCGAGTGTGGAGTGTCGCCCTCTCGCCGGACGGCAAGACGTTGGCGACCGGCGGCTACGATGCGATGGCGAAGCTGTGGGATGCCGATACGGGAAAAGAGAAGGCTGCGCTCAAGGGACACGCGAACTGGGTGACCAGTCTGGCGTTTTCTCCCGACGGCAAGACGATCGCTACAGGTAGCGAGGACACGACGGTGAAACTCTGGGACGTGGCAACGGGCGCCGAGAAAGCCACGCTCAAGGGGCACGGAGGAACCGTGCGGACGGTGGCCTTTTCGCCGACGGGTGACCTTCTGGCGAGTGCGAGCTTCGACAAGACGGTCAAGATCTGGGCTCGGACCGAAGGAGGCACGTTCGAGGAGCGCGCCACGCTCAAGGGGCACGACGACTGGGTGTGGAGTGTGGCCTTCTCTCCCGACGGCAAGAGGCTCGCGTCCGCTGGCTCCGTAGGGTTGGTGAAGATCTGGAATGTTCCCGAGGGCGGTGCGGCGGAGGGGTTCACGGAGGAATCCACGCTTCGGGGCCACCGGAACTGGATCACGCAGATCGACTTTTCTCCCGACAGCAAGTTGCTCGCCTCCGCGAGCTTCGACCGCTCCGTCAGACTCTGGGACGTAGCCCAGCGAGCCACGCTGGAGAGGTTCCGGGGACACGAGGGAACGGTTTGGACCGTCGCCTTCTCCCCCGATGGCAAGCGCCTGGCCTCCGGGAGTCAGGACGGCACGGTGAAAATCTGGGACGTGCCGAAGACGCGAAAGGTGAGTCGGTTATGATTGTAGGGGGCTTTCGCAAAGCCCCCTCGCCGCCGTGGCGGAGCCACGTCGGCTTCACCCCAATGAGCCGGTCAGGTCGTAAAGGGTGGTTCCCCTCCCCGGGTTAGAGCCGGATGATTCCCAGGCGTTGGCTGACGGTGTAGAGACCGAGAAGGTGTGGCAGCAGTATGGCCAGAAAGAGGAGCAGCAGGCTCTGTGCCCGTCGCAGACCGAAGGCCTGGGGGATGAATCTCATGCAGAAGAGAAGGTAGAGACCGAAGATCGAAAAGCCCGCGACGACCGGGGCCACAGGATTCTGGAGGTAGGTCTCCACTGTCTCGAGTAGGTCCGCGTTGTTGCCGGCGTCCGGAGCGGTTGTCCCTATGTGGAGCATGAGGATCGCGACGCCTCCGAGGACGACCACCGTGAACAAGGTGATCAACTCCGTTTGGAATGAAGCCCGCAGCGATTTTTTCAAGCTGATGTCCTTTACGAAGGTAATCGTTCCGACGATCCATAGCAGAAAGCCCTGGATGAGGGCGTGGATCAGGAAGCCGCCCAGGGCTATGAATCCCACCTTGTCGACCGGTTCCCCGAACAGCGTGCGGCCGTCCATTGTAGGGACGATGTTCTGAAAGAAGCCGCCGTCCTGCGGTTTCTTGCTTCCGACGAGTGGGCCCCCGAGCGGTTCGGCTTCATCGGCCGCGGCGTTCGGGTCGATGTTGTAAGGATTGGCGGAATGGCCCAGCGGTGGCACGTAAAGGATGTCACCCGGACGCAAGTTTTCCGGGTCCGCCCAGGGGTTGTTCTCCTTCAGGATGGGCCATTGCAGAGGATCTCCGTATTCCCGAGTCGCGATCGAGTAGAGGGTTTCCCCGTCCTCGATCCGGTGGTGCCGGCTGGCACCACCACCACCACCACCCAGCTGCCTTGGCAGTTTCGCCAGGTCACAAGCGGTGATGGAAAAGGCGAGGAGTGGATATAATAGGAGACTCGGCTTCAACATAGGACCGACTTCCGGCTGAGGGAGAAACAGGCTCAGCCACGTCTCGAACTCGGTCGATAAGCCGCTAAAGTTAAGCGGAATGTGTTCAGGGAGAGAAGATTCCGGAGAATCTTAGCTTTACCGGAAACCGGGTCGCTCACCCCACGGGTACAGGGGCCGGTAAAGTGGAACCGCAGGGTAATCTTATTCAGGTGCTCCGATGGAAACGAACGCGCTAATCCTTCTCGCGACCGGTAGAGATCGACCCGGCATCGTCGACCAGATCTCGGGGGTTATCTACAAAACCGGCTGCAACCTTGAGGATTCCAGAATGTCTGTCCTCGGAGGGGAGTTCGCCCTCATCGTTTTGGTGACGGGAGAACGAGACCGATTGACGCGGCTCGCGAAAGACTTGGGAGAAGAGGCCCGCGCACTCGAATTGACGCTCCAGACCAAGTGGACCCAGCCGGCGCCGCGCGAGGACCCATCCCGCCCGTCGATCCCTTATCGGCTTCACGTCGTCTCGATGGACCACCCGGGGATCGTCCACAAGATCACTCACCTTCTCAGCGCCAGCGGAATCAACGTCGCCCGGTTGGATACGCGCGTATCGCATGCCCCCGTGAGCGGAACGCCCGTGTTTTCTCTGGAGCTCGATGCCCAGGTTCCGGCCGATCTTTCGGTAGCCAAGCTGCGCTCCGACCTGGGCGCGCTGGCGGCGGCGGAGAACATAGACGTCGACCTGCGACCCGCCAAGGAGTAGGCGGCTGTTTCAGAGCCTGTTCAGGAACGGGGACTCTTCTGCGCGACCGAGCTGCGGCGCCAGAAAAGCGCCAGGTAGAGGCAGCCGACCACGTTCGCTGCGAGTGTCGCGCCGCCGAGGTAGAGCGGCAACGCGATGACCGCGGCTTGCTGTTCGCGGCTCACCGGCAGCGTTCCGGCGTCGATGTTGACGATCTTGTCCGCTCCTTCCTCGCCGTCCTGTAGAGCCTTGAAGTTCAGGTAGGAGGTCGAGGTCCCGACGAGAACCGCGAGAACGCCTAACCCCGTGAGGAGAATCGCCGCGTGACGGAGTTTCGAAATCAGCTGAAAGATCGCCAGAAGAAAGACGGTCGCGGAAGCCACCGTCAGACAGAAGACCGCGATTCCAAGATAGCCACTGTGGTAGATGTCGAGACCGAGAAGTCGCTCCTGCAGGAATCGAAGCCGGGCGCTAAGTAGATAGTCGAGGAAGGTGATTTCCTCTGTTGCACCCATGTTACGCGGGGAGATCTCGGAGAAAACGTCGCTCGATGACCTGCACCTTGCTCAAGCGACGAAGATGCCGCTCCTCCGCGGTGAACCGGGCGGTGACGAAGGCGTGAACGACCTGTTGGGCGAGCGCTGGGCCGATGATCCTCTCTCCGAGGCACAGGACGTTCATGTTGTCATGTTCGACTCCCTGGGAGGCGGAGTAGGTGTCGTGGCAAACGGCCGCCCGGAGCCCCGGAAATTTGTTGAGGGCGACGGAGATGCCGACACCGCTGCCGCAGATCGCGACGCCTCGTTCCGCCCGTTCGTCGAGCAACGATTCACCGAGACGCTGGGCGAAGTCGGGGTAGTCGTCGAGGGGGTCGACCCTATGGGCACCCAGATCGAGTACCTCGTGCCCCGTCGCCGTGAGATCCTTGGCGAGAAATTCTTTGAGCTCGAATCCAGCGTGGTCCCCGGCTACCGCTATCTTCACGGTCCCCTCCTGTGGAGATCCCTCCACTATGCTATGGCTCTTGTTTAGGGCTCTTGTTTAGGGCTCCTGTTCAGCGCTCGTGCGCGCTCCCAGGTGGTCCCCTAAACCACTGAGAACGACGCGAAACCTGCTTGAGGGTTTCCTGTTGTTTTTGGTGAACAGTAAGCGAAACGTCAGGGTTTTCGGGTTTTTCTGTCTTCGGGTTCTTTGCCTCGGGCCAACGGCCGTCTCGCGTCTCGCTTGCGGGACTATACAACCGGATGTTGCGAAAAGAAATCCTACCGGAAAATTTTTGGTACGGTGTTCGGCAGCAAATTATTTCGCGGCTGTATGGACAACATCACGTTCCGTTTGCATGATACAATCGCCGTTGTACCCAGTGCCCGCGCCCTGAGCTTGTTGGGTTCTGAGACCCCGGAGTACGCGCTGCGGTGGGAGCGTGGTCGGGAGCGCGGTCGAACCTGCTTGAGGCAGTTTCTTTGGACCGATCGCCGTGAGTGTGGCTCGCAGTGGTCGTCGATCGCTGCGGGCGTCCGGGCAAGTTAACGGCGGTTGAGGAGCACCTGGACCGGAGTGATGATCTTATCTCGACTTCTTCGTCTTCGTCTTCGCCTTTGCGGAGGTCCACCACATTCTGCCCACTCGCTTCGAGCGGTGTTGTCGATCGGAAGCGTCGCTCTCGTCTGCTCTGGCTGTTTCGGTGGCGCGGAGCGCGAAGCAGGGAGCTTCTGGGACCTGCCTCTGCCCTACAGTGTTGGGGTGTTTTTCGATTCCAGCGGATCTTCGTTGCCGGGGCCCACTGACGAGGGAGCTTCGCCGGACGGTGCCTCTCCCACGGGGGCTCCCAGATTCGAGAAGAGCGGGCAGGAGATCGCCGCCGACCTCGCCGTGGCACTCACCGAGGACTACGATTTGGTAAGCCGCGCCGTAGTGATCACGGCGGAGAGCCCCCGACAGGCTCTCGAAGCTGCGAAGAACCTCGACTTCCTGGTCTCCGTAGCCGTGAAGGCTCCCGAGGACTACAGCGAGACTTCGCATCCCGCCAGCATGATCGCGCTGGAGGTCCCCTTGTGGCTCTTCGGTTTGTTCTCGTCGTGGTTCGTACCGAGCGTCAGCTACGAGACGGATACCGAGCTCACCGTGCGCGTCGTCGACATCAACCACGGCAGTTTCCGACGCGGGCAGGCCCAAGGTCGAGGCGCCACGGAGTCGTCGTCCTCGTCGCCGTCCGTCCTCGAAGGTAGGGCGAGCTCGGAA
>Ga0310123_10002375_pt1 | contig 15038 bp, 13 predicted proteins | sample CB6_AW_1057_MG_FD_203505 | JGI IMG/M metagenome (GOLD analysis project Ga0310123, IMG submission 203505) | Marine microbial communities from Western Arctic Ocean, Canada - CB6_AW_1057 | ecosystem: Environmental > Aquatic > Marine > Oceanic | place: Canada: Western Arctic Ocean | collected... | reverse complement strand
TCAGGTGTTTCATTTGAAGAGACCAAGGGCAGCCAGGCGCTCAGCCTCTTGCAGAGCGTCGGGAGTATAAATATCGATCCAGCGCCGGTCGCCGATGTCCCAGGTGCGAACCCCTTCGGTGCGGGCCAACACCGAAATCCCTCCCGTCAACGACTGGTCACCTCGAGAAGCACTCTCATGCATCGCCTCGAAAACGGATGGAGTCAGAGCAAAGATTCCAGTATCAATGGCATCGAAAGCCTCCAGATCTTTGCCCATCTGTCGGACCTGCTGCGAGTCGGAGACCACCTTGGTGGCGTCAGGCAGGTCGAATATCGATTCGATCTTGGAATCCACCGCCAGCACACCTCCCTGGTCAGGAGCATTGATGGAAACGAAATCTTGCAGGGTGGAACTCTCGAAAAGGTGGTCCGACATCAGGAGCAAGAATGGCGACTCAATACGATGCTGCACTGCCAACAAGGAGAGCCCGTTGGCCAAATGGTAGTCTTCGTTCTGAACCCAGTGGACTCGATCGCGAAAGCCATTCAGACTGCCCTGCTGCTGAATCTCTTCAGCACGGTATCCAATGACCACATGAACCCTCTCGATATGGGCTTCGAAAAGGCGGTCAAGAACCCTCCGAATGAGAGAGCGTCCGGCAACCGGTAGCAGTGGTTTCGGCAGGCCGGACGGCGACGCTAAGCGGCGTCCGTTTCCGGCCGCAAGGACAACGGCTTCTTTTATTCGACCATCGTTCATGCAGATAGAGCCTCTCTCTAGTCACCCCAAACGCCGCATTCTCGCGCAGGGACCAGAGTTACCTGACTCAAACGCAAAAGCTTAGCAGACAAGCCGTTCGGTTTCATGTCAAAAATGAAGTTTCTCTCAAACTCCTGCGGCCCTTGAGGGCGGTTGCCTGCAGGGGGGAAACTGATTTCAATCCGACAATCGAAAGCGCACAAGAGCAATCAAGGTCCGCAACCCGTCGACCCAGGTAATCTTCTTGCCTTCTGCGTAAGATCGCCCGCTGTAGGAGATAGGTGTTTCGTAAATCCGGAACCCCCTGCGAGCCACTTTCAGCGTAATCTCGGGCTCGAACTCGAAGCGGTTCGACCTGATCGTCAGGTCGGAGAACACCTCACTTCGGAAAGCTTTATAGCAGGTCTCCATGTCGGAGAGGTTTAAATTGGAAAGAGCATTCGAGAGTAGAGTCAGGAGCCTATTTCCCAGGTAATGCCAGAAATAAAGAACCCTGTGGGGTCCCCCCAGGAAGCGGCTTCCATAGACTACATCTGCTCTTCCATCCAGAATCGGCTCCAATAACCCGGCGTAGTCCCTGGGGTCGTATTCAAGATCGGCATCCTGGATGATCACAATGTCTCCACTGAGATTCTCGAGAGCCGTTCGAACTGCTGCCCCTTTTCCCTGGTTTTTCGAATGTCTGAATAGGCGTAAATCGTCCTCGTGCTGCCAGTGGGCCAGTGTTTCCTTCAGGATCTCCGCTGTCCCGTCCGTCGACCCGTCGTCCACGACCAGAATCTCCTTGGGAAGGTCGACCGCCGCCACCCGAGTGAGAAGTTCGTGAATCGTTCGCTCCTCATCAAAAACAGGGACAATGATGCTCAGTTTCTTGAGATGGATCCGACACGGAGGGTAGGCGGTCATTTCACGCGGCGAAAAGCTAAACGCCTGCGAGTTCGACTGAGACGGGACTCGAACTCAGCAATCTGTCCTTCGACTTCGCTCTTACGCGCCTGGAGCCACCTGAGGTCGGCATTCAATCGGTCCAGTTCGGCCTGGAGCACACGTAGCTTCAGTTCCAGAGGAAGTGTCGCGTCCGGCTCTCTGTCGGTCTCACTCATTGGTCTGGTTCGGCAGCATAATAGCCTTTCCGATGAGTTACTTGCAAACCGCGCCGCTGGACCCGAACTTCGATCTGGCGAAAGCCTCCATCTCGCTTCGGATTAGTCGAAATGAAACCCAGACTAACCTGGTTTCGGATTTCCTGATTGATCTTGCTAAAGACCTCCCGTAGACGGTCCAGATCGTTCCTGGCCTTATAGAAGACTCCGCCAGTGGACTGAGAAAACCTTCTCAGCGTGTCAAAGTCGGCATTGCCGCCAGGACTCCTGACACCGATTCCGAAAATGACAATGTCCTGCTCTTGAGCTGCCCGAATCCCTTCCAGGGCGCTGAGGCGACTATGGGTGTCTTCGCCATCAGAGAGCACAACGATGACCCGGCGGCCCACTTCTTGTGAGAGTATATCCTCGGATGCGAGATAGATGGCATCGTAGAGCTTGGTCGCACCTCCGGCCCGGATGTCAAAAATAGCCTTCTTTAGAGTGTCAAAATCAAAAGAGAAGTCCTGAGCCAGCGTGATGTCATTATCGAATTGCAGGATAGCCGCCATGTCCCGGTTTTCTTGAAGGACCTGAGTCAAGAACTCGGCGGCGGCCTGTTGCTCGAATCCCAGCTTGCGTTTGACGCTGCCGGAGGTGTCAATCGCCAGGACAATCGTTAATGGCTGTGCGTCTGAGCCAGTTTCATAGTTGAAGAACGCGATCTTCTGATGGACGCCGTCTTCTAGAATCACGAAGTCTTCACGAGTCATGTCGGCAACATATCGATCCCGCTTGTCGCGGACCGTAGCCAGAATATTTACCACGTCGACGTGGGCCCGCAGCACCGGTAGATCCTGTTCGGCTTGGGGCTGGGCAGATGGCATCGCCAAGAAAATAGAGGTCATGATGAAAAACAGGGTACGCATCTTTCTAGGATACCTCTGATTCGAATTCGAAGTCAGTTCGCACTCGGGCGGTTGGTCGCCTCTCTTCTCGATGCGTAAGGTGACGAATCGTTTCATGGGTTACTCCAGAGCGAGACAGCGCTGGGTCGCCAGGTAGGTGTAGATGGCCGCCGTCAGCAAATAGATCATCTCAAAAAGGTCATTGCTTTGCCCCAGCATGATCACTAGGGAATCAACCGCAGTAGCCGGTGTCAAAGCGTAAATCGCGATCGTCAGATATTGGTTAATCGGGAGTCGAATCCGGTGAGCCGAGCTGGCCAGGATGCCGATGAAAATCAGAAACACAGCTTGGAGGAACTTGTACACCATCGAAAGGCCCAGGGAAAGGAGAAAGAAAGTAGGGGTCATCCAGGCGAGACTCCGTCTCATCTCTTCCAGGGTGTCAGGGTTGACGGTGATACCCATTTCGGAGTTGGCAAAAAGGGTCTCCACTTGAGGCCAGGGCCAGGTGATTGGCTGGCCCAGAAAAGGCAGATACAGTACTTCGCGGGTGAACAACAAGGCTGGCTGATCCAACGATTCCGGCGGCACGTGGTCTTCGCGCATATCAAAGACGAAGGTGACAAGGGTGCTCCCCGGATACAGGAAAGTGGCAGGAGATTCGACATCCACCTGGAGTTGGCCATTCTCAACACTGAAAGGAGGGAGGCCGGTTTCTGCCCAGCTGAGAAAATGGTTGAATTGAGGAATCAGTCGGAGCGCATAAGCACCGGTCAAGATCAGGCTCGACACAATGGACAACTGCAGGAGGTAGAGTAGGGACCGAAGAAGAGGTTGCTGGAAGATCTTTCGATAAGACTCGAAGTCGAGGACAGCTGACCGTGCCTCATTGATGAAGGTCCTGGGGAATAGTGGCTTTAGCGCCATGAGCCTAAGTCGTAGCCAGACAGGACCTGAGGCTCCTAGCTGGGAGTGGAGTTCTCAGCCACCGGTACCCTGGGAAAGTAAAGTATCCGGTTGCAGCTCTCACAAGTAATCAGTTTCTCTGTAGTGGTTTTCAGTTCCGTCATCAGTTGATGGCGCAGGCGCACACGGCAGACTTCGCAAGAACCATCCTGTACTGCAGCTATCGCCATTCCGTTGCGGGCGGCCGATATTCGATCGTAGATAACCTTCAGATTTGACGGGATGTTCGCGATCAATCGCTCCAGTTGCCCGTTTAGCCGGGTGAGTTCGCTCCGGGCCTGATCTGCTTCGGCTTCCAGCGCGGCTCGCTGCTCGTCGATTTCCACCTGCTTTGTGTCACGCCGAGCAGCGGCCTCGGTCGCCCGCTCCTGCATCTCATCACTGGCCAGCATCTCTTCCAGAATCCGATCCTCATTGCGGGCGATCTCTTCCTCGGCCAGCGCGATTTCCTTGAGGGCAGCCTGATATTCCTTGTTGGTCTTTACAGCCATCAGTTGTTCTCGAGAACGGCTGAGTTTTTGTTTGATCAAATCGACTTCGCCTTCTATCAGCTTGCGTCTCTTGCGGATCTCTTCCACCTCCAAGGCGGCCTGTTCCAGGTCGCGTTCGAGGTCGCTCAACTGCTCCTGCAGTCGGGAGATTTGGCTGGGAAATCGATCTAGACAAACCTCTTGCTCGCGGATAGCAAGTTGAACTTCCTGAAGTTCGATCAGAGTGTCTAATCCGTTAACCACGTTCGATTCCTCGAATTCCGTGAGTCTTTAGTGGGCCCAGTAGGACTCGAACCTACGACCGCCTGATTATGAGTCAGATGCTCTAACCAACTGAGCTATGGGCCCAATCTAAGGTCTTCAAAAACGAAAGGGGCGTCCACCTGGACGCCCCTGGGAAACTCTATGCCCCCTCGCTCGTACCGTTTTCGAGGAAGGTCTTTAGCTTACGACTCCTTGACGGGTGTCTCAGCTTACGTAGCGCCTTGGCTTCGATCTGCCGAATCCTCTCCCGAGTCACCGAGAAACGTTGACCCACTTCCTCGAGCGTATGTTCGCTGCCGTCTCCAATGCCGAAGCGTAACCGAATCACCTGTTCTTCACGGGGGGTCAGGGTCTGGAGCACCGAGGCAGTCTGTTCCTTGAGGTTGAGGTTGATCACTGCTTCCGAAGGAGAAACAACGCCGCGGTCTTCGATGAAGTCTCCCAGATGACTATCTTCCTCTTCGCCAATCGGCGTCTCGAGCGAAATCGGCTCCTGGGCGATCTTCAGGATCTTCCGGACCTTGCTCACCGGAATGTCCATCTTCTTGGCAATTTCTTCCGACGTGGGCTCGCGCCCATACTCCTGAACCAGCGCTCGCGAAGTGCGGATCAGCTTGTTAATGGTCTCGATCATGTGGACCGGGATTCGGATCGTTCGAGCTTGGTCGGCAATTGCCCGGGTGATCGCCTGGCGGATCCACCAGGTGGCATAGGTGGAAAACTTGTAGCCGCGGCGGTATTCAAACTTGTCGACCGCCTTCATCAGCCCGATATTCCCTTCCTGGATCAGGTCCAAGAACTGGAGTCCACGGTTGGTATATTTCTTAGCGATCGAAACCACCAGGCGAAGGTTGGCCTCGACCAACTCCTTCTTGGCAATATCGGCTTCCAACTCTCCCTGCTTGATTCGGGCCAGAGTCCGTTTGAGCTCGAGTGGGCTGGCCAGCACCTCGTCCTCGAGCTCCTTCATCTCTTTGTCGATCTCGCGAAGCCGAAGTTTGATCTTTTTCAGATCATCGAGTTTGAGGGACGAGTCCTGGAGCTTTTTCAGTCGCTTGGCTTCGCGTTCGAGAGCTACGATCCGATCGACAGAAGACTTAATCGCCACCACTAGCTTTTCATAGGTGGCAGGAGTCAGCTTCAACTCACCAACCTGTCGAGCGACCGGAATTCGGTAGCGGGCGAGTTGTGAGAGCTGGCGTTTGTATTCGGTGGAGTCCTTCTTTGCCCTCCGCAGCCGTTGACGTACTTTGGTGGCCTTGGTCTCCAGTTTCCGAATCTCATCGGTCTGGCTCAGCAAGGCGGCGCTTCGCGTGGCAATCACTTCTTCGGTGATTTCCTCCTCGGTCAAAGTGACCAGTCCCTTGAGGTTGATGTGACCGTTGCGCAAAGCGTCCGCGAATTCCAGGATCCTGGCGACAACTACCGGAGATCTGGACAGCGCCTTGACTACTTGTCGCTGACCTTTCTCGATCCGCTTGGCGATCTCGACTTCGCCCTCCCGTGTTAGCAGCGGGACGGTGCCCATTTCGCGCAAGTACATGCGCACCGGATCGTTGGTCTTCTCTAGGTTTTCGGGAACGAACTCACTTTCCTGTTCGTCGTTATCGTTACCAGCCGTTTTGCTCGCGCCCAGCTTTTGAACCGCGGAGAACTGCCGCTCGGAATCAATGACTTCGATTCCAGCTTCGCCGATGAGATCGAAGATCGTGTCGAAGTCTTCCGAGGAATCGACTTCGTCCGGTAGTGCCTCACTCACCTCATCGTAGAGCAAGTAGCCCTTCTCCTTACCCATGGCGATGAGCTCTTTGACACCGTCGTACTTGTCTTCGATCGACAAAGCCTTCCCTTTCTCGCATTATCGAGTCAAAACCCCAGTGTACGCGGTTCCGTCAGTCCAGATCAAGTTCGAGCTGCCGTCGCAGCGCGGCTTTTCTCGTCAGGAGATCGGTCAGATTTTCGCACTCGACACCAGCCGAATCCGCCTTCTGGATCTGCCCCTGGATTTGCTGGATCAGCCGCTCGACCTGCTTCCTACGTAGAGCCTGAATGCTAGCCCGGATATCCTCGTCTGAGATCGCGAACTCCGAAGTGCGGATCGCGACCGACTCCAACAGGTCTTTCAAAGCTGGATCTTGCAGGCGATCCCGCAAATAAAGGACGCTAATCTTGGAGTTTCGTTTCTTCAGCTCTGTGATCTCTACAAAGATTGGTTCCGTCACCAGCCCCTGCATCAGATCTATCTCGAATTCGTCCAGGAAAGCTTGTTTCTCGGGGTCCAAAGCCATCGCCAGCAAGTTCAACTCGCTGGCTGTGGGACGCATCAAGGCAGGCGGGTTCAGGGTAAGAGACTGAGCTCGTTTTCGACCAGAAAGTCGCCTCATTTCCTGAATCAACAAGTCCGGCTCCAATTGAATTCGGGAGGCAATACGAGAGATCTGTTCGGAACGTTCGATTTTGTCAGGGATGGTGACCAAGAAAGGAAGAATCCCGTCCACGATCTCCCTTTTGGCACGCGGTGAATTCAGGTCCTTCTGGTCTTTGAGTAGCTGAGCCAAGATGAAATCGAGCGCCTTCTTCGATTCCCGCAGCCGATCGGCGTAAGCCTCCGAGCCTTCATCTCTCAAGAAAGTGTCGGGATCGATCTCGGCCGGCAGTTGCAAGATGTTGATTTGGAAGTCCTCTTTGATCAAGGTCTCGACAGCCCTCATGGCAGCCGCGATCCCGGCCCTGTCGGCATCGTAATTAATCACCACTCGGGACGAATAGCGCCTGATCATGCGGGCCTGGTCACTGGTCAAACTGGTCCCTAGTGAGGCCACTACATTGGTGAATCCGAATTGGTAAGGGACGATGCAGTCGAAATAACCCTCCACTAGGATTGCAAAGTCGGAGTGGCGGATACTGTCGCGACTCAGCCAAAGACCGTACAGATTCTTGCTCTTCTTATAGAGAGGAGTGTCGGGAGAATTCAAGTACTTGGGAATCCCATCGCCCAGCACACGGCCGCCAAATGCGATCGTCGCACCTGTCAGATCCCGGATCGGGAACATCACCCGATTTCGGAAGTTGTCGTAGAGTTCCCCACCCTTTCCCTCTTTCACCAGCCCACAGATCAGAGCATCACGTCGGCTGAAGCCAGCTTTCTCGAGTTCTCTCAGCAAGTGGTTTCCAGGCTGAGCAAAGCCCACTCCGAAGGCTTCGATTGTCAGCTTACTGATCTCCCGATTTTTCAAGTACTCCTGGGTGGTAAGGCTTTGCTCCAGCTGTTTCCTGAAGAAGTGATCGGCCCAAGCCATGAGTTCGAGAAACTTGCGCCGTCGGCTTGTTTCTTGGACTGAAGGACCCCCTATCGGGAGGGCAATGCCGGCTCGTTGAGCAGCCCACTCAACCGATTCTGAAAAGTCCAACCCCTCGATTCGAGAAATGAAAGAGAAGACATCTCCCCCTTCACCGCAGCCGAAGCATTTGAAGATCTGTTTTCCTTCGTTGACATTGAAGGACGGCGTTTTCTCGCGATGGAAGGGGCACAAGCCTATATGGTTGACACCCCGTTTCTTGAGCGCGACATAACCGCCGGCCACATCCAGGATGCTAACCGAGGATCGGATCTGTTCGACAAACTCCTGTTCGAACCACATATCGATTGCTACTCAGTTCTTCAAGAAAGCGACGGTGGCTCCCCCCTCGAGTTGGGATCGCTCGACGTGATGGTGCTGGGCCAGCATTTCCTGAACCGCTTTCTTAAGCCGACCCGTACCGAAGCCATGAATAATCCGAACTTCAACGAGTTCTGACAGGAAGGCGCGATCCAGGAACTTGTCCAAAAGGTCCATCGCTTCATCCACTCGCCGCCCCACCAGATTCAATTCTGGCTCAGTGTCCTCGACAACTTGAACCACTATCTGCCTGTTCGGCCGACGCGTGACTTCCCGCTGTTCGATCCGCGTCAACTGTGCCAAAGGAGAAGAGATCCTCTTTCCTTCGATCTCGACAACTGCAGTCTCGTTCTTGAGTCCGATGATTTTTCCCCGTTTCCGGAACAGCCGATGAAAGACTTCTTCGCCCGGTCTCCAATTCACTGCCTCGATCGGATCGTCGGCTTCCTCCGGCTGATGTATCCGTTCTCGAGCCCTCTCCTTCAAAGCTTGGCGCCGTCGAGTGGCCTGCTGCCGAAGTTGGGCCGCCGCCATCCGATCTCCGGCACTTTTCAAGAAGCGGCTCACGTCTCGTTTGTAACCATCTTCCGCCTCTTTCAACCTCTGCTCAACTTGTTTCTCGAGCCGGGCTCTGTGCTGCTCGAGTTCCTCTTGCTGAGCCTCCCGTTCCCGCTGCACTTCCGCCTGTAGCTCGCCCAGCTCCGATCTTTTATCAACCAGCCGTCGCTTCTCCAGCTGAAGCTCGTCCAGGAATCGCTCCTGCAGCTTTTCCTGGTCCGACAACAATGCTCGAGCCCCACTAATAAGCTCTTGCGGGAGTCCGAGTTGAGCGACGATCTCGAGAGCCGAACTCTCGCCACTATTCCCGATCGTCAGCTGATAAGTAGGTCGCAGGCTGGTCGGATCGAGCCCTACGCTCGCGTTGAGAACATCGTTTCGCTGGGAGGCATACCCCTTCACGGCCCTCAAGTGAGTTGTTGCCACGAGGATAGCACCCGCCCGCCGGAAAGCATCAACGATCGACACTCCGAGCGCTCCCCCATAGATCGGATCGGTCCCCGATCCAATCTCGTCGAGCAAAACCAGCGCCGGTATTTTCAGATCTTGCAAAATGCGCTTGATTCTCAACATATGGGCGGAAAATGTGCTGAGGTTTTCTGCGATCGACTGGTGGTCCCCGATATCTGCCTGCACCTGGCACAGATGGGGAAAGACAGCTTCTTGAGCCGGTACTGGTATGGCGGCATGGGCAGCCAGGGCGAAGAGCCCGACAGTCTTCAGAGCAACGGTCTTACCGCCGGTGTTGGGGCCGCTGATGATGAGGACCTTGCTGCCGGCTGGGAGAGTCACATCCAGGGGGATCACCGAAGCCGGCCCCAGGCTCTCCAAGAGGAGTGGATGGCGTGCTTCCCGCAGCTCCAGCCGGCCGTCATCGGAGAAATTGGCCAGCACGGCACGATGCTCCTCGGCGTAGCGAGACAGCGCTTGCAAGGCGTCGAACTCGGCCAGCAACCCGAGCATCTGCCGCAAGCCCGGCAAATCCTGGTGAAACATTTGACTGAGCTGAGTCAGGACGCGGTGAATGATCTCCTTTTCCAGGTCGTCGCAATAGAGCCATTCGTTGTTCAGTTTGACTGCTGAGAGAGGTTCGATGAAGACGGTAGCTCCTGAAGAGCTGGCGCCATGAAGCACCCCGGCGACAGCTCGCTGCTGCTCGACCCGAGCCGGGATCACGAAACGGTGACTCCTCTGCGTGACGAAGGCGCCGGGAATGAGCGCTTTTGCATGCTTGGTCAATAACTTCTCGAGATGTCGTTGTACCCGCTGCCGGGCTTTGTGTTTGCGCTGTCGAGTCTGAGCCAGTTCGGGATGAGCTTCATCTCGGATCTCTCCATTGTCATCGAAGGTGCGAGTTAGAGCTTGCAAGAGATGATTGAGCCCGGGAAGCTGAAGCCAGGATTCCTTGAGCGTTTCAGCAGAAGATGATCGGAGCAAGCTCAGCACAGCCAGGCCGGCCCGGAGATAGTCGAGTAAGAGGAGAAAGTCTTCCGGATTCAGGACCCGCCCTTCCCAACGAAGTTCCTCAAAGAGCGGGGTGGGATCCTCCTCCAACAGTAGGGAGACGGATTGCCCTTGTTGATGAAGTCGTATGGCTTCACGAATTCGACGTTGCCGCCGGGCCACTTCATTCTGGTCGCTGGTTGGCCCCAGTTCCCTCAGATAGGCTCGGCCGGCAGTCGACTGGGTCAGACCGCAAATAATTTCGAGCAGCTTGGAGAACTCCAACAGCTCGAGCGCTTCCTGGTGCATGTCTGTCCCAATCCCGAACCAAAGAGAAACAATGGACTCTCAACGCTGCCTGATCTCAATTGGTTTGCGGGCCTCCTGGTGCTGCGATCTGGGCGGCTACGTAACCGGCTCCGAAGCCATTGTCAATATTGACAACGACCACATTGGGAGCGCAAGAGTTGAGCATGCCTAGCAGTGCCGCCAGGCCTTCGAAAGCGGCGCCGTAGCCGATGCTGGTAGGAACAGCGATCACCGGTACAGCAACCATGCCCGCCACCACACTGGGTAAGGCACCCTCCATTCCGGCGACTGTCACGATCACTGCACACCGCCGCAACTGAACTCGCTGAGAGAGAATACGATGGATTCCCGCCACCCCAACATCGTCAATCCGAATCACTTCACGCCCCATGAGCCGAGCCGTAATGGTAGCTTCTTCCGCCACGGCGAGATCGGCTGTCCCAGCCGACACCACTCCCACTCTTCCTCCGCTGGCCGGCCGGCCAGCCTCATCTACTGTGATGGTTTGACTGAGTGGATGAAAGCAGCAGCTCGGAAAATCCGGACTCAAGAGGTCGTATACATCGGCGGAAGTGCGGGTAATGAGGAGACGGGGACTCTTTTGGAGCAAGGCTCGGCTGATGGATACAATCTGATGGCAGGACTTTCCGGGGCCGAAAACGACTTCTGGAAAGCCCTGCCTGAGGGCTCGATGGTGGTCAACTTTGGCGAATTGCAGCTCCTGGTAGGGGAGATCTTCGAGTAAGACCAGGAATTCGGCCTCGCTGATCTTGCCCTGTTTGAACTGCGCCAGCTTTTCAGCCAGGTATTCGCGGTCCATCTAGCTCCTAAGAATCGCGACGAGGCGGCCTCCGATCAAATCGGGGGTTTCGATCGCGCCTATCGCCTCCACCAGAACGCCCGCCGCCGCCGGGACGACCTCCCCGATTGGGCGGTGGAGGAGCCTCGTACTTCTCACCCCGTTGCTCGGCCAGCACAGCTTTTCGGCTCAAACGAACTTTACCCTGCTGATCGACGCTCAGAACTTTGACTAGGATCTGATCCCCGAGTTTGACTTCGTCATAGATGTCTTCGACTCGCCGGTCGGAGAGTTCCGAGATGTGAAGCAATCCTTCATTCTTCGGAATGATCTCGACGAATGCTCCGAAATCGACCACTTTGGTGACCGTGCCCAGGTAGGTCTTGTCTACTTCCGGCACGGCCGTGAGTTCCTCGACACGCTTGACTGCCAGGGCGGCGGCTTCTCCGTCGCTGGAGAAAATCTTCACCTTACCGTCGTCCTCGATGTCGATCTTCACTCCTGTTTCTTCCACGATTCCCCGGATCATCTTGCCGCCCGGGCCGATGACCGCGCCGATCTTATCGACCGGTATCTGCAAAGTAATGATTCGGGGAGCGTAGGCAGAGATATCGGTTCTGGACTCGGAAAGGGTTTCCGCCATCTTGTCCAAAATGTGGTGGCGGCCGGCATGAGCCTGTTGCAGTGCCTGGGCCATGATCTCTCGCGTGACCCCTCCGATCTTTATGTCCATCTGCAGGGCAGTGATTCCATCCCGCGTCCCGGCCACCTTGAAATCCATGTCGCCATAATGGTCCTCAGCTCCGGCGATGTCGGAAAGGATGGCATACTCGTCTCCCTCTTTCACCAGTCCCATGGCGATACCCGCTACCGGCTTTTTGATGGGTACACCGGCATCTTGGAGTGACAGGATCCCACCGCAAATCGAGGCCATTGACGAAGAGCCGTTGGATTCCAGGATGTCTGAAACCACCCGCAGAGTGTAGGGGAACTCGTCATCGCTGGGGAGTACCGGTGCAATCGCCCGTTCCGCCAGCGCTCCGTGACCAATCTCACGTCTGCCAGGTCCTCGCAAAAAGCGCACTTCGCCAACGCTGAAAGGCGGGAAATTATAGTGGAGCATAAAGTTCTTCTTGGAATCTCCGGTCAAGCCATCGACCCTCTGGGCATCATCAGCGGCCCCCAAGGTCGTGGTGACCAGGGCCTGAGTCTCGCCTCGCGTGAAGAGCCCGGACCCGTGGGCTCGGGGTAAAAAGGACACCTCACAGGAGATGTGCCTGATCTGATCAAAACTCCGACCATCCGGCCGCCTCTGGTTCTTCAATAACTGTTCGCGGAAGATCCGCTCCTTGGTCTTGTTGAAGATAAAGGCTGCGTCTTTCTGCCGCTCCTCGTCGCCCTGGTAGTCTTTGAGGACCTGCTCCTTACAGGCAGATACGGCTTCCTCATAGGCATGCTTTCCGGCCGTCTCGGCCAGATTCAAAGCTTCGCGAATGCCGTCTCCAAAACGATTTGGAATGTCAGCCTCAATCTCTGCAGGAAGCTCCCGTTGAGCGACCTCACGTTTGGTAGGATTCAGCCGCGTGGCCAGTTCACGAATCGCCCCGATGATCTTGCGGCACTCGCCGTGACCGTACTCGAGGGCTTCCACCATCTGAGCTTCATCGATCTCTTGAGCGCCGGCCTCCACCATCAGTATCCCTTCCTCAGAAGCTGAAATGAGCAGGTTGAGGGATGAGCTCTCGCACTGGGTGTGAGTCGGATTGGTAACGAACTCGCCATCGACTAAACCTACGCGGACGGCGGCGATCGGCGTATGGAACGGGATGTCCGAGCTGAACAACGCTGCCGAGGAGCCGACCATCCCAAGCACGTCCGGATTAACTTCAGGATCGGCCGACAAGACCATGGCGATCACTTGAATTTCGCAGAAGTAACCTTCTGGGAAAAGGGGGCGAATAGGCCGGTCGATCATCCGGCTGGTGAGAACTTCTTTCTCGGTCGGCCGCCCTTCCCGCTTGAAGAAGCCGCCCGGGATCTTTCCGGCGGCATAGGTATATTCTCGATAATCACAGGTCAGGGGAAGAAAGGACCGATTATCGCTTTGCTCTTTTCGGGCACAAGCAGTCACCAGGACCTCGCTGTCGCCGAAGCGAACTAACACGGCTCCATCTGCCTGTTTGGCCAGGCGCCCTGTCTCCAGGGTCAACTCCTGGTTGCCCAGGACCACACTTACTGTTTCCTTCATTTTTTGCTATTCCTCCAATAGAACGCTGCTATATAGATAGGTTTGGATAATGTCTTTGTTTGGGCAGGATAGGACGCATCTAGCCCGCATAATTCATAAACTGCCTGGCTAGCTCAGAGAACAAGCTAGCCAGGCGTTGGCCAGCAAAGGCTGCGCTAAGCGCGCTCTCGCTTCGGAGTGAAGAGAATTGAGCAACGGTGGTAGGCTGTCTACTTACGTATCCCGAGGCTTCCGATAAGGCCCTTGTAACGATCAAAATTCCGCTTCTTCAGATAGTCCAGTAAGCGACGACGTTGTCCCACCATTTTGAGGAGTCCCGTGCGAGAATGGTGGTCTTGTTTATGACTTCGCAGATGGTCGGTCAAATAGTTGATTCTTCCGCTCAAGATTGCAACTTGAACTTCGGGCGAACCGGTGTCCGTCACGTGCAACTGGTAATCCGATATCAGTGTCGTCTTCTGTTCTTTCGAGAAAGCCATCGTCTTCGTATTGTCCAAAACAGGCAATATAGCAGGAATGGGTTGCTCAAGTAAACCGTTTGGCACGAGGATGTGATTTCCGGTAAGTCTTAACAAGTTCTTCCAGTGAAACATGAGTATAGCGTTGGGTCGACGCCAGGCTAGCATGTCCCAGAAGCTCTTGAATCGACCTCAAGTCAGCCCCGTTGTTCAGGAGATGGGTGGCGAATGAGTGTCTCAGCATATGGGGGTGGACGTTCAGGAGGAGAGCCCCATTCCGCAGATACAGTTGAATTGAGCGTTGCACCGAGCGAGCTGTCAGCCTGCCTCCCCGGAGGTTCAGGAAAAGCGCCTCAGGGTTGCTGCTGGTTCGCAGACGTCGCAGCAGTAGCCTTCTGGTCGACAAATAGTGGGTTAGAGCTTCCTGGGCACGCGAGCCATAAGGAATCAACCGTTCCTTGCGTCCCTTTCCTCGTACTCGGATCAGCCGCTCTTGTTGGGAGACGTCGTCGAGATCCATCCCAACCGCCTCTTGTACACGCAAACCGCTTCCATAAAGCAGTTCCAGAATCGCCCGGTCCCGGCTTCCCTTGGGAGTCGTCTCATCGGGTAGGGAAAGCAGTTGATCGACCTCCTCGGGTGTCAGGTAGCGCGGGCTCTTTTGGGGAGTCTTTGGGGATTGCACCAGCCGCGCCGGATTCTTCTCGATATGGCCATTGCGATGGAGGAAACGAAAGAAGGATCGGACCGAACTCAACTTTCTGGCGACTGACTTCTTTTGGTTGCCAGCCGCAACCAGGTGGCTCAGAAACTCGCGGATCGAAATGTGATCCAGGTCGCTCACTTCGGGCATTTGGGCACCATTTCGGGATAGAAACGAAGAGAACTCTTCAAGATCGCGATGATAAGCCTTCAGGGTGTGGGCTGAAGAAAGTCGCTCGTATTTCAGATAGTCGAGAAACTCGTGGGAACCGGGTAACATGGCCTCCTCTCAGACTGCCATCGCCCTCTGACAGAAGCTTCGCCTCAGACCGCCGAGGCACTTTCGTTGGAAGCACGAAATCCTAAGCACGAGGGAAACCCCAAGCACAAAAGGGGAAGATCGGAAACCG
>Ga0310123_10002371_pt1 | contig 15058 bp, 16 predicted proteins | sample CB6_AW_1057_MG_FD_203505 | JGI IMG/M metagenome (GOLD analysis project Ga0310123, IMG submission 203505) | Marine microbial communities from Western Arctic Ocean, Canada - CB6_AW_1057 | ecosystem: Environmental > Aquatic > Marine > Oceanic | place: Canada: Western Arctic Ocean | collected... | reverse complement strand
CCCGGGTGGCCAATGATCTGCTCGGTCGGTGAGAGGACCACGGGCCAGGTGACGACTGCTGCGAGAATGAGGGCCGCGAGTGCGGCCCACGCGTGGGCAGGTGTGGGGACTCTTCGAGGCATGGGTCCCCGGGTCATCTTACAGGAGGTAGGCTTAGCCCCATGAGGACGACCACCGCCATCGCCAGCGCACGAGCCACCGCACTGGCCACCGTACTTGGTGCGGGCCTGGGCTGTGCACCGGACGCCTCACGGCTTCCCACGGAGGTCGCGGTCTCCACACTGGATAGGAGCCTCCAGCCGCCCCTTTACCAGATGCTCTACGACGCCCCAGCCCTGCCGGGCTCCAAGGCGCTGCAGCAGCGAGTCCGCATCCTTATCTGGCTCCGACATCTGGGCCTGGACGAGGCGCAGCTCAGTCGACTGCAGGAGCTGCGTCAGGTCGTGACCACGCGGCGCCAGCGCATCAAGGAAGCGGAGGAGAACCTGGCCCGGAAGTGGGAGCCCCAGGAGAACAGCATCTACACCCGCATCTGGGACGAGCTTCGGGCGGGCACGTCGGTGGACGACCCGGAGATGGCCACGCTGACCGAGCAAATGCGGGAGTTGAGGGCCGGTGGGGAGCGCGAGCGGGAGATGCTCAAGCTCAGGCTCCAGGGGATCCGCGCCGTGCTCGAGGCCCAGCGCCCCTTCCTCGCCACCCTGAACCCGAAGCAGGAGACCCTGCTCACCGACGCGGTCTTTTTCCTGCGCAACCGACTGGACCCCATTGGAAACCCGGGCGACTTTCGCGCCCTGGTGGGCTCCATCTACGATCCCGGCCAGTATGCGGTGCTGACCCGCGGCAACTCCGAGTGGGCCAGAGCACCCCTGAACATCGGCGCCTTGTGGGCGGACGAGCCTCCGCTGGAGGGCGGTGCACTTCACGAGGCCCGCCGAGAGGTCCTCCTCTACCTGGTGCTCCTCGAGCCCGGCCTGGGCCCGGCCATCGAGGCGGCCCACGCCCGCGCAGCTCTGGACGGCACACCCTCGGATGGCTGAGCGCCGCGTCGGTGATCCCGCCAGCCATCCAGCACCCCCAGCATCCGGCTGGGACTGCCTCCCTCTAAAAGCACCTGGCCCACGCTGAGCGCCACCGCCACCCCGCTCCGCCAGCCTCCGCCCAGATAGCGCATATGGCCCGCCACCGCGGTGCGCTGGGCAAAGCGGCTCTGGCGAGACACGGTGGCCCCGCCCGCGTGCCGGCAGCGCGCCTGGGGAATGGTGCGCACGGCGAGCCCACGGGCCTTCAGGCGCCGGCACAGCTCCAGGTCCTCGAAGCCATGGCGGTAGCCCTCGTCCAGGCGCTCCCGGGTGCGGATCAGCATGGCAGCCCCGCTGACCGCATCCACCTCGGTGGGCACCTCCAGGTCCCCTGCCCGCACCCGAACCCGTCCGGTACGCGACACCACAAAGCCAGTACTCAGCCCGCCAGCGGTGTCCACCAGCACCGGTGCCAGGGCCCCGTCGTCCTGCTCGGTCCAGGCCGCCACCAGTGCCTGGATGCATCCGGGCTCGGGCTGGGCATCATCGTTGAGCAGCAGCGCATGCAGCACATCCTGCTCCTCGAGCGCTGCCAGGCCCTGGTTCACCGCCCGGGAGAAGCCCACACTCCCCGTGGTCCGGATGCACGCCACAGAACCCAGAGAGAGGCCATCGGCCGAGTCATCCACGACCAGCACCGGGTGCTCCCTGACCGCATCGAGCGCCAAGCGCAGCAGGTCCGTGCGCCGATGACAGGGGATCAGGACGGTGGGCCTCATCTTTCGAAGTCCAGGCCCAGGCCAACGGCCTTCTTGTCCTGGATCAGCTCGATACGGATCTGCTTTGGGGGCGACTCCAGGAAGATCGGGTTTCCGGAGAACCAACCCGCAGGCTCTCCCTTGGTGGGTCGGTTGTCCATCCTGATGTCCGCATAGGCGCTCAGCCAGACCCGGCCGGCGCTGATCGGCACCTGGATCTCGAAGGGGCCCGCACCCGGCAAGGTCACGGCCTGGACCAGGCTCGGCCGCGGCCCTACCCGGTTGCGATGGTCACCGTCAAAGACATCGATGGTGACCTTGGCCTGGATGCTCACGTCCATGGCGATGGTGCCCCGGAGCGTCACCTTTGGCCCTTCGAACTCTGTCATTCCATCGTGCGCTGCACCCCCGGGCGTGCCCTCTTGCGCGGGCGCAGGCTCCTCGGGGATGCCTGGCACAACCGTCCCCTTACCCGTGTCGCCGCCCCCCGGCGTACCCGGAAGCGCGGGTTGCGGATCCTCCGGCACCACCGGGTCCGGATCCTCGGCCTGCACCGGGTCCGGCTCGTCTGGGATGCCCGGCACCGGGTCCGGCTCGTCTGGGATGCCCGGCACCACCTCCCCATCCTGTGTGCCAGGTATTGGCTCTTCTCCCGACCCCTCGGCCACGCCCACTGGCGCACGCTTCCGTGTGGCATCGAGCTGCTCCGCTCGCTCGAGAATCGGATCACCGCCACAAGCGAAGTGCGCCAGGGTCAGCAATAATACTGGCATCGCACACCGAACGGGTTTGTGAGGGAGTGGGCCACCGAGGAAAGAGATGTTCCGTCTGATTCAAACCGGTCTGCGCCCCAGCATTCTGCTGATGGTGGCAAAGGTATATATCCCCGTCCTCTTTCCGCTGACATTTGGTCTGAGTCTGCTGGCCATCTGGCTCGACCAGCAATTGGGCCTGGGCGATGGCATCCTCGCCCCCCCCCATCACATGACAGCGGCAGGGCTGTGCCTGGTCCTCGGGGTGGTGGCCTGGCTCTCCACCTACGAACAACTCAGCCGGGTAGGCGCGGGCTCTCCCTCCCCCACGGCGGGCCGAACCACCCGCCTGGTTCGGTCCGGCTGGTATGCCCACAGCCGGAATCCAAGCCTGTTCGGCAAGACGCTCGGCGTCGTTGCTGTCGGATTGATATTGAATTCGTTCAGTTTCTGCTTCATTCTGATACCTGGGCTTCTCGTCGGATCCCTGGTAGAGAAGGTATGGCGGCAAGAGCCGCAACTCGTCGAAGTCTTCGGCGATGAATATGAGCGTTACCGCAACGAGGTCCCCTTGTTCATCCCCTGGAAGCTTTTTCTAGGTCGCAGCAAGTCGTCTTGAGGAGGTCTACATGGGCGTGACTCTGATCAATCCTCCCGAGCGCTTGCGCGTGTGGGCGGGCATCCCCAAGGCACACGCCCACGGCGTGTACTGCTTCCCGCCGCTGGGGCTCATGCACGTCCAGGCAGGAGTCGAGAAGCGGTCCCACTACCAGGTCGAGATCTGCGACCCAGTGGTGGATGATCTGGACTACCCGGACTTCGAGCAGATGCTCAAGCGCACCCCGCTGGACCTCGTCGGCATCGAGACCTACACCCACTCGCTGCCCGATGTGCAGATGACCATCAATATGGTCCGCAAGCTCAACCCCAATGCCAAGATCGTCATCGGGGGGCCGCACTGCGCGATGTTCCCGGAATACGCCGCACAGCTCGACGACATCGATGCCATGGTCACCGGCGATGGCGAGGATACCTTCCTCGCGATGGTCAAGGCCCACGATGAGGGCCGCGACTTCACGGGCATCTCCGGCCTGTGGTGGAAGACCGATGATGGGGAGATGGTTCAGAACCCGGAGCTTCCCTCCACCAAGGACCTGACCAAGTACCCCTGGCCCGATCGGAGCCGCTCCCGGTACAAGGACTACTACCTGCCGGGCACCAAGCAGCCCATGGTCACGACCGCGATCACCAGCCGCGGCTGTCCGCACAGCTGCCCGTTCTGCCTGACCTACAAGAAGCAGTACCGCATCCGGGACATCGACCACATCCTGGACGAGATGGAGCACTGCTTGAGCCTGGGCATCACCGAGACCCACTTCATCGACGACTTGTTCACTCCGAACTCCCAGTGGGTCTTGAAGTTCTGCGATGGCATCGAACGAAGAGGTCTCAAGTTCAGCTGGGGCTACAAGACGACGATCGCGGGCACCACCCGCGAGCAGATCCGCCGCTGCCGGGAGACCGGCTGCACCAAGATCCATTTCGGCGTGGAGTCGGCCAATAACGAGGGCCTGGATGCCTGGGGCAAGCACTGCGACACGGACGATGTGCACCGCGTCTTCAAGTGGTGCCGCGAGGAAGGCGTGCGCTCCGTGGCCTACATCATGCTCGCCGGTCCCCACGAGCGGACCCTGGACGAGGCACTCCACAACCTGGACGAGATGATCAAGCTGGACGCGGACTTCGCGGTCTTCGCCGTGTTCTCGCCCTACCCGGGCACCGACAGCTTCGCGGACGGGGCCAAGATGGGCCTGTACGCAGCGGACTGCTGGGACCGGATGATGAAGGACCCGCTGTGCGGGGTCGAGGTGCCGGTCTGCTGGGAGGAACACCTGACCAAGGCGGAGATCCTGGAGCTGCTGAAGATCTCCCACCGGCGCTTCTATGTGCGGCCCCGGTTCATCGCCCGGCAGGTGCTCGGCCTGTCCACCACCGCCGAGCTCAAGCGCCTGGCAGGTGGTGCGCTCTCGATACTCAAGCTCGAGATGCTGGACGCCAAGAGCCGAACCGCACCGGTCTGATGCGCCACATGCTGCTGGGGCTCGGGCTGCTGCTCGGCCTGGCCTGGCCCACCTACGCCGGTGAGTCCCCGCACCCCTGGAGGATTCGGGTCCTGCGCATGGAGGGCGCGGCTGTGAGCGTGCGCGAGGCGGCCGAAGTAATGCAGTCCATTTCTGCCGATGTGGCCCGACGGGGCCGGGTTCAGCAGGTCGCCCGGCTGCGCTCAGCAGCGGATCGGCTGCACAGACAGGTAGTCAGCGCACGGCTGGCGGCGGATATGCTCCACGAGGGAATCGAGGTAAACGAGGGCCCCTGATGCTCGCAACTGTGCCAAGTCTCTTTACTTTTATGACTGCTCTTGCTATGTCAATAGCAATGCCAGAACTCTTCTGAGCTCGGGCTGCTCCCCGCTGTGTCCGCTTCCCCGGACGAGTTCCCCCTCCCTCCCCGAGAAACCCATGTCCAACCTCTCCGTGCTCGCGTTTGACGAAGCCCCTCGAGGCAATGGTGGCCACGGTGCCACCGAGCAGATCGCTCAGCTCCTCGACTCCTCTGATATCGATGCGCCTGCGTCTCTGTACGACGAGGCCCTCAACCTGGCCAAGGAAGGGCGCTTCGCCCCATCCACGGACCGGCTGCGCATGCTGCTGACCCTCGACCCCATCGATGCGGATGCCTCCTTGCTTCTGGGCAAGGTGCTGGCCGCCCGCGGCCAGTGGCAGGAGGCGCTCCAGCGCCTGGATGCCGCCCAGGCCAATGGCATCGAGGTACCCATCGCGCTGCGCGACAAGATCGAGCTGAGCCTGCGCAACCAGGTGCATGCCTCCGAGGAGCAGCGTCTCCGGATGGCTGCCCGCGAGCGCGGCGAGATTCGAAACCTGCGCGGCGAGGCCAAGCGCCTGCGCTCGGACAACGCCATCCTCGACCAGCAGATTCAGTCCCTGTACCGACGGGTCCGCCTGTGGTCCAGTGCGACCGCACTCGTGAGCGGCTGTGCGGCAGCACTCCTGATGGTGGCCCTTGTCCGCGGCGGGACCGAGTCCGTGCCGGAGAACATCGCGGCCGCCGACTCGCCGATCACCAACACCATCGGGCCCCTGCCTCCGATGGAGACCCTGGGGACTGACGCCCCGATGAACCTGGGCGTGCGCGAGGCCTCCCTCCAGCCCCTGCTGCTCCAGCCTCCGATCGAGGCCATCCAGCCCACGAGCCTGCCGCTCCCCGGCCCCATCGAGTTCAGCGACATCATGACCATCCACACGGTGGTCGGCGGTGACACCCTGGGCAAGATCGCGCACCAGTACTATGGCAAGTCCAGCCAGTGGAGGCCCATCCAGGTCGCCAATACCGACATACTCGGCGACGACATCAAGCTCAGCCTGGGCATGAAGCTGAAGGTGCCGACACTCTAAGCGCCCCCGCAGAAGCCCCCAATCGGGGTGCCTGGGCCAGGCTCAGTACTCCGGTGTGATCCGCAGATCGATGATGCTGCGCCGGTCCGCGAGGACCATGTTGAAGGTGTAGGTGCCGCGCAACAGTGCCTGGACCTGCTGGGCCAGGACCTTGTCCTTGATCTCGTAGTCCAGGTCGTGATTCCAGGAAAAGTAGGTGGAGTTGGGACTGGTCAGGACAATGGCCCCGTGCTTCTTCAGCAACGCGATGACCGTCTGGGCCTTCGAGGCTCCCGCCCGACTGTAGGTCACATAGACCTTCCGACCGCGAATGGCTGGATAGCTGCCGGGCCGGGTGCCTCGGGAGACCATGCCCTCGGTCTCCTCAGGCGTGACCCGCAGATCGATGATGCTGCGCCGGTCCGCGAGGACCATGTTGAAGGTGTAGGTGCCGCGCATCAGTGCCTGGACCTGCTGAGCAAGCTCCTCATCCTTGATCTCGTAGTCCAGGTCGTGATTCCAGGAGAAGTAGGTGGAGTTTGGAGTGGTCAGGACATTGGCACCGTGCTTCTTCAGCAGCGCGATCACCTTCATGGCCTTCGCCTCACCGGCCTGGCTGTAGGTCACATAGACCTTCTGACCCCGGATGGCCGGATAGCTGCCGACGCGGGCATCGCCATCCCCACCACTGAGAACGACCTCGTCCTGCTCCTGCAGTCGCACGAGCAGCGCCTCAGCGGCGGGCAAATCATCACCCGTGATGGTCCGGCTCTCCTTGCTGTAGGCCGGCTGCCGGGAGCCACAGTCGGTCTGCACCGTCTCCACTCCCGCTGGCAGGTCCACGGTCATGGTGCGGGCCACCCCCAGCCACTGCTCCACCGCGCTGATGCAGCTGCTCCGCTGATCCCGGTCCAGCTTGGTGCACATCTCCAGCTCGGTCTTCCGGGCCGTCCAGGCTCGGCTCGCCTGGGACTGGGCCAGGGCCACCGCGTCCGTCATCCGGGCGGCCCGGGCCCGGGTTCCCTTCTGCTGGGCATCCCGCTCACACTCCTGCTCCTTGAGCTTGGCCTGCACCCCCAGACCGCCCGCGCCGCCGCCGAAGTCCAGGTTGAACTGGGCCTGGGTCGGACCGGTCTGCACCACGGGCTGGGACACAGGGACCGTCCCCTGAAGACTACCGCCAAAGGCCTGGATCATGACCTGGGCCACGGTGGAAGGCAGCTGATCGATGAGCTGGATGACCTGCTTGCCCCGTACATCGCCGGTGGACTTGAGCGCCCCGGTCTCCGTGTCGTGAACCTTGATCGAGCAGAGCCAAAGGCCCCCGCCCACATCCTCCACGGACCCAGACACCACATAGGCAGCCCCGATATTTCGGCCGGTCTCCACCTCGCACTCGCCCTCGGCGGACTCGCAGTCAAGCCCCATGTCCCGGAGGAGCATGGCCATATTCTCCCGGCTCATCACGACAAAGTCCTTGCCTTGCAAGGCCTGGAGCACACCGGCCCGGACCTTGTCCGACATCACAGCGAGCTGTCCACGGGGCAGCGCTCCACGGAGCTCAAGCACCGCGATCCGCGGCATGCTCTCCGCACCGAGACTGGCCGGCCAGAAGGCAAACAACAAAGACACACACAGATAAACCGCGAATCGTCGTCCCATCTGCGAGAGCCTACCAGACCTTGGCTTGCCGACTCAAGCTCATCGCGGGTCGGGAGAAGAGGTCAGCCCCCCTGTCGATCCCGCATCCGCTGAATCTTCTCCAGGCGCCGCTTGGCTCGCGTGAGCTTGCCCAGCTTCCAGGCCTGCGTCACGTACTTCTCCGCCGTGTCGTAATCCTTGCGCCGGTAGTAGATGAGCCCCTTGGAATAGAGCGCCCGGGACCGGTAGGCATCGTCCAGATCGAAGCCCAGATATTGGTCCACATGATGCTCGGCCTGCGAGAGCTGCTTGGTGCGCAGGTACAAGCGCGCCATGTAGTAGTGGACCTTCTGGTTCTCTGGGGAGGTCTGGAGCACCTTCTTGAAGTTGCGCTCCGAGTCCGCATATGCCCGTCGGTACATGTACAGGCGCCCCACCAGAATGTTGTTCACGATGTTGTTGGGGTAGCGCTTCTGGTTGCGCAGCGCGGCGCTGAGCGAGCGCTTCAGTGCGCCTTCCTCCATCCAGGTGTAGGTGAGCGCGAAGGTCGCGGCGGGACGCAGGAAGATGGCCTCGCGCTCCACCATCTGCATCTGCTGGATGCCGAGCTTCCGGTTGTCCGTAAAGGACGGCATTCCCTTCACGCTGCGGCTGATGACGGTTCGCCAGTAGTTGTAGAGCCCGTCACCGAGCACCGGGTCCTTGAATTCCGGCGCGAGCATCTTCGCCTTGTTGATGCTCTTCATCGCCTCCAGACCACGGTTCAGGCTGGTCAGGTAGTTGCCCTTGCGCATGTTGTGGATGGCATCCACGCCGAGCACGCCGCCATAGATGAAGGCCTCCCAGGCCTCATTGCCCGGAATCTCCATCGCCTCCTGGAGCTGCTGTCGGGCCCGCTTCGCGGCGACCTCGTACTGGGCCTCATAGCGGAAGTCCATATTCTCCAGCATCATCGCCTGGTAGACCAGGACCTGTCCGGCCGGGGCCAGCCCGGAGTTGGACCAGCGCGCGCCCGCGCTCTCGAACGCTTCCTTGGACGCCTTGTACTCCCGGCGGAAGAGAAGATCCGTGGCCTGGATGCAGTCCTGCACAAAGGCCACCTCCATGTTGAGGACCCTCGCTCCCTCATAGGCTCGCTCGGAGTAGGGCCGATCCCCGGCCCCAGCGACCGGGACCACAGACTGCACCTCCACCAGATCGTTCATGACAGGCTCCAGGACCCGGTTTCCGATGAGCGTGGTCTCCGCTTCCTCATCCTCCACCTCCTGGGCCGATGCAGGCCGCACCAAGACGAGACTGAGTGTCGCGATGGCCAGGTGCTTCTTCATGATCAAGCTCCTTTGCGGTGATGGTCCAGGTGCCGGAGAACAGCCTCCGAGAGGGTGGCTTCCAGCTGAAGTCCCATCAGCGCATTGATCTCCTGGATTCCCGTGGGAGAGGTGACGTTGATCTCGGTCAGGTAGGGACCGATGATGTCGATTCCTACGAATACCAAACCGCGATCCTTCAGCCAGGGTCCGATAGTGGCGCAGATTTCCCGGTCCCGGTCGTCGAGCTCACAGCCTTCCACCTGGGCGCCCACATGCATATTCCCCCGGTGATCGCCCGGCTGCGGAATCCGGGTCATCCACCCCGCTACCTCCCCATCGATCAGCACCACCCGCTTGTCCCCTTGGCGGATCTCCGGGATGAAGTGCTGCATCACCACATGGGTTCGCTGCTCATCCGTGAGCATCTCGAGCAGCGCCCGCAGATTGCCATCACCCGCCTGGCTCACGACCACACCCCGGCCGCCATTGCCATCCCAGGGCTTGAGCACCACCTTTCCAGGCGCGTCCCCGGTCCAGTCGATCGCACGCTGGATGTCCCGGGTGACCAGGGTGGGGGGGCAGAGATCGGGCCACTTCAGCACCACCATCTTCTCATTGGCATCGCGCAGGCCCCTCGGATCGTTGAGCACCAGGGTGGAGGGCGGCACCAGGTCCAGGAGGTAGGTGGCGAAGACATACTCCATGTCAAACGGCGGGTCCTTGCGCATCCAGACCACATCGAAGGCGCCCAGCGGCAGATCTACAGCCGGGCCGGCCTGCAGGGGTACACCGTGCTGGGCCACCTGGACCGGGGCGCACCGGGCGTACCCATCGCCATCCACGGAGTAGAGCTGGGCCGGGGTACATGCATGGGCCGACCAGCCCCGGGAGTGGCCGTCCAGGATCATCACATAGGTGGAGTCCCCCGACAGGTCGATCCGGTCCAGAGGGTCCATCACATAGAGCGTCTTCATCCGCATCCCAGCTGAGGGCTCATGTTGCCACAAGCTGGACTGTCACGAGGGGGAGCAGGATGTACCGCATCCCTACTTGCCGATGCAGAAGCGGGAAAACAGCCGGTCCAGCACCGCCTCACGGGCATCGGTTCCGTGCAGCGCACCGAGCGCTTCGATGGCCGCCACCAACTCCTGGGCCGCCACCGCCGGTCCCCAGGGCCCGAGCAGGGCCGTGGCCGCATCCGAGAGGCGCTTGGACACGCCCTGGAGCAGCGCGTGCTGCCGCTGGCTGGTGAGCACCGCCGAGGCGCCCGAGCTTTCCCCCTGCCCAAGGGCGGCGCGCACCCCCTCGAGCAGGTCCGCGACCCCTCCACCGGTGAGGTTGTCCACCTTGTGGTCCACGACCGGCGCGCTGGGATGGAGCGGCAGATCCGAGTGGGTCCCGACCAGGATCCGCGGCAAGTGTTGGGTGCGGGTGAGCGCCGCTGAGTCCGAGGGATTCGGGCCCAGGTGCAGGGGGAGCACGACCAGGTGCAGGTCCGCCTCCGAGCGCATGGACTCCGCCAGTGCCAGCCCCTGGGCCTCCAGCAGACCCGGGTCTTCGCGGAGGCCGGCGGTGTCCATCCAGGTAAGCTCCAGGCCATCCAGCACACAGGCCCGCTCCACCACATCCCGGGTGGTGCCCGGCTCGGGGCTCACCAGTGCTCGGGCGCTGCCCACCAGGTGATTGAACAGGCTGGACTTGCCCACATTGACCCGGCCCACCAGACTCACCCGTGCCCCTTCAATGGCCATCCGGCCGGCTCTCCAGGTCCCCGCATGGGCCGCAGCCCGGGCTGCCAGGGCCTGCAGCTGTACCGCCAGGGATTCGTCCACCACAAAGCCCAGGTCATCGCCGGGCTGGTCCAGTCGAGCCTCGGTCTCGGCCGCCAGATCCAGAGCCGCCTCGCGCAGGGCCGTCACCTCCCTGGTGAGGGCGCCGTCCATCCCCGCTCGGGCGATCCGCACCCCGTCCAGGCTCCGGGCATCGATCAGCCCAGCCAGAGACTCGGCCTGCAGTAGGTCCATCCGACCGTTCTCCAAGGCCCGACGAGTGAACTCGCCCGGCCGGGCCACACGGGCGCCCAGCCCCACAACCGCATCCAGCAGTCGCTCCACAAGCACCGGGTTCCCGTGGCCGGACAGCTCGACGATGTCCTCGCCGGTGTAGCTGCGGGGCCCGGGCATCCAGGTGACGAGCAGGGAGTCGATGGGCTCGCCATCCGCCACGGCCTGCCGGAGGCTGGCACGACGGGGCCGCCAGGCGGGCGTGCCGGGGCACAGGGCCTCGGCGATGGGCCTGGCGTCCGGACCGCTGAGGCGCAGCACGGCCAGCGCCGACCGCGCCATGGGCGTGGCGCAGGCGGCGATGGTGTCCGTGTCCATGGGGACCCTAGTTGCTGACCTTGCCGCCCTCATCGGCGAAGATGCGGACCTTGCGCTCCCCGTCCACCTCGATGGTGGCCGTGTCCACGCCCTGGACATCCGCGATCTCCATGTGGACCACGCGGCGCTCGAAGGAGTTCAGCGGCTTGCGCAGAATCTCCTCGCCGCCCTCGTCTGCGATCCGCTCCGCCAGCCGACGGGCGAGGCGCCGCAGATCGTCCACTTCCCGCTCGGAGCGACGGCCACCTCGATCGTCTCGATCGCCTCGATCGCCTCGATCGCCCCGGTCGCCTCGGTCGCCTCGGTCGCCTCGGTCGCCCCGGTCGCCCCGGTCGCCCCGGTCGTCCCGATCCCGGCCACCTCGTTCCTGGCGGCCGCCTCGATCGCCTCGATCGCCTCGATCGCCTCGATCGCCTCGATCGCCTCGATCGCCTCGATCGCCTCGATCACCCCGGTCGTCCCGGTCCCGGCCATGGCGCTCGTCCCGGTCCCGGCGCTCGCCGCCGTCCACATCGATGGAGATCTGCCAGTCCCCGTGGGCCTCTTCAAGCGTGGTGCGAAGCAGGGCACGGATCGCGTTCAAGGTGGAGCCGCCTCGGCCCACCAGGAAGCGTGCATCCGGCGAGTTGATCACGACCACCGCCCTCTTGTCGCCGGTAATGCGGGTCTTGATGTCCGCCTTGAGCTCCATCTTGGCGATGAGTCCGTCCAGCCACTTCTTGGCCGCGAGGGCGCCCTCGGAGTCCGACGGGTCCGCCGCCCATGCGATCACCTTCACGGTGTCCACCGGGCGGGCCCGGCCTTCCTCGTTGCGAAAGTGGCTGGCGTCCAGCTTGTGGCGGACCTGCTCTGCGGGTATGCCTAGCTCCTCGGCGGCCTTGCGAACGGCTTCGCCCACGGTGCGTCCTTCGGTTGTGACATTCTGCTGTTCCATCTCGATTCTCCTGATTGTGGCGCGGCTTTAGGTGCTCGCGGGGACCGGAATATCGTCCTTCTTCCGGTAGATGATCCATTGCTGAAGGATCGTCAGCGTATTGTTGATGCTGAAGTAGAGCACCAGTCCGGACGGGAAACTGAACATAAAGATGCCGAACATCAGCGGCATCATTCGCATCATCTTCTGCTGGGTCGGGTCCATGCTGCCCATGGGCATCAGCCGCTGCTGGAGCAGCATGAGCACGGTGACCAGGACCGGCAGCACACAGTACGGATCCGCTTCGGTCAGATCCTGCAGATACAAGAACTCGGTGTTGTACAGCTCGACGGAGTACAGCATCACATTGTAGAGCGCGAACCAGACAGGCATCTGGACGATCATCGGCAGACACCCACCCATGGGATTGACCTGGTGCTCTTTGAAGAGCTTCATGGTCGCCTGGGTCTGCAGCTCTTTATTGTCCTTGTACTTTTCCTTGAGCGCCTTCAGCTCGGGCTGGATGGCCTGCATGCGCTTGGAGCTCACGAACTGCTTCTGCATCAGCGGGAAGAAGACGATTTTTATCAGCACCGTGAGCATGATGATGGCCACACCCCAGTTGCCCGCCGCCTTGTGGAAGGTCTTGAGCAGCCACAGCAGCGGCTTGGCGAACACCCCGAACCACCCGAACTCCACCGCCATGGACAGGTTGTGGCCGAGCGGACCCAGCATGTCCAGGTCCTTGGGACCGATGTAGGACTGGTAGTGCAGCGTGCGGCTCGCGCCCGTATCCAGGGGCTGGCTCTCCACGCGGAAGGCGCCGTAGCGCTTGTCTCCCAGGGCGGCGAAGACCACCTCACCTCCGTCCGTGCTCTCGGGAATGAGCACGCCCATGAAGTACTTGTCACCCACACCGAACCAGTCGGCGACATCGGTGAAGCGCACCACGCCCTTGTCCGCGTCCTCCGTGTCGTCGAGGTGCTCCACGCTCTCGTCCACGAGGGCGAGCGGGCGGGACACATTGGCGTAGCGGCCGCCCTCGCCAGACACCTCATCGGCCACGCCGACCCAGAGATCCTGAATCGGCTGCTGGGAGAGATTGTCGAAGCGGACATCGATCTCCATCACCCTCGGGTCCTCCGTCCTCCGATAGGTCTTGGTGATCTTGAGGCCACCGATGCCGCGGCTGGTGGCCTCGTATCCGGTGTCCGTCTGGGCCAGGGTGTAGCCCAGCTCGGGCTGGAAGCCGCCCGCGCCGGCCATCACCAGCGCGCCGCGCTTGGTGAGCACCCCTTGGGGCTCGCCCCCACCCTGATAGGGCGTCCAGCCCGCGTCCGCCTCGCCCGAGAACTTGTCGAAGGCCCAGCTCCACACCGGCGTGGTCTTGGGCTGGGCCTTGGCTTGGTTGAGCGAAATCTCGGAGAACGCGCCCTCTCGGGAGCTGAGCAACCCGTCCCAGGTCGAGGTCTCGATCATCAGCCGGCGATCGGGCACGGGAGGCGCAGTCTTCACAGGTGCGGGTGGGTCCTTGGCCGGGACCGTGCCCGGAGCCGGAGCCGTGCCCTCGGTCTGGACCTCTACCTCCGCCCCCGGCACATCGTCGATGGACAGCACCCCTGCGGTGGGCGGCGGCGGCATGAACCAGGCTGTCCAGATCATGTAGACCATCAGGCTCAGGCCGATCGCGAGGATGGTCCTGCGCTCGTTATCCTGCACAGCAGCCTCCCCTGGGCACCGGGTCATTCCCGCCCGCACTCAGTGGGTTGCAGCGCAAGATCCGCCAAGCACCCAGCCAACCACCCCACACCAGGCCGTGCACATCGAGCGCCTGGGCCGTGTACCGGCTGCAGGAAGGCTCGAAGCGACACGCGGGGGGAAGCAGCGGGGAGATCAGGTGCTGATAGCCCCGGATCATCCACACGATCAAGCGGGTCATCTCGGCGCCCCGACCTGGCCCAGGGCGAGCCCCAGCTGCGTCCGGAGTACCTCCAGGCCTGCCTGTGCGGCCTCGGGATGGGCGATGATCACCACATCGTGTACACCGCGCAGTCTGCCCACCTCGCTTCGAACCGCCTCGCGGAGCCATCGCTTTACCCGGTTTCGCGTCACTGCTCCTCCGACCCTGCGACTCACCGTGATTCCCACCCGGGACGAGTCCGTTCTACCCGGCTTGTGCAAGACCAAGACATGGGTCCCTCGGATTCGAGTTCCGCCGCGCTGAACCCGCTGGAAATCACGGGTCTTCCGCAGCCGAAGCACGGCAGGGAGTCCCAGCCTCAGGCCCGCTTGGTTGGAATGGTGGGTGCCAGGAGCTTCCGGCCACGGGCACGACGGCGACGAATCACCGCACGACCGCCGGGGGTCCGCATCCGGGAGCGGAACCCGTGGGACCGCTTTCGCTTCACATTGCTGGGCTGATAGGTGCGCTTCATGAAATCCTCCGGACGCCGGGGGCACTCGCCATGGAGTGGCTCAGGGACCGGGCGAATGCGCCGGTCTCGACCACTTCTTGTGAGCGAGCCCAGCGCTGAGAGCCGCCCTTGTAGCCCACCGTTATCCACAAGGCAAGGACTTCGTCCACGCGTGTTGATCCCGCGCATGAGAGACCCGATACGCCCCGCCGCGTCAAGACCGGCGTTCCACGGGGAACCAGGGTTCTCCATAAGCCACCTGAATACTTATTATCATAGGTTTAAACAACTCTTTTCCTATTTGAGATCAGAGTTTCCCACTGGGAAATTCAAAAAAAAAGCGGGTTTTTCCACATTAAGTTTAAAGCAAGTTTCAACCTGATTTATCGCTCGAATTCTCTACGGCATGACTGAC
>Ga0310123_10002369_pt1 | contig 15060 bp, 16 predicted proteins | sample CB6_AW_1057_MG_FD_203505 | JGI IMG/M metagenome (GOLD analysis project Ga0310123, IMG submission 203505) | Marine microbial communities from Western Arctic Ocean, Canada - CB6_AW_1057 | ecosystem: Environmental > Aquatic > Marine > Oceanic | place: Canada: Western Arctic Ocean | collected... | reverse complement strand
CCAACCTCCGGCGCAGAGCGGTGGACCGCTACACGACGGCAGACGGGCACTACACCGTCGAGCGGGTCATCGGGACCAATAGCTGGGGCTGGGCCGACGCCACCGACGGCTTCCTTGAGCACGGCCTTGGCTTCGGGACCCTGGCCGACGCGACTGACCACCTCGCCAAGACCATCAACCAGACCGCCCGCGCCCAGGAGAACGAGACCATGACCACCCGCCCCGGCCCCTCGGACTTCACCCTCAACCTCCTCCGGGACGCCGACAGCGCGGCCTACGATGCTTGGCAGGAGGCCGTCGATGCGGAGTGCATGTCAGAGACGGCGCTCAGCCTCGCCCAGAACGCCCTCCGGCGGGCGAAGACGGCCACCGCCAGCACCAGGGGGCTCGCCAGGAAGGCAGCCGACAAGTACGCCGACGCCCGCCGCCGCGCCGCCCGCCAGGAGGGGGCCTAGAACGGACGCCACCAACCCCACCCAGCAGGCCGACGCAATCAGCACCGCCCTCCAGTACCTCACCGACCGGATCGCAGTCATCGAGTCGTGCATAGGCTCCAGGCCCGGAGAGCAGAAGAGGCTTGAGATGGTAGCCCGCGAACTGAGGACGGCGCGGGCTGTGATCGAAGGAGCCGCCAGCGTTCCCACCCTGGTGCTCGACCCAGACGCCCCCCACCGCTGCTCGCGCTGCGGGCAGACCGAGAACGAGGACGAGCATGGACAGAGCGTCTGCGAGGGCTGCCGCCAGTGCTCCCTCTGCTGCGGCTGCGGAACCTTTGACGACGAGGAGAACTGAGATGGCTACGAAGATGCCCGAGGGCCTGTATTTCTGGACCGCTGATGAAGTGGCGGAGTGCCTGTCCTACCAGCGGCACCTGCCCGACTCCTACGGTGACTCTGACAGGCTCTACACGCGGCTCTGGGACATCCTCGCCGCCGCCACCAACCCTACCCCCTGGGGCGGCGACGGAAGCGATGGCACGGTCGAGGACCCCGCTGGGCGACTCGACCCCCGCAACGACGACAAGGCTCCCCACTGGTGGGACCGACTCGACCCCGTCGAGCAGGCTGCCATCGCCGCTGCTTTCACCGCCGAGATGGGAGGCTGAGATGAAGGCCCCGGCCATGACCCCCCGAGCCCTCACCGATCTGCGTCTCAAGCACGTCGTCGTCAACGGCTACGACCAAGCGGGGGGGCTCTGGTTCTCTCGACGGACGCACAGCGAGCGGGAACTCGTTGAGGCCGTGGGCGATGCCTGGGCCACCAGGGGCGTAGCAAGCGTCCTCGTAGACCTCCCCAATCCCAACCGGAGAGACGATGCCTGAGCAAGCCCACCACTACACCGCCGAGGGCAAGCTCTACGTTGACTCTGCCTTCCTCCGAGCCGTGGGGGACCTTGTCCACCTGGGCTTCGGGGACTTCCGCACCAGCGACGGGCGAGCGACCTTCGTTCGCCGGGACGGCTCCCTGGAGGCTCCTGCCGACTTCATCGGACGGATCCACTCCGTCCGTGCCGACAGCCTCATCCACCCTGACCTCATCGCCCAGGCCCAGAGCCTGGTGGTTGAGGCCACCACCCCCGAGGAGAGAGGCCTCTAGAGGGCCTCGCGCCTCCTCCCCCGGCCCAGGACCCCCAGGAGCCCCCAGGAGCCCCACAGAGCCGCTCCTGGGCCGTCAGCGGCGCTCCTCGTCAGGCCGCTCCTCCTCCAGGCGGAAGCACCCAGCCCGCCAGTCCCGCACCACGCACCAAGCATCATGGATCGCGATCCCCCCACAGAGCAGGACGGCGAAGTACAGGACCATCAGGACGAAGTTCATGTTGCGACTGCGACCGTGTCCTCGATGAGGTTGCGGACCCACTCGGAGCGGGGGATGAGTCCACGCACCTCGTCCAGGCGTGTCGCCAGAGCTTCGGGGAGACGCGCTGTGATGACGACGCTGTTGGACGCGACACCCTCCACCGTCTCCTTGGTGAACTTGCCGGGGACCGGCCCGTAGGCAGGGATCTGGTGAGCTTTCCCGTCGCAGACCGGACACGTATCGGCGGCGAGTGCGTAGAACGACTCGAAGCAGTCAGTGCAGCCGAACCTGACGAGTAGGTCCGAGGGATTGTCTACCCAGGTGAGGGGGAGTCCAGGCTGCTGCTTAGCGACCGAGGCTGCTTCGATCAGAGCCTTGCGGCGGCGACGGATGATGGTGGTCATGTTCTCGCTCCAATGTATTCCCCAGGTGGGGAACGATGTAGGGGGAAGGGGCCTCGTCGTAGAGGCAGTGAAGTTCGTCCTGGGCGCGGGTCACAGCAACGTAGAAGAGGCGAAGCTCTTCATCAGGGTCGCCCTGGGTATGGGGCACCTTGCCTGCCTCTGCACAGACGTACACGATGGGCCACTCCAGGCCCTTGGCCTTGTGCATGGTACTCAGGGTGACGGAGGGGGCCTTGGTGTCCGTGGCCACCTCCTCCAGGCGGTGGAAGGCATCCAGGGTAGGGAAGGTGCCAGCCAGGTCGATGAGCGCTCCTGCCACGCGGTCGTCGCGGGCCTTCTCTTCGTTGCGTCGCCGGTTGGGTGACGAGGCCGTCAGGTTTGCGACCTTCTCCAGGCCCAGGATGGTGTGGGCAATGTAGTCCAGCCGCTTGGCCAGGGAGGTGATCTTCTCCACCTTCTCGACATCGCAGATCAACTGGTACAGGCCCGAGGCGTTTGAGGGGGTGTGCTCCATCGCCTCCACGAGCCCCATCCCTCCCGCGACCTTCTGCCAGACAGACCCAGCCCAGGTCTTGCGGAGGTAGCGTCCCGGCGTCCGGTAGACCTGCATCCAGGCCTCTTCGGTGGGGGCTTCGGCCACCTGCGCCCAGGCCAGGAGCGTCTGCGCCACGGGGCTCTTGAGGATGTTCCCTCCTCCCAGCACGCGGGTGTTGACACCGCTGGCCAGGAGGCGCAGCGCCATGTTCCCCACATCGGCGTTTGTGCGAGCGAGGATGGCAAAGCGGTCAGGCGCTTCGCCACCCTCCACTCGCTGGGTCACTTCCTCCACCGGAGAGGCGTTCCGAAAGGTCGTGACCCCCTCGATGTCTCGGAAGGCGGAGGAGACCGGGCCGTCTGCCCAGGGCTGGTCAGCGACCAGGGCATTGGCCAGGTGGGTCACCCTCCGAGGACATCGATACGTCCGGTGAAGATAGCGCGTCTCTGCCCCCAAGCGGGTCTCGGCCTCGATGAACAACTGTGGATAGGCCCCCCGCCAGGTATGGATGGCCTGCCGGGAGTCTCCCACGAGCACCAGCCGCCCATCGGGGTGAGAGGCCAGGCGCTGTGCGATGTCGAGTTGCAGCCAGGAGTTGTCCTGGGCCTCGTCCACGAGGACCACCAGAGGGTGGGGGCGCTCCCGAGCGTGAAGGCGATCCTGCCAGGCGTAGAGCACATCGTCCCAGTCCCACAGGTTCAACTTCTTCTTGAGTTGCTCGTACAGCGTCCAAGCCTCAAGGTAGGCTAGGGGATCGTCGTTGGTCTCCCCGTGCTCCAGGCGGCGACCCTCCGCCATATCGAGGCGGTGCCGGTCCAGGATGTCTCCCAGGCCCTTATCCAGCTTGAGGCCCTTGCGCCCCAGCGCCGCGATGTCCCACCACCCCACAACGTCGCGCCACAGTTGAATGCTCGACGGAACGTCTTTCGCGCGTTGCTTGATGGGCAACTCGATGCAGCGCCGAATGTTCCACTTGGCAGGCTCAAGCTGCCGCAGCACCCGGAGCCCCAGCCCATGCCAGGTGTTCATCTGGATGCCTGTGGGATCCACGAGGTCCCCCACCCGCTTGATGATCTCGTCAGCGGCCTTGCGCGAGAAGGTCGTCAGCACAAGTTGGGCGGCGGGCCACGCTCCAGCCCGGAGGAGGGTCGCCGCGAGCGCCACCAGCGTCGTCGTCTTCCCGCTCCCAGCCGTCGCCTGGATCCGCAGGTTCCTGTCGGTGGGTCGCCAGGAGGCTACGTGGCGCTGCTCGTCATCAAGACGAGCGAGGGCCTCTTCGTAGTTCATTCCCCTACCTCGATCATCGTCCACCCAGCGGGCACCCCCCGAAACGGCTTGACCGTCGTCGCCAGGAGCACCTGCCCGCGATAGTCGCTCAGGCCCTGAAGTACCCGCTTGAGGGTCTTGGGATCCCAGGCGCGATCTTCAGGCACCAGCACGGCCACCTCTGCGTCGTCAGGGGTGCAGGCTGCCGCCAGGGCAGCGGCGACTCGCGCCCACTCCGCACCGGAGAGTGCCGTGTGCAGGTTGCCATCGTGGACGAGGCCGTAACGGACACTGCTCTTCTCAAGTCGCAGGCCGAAGGTGTCGTCCTTGTGGAGGTGCCGCTGGACGCGGTTGGCGAAGGTGCTGACGGCGTCCTCAACCAACTCCTCAATGAGACTCTTGCAAATCTTCTGGAGATGGACCCATCCTTCAGCTTCGCGCTCCGCTTGCCGCCGACTGTCGCGAGCCCGCGAGACGCGCTCCCAACAGGCACGTGATTCGCGAAGTTCCATGTAGGCGCTCTGGGCAGCGTCGCGCTCCACGAGGGTCGCGCTCTGGGCGCTCTGCGCCTCCTCCAGGCTCATGTCAGGAACAGCCAGCAGAGGGCGGTGTTCCCCGAGGCTCACCCGGAGCCCCGAGAGCTTGGCCTGTGCCCGCTGGACAAGGCTCTGGAGTTCCACCACGCGAGCACGCAAGTTGCGCCGCTCAAGTTCCCTGCCTGCCATCTTCTCCTGTCCCTGGCGCACTGCCGCTTCCACACGCCCTGCGTGGGCTTTCCAAGCATGCCGGTCGAAGTCGGTGCCACAGGCCACGCAAGGCCCCTCGGTCCACTCCGTCTGCATAAGCTTGATGATGTCCATCAGCAGCTTGCGGTTAATGGCTTTGGTGTCCAGCGGGAGCGCGTCCAGTGCGGCTTGGGTCTGGGTCTGCTCTGCGCGACACTCGACCAGCGCGGCATCCAGCCGCTGGATCTGCATCCGCACATCCACAGGAGCACCCCCAGTACCACGCTGAGCAGCCTGGATGGTGGCGACAAGGGTCGTGGCTCCGCCGTGGGCGGTCTCGGCCTCCTGAAGGCGCTGATGGGCCTCGTAGACCTCTCCCTCTGTGGGCTGGCGTTGCAGCCCCGCAGCCGTCGCCTCCTCGGTGACCTCTGCCCCCTGGGCGAGCTTGTTCGCCTCGCGCCCACGCTTCCCCGCCAAGTCCTCGACGGCGAGCAGGTTGTCGATGGGGGAGAGGGGTCCATCGGTGAGCCGCTGGTAGCGCGAGAGTTGATCTTGGTCCAAGCGCCCCACGATGGCCCGGTTGTCCAGGCCCTCGCAGACATGCTGTAGGAGGAACTTCCGTGCCTTGTCCGCACTCCCGGTCAGGCTTTCCACAACCTCGCGAAGGGGGACGATGCCCATCCGTCCGTCTCGCTTGGGGCGGGAGAGTTTGGTGCCGCTGCGCTTCACTTCCCAGCGTGCTCTGCTGCCATCATCGAGGTGAGCTTCAGCCCAGGCTCCACTGCCGTTGGCCAGGGTGGCGAGAGCCGCCGCCTGAGCCACCACCTCCCGGCCTGCAATGTCGGAGGCTTTGCCGGTCAGCGCAAGCTCGACGGCATTGATGATGGCGGACTTGCCGGACCCGTTGGGGCCGACAATCAGGGTGCGCTGCGCGAGCTTGGCTTCGCCGCCCCCCTTGAGGTTGTGTGTGACCCACACAACATGATTGCTTTTGTTGGACATCGTGTTCTCCCACGGCACTCACCGTAGGTCGAGTATACGGTTGTCGCGACTCGTGTCAACTGGCCAGGGGTGGGGCCTCCGAAAGGGACACGAGCGCCGCCGCAAAAGCGGGGATGGGAATAGCTTCACGCGCCGGGGAAGGCAGCGCACCTACGCTCACACGAACGCGATATTGATCCCAGCGTCGCACAGAGCGACTGGAAGCGCCAATCTCGGTGGCGATGCGGTCATAAGGGAGGCCCGAAGCACGTAAAGTACCAAGGGCCTTCATCCAGTTGGAATCGTCCATGGAGGAATGGTAGTGCTCTTGGCGACACCTGTCAACGCGCGACGCCGCCACAAAAGTCAATGCCCACCCCCCGAAAGGGGTGGGCACCAACAAGGAAAAGCGCGAGCTTGATGTCGCAGTGTTGTCGCACTAACTACCTTAGCATAGTGGTTGCCCTCGCGTCGCTTCCCCCCACGCTCAATCCTCCCAGCGCAACTTGATCGCAGCTTCTGCTTTGAACTCAACTCCTGGCAGGGCCGGGGTGGTTCCTGACATCGCAGCCTCAAGGGCCGCTCGACACCGCTCTGCATCAGCCTCTGGAACTTCAAGGGTGAGCGCGTCATGGCACTGGTTGACGAGGCCGGTGTATTCCCCTCCATATTCCGAAGGGAACATGGCCTCGATCTCAATGGTGGCGATGTTGATGATGGACGCGCCGGTCGCCTGGATTGGGAAGTTCACGACGGTGTTCAACTCAGACCCGCTACCACTGGCGTCGAGGCAGTCTCGCACCCGTCCTGAGACCTCCTCGCGGACGCAGCCATAGCGTTGGAGGTAGGCCATCTCCTTGTCCCAGCCCTTGCTGAACTCTGGACACCCCTCTAGCCAGCACTCGTGGAGCGCTCGCACCTCCGAGACGGACAGGTCGGCGTAGACAAGTTCCCCGTGCTGGTCCTCGGCGCTGGTGATCACATCGTGGACCGTCTCGGTGCTGGCGGAGTATTGCGAGGCGTACTGGACACGTTTCGCCAAATCTCGGCAGTCCGAAAAGTGCCCGTGGATCTTCCCACCGGGCCACTTCTTCTTGTAGCGGTACTCCTTCGGAGGAGCGCCTTCCCAGCCCCACATCTCGTCTCCGAAGATAAGGTTCATGGTGGTCTGGTGAGGGTCATGCCCTCGGTCAAAGGCATCGAGATAGCGAGCGGCTCCCCAGCGAGCCGCTGCGATGCGAAGCTCCAACTGGTCCGAGTCGGCATAGACGAAGAGGCGACCGGGCTCTGGAATGAACATGCTTCTCAGCTTGATGGGGATGTTCTGCATGTTGGGGCTGCTCCCCAGTCGCCCTGAGACCACGACATGGGCCTTCCAGTCGGCGTGAACTCGCCCGTTGGGACGGAGCCACCCCTTATAGTCCCCCTGGAGCCGTCCAGGCCGTTGACCGGGGAGTGGCGGCGCTGCCGGGATCAGGTAGGTGCTAACAACCTTTTGGGCCTTGCGATACTGGCGAAGTGCCCGCATGAAGGTGGCCTGCTCCTTGGGCAGTGTGGGGTCGGCCAGGAGCTTCCGCAGGGCGACATCAGAGACGGACGGGTCACCGCCCTCGGTGAACACTTCCGGCTCGATGTCCCAGTCCTCATAGAGGAGCCGGGACACCTGTGCCCCAGAGTTTGGGTTGAAAGGGTGCTCTCGGTTCTTGCTCTCCTTGCGCCAGATGGAGCGCACGGCCTGGGGAGCCTCTATTGTGCGTGCTCGCCAGGTTCGCAAGCGCTCTTCGTACTGGACGAGGAACTGCTCGCGACGGCGCTGGTCGATCTTCATGCCGTGTCGGTGCATAACGCAGCAGATCCGCTGAATCTCGTGGTCGCTCGCCAGGAGCCCGCCTGGGCCAGTCTCCATGGAGACGACCCCTAGACCCCGGCGCTGGACCTGACCCACCAAGGGGACCGCCACACGAGCCGTGACCGCTACATCGCGGGCGTTGTAGAGCCAGAGATCCTCGTCCGTGCTGGCCTCAGTAGCTTCCTTGCCTGCCTTCCAGGCGATGACATCGGTGCGCGTCGAGCCCAGATACTGGAGGGAGTGGGGAAGCTCCGCCTCCACCAGGCGGTGCATCAGGATGGTGTCAAGCTGCGGCTTCGGCGTCACCCCAAGATGCTGCTCTGCCACGAGGGTGTCGTAATAGCCGCTGTTGTGCCCGATCTTCAGTCCCGGTCCCTCCATCCAGGCGCAGAGGACCCGCTTGATCTGGGCCTCCTCGGCAGGGGCATAGAAGCGCTTGACGCCATCGATGCTCAAGAAGGGGACCACTACAACATGACTGGCCGTCCCCACGCCCAGACAGCGCACCGCACAGTCCAGGCTCTCGATGCCATCGGTCTCGTAGTCCCACGCCAGTGGACGCGATCTTCCGTGGGTGGCGAGCCAGCCTCGCCCGGTCCACTCGACCCCCAGGAAGTCAGCCAGCTTCTCAACAGCAGGACGGTAGATTACGGCGGGGTCACTCCATGTGAGCCGATCTTCAAACCATCGACGCGCCCGCTGGTGGTCGAGGAGAAAAGCCTCGCGCCAGCGTGGAGCGCGGAGCACGAAGGCGGGATGGAGAGTAGGGAGGATCTTGACCCCGTCCTTCCGCCGGACCGGGCCTCCCCGAATATCGAGGACTCCAGAGCGGAGCCCAGGAATGACCGCCTTCGCCGCAGCACTCCCTACGCTCAAGATGTGTCGGAACTCCTGTAGCTCGCGGTCCAGGCGCGGCTTGCAGCACTCCTGGGGGGTAGGGAAGGGCGTCTCGCCTCGACGCTTGCGACGCCGGTTGCGGGACTTGAGTTGCATGAGATAGAGGTTGAGGTCACCTCGTCCCGGCGGACGGCAGGCGATGGCGTTGGTCCAGTGGAAGTCTGTGCGCTCCCAGCCTGCCTTTCGGAGAGCTTTCATCTCCTCGATCCCAGAGGGACCAACGAAGGGTCGCCCGGTGTCTACCTCCTGCTTCCCAGGAGCTTCCCCCACCAGCGCCAGCCGCGCCCCCCGGTGTTCCTCGGGAGGCACGGGATCAACTGCTCGACCGCCCTGAGCCAGGGGACACAGATCGCACCGCGCACCCTGGCTCAGGGGGTCGTAGGCCACTATCGCGCAAGTTGTGTGGCCAGAGCAGCGATCTGACGCGCCCGGAGGGGATCCGTCGTGAGCGACGGAGTCGCATGGGCAAAGCGGCGCAGAATCCCTTCCAGAGAGTCCACCAACATCACAAAGCTCTCAGAGCAGTCTGCGGGATGGCGCAGAGCGGTGGTCTGGAGGCGTCGCGCTGCCTCGCTTGCATCACGGAGGTTGAGGCCATCGAGAGCCTCTGACAGTTCCTCCATGCAGTAATCAAGATCGTCCATGTTCGTATCCAATCTCCCCCAAAGGAAAGGGGCTCGCCACGGCATCTCCAGAGTGGGGAGAGATGCCGTGGGAACCCCTGGTAGCTTAGAGGCGTCGCCGGGTGATGGAGGACAGCGACGCCAGCTACCTATTCCGCTACGCGAGCAGCGACTCGATGCCCGTCGTCGGCTGTGCCGTCGTCGCGCTACCCAGCATGGTGCCACCCAGGCCCCCGTTGCTCGCCGTAGTGAACCCAGCCGAAGCCGAGATCGCAGGAGCAGGAGTGTCGATGGAGGACGGCTGTGCGTTCTTCAGCGGCACCTTGAACTCACCCTTGACGCCGCGCTCGTACTGCTCGGTGCTCACCCAGGTGATGTTACTGCGGCTGCTCTTGTCCTGCGCGTTGTAGGGCTCGTAGTACAGGTAACCCTCGCGGCCCAGGAACGCATCACACCCAAGGTTGATCCCACCGTTGGCACCCGTGATGCCGGTCCGGTCGTGACCGAGACCAATCAAGGTCGCCTTCAGGAACCGTTCGGTCCAGGCACGGGCCTCGACGCTCTGGGCGTCGGTCGGCACGTTGACCCGGTCGCTCACGTTGTTCCCCACCTCGCCAGCGTCGTGTGCGGACTCGGTGATGTTCAGACGCAGGCGGACGAACGGCTTCTTGCCATCGTCGGTCGGCGGGTAGTACTCGGCCTCGCCGCAGCGAACCTTGTAGAAACCCATCGCCGCCTGGCCCTGACGGGCCTCAATCGGTGTGTTCTCAGAATTGAAGTTGACAGTAATCTGCCAATCATTGGGGGTAGTCATATCGCGCTTTTCCTTTCGTTTTAAGTGCGACAATTACCCGAGAGCGGATGCCCTCGGAGATGCGAAATCGAAGAGTTTTCTGAAGCGGTCAGTGGTGGCCTCACGAAGCTCGTGGATCGCGAGGGCATCCCGCAGTGCCCAGGCTACGTGTCGAGGGTCCAGGCCAGCACCCGTCAGCTTGGGCCAGACGGCCTCCACCACGGATGCGCGGTCCTCACCACGATTGAGCTTGTCCATCACCGATCCCACCACCTCTCCCTGCCAATCCAGACCGGGAGTTCGAGCGAGCTTATAGCCTGCGGCAGTGAGGATTGCACGCAGGTTCTGCGGCGAGCGAGCAGCGGCTGCGGTGAGCCGATCTTTGCTGATCCAGCCCTCGGCACCACAGTCGTACACGGCCTTCCAGGGACCGGGCCGCGACTGGTCCCGGCAGGCCCGGAGGACCAGCGATGCCTCGTGGACGACGGAGTCCCCCATATTCCACGAGGGGAGCTTGGGACCGCCTCGGCGCTCACGTCCCGAAGCATCCCGTCCACTGGGGCGTTCGTGGGCGTTGCAGGCGAAGTGAATCCCTGCGAAGCGACCCTGCTCCCGCAAACCAGCGGCAAGGCCATTTAGGTGTGTGTATTTCGCGAACTTGTTGCGACTCCCATAGCCGCTGCGGTCGAGGTCCCGCTCAGTGGACTCTGCCAGCAGGGAGAGGTCGTCCACCACGATGGCATCGTGACCCTGTTCCTTGGCGAGGGGAATGAGGTTGATGACTTCATCGAGAGTGCGAACGTGGATCTCGCGGACCCGAATTCCCAGGAAGCTCTCGGCGCACTGCATGCCTCCAGGACGACAGACAAACAGACCGTTGGGGAAGGTCGCCGCCATGTCGGTCGATTTCCCCATTCCTGACTCACCGTAAACGATGGCAAACACCGCCACATCCACATGCACAACCTTGTCCATTTTTAGCTTCTCCCATCACCGCTCCTGCAAGGAGCCACCAGACATTACCGACAGGATCTGACACCTGTCAACACCGCCGTTTACTTTTGTGCGATCTTTCCCCAGCGACACAGTTCAATGGCGTTGCAGAGGCCGTAGGGACCGTTGCAAATCTGCTCGTGAAGTCGCTTCGGATAGTCCCAGTGATCTGTCGCCCGCTTGGCCAGTTCCTCCCGCCCAGCGTAGGCCATCGCAAGCTGCGTTCCACGGGCCTCGACGGCCTGGGGAGCAGCAGGAGCCCGTATCTGCTGGATCTTGGGCATGTCCGAAGCCAGATCGGGCCACTCGATGAAGTTGATCCAGGCCCCGTCGAAGGCGTTGCCCCAGCGAGCGCGTCCGATGCGAGCGTAGTCCAGAAACTGTCCAGAGAGCGCGTAGCGGTCCACTGTGCGCTTGTTGAGCCGCCCCACGAACTTGTGGTCCACGATGCGGTAGAGGTGCCCCACCTTCACGATGAGGTCGGCGCTTCGCGTCAGCGGCCACCGGGTGTCGCGGAACTCCACCTCTGTCTCCATCACCTCCTCGACGCCCACCACCTCGATGTTCTGTCCGTCCATCGCTCGGATGTAGGAGCTAACTGTGGTCTGTGCGATGCCCACGAAGTCGAGCCACATCCCCCCGTTCTGGGCTGCTCGCTCCTCGATGGCACGGGCGGGCTGCCACCACTGGTTGGGATCTTCGTCCTGCATCAGCGCCTGCTTGCGGCGGTAGTAGTGCGCCAGGCCCTGGTGGCCCAAGGTTCCCTTCACCAGGGCGGGAGAGTCCTGTCGCTCTCCCAGGGGAAGCGGTGTCATCAACTCGGTGTAGGAGTACAACTGAGGGCAGCGGATGAACTTGTCGATCTTGTGGCCACTGTGGGGGCTGGGGCCGGTGTGAATGAGCTTCACGATACATTCCTCTCGGGCGCTTCCTCACGCTCTTTGATGAGACTCAGACAGACCTGGCCCACGGTGGTGGCGTTGTCCTCCGCTCGCCCGGTACTCTCGGGGATCTTGTGGCCTCGGCCCTGGAGCCAACGGACGGTGCTTTTCAGGCTGGGGTAACGGAAGGTCCCGTCCCAGTTCTCCGACAGGATGCCCTGGACTCCCATGACCTCAGACGCCTCCTCCATGACGCAGCGCCCCGGCATGCCGTAGCTGCCCAGCGCATCTTCCCACTCGGGGGTGTTGAGGACGCTCGCCACGAAGTCTCGATTGAAGGCTCGCCAGCCTCCCAGACTCATGTTCATTCCAAAGAGGATGTCGGCCAGGCCCTTGCGCCACGCCTTGAGGCCCTCGCACACCTCCTCCTCGGGGAAGCCGCTCGCGGCCAACTCCGGGGTGATCCCGTGGAAGCGCTGGGCCTGTTGAGCTTGGACAGCCTTGAAAGTCTCTTCATCGTGGGAGACCAGGCACCCGAATCGTCCTGGGCGACTGCTGGAGGCGGCTCGATCTTCTCTGGGGCTCACGAGGACCGCCGCGATCTCAAGCAGCTTGGGCGCGTAGTCGTCGGTGAACAGGCCAGTAGTGGCGACGGAGATGACGAGGAAGGGCGTGGTCACGATGCATTCCTGAGCTTGAGACGGTCGGTGAGGCGACCCAGGATCTCTTCTCGATTCCCCAGGCCCTTGAGGTCGTGGGCAGCCATGGCCATCGTCGTGTCCCCTGCGAGTTCTGCTACAGCGGGGAGCTTGCCCAGGAGGATCTCGCACACATGCTCGTCCACGGTCCCCTCCGCAATGAGGTAGCGGATGATGACAGGGCGCGTCATCCCTGGTCGGTGGAAGCGAGCTTCCCACTGGCCCACGGCGCGAGGCGTCCAGGGCAACATGGCCATGATGGCGAGGTCGGTGTCCTGCATGTCGATCCCCTCGCCCATCGACTCACCCGTGGCGACCATCACGCAGCCGCGCTGCTCCTCCATGTACTCCAGGCGAGCAACGTCCCGGTCCCCCGTGGAGATCCCCCCGTGGGCAATCCAGACCCGGTGCCCCTGGAGCTTCTTGACGAGAGAGTCATGGAGGGCTTCGCAGTCGGCACGGCGACCCGTGAAGATCACCACCTTGCTCCCGCCCTTCACAGCGTCGATGGTCTGGTCGATGATCTCCCGCCGCTTGCGCGAGCAGGCCAGCCGCAGCATAGCCTCCAGCCGTGTCTCCGCATCAGGGGCCTGCTTGACTTCCTTGGCCGCTCCTGCGGTGGACCGCGAGAGTCGGTCCTTGCTGATGTACATCACCTCCCGGCGCTTCTCGGGCAACTGCCCGTGGGACACCTCGACGGGCACCCGGTGGCGAACGAACTGGAGGCGCTCGCGCAACTCGTCCAGGCGGGAGCTTCCACTGTCCTCCAGCCCTCCGTACTGACCCGGTCTGCCGTGGCAGTAGCGTGTGGCCCAACGCCAGTAGCCGCCCCATGACTTGGGCTCCACGAGGTCAAGCTGCCCCCACAGGTCGCGGACGCGATCTGGAATCGGCGTCCCTGTGGTGCCCAGCCGCCTCGCAGCCTTCTTAGAGAGGTACTCGGCGGCAGCGACTCGGTTGTCCAAGCTCTCACCCTTCCACTGGCCGTTCTCCAGCACCGTCCACTTCTTGCGCTTCCGGCTCTTCGCGTTGTGAATTTCGTCCATCACCAGCGAGGTGAAGTTGAGCCGCTTCAAGAATCCCCCTGCGCTCGCAGACTTGACCTGCGAGGCGTCCCCGAACACCAGCCCCGAAAGCTCCTCCCAGCCCACGACAAAGAAGGGGCGACGACCCTCCTCCTGGCAGCGAGCAAGGTAGTCGTCAGGACTCTCCCAGCCCTTGCGACGACGGGTGCCAGGGTCGGAGACCCAGGGGATGATTGTGGAGACCTTGCTCACCTCTCGTCCCCAGTGAAGTCGGATGCCCGCTTTGGTCACGGCGATGACCGGGCCAGGTGCCGCGAGCGCCCACGCAACAGCGCTGGCTGTCTTGCCTGCCCCTGGGGCGTGCCAGAGGTGCCCGGAGAGGCGCTGTACCGCCCACAGAACACCTTCCCGCTGGAAGGGTCGATACCAGCCTTCCCAAACCCCTTCCCGTAGCTCTGAGGCGCGTACAGCAGCTTCCGCCTGCTCGACCCCCATCTCGGCTCCACCCTCCACAGTTACCGTCACTGGCAGACCCCCGCCTTCCAGCGCGGACGCGATCTTGCTTGCCAGGTGGATGGGCACTCGGACGTAGCGGTTGCGAACGACTTTCACGCCAGGGACTGCGTAGAGAGCTTCCTTCTCCTCGGGGCTCAACTCCCTCCCCACCTGAAGCACCACCACCGTCGCCAGGGCGCAGAGGCGCTCCGGGTCGGGAAGTAGGGCCGCATCGTAGGCGTCCATCCGGCTAGATCCCCTCTCCCATGAGTTCTTCGTAATCGAACTTGTTTCCGAGAGCATCACGGATGCCGATCCACTGGGCGTGTCCTACGTCGTAGGCGACGTTGTTGTACAGGTGGACATGGGAGAGCACCTCGACCTCTCCTCGGGCGAACGCGATCCCCTTCTTCGTTGGTCGCCACAGTCCCGAAGTTCGCCGCGTTTTGTCCTCAGAGTCTTTTGGACACTCCTCGACCAGACCCCAATGGACTAGCTTCGCAAAGTCACCGCCGCCCCTTCGTCCCTGGATCAGCGGGAACTCATGGACGTTGTACCACCGGGGGTCTTTCTCGGGCTGATGCACAAGCCACAACAGCAGTCGCGCCATCGGCTTGTTTAGTTTGCGCTTGTAAATCTTGCACACCTGCGTGCAGCAGGGACAGTCCACAATCCCACCCGCCAGGAGCGCGGCACGCAACTCGGCCTTTGCTTCTACGAGGGTGGTCATGGGCGCACCATCGAAGTGACTGCGCTCATCGCTCACCTCCTGCACGAATGGGGACGACGTTGGTGGCTTCGTCCAGACTGCGTCCCATCTTGGTCTGGTCCTCAAAGTCCAGCGCCTCTTCCATGTTGCGGCGGGTGTAATAGACCACCCCATTCATGTTGGGCGGCATGGGGACGATGATGTTCTCAGCTTCGACGGAGGCGATCAGGTGGTCCAACTGGCGCTTCTGGATCTTCAGCTTCCGTGCAATGGCAGGCTTGCTCAGTGGCCCGCTGACGAGCATGTCGAGGAGTGCTTGCCGCTGGCGCTGGTAGGGGGAGGCGCAGAGGTTGTCCACAATCCAGATCATCGAGTTGACTGAGGCTTCT
>Ga0310123_10002365_pt1 | contig 15073 bp, 13 predicted proteins | sample CB6_AW_1057_MG_FD_203505 | JGI IMG/M metagenome (GOLD analysis project Ga0310123, IMG submission 203505) | Marine microbial communities from Western Arctic Ocean, Canada - CB6_AW_1057 | ecosystem: Environmental > Aquatic > Marine > Oceanic | place: Canada: Western Arctic Ocean | collected... | reverse complement strand
CGCCCACCACTGCCACGTCCCAGAGCCGCTCCCCTAGACCGCTCCCGGACCCCACACCGCCGGTCATGAGCCCCTCCATCTGAGAATGAAGCGCTCGGGCCAGCCGCGGCGGATGACCGCCCCTGCCAGCCCGGCCTCCACGGCCATGGTGCGCACCTCCGAGAGGCTGAAGGCAGCACGAACAGAACGAGGACCGTCCTCACGGGCGACACCGGACCTGGAGAGAAGGCGGAGCGCGGACCACGCCAACACGTATCCCATGGTCCCCCGTAGCAGATCCTGCACCAGGACCGTGTGGCCCGCGTCGGCCATGGCCCTCAGAAGTTTCACGGCGTCTTCATTGGAAAGGTGGTGATGAAAGAGAGACGAGCACACTAGGTCATACCCCCCTGGGACGCCTTCGGTCAGCACGTCCCTGGCGAGGAAGTCCACCGCCACACCCCGACGCTCCGCCTCGCGGTGTGCATGGTCCAGCGCCACGGGACTCACGTCGCACCCGTGGACCTCCAACGGAACCGCCGCCGACCGCGCCCGGCGGGCCACGTCGACCATGATGTCTCCACCGCCACAGGCTACGTCCAGAAGCCGTAGAGGCTCGTCCCTCCCTCGGGCGCGGCGCTCCCGGCTCAAGCGCATTACGTCCTGCCAAACCCGTGCTGCCACCCCGGAGAGCCGGTTCACCCGCGCCAGCGCCGTGAGCGCTTGCACATGTTGCGCTGGATCCAGTTCCGGTGCGTCCATGAGTTCGGGCTCCCGATGCCGGCCACCCAGGTCGGGCAGTATCACCAGGACCCGGTGCGCCCGAGGGCCGAATGAACGCAGGGAGACAATCCCCTGCTCAAGAGTCTCCGTATCCGATCGTCGCGAACGTGTGTACGCTGAAGAAAAATGCCTCGGAGAAGGCCATCAAAGCCGACGCTGACTCGAGGGCGTCCAATGCTTCTGGCCCGAGGGCGAAATAGACGGCAGCGGCTCTGGGACGAAACGAAGCTTCCGAAGCCGAGAGCGATGTCTGAGCCGTCTCCAGCTACGGAGCTGTCTCTATCTGATCGCGGACCTGTATTCCCCATGTCTGAGCCAGGGAAGGCCGGTTGCCAACCGCGGAGCTCTCGCCCGCTCCCCGACTGAAGGGAGCGGGCGGGAACCCATCAACGGGGCCGCTCAACCGATCGCGAAACAGTATATGAGTCCGGCCCCTCCCGAGCCGACAAGGTTCTCCTGGCTGCAGCCGCGGCTCATGTGCACCGCGTTCCAGGAGGCGTTCGCACCACCGAGACGGTCGAAATGGCCGACCATCGCACTGCCTTCCCCGTTGCTCGCCCAGTTGTCACAAGTGGTAGTGGCTGCACCGCCCAGGAGCGCACGTCCGTGTGAATCCGAGCCCGTCAAAATGTCGTGCTGGTTGGGCTGATCACCCACGCCATTTACCAGATCGCCATTCTGATCGACTGCGATCGGCTTCCTGATGTTATTCCGGTCGCGCTCGAGGTCTCCATGGAGGTCGGCAACGTTCGCGGCGATGATCTGACCATTCGCGTTGTACCAGGGTCCCTCGCCAATTCGATCCCGTGCGTTCACCCCCAGCTGGCCCCCTCCCGCCACCAAACTGAGGTAAGCGCGCCAGGTTCGGTTCCCTGCCCCCGCCGCCGTCGCCAGACTCTGACAGTGCCGGTCGGCTCCCTCGAGGCCTCCAAGGTTCGCTCCGTCTCCTGCACCGACACTCGTAATAAAAAAGCCCATCGGCTGCTGGTTTTGCCCCATCACCGCCGAGGGAACCAGCAAGAACGTCATCAAAGCCATTGCAGCGAGCACGTCGATCGATCGGTTCATCTTTGTTCCTCTCATCGGTGTTTGGGCATCCGTTTCTTGGTACCTCGACTGGGGACCCCATCAAGTCCGCGGTTCCGAGGCTAGAGATGATACCAAAGATGATAGAGGGCGCCCGGCCGCCTTCGCAACTCTCAGTCAGATCGGCGGGTCAGCCAACCGTCTCGATCCCGGCCGAAACGTTCTGGTTCACCTTCCTCAGGCCGGTCTGACCCCGCCTCATATTGACCGCTCTGGTCGTGCGCCTCACGTTATGCCGACCCGTCAACAGGCCTTCGGTTCTACCTATTCCTTGAACCCCACGACGCGATGCAGAAAGAGATCCCCAGCGATGGCTCCGACAGCTCCCGATTCCGGACCACGCTCATCCGAGTGATCATCATTCAGATCGTCGCGCTCGGCCTGCTCCTGCTTCTACAGCTCCGCTACCAACCATGACCGGCGCTCCACGGGGTCTCCACTGGGCGATCTTCGCTCAGGCGGGCTGAGCTGAATGCATTGGGTCAACTGGCTTATCGTCGGGGTCTACGTGGTGTGGGTAGTCGTCGACGGCATCCGGAAGTCGAAGGATACCGACACGATCTCGGGCTACTTCATCGCCAACAAGAGCCTGTCGTGGTGGGTCGTGGGCCTCTCGGTGATGGCGACACAGCTCTCCGCGATCACGATGATCGGCACGCCGGGTCAAGGTGCCACGGACGGCATGCGCTTCATCCAGCTGTACCTGGGGCTCCCACTCGCGATGGTGATCCTCGGCGTGACGATCGTCCCGCTGCTGCACGGGGCGGGCGTTTATACTGCGTACGAGTATCTGGAGCGCCGCTTCGACGCGAGGACGCGCTCGCTGACCGCGTTCCTCTTTCTGATCTCTCGGGGGCTCTCGGCCGGGGCCATCATGGCCGCTCCGGGGGTCGTCCTCAGTGCGGTCTTCGGGATCCCTCTCGTGTGGGCGGTGGCCCTCATCGGAGTCCCCACGGTGATCTACACGATGATCGGCGGGGTTCAAGCCGTCGCGTGGGCCGACGTGAAGCAGATGGTCCTGATCGTCATCGCGCTCGTGGCAATCATGATCGTGCTCATCATCCAGATGCCCGTGAATCCCGACGAAGCCCTCAGGATCGCCGGGGCGACCGGCCGGCTGAGAGTGTTCGACTTCTCGTTCGACCTGAGTGAGCGGTACACGTTCTGGTCGGGCGTGATCGGCGGGACGTTTCTGATGCTGTCGTACTTCGGGACCGACCAGAGCCAGGTGCAGCGCTATCTCGCGGCTAAGTCCGCCGGTGAGGCAAGGAGTTCGCTCCTCATGAGCGCCTACTGGAAAATTCCGCTACAGGCGCTCGTGCTCCTGGTGGGGGTCGGCGTCTTCGTCTACTACCAGTTCGTGCGCCCGCCCCTGCTCTACAACCCGGCGCAGGAGGCCGCGGTGGTCGCCGAGCGAGGCGCCGCGTACGACGAGCTGCAGAGCGATTACGCCGAGGCGTTCACGCTTCGGGAGGCGGCGGCGCAGGCGGTCGCGGACGCGCAAGGCGACGATGCGTCCGCGGCGATGGAGCGGTTTGTCGCACGGGAGGCCGACATCCAGACGATCCGCGGTGAGGCGCTCACGATGGTCGAGGACGTCACCGGAGAAGCTTCGGGCGACACCAACTACATCTTCCCACGCTTCGTGCTATCCGAGCTTCCGATCGGGCTAGCGGGGCTCTTCATCGCGGGGGTCTTCGCCGCGGCGATGTCGAGCGTCGCTGCGGAGCTCAATGCGCTCTCGACCGCGAGCGTCATCGATTTCTACAGGCGGTGGGTGAAGCCCGATGCCGACGACGCGCACTACCTCACCGTGTCGAAGGGTGCGACCGCGTTTTGGGGGTTGTTCGCGTGTGTGGTCGCCACGTACGCGGCAACGCTGGGCTCGCTGATCGAGGTCGTGAACCGCTTCGGATCGTTCTTCTACGGCTCGATCTTGGGTGTCTTCCTTCTGGCGATGGTGCCCGGAGCTAAGTCGCGGGGGGCGTTTTACGGGCTGATCATCGGGATGGCGACCGTGGGCTTCGTCGCTTTCGGCACAACGATCGAGTACCTCTGGCAGAACGTCATCGGTGCAGTGGTGGTGCTGCTCGTCGGCGTGCCGCTGAGCAGGATCGGGAACGCGGAGGCCTAGCGGCCCCCACCTCACTCATCCGTCACTGGGGCGTGTGATACGCGTTCCAGTCCTCGGCGGTCAGCGACACCAGATTGGCGAAAAGCCGATGTGCCCCTGGCACACCGGCCGGGAGCTGGCGAAAGAACGCGAGGGCGACGTACGCATACAGCCCCTGGCCAACCGGTGCCACCAACAACGACCCACGCGTGGGCTCTTCATCCGGATCATTGAACTCCAGCAGGGGCGTGTATCGGTCGTCCCATTCGGCCAAGAAATAGAGACCCCGCTCCTGCACCCACCCCTCGAAGTCCGTTTCCACGATACGATTCGGTGAGGAAAACACCGGCGAGTCACGGTCCAACAAAGAGAAAGGAGAGTTCTCATCGGTGACTCGCGGTGCGGCGCGCCCGCTCCCCATGCTGACCGGGTACGGAGCAAAACCTCCCCGTGGATACTCGCCCTTGTTGTACTGGACGATCACCGTGCCACCGGCCTCCGCAAACGCGAGGATCTGATCGTTCACGGCGGCTACGTCCGGGCGGGTCTCGTAGACGCGAATGCCCAGTACTAATACGTCGTATCCGGAGAAGTTTCCCTCGCGAACCCGATCCGGGCCCACCTCCTCGACGGTCGCACCCAGCTGTCGCAGCGCCTCAATACCGTCGTCCCCCGACCCCGTCACATACCCGACCCGAACACCTTGTCGCATACGGACCGGGAATACGGAGGCACGCATCTCGGCAGGGCGTAGATACAGCCTGCGTTCCACATGGGGGTAGTCGATGATGTCTACCCGCTCATCGAAGCGCACGCCGTCGTCTCTCATGGCCACCGCACGGAACACGTGCTCCCCGGGGTCCACCGCACCGATGGGGCGCACCTCGAAGATGAATCCGCGGCTCGTCCCTTCGCCCTGTAGATCGAACGGCATGCTCGAAGGTGTTACCTCCCACCCTTCGGAGACCTCGAAAGAGAGTTCACCGGACGACCCCGACGCTGACTCACTGTGGAGGAGAACCGTCACCCGACGAGGCTCACGGGACCCCTGGGGCCAAGCCATCCCGGCCGGCTCGATCGCCACCGAGAGGGCAGGCGTGGCGAGAACCGGCTCCCGGAATTCCCCGAGCATCCTGTTCACTCCCACGTACTCGGCGCCGTCACCCCAGACGACGTGAACCGGCTGGTCCAGCTCCGGGATGTGGATGTCGAACTCCCCGACCGCCCGCAGCAGTGGACGCGCGTTTCTGGGCAGCCCCTCTGAGGCCGGATCCCCGGTCCATCGGTACATGTCCCCGTCGCGGGGGGCTCGTAAGTAGTACAGGCGCGAAGCGGAAAGACCCTGCCGCAGACGAACCCGGTAGCTCCAGCGAGCGATGTCACCAGCCTCCAGGGTCTGAGCCTCCTCCGTCTGGCCCGCACCGCCGAGGAACTCCGCTGGAAGACCCACATCCTGCTCACCCCCCACACTTCGAAGCACGGCCCCGTCGATGCGGAACGGCCCACCGTTCCAGAGCTGGACATCCAGCGTCACATCTTCGCCGGCGACCACGAGATCGTCCCCCGCCCGCACGTCGATCACGACGGAAGCCGCGTTCAGAAGCGCGGACCGCACCAACCCTGCACGCACCGCGAGGGCCTCAGCGAGCGGCCCCGCGGAATCGCCGATCCCGCGTAACAGCTCGAACGTGAACTCGAGACTCAGGTAGGCTCGTCCCAGGGGACTGGCGGCACGGCTGGGTTGCACGGCGTCGAGAGATGCGCCTGCCTCATGAATCGCAGTCCGATACGCGGCGATGGCGCTCCGAACCACCGGTACCGCCCTCACTGGTAGATCGTCCACAAGGCCAGCCAGCGTGGTGTCGATCCCCGCGAAGATCCCTGAGTCATCGTCGAGCCCGCCGACACGACTCCGCACCAAACGAAGGCCCGATGTGCGATCGCCCAGGGACTGGGCCGCTCCCATCTCTTGCGAGCGGTGCTTGCTTCGGCTCTCCATGGCGAGTTGGTGGTAGGAGCGGCCGAGAAGCGGGTCGAAAGTGCCAGTCTGAATGGTCAGGGGCGCCTCACCCGGTCCGGGTCCACGGAACCTAGCCGAGTGATAGAGCTTGGCCGCCCCCCACGGCACTTCGGCGTTTCCCGTCAGATCACCGAAGCGGCCAGGATCGGCTGCCGCATCAAACGCCTCATTGGCCAGAATCCCACTGGCTTGGTGCTGACCGTGCCCGTCACGAGGTGTTCCGGCCCAGACCGATATGATCACCTGTGGACGGAACGTGCGGATCACCGAGACGACGTCCCTGAGAACCTCCTCCTTCGGCCAGTGGGCGAACGCCTCATCGCCGCTTTTGGAGAAGCCATAGTCGAAAGCGCGCGTAAAGAACTGTCGTCCACCGTCCAGCACACGGGCGGCCTCAAGCTCTCCCGTACGAATGATGCCGAGACCCTCGCCCAACTCCGGCCCGATGATGTTCTGCCCGCCATCTCCACGGGTCAGCGAGAGGTAGGCCACCTCGACGCCCATCCCCCGGGCGAGGGTCGCGAGAAGGCTGGAGTCCTCGTCGTCCGGGTGCGCTCCGATCATCAGGACTCGCTTTACGCCGTCGACCTGACGAAGCGCGAGTCCTACCTCCACGACGCTACTTCCCTGGGGTCCGACTTGGGCCGAGAGGGGCGCAGCCACAAACAAACTGACCAAGCAAACGAACCTCCTACCTGTCAACGTCATGGATCGAACGTACCTCCAACACTGAATTCTGGAAAATTTCCACTCACCTGCGGGCGTGCACGAAGTCTACTCATTCGCTTGTCCGAAGTTCAAAGCCGCAGATATGTTGGGGCCGAAATTGCGATCATACCAGGCCCACAGCCTTTCCTGTGTCCGCCTACTGACAAGGGAGCGTCATTGATGAGCCAGCCCCGCGAAAACTGGAGCTCCAACATCGGCTTCATCCTGGCGGCGACCGGCAGCGCCATCGGGTTGGGTAACCTGTGGAAATTCCCGTTCATCACGTGGGAGAACAACGGCGGCGCATTCGTGCTGCTCTATCTCATGTGCATTTTGGGGGTCGGCCTGCCCATCATGATGGCCGAGCTCCTGATCGGCCGGAAGACACAGAAGAGCCCGGTGGGCGCTTTAAAGGAGGCGATCGGTCCCTGGTGGGGGTGGGTAGGCGCCTGGGGTGTCATGGCGGGTTTCATCATCCTCAGCTACTACGCGGTCGTAGCCGGCTGGTCGCTCTTCTACTTCGTAAAAACCATCGGGTGGAGTGTGAGCGGCTTCCCGCCAGGTATGCAAACCGGGGACTTTTTTGTTGAGGTGATCGGAAATGGAGGCCTCCAGTTCCTCCTATCGGGGCTCTTCATGGCAGCCACGGTGGGGATCGTGTACTTCGGAGTGCACGCCGGGATCGAGCGCGTGGCCCGTATTTCCCTCCCGATCCTGTTCGTTATCCTGGTCCTACTCCTCGTCAGCGCGCTCACCATGGAGGGCTCCGGTGAAGCGCTCGCCTTCATCTTCCGTCCGAACTTCAGCGAGTTGGAACCCCAAGGCATCCTGGAGGCACTCGGCCACTCGTTCTTTACCCTGTCGCTCGGGATGGGATGTATGATCACGTACGGCTCGTACGTGGCAAAGAATCGGTCCATCGTGGGCGCGGCAGGCACAATTGTGCTTCTCGATACGCTGATCGCGCTCTTCGCCACGATCATCATGTTCTCCGTGATCTTCACGGTTCCGGGGATGGACGAGCAGGTAACCGGATCCGCGGCCGGGATGCTCTTCATCTCGCTGCCCGACCTCTTCTACAACGTCGTGCCCTTCGGATCGGCTCTGGGACCCCTCTTCTACGTCCTAGTGGCGTTGGCTGCACTCACATCCACGATCTCGTTACTCGAGGTTGTCGTGAGCTACTTCATCGACGAGCGAAACATGCCCCGGCCCAAAGCGACGCTGGTGAGCGGCGGCGCGATCTTCGTCTTCACAGTGCTCTCAGCTCTCTCCTTCGGAGCGCTCCCAGGCCTCTCGAATTTCGAAATTTTCGAAGGGAAAGCGGGTGTCTTCTCCACGCTCGACCACTTCGCCTCGAACTGGGCGCTTCCGCTCGGTGGGCTGCTGATCACGTTGGGTGCAGGGTGGTTCATGACCCGTGAGGCGACCGAGGGCGAGTTGGTGGACGCAACTACGCCCGGATGGTTCCGTTACGGTGCTTGGCGGTTCTTCATGCGTTATGTGGCGCCGGTCGCGGTCGCCGGTATCCTGATCGCAGTCATCTTCTTCGGGGTGGACTTCTCGTAGGTGGACTTCTCAAGTTCTGCTCAGCATCTCTGACGTGACCCTCTGGTGTGTCGACGGAACGACCCACCACCCCGGTGCGCCCACCAATGGCAGGGGAGATAGTCGTTGATGCCGCCGGAGTGGATCGTTTCGCACTCCTCGGAACCTCACAAGGATGTGCAGTCTCCATCGCCTATGCGGTGAGGCATCCCGAACGTGTTACGCACCTTGTGCTGTATGGCGGATGAGCCAGAGGTATGCTCAGTCGTGCTTCGCCAGAGGTAATCGAGCAGGCGCAGGCCATGCTGACCCTCATGCGACACGGATGGGGCTTGGAAAACCCTGCGTTTCGGCAGATCTTCACCTCGCGTTTCATCCCTGAGGCGGCGCCGGAACAGATGCAGTGGTTCAACGATCTTCAGCACGTCACTGCCTCGGCGGAGAACGCGGTCCGGATTCGCCAAGTGATCGATGAGATAGACGTAGAGCTTTTTCTTTCCGAGATCACCACCCCGACGCTCGTCCTGCATTGCCGCGACAACGCGACCGTACCGTTCGAGGAGGGGCGGAGAATGGCCCCTAGGATCCCGAATGCTCGTTTTGTCTCTCCAGAAAGACAGAACCACCTCATCCTCGAAGACGAACCCGCCTCGCCTCGATTCCTGCAGGAAGTGAGGGCCTTTCTCGTCTAGATGGGCGGCTCAGTCCGCTTATCTCTCTCCTGATATCGACCCTCATTCGGTGTGAATTTCCCGGTCTCAGTCGTTTTCGACGACTCCTGGTCGAACACGGGTGCCGACCCACAAACCCAAGGACGCCCCGGCGACCGAAGCCAGGACGTCTACGACCGCGCCGGAAGCATAGGCCCAGGTCATGGGTTGGTAGAGGGCGATGATCATCAGGTCGACGGTCTCCCTGGTCAAAATCAGGATCCCTAGGAGGACCGCCGCCGCCTTGGGGCACCAGAACCAGACGAGCGCGTCAGCGAGGGAAGCCGAGACGATGAGGTGAGCCAGCAACTCCGCCGGAATGCCCAGCCAAGTCCGGTCGTTTAAGTCGAAGGGCCTTTGCACGGCCTCGAGGAAGAAGATTATCCCTGACCGTGAGACCACTCCCACGCACGAAGCTAGAGGGGGAAGGCCGGCTAAGATAGCGTACTGCCTCACGCTCAACCATCTCCCATTCCTTGCCGGATTCGATGGTCGCTACTGGACTCGAACCAGTGACCCCTACGATGTGAACGTAGTGCTCTACCAACTGAGCTAAGCGACCTGTTTCATACCCCCACGGGGAATCGAACCCCGGTTTCCTGGCTGAGAACCAGGTGTCCTAGGCCACTAGACGATGGGGGCAAATGCGTGGCTTCTCGCCACGGGGCCGAAAGGATATACACGATCAAAAGCCGATTCAAGCCCCGGAACGGTCCAGTGTCTCTGGGTTAACTCATCAGTTCTTAACCTCGCTACAGTGCGGTCGACGGAGACCTAGAAATAGATGACCGACAAGCTGAACGACGAATCCATCGACGGATGGCTGAATGGCCGAACGGGGTGGAAACGGTCGGGAAACGAACTTATCAAGCGCTTCGATTTCCCGTCATTTCGTGACGCCATTGTCTTCGTAAATCGCGTCGCCACGCTCGCAGACGAATTCGATCATCATCCCGACATCGACATACGGTACTCCACCGTACGTCTATCGCTTACGACCCACAGCGCCGACGGTCTCACGGAGAAGGATCTGAAGCTGGCCGAGGGCGTCGACTTCGCGACCTCGGCGGACTGAGAGGTCTGGCCTGACGGTGTTTAGGAACCGGTCGACTTCGTTCGCGCCTCGTGCAGAGCTTCCCGAATGGTCTCGACGAGGCAGGTAATTCCGAAATCGACCTGTGCATCGCTCGTCACCGCCGGCGGGGCGATCTCGATGACTTCACCCTGAGCACCCGCCGGCAATACCAGAAGTCCCTGACTCAAGGCGGCTTCAGCCACGCGCGCGCCGCCGTCCGGAGCAGGCGCGCCATCCTCGGAGCACAGCTCGATCCCGATGAGCAATCCGCGACCCCGAATCTGCCTCACGCCAGTTTGAGTCGAGAGAGCTTCACGTAGACGGTCTACTATACGATCGCCCAGGTCAAAGGCGCGGGCGGCCAAGTTTTCCTCTTCCAGAACGTCTAGAAACGCCAGCGCCGTCGCACAGGACAACGGATGGCCGAGAAACGTACTGGTATGCAGCGCTTCACCCCCTGACTCGGGCCATGCTTCCATGATTTCACGGGATCCGAGGCAGGCGCTCAGCGGCAGCCCCCCACCCAGCGCCTTCCCGATGCACACGAGATCCGGTAGGACCCCCTCGCGTTGGTGCTCGAAAACCACACCGGTCCGACCCAGGCCCGTGAAGATCTCATCGAAGACGAGGAGCGAACCATCCGCGCGCGTCAGCTCGGCGAGCCGGGCGAGGAAGCCCGGAGGAGGAATGCGGACACCCGCGCGGCCCTGTACGGGCTCCACCACCACGGCGCCAACGGTCTGGCGGGGCCGATGCTCTCCCACTTGAACGCCCCCCGACAACAGCCGTTGTACCTCGGCTAACGCCATCTCCGCTTCCTCTTCGCTCTGGGGGAAGGGTACGAAGGAGACCCCTTGGTGGATACGGCCGCGGAACGGATTCCTGAAGTCGGGGCGTGCCGTCACGGCCAGGCTGCCGAGCGTGAGGCCATGGTACGCACCCTCGAACGCGATGATTCCAGGGCGTCCGGTGCTCAACTCCGCCGTCTTCAGCGCCACCTCCATCGCCTCCGATCCTGACGAGCCGAGCACCGTCCTCGTCTCCTCCCAGGGAGCGAGCGCGCTCAGTCGCTCGAGGAGCGCGACCTTCGGTGCAGGGGGATGAACGTCTCCCATGCCATGGACGAGTCGCTCCGATTGCTCCACCAGCACCCGCTGAACCCGGGGATGTCTGTGACCCGCGAACGAGACCCCGAAAGCTGCCGTGAAGTCAACGTAGACGTTTCCATCCACATCACGAACGTTGGCGCCCCTCGCTTCCTCCCAAAAGACTGGGAAGTCCTCGGACAGATAGGTAACGTTACGAGACTCGACCGAGCGCAAGCGCTCCGCCAACGCCCGTGAGCGCGGCCCGGGCGGCGGCACCACCAGCGACGGCAGGAGCGAGCCGAACTCGGACGCTGGGTGAGGCACGCTGTACTCCTTCAACGACCTTCAGCCCCCTCCGAGCTGATCCTCTGCAGGCATGCCCATGGCGTGGAAGCCCATGTCCACGTGAAGGGTCTCACCCGTGATCGCCGCACCCAACGGCGAGCACAGGAACGCGGCCGTGTTCCCGACGTCCTCAGCGGTGTTCACCTTCGGGAGGGCCGCATTCACCTTGTAGTAATCGACGATACGATCGATCGTGCCGATCGCCTTGGCCGCCCGGCTGGCCAACGGACCGGCTGAAATCGTGTTGACCCGGATCCCCCAGCGCCGCCCCGCCTCGAACGCGAGTGTCCGTGTATCGCTCTCTAGGGCGGCCTTCGCCGAGCTCATGCCTCCACCATAACCCGGAACGACGCGCTCGCTTGCGAGATACGTCAGGGAGACCACCGAGCCCCCCTCCCTCATCAAGGGACCGAAGCGCTGGACCAGGCTGACCATTGAGAATGCGCTGGCACTCACGGCTTCCAGATACCCGGCACGGCTGGTTTCCACAAGCGGTTTCGTTACCTCCGGGCCGTTCGCCAAGGCGTGGACCAGGATGTCCAGGCAACTCCCCCCGAGTTCGTCCCCGAGGCTGTCGGCAACCTCCTGGATCGTATAACCCGAGAGGTTCCGGTATCTCTTGTCCTTCCGAATTTCCTCCGGCACGTCCTCCGGCGTATCGAAGGCCGCATCCATCGGATGGATCTTCTCGAATTCGATTTCCCCTCCGCCGGGAAGACTGAGATCGTACTTTCCGCGCTCCAGACTCCTGGTGAAGATGTTGAGCATGGGAGGCCACGTGCCGACGCGCACCGACGCGCCGGCCCGCACAAGCGCCCGCACAATGGCCCAGCCGTATCCCCTGTCGTCCCCGACGCCCGCGACGAACCCCCTCTTTCCAGTCAGGTCGAGGGAAAGCATTACATTCGGCTCCTTCGCTGTTGTTCTACCCGTGGTCCGACTTGAACCGCTACTTCCATCCTATAACAAAACCCAGGCGCCCAGAGCCAGGTACGCGCTCAACAGGACGACCCCCTCCCTGCGCCGAATCACCAACCAGTGACGTACGATCGGCACCATCAGAACGGTGATGACCATCATTGCGGGAAACTCCAAGCGCAGGACATCAGCGCTGAAGTCCAGTGGCCCGATGATCGATGTAACTCCCAGTACGCCCGCTATGTTGAAGAAGTTCGAACCGAGAATGTTTCCCACCGCGATGTCCGCCTCCTGCCTCAAGGTGGCAACCGCGCAGGTGGCGAGCTCGGGAAGCGAAGTGCCGATGGCTACCAGCGTGAGGCCGATCACTAGCTCCGAGATCCCCATCGCTTCGGCAAGCGCGACGGCGGATTCGCGGATGGCGAAGGCCCCCAGCACGAGACCCACGATGCCTGGGAGGATGAAGACTACGTCTCTCGCGTTCGTCGAGCCATTCGGCCCCGAAATACAGGACGCCGACGCCCCCGATGAAGAGCAGGATATCCTGCGTCACCCGCTCGTCCGCTGACGTCGCTCGAGCCACTCCCGGATCTGTTTCAGCCCCATCGTGTTCAGTACATCCTCCTTGTTCAGCCAGGCCCGCCGCGCCTGATCCACCCCGTAGGACATGTGCTCCAGCCACTGGACCGAGTGAGCATCCGTACTGATGCAGACCTTCACCCCCAACTCCTTCGCCCGGTGGGCGTGCACGTCGTTCAAATCGAGCCGACTCGGGTTCGCGTTGATTTCCACGGCCACGTCCAGATCCCGCGCCGCCTGCAGTACTTCCTCTATTTCGATTTGAAATGGCTCCCTTCGGGCGAGAAGGCGTCCAGTGGGGTGGGCAAGGATATCCACCTGCGGATGTCGCAGCGCCGCGATGACCCGATCCGTCATCTGGACCCGGTCCATATCCATGAGCGAGTGTACGGAGACCAGCACCAGATCCAACGTCTCGAGGACCTCGTCGGTCATGTCGAGACTTCCATCCCGGAGAATATCCACCTCCAAGCTGTTGAAAATCGTGATCCCGTCCAGCCCCTCTTGAACTCGGGCAATCTCCTCCCACTGCTCCGCGGCCCTTTCGGGAGTGATTCCCCCGACCATGGCCAGAGCCGGGCTGTGGTCGCTCATGGCCAGATACCTGTACCCCCGGGCCTCACACGCCCGGGCCATATCCTCGATGGAGGCCTTCCCATCGCTCCACGTCGAATGCATGTGGAGATCACCCTGAACATCCTCCAACGCCACCAGATCCGGAAGAGAGTCGTCGCGTGCCGCTTCCACCTCGCCACGGTTCTCACGCAGTACCGGGGGTACCCATGCCATTCCGACCGCTTCGAACACGGATTCTTCGGTCCCTCCGGCGACGCGTTCACCGTCTTCCTTGCCCACATCCTCGGGGTCTACTCCTGCCGGCATCCGAAATACGCCCCACTCGTTCACACGGAGGCCTCGCCGCTGTGCGATCTGGCGCACGGCGACGTTGTGCTCTTTGGATCCCGTGAAGTAGTGCAACGCCGCCCCGAACGAGCGGTGGGGAATCACGCGGAGGTCCACTTCGAGCCCCGAGCGGAGCACCACACTCCCACGCGCATCCCCTGCAGACACGACCCTTTCCACCGACCTGAATCCCGTGAAGTGCTCCATGACGGCGGGAGCCGGCCACTCCGCCTGAACGAGCAAGTCGACGTCCCCGATGGTCTCCTTGCGGCGTCGGTAGCTCCCTGCGACCTCGATGCGCTCTACATCAGGCGCCTCTCGCATATGCGCCAAGAGGGGCCCGATCAGTTGGTCCACCTGCGAAATGAGGAACCGTCCGGAGTAGCGGCGGAAGTCCTTGATGGACGTGAGGATCTTCTCCACGCTAGTCGGGCCGAACCCCGCGAGGCTCTCGACGCGGTCCCCCTTCAAGGCCGCCTCAAGCTCATCGATCGTCGTGACCCCCAAAGCCTCCCATAACTTCTTGGCCTTCTTGGGCCCCACGCCGTCGAGCTTAACGAGCTGCACAAGAGATCTCGGGACTTCGGCGGACACCTCAGCCAAACGAGCGAGCGAACCAGTCTGGACGAGCTCGGTGATATGGGCGGATATGTCCTTGCCGATTGCGGGCAGCGCCGTCAGATCCTCTCCCGCGTCCACCATGGCCGAGAGAGGCCGTGTAAGCCCCCGTACGGTGCGGACCGCGTTCCGATAAGCCCGGGTGCGGAAGGGGTTCGATCCGCTGATCTCCAACAGATGCCCGAGCTCCTCGAGGACGCCCGCAATCTCGATATTCTCCACGGTTAGAAGGCTGTAAACAGCCTTCAGAGCGCCGCCGCCGCTCGCAGAACTTCAACAAAGGCTTCTTCGTTCAGAATCTCTACGCCCAGATCACGGCCCTTCTGGAGCTTGGACCCCGGGTCCTCTCCCGCCACGACATACGTCGTCGCCCCACTCACCGAGCCGACGACCCGTCCCCCGTTTTCTTCGATCAAGCGCTTAGCGTCCGAGCGAGAGAAGCGCTTGAGTCCCCCCGTGAACACGAACCGTATGCCGGTCAATCCCGTGCCACCCATCTGCTGGGGGGGCAACAGAGCGTTCATGTGGCCGATGACCGCCAGGATTCGTTCACGATTTCGCTCGTCGTCGAGGAAGGCCCTGATCTGCTCCGACATGATC
>Ga0310123_10002363_pt1 | contig 15087 bp, 15 predicted proteins | sample CB6_AW_1057_MG_FD_203505 | JGI IMG/M metagenome (GOLD analysis project Ga0310123, IMG submission 203505) | Marine microbial communities from Western Arctic Ocean, Canada - CB6_AW_1057 | ecosystem: Environmental > Aquatic > Marine > Oceanic | place: Canada: Western Arctic Ocean | collected... | reverse complement strand
ATGGCAAATGCCTGACTCACCCCTGGAAATCCCACGGCAATCGCTTCGAGTTCCTGCATCCGTTTGACGTAACGGTCGAGAGTCTCTCGCCGTGCGCCGGGTCTCGAAGCGCTGCACGCATCGGCGGTCGCGCAAATGACCGTATAGGGCCGGTCAATCCGAATGTCGTCGTGATGTCCCAACGCCGCATGGACAACCTCCGGCCCTTCACCATAACGTTTCAGTAGATCGGCGCCTATTTTCGGGTGGCCTCCTTCGGCGTCGTGATCCGCGGCCTTCCCGATATCGTGCAGTAGCCCACAACGAAGCGCCAACTGTGCATCCATGCTCATCTCGTCGGCGATCATGCTCGAAACGAATGCCACTTCGATCGAGTGACGCAACACGTTCTGGCTGTAGCTTGTACGAAATCGTAACCGCCCGAGAAGGTGGATAATTTTTTCGTGTAAACCATGTACGCCCGCTTCTTGGGCCGCTTCTTCGCCATGTTTCTGAACGTGCCGATCCATTTCCTGATTGGTTTCTTCGACGATTTCTTCGATCCGAGCCGGATGAATTCGACCGTCGGTGATCAGCTTTTCCAAAGCCATCCGGGCCGTTTCACGACGTACCGGATCGAAAGCCGATACGATGACCACCCCCGGCGTATCGTCGATAATCACGTCGACGCCCGTCGCCTTCTCAAAAGCACGAATATTACGGCCTTCGCGCCCGATGATCCGGCCTTTCATCTCGTCGTTCGGAATGTCGACCGTGCTGGTGGTTGCCTCTGCGGTGTGGGTCGCCGCGTAGCGCTGAATCGAGGTAAGCAGCACTTCCTTCGCTTTGACGTCGACAACTTCCGCGATCCGCTTCTCCTGCTTAGCGATCAGAGCCCCTTGCTCCTCGACAAGTTCCTTTGCTAGGCTTTCGAGCAATTGCTCCTTGGCCTCATCCGGCCTCAGGCCGCTGAGCTGGTGGAGCGTCTGCCGCTCCAGATCCAGAAGCTTCGACAGCTCTTCGTTCCGCCGCGACGCATCGTCGATCTTTTCGGCCAGCTTCCGCTGGTTATTCTCGACCATTTTCTCTTGTTTGTGCAGTTGCTCACCGCGCTGCTCGAGCAGATCACTCTGTTTGTCGAGCGATCGGCCTCGTTCGTGTAACTCCTGCCGTTTGGTTTCCAATTCTCGTTCGCCCTCGGCCTGCTGCTCCATTGCGGTCTCTTTGATTTTCAGCTCGGCTTCCTTGCGATGGCTGGTCGCCTCAAGCTCGGCGAGATCGAGAATTCGCTTGGCTTCCATTTCGGCATCTTTTTTACGTAAATGGTCAAGCACCTTGACCACCACGCCGCCAAGCACGGCAGCCACGGCCGCGGCAATGACGACGGCAATTACCGTACTCTGGTCCACAGGATGGGTCCTCGCTTTTTATGGTCAGTGGGTTCGACAGGACCGCACCCGAAAAAAGCACGGGACAGCCACGCGAGCCACGGATCGCCCAGCAGCGGGCGGCGAGGATACGAGAAACCGAACAAGAACGGCTCAACCGGTCCACTTAGGACCATTGGCCCGAATCACAGCAGCAGAACATCAAACACCGCTCACCATGCTACGTTCGCGGCGGTCTCTCCGACCACGACCAACGGTTCGGTTGACAAACGAGTTGTCCAAGAGGCTCGAGCGGCGGCAACGTTGCCGCCGCCAATCCGCCCACGCTTTGCGGCGGATCCGAAACCTCATGCCTATGCGACCAGCAAATCTCCCGAGCAGCCCAATTTTCTCTAGCAGCAGTGGCGTTGAGTGAAAGCAACCATTGCACGACGCCGCTTGGCGACGCGCAGTGAACTCTCAACGCCCGCCCTCGGGTGCCGCTGCCGGCTTCCCAGCCGAGCAGAAATCGCATGATCAAAACCAAACAATACATTACGTGAAACCAGCACGTTCGAAATGGGTTCGTTCTAACTGCCGGATACGGTTCGAGTCGTACCACCTACTCTCTGTTTCGCAGTTCGATTCCTCGGATTCTCAGCCCGCCGTATCTCACTACTGTGGGCGGATGACTGAATTGTCTCTTATGGTTTACGATTCACTGCATGAAAAAGCCGGCCATCGAGGAACCCCGTTCAACGGGGGGTATCAACAGACAGCCCATCACTTTGCGAAACGACATCTTACCAAATATCCGGCCGTCTGCAACCACGATTGAACGCCATATATTTTAAACAACCCGTTAAGTCACCGTGGTTTAACACCTGCGGTGCTTGGCTGAGAGGAACCGAGCCGCGCTGTGTAAGGGAGTGGGGAGTGCGGACAAGCCCTTTTTAGCGTCGGCGGCTACGCCGAATCCCTGCCGATAGTACCATCGCCAAACCACTCAGCAGCCACGCACTCGGCTCGGGCACACTTGTAGGGTGGGCCGAGTTCCACGAGGCCCACGCGGCGTCTGAGGCAGGACCGCCGAGTAGCGCACTAAACGCTCCCGTGTCGCCCGTATCGGATGTGCCGTCCTGGTTCACGTCGCCCACTTCGTCTGCTGGGAAGGGAAAACCATGTGCGGCGTAGGCGGCTGAGTCCACGAGTGCTTCGATAAACAGGGCCGAGTCGTCTACGGTGAGGTTGCCGTCCTGGTTCATGTCACCCGGCTCGGGCACAACGGTCAGCACCGGACCGAGCCCGTAGAGGCGAGCGGGTTGGGCACAGACTTGTTGGCCGCCATTTAGCCAACCAGGTCCGATTAAGGACGTTACACCTAAGGACGCATTTCTGTTTGGGTCGTTCCAATCACCACAACTGTTTCCGCTCCAAATGCCCTGTTCGACCGACCCCGACCACACCCGCGTCCCCACAGGCACGGCGGTACAAAACTCGTCGTACCCGACCGGATTGGAAATGTTACCGTCCCACAGGTCCGCCTGGTCCGTGGCAATCAGGTCGCCATTCGTGTTGTAGATGGGCGCCTGAATGTCGAGCCGGTCAAAGGCGGTTTCCGCCTGCGTCGAGAGGACCGCTTTGTAGATGATGTTCCCGTCCCACGAGGTCCCAGGGAAGAACGGCTCGAATGGCTCTAATAGGCCGCTGATGGCGGCGGCGAGCGTTGTGACCCAATCCGCTGCGTCCAAGCCACCCCAGAACGGAACGGTGGGCGGTGAGCCCGTCTGGTTGCTAACGAACGTGTCGAAGCTGTTTACGAACATCAATTGGTACTCTGAACCTGGTGCGAGGCCCGCCGGATTCAAGCCGGGGGCCGGTGAGCCGGAGGTGACCTCGAACATCAGGCCGTTGTTGTTGGCCGGGTGACGTTCCATACCGATGGCTGCCGACACAAAAGCGCAGTAATTCTTCTTGGGCAGCGGACCCGCTCGATACCCGTTCGTGGTGAACAAGTAACGTAGGATGGGTGCTCGCACCCATCTTCTCGGTGTAGTAACGTAGTAGCACCCATCTTCTCGGTGTAGGCTATTGGCTATGACGAACTACCGGCGAGCGCTGATCCCTAGCGGGACTTTTTTCTTCACCGTGGTCACGCACCAACGTCGTGCAATTCTCACCAGCGAACTTGTCCGCCAGAGCTTGCGTGAATCGATACGCCAGGTCCGCAGGAGCAGGCCATTTGCGATCGATGCAATCGTCCTTCTGCCCGATCATCTGCACTGTGTCTGGACGTTGCTGACGGGTGACGCCGACTTCTCGACGCGGTGGCGGCAGATCAAGTCGCTATTCACCCGGAGTTATCTCGCGGCTGGCGGTCGAGAAACTGCCGCCTCGGTAAGTCGCGACCTCAAGGGGGAACGTGGCATCTGGCAGCGACGCTTTTACGAGCACACGGTTCGCGACGAGCGTGATTTGAAACGATGTATTGATTACCTGCACATCAATCCCGTCAAACATGGCGTGGTCGAAAGAACTTGCGATTGGTCGTGGTCGTCGTTTCACCGCTATGTTCAATTGGGTGAGTACGATGCCGACTGGGGTGGATCGGACGAATGGTACGGAGACGAGTGGAAGCGTTTTGAGTAACGGGGGAACGTTCGTTTATCGCAATCTGCAAAGATGGATGATACTGTCCTACTGTCCTGCAAAGATGGGTGCGAGCACCCATCCTACTGTCCTACTGTCCTCCACCCTCCCCCTTCGCTCAGGGTGGCCATTTCTGGCACTAGAAATCGAGCCAGCAGCTGTGGTAGGAAGAGGGTCGAGGGAACAGTGACATCACGTTAATTCCGCATTCTAACTTCCGCAATCCGCATTCAAAACGTTCGGCTATTCGAAAAGACACACCTTATCGAACGCTCCCGGCCCCCCTATAAGGCGCGCTCGAAAACGTCGCATTTGTCGAACACACAGCAGCCGTAGGAAATCCGAAATTCGAAGCACGAAATCCGAAATCCGCAACCGGCATAAGTATCCAATCTGAAATCTGAAATCCTAAATCTGAAATCCCCACCCCCAGTTCCCCTCATTGCCAACCCCGCGAAAACCGCCATAATACGTGGTCCTACCGACAACGGCGCCGAGCCAAGACAGTTTAAACCGGGTGCTCCGATGCAAGACAAAATCAAGACGATGGGACTCACGTTCGACGACGTGCTGATCGAGCCGCGCTACAGCGACGTCGTGCCGGCCGACGTCGATGTCAGCTCGCAACTCACCCGGCGAATCGGGCTTAATATCCCCGTCCTTAGCTCGCCGATGGACACCGTTACCGAAAACCGCATGGCCATCGCCTTGGCCCTACAGGGCGGCCTGGGTGTTATCCACAAGAACATGTCGCTCGAGCAGCAGACCGACGAGGTCGACAAGGTCAAGCGGAGCGCCAACGGCATCATCGTTGATCCGGTCACGCTGCCGCCCGATGCTAGCGTCGCCAAGGCTCGGCAGGTCATGCAGCAGCAGAACGTCTCGGGCGTACCGATCACCACCGCCGATGGCCACCTGGAGGGTATCCTCACCCGCCGCGATCTGCGGTTTCTCGAGACCAACGACCTGCCGATCTCCGAGGTGATGACCCGGGAACAACTTGTTACGGCTACAGGGACCGTAACGCTTGCGGAAGCTGAGAAAATTTTAATGGCAAAAAAGGTCGAGAAACTTTTGCTGGTTGACGAAAACTACACACTGACCGGCCTGATTACGATCAAAGACATCGACATGATGAACCGGTTCCCGAATGCCTGTAAAGATGGGCAAGGGAGGCTAAGGGTTGGAGCGGCTGTCGGCGTCTACGATTACGAGCGGGCCGAAAGCCTGATCGGCAAAGACGTCGATGTTTTGGTCGTTGACAGTGCTCACGGCCACTCGGCGAACGTGATCGAGACAGTCAAGGAAGTCAAGAAAAGATGGGATATTGACGTTGTCGCGGGCAACGTGGCAACACGAGAAGGATGCAAAGACCTGATCGCTGCGGGCGCCGATGCGGTGAAAGTCGGCATCGGGCCCGGCTCGATTTGCACGACACGGATTATCTCCGGAATTGGCGTACCGCAAATTTCGGCGATCTATGAGGTAGCACAGATAGCGAAAAAGTCCGACGTGCCGATCATCGCCGATGGCGGGATTCGCTACTCGGGCGACATTACCAAGGCGATTGCCGCCGGGGCTCATGCCATCATGGTCGGCGGACTGCTGGCCGGACTGGACGAAAGCCCGGGCGAACAAATTCTGTATCAGGGAAGAACATTTAAGGTATATCGCGGCATGGGCTCGCTCGGCGCGATGGTCAAGGGCTCAAGCGAACGATACCGACAAAAAGGAACCGAACAGACAACGGGCAAACTGGTGCCCGAGGGCGTCGAGGGACGTGTGCCGTACAAGGGCGAGCTGGGTCCGTTCATCTACCAATTGGTCGGTGGACTGCGGGCCGGCATGGGCTACTGCGGCACGTCGACGATCGATCGGTTACGAACGGAAACGCGATTCATTCAAGTCTCGCCGGCAAGTGTACGGGAGAGTCATCCTCATGACATCGCTATTACGCAGGAAGCACCCAATTACACCGCTGAATACTCCACCGGAGTCAGCGGATAAACCGGGCACACGACGCTCATGCAAGGCACGGGGCTCACGCAAGGCACGGGGCCCACTCAGGGCGCGAGCCGCGATCGGTTTATTGACCCGTTTGCTGGTGATTGGCATGTTGGCCACCGCCGCCCGCGCGGCCGAGCCGACCAGCGACCGTGGCGATTGGAACACCGAGTCGCCGATACTTGTGCCTCGAACCATTGGGCCCCGGATAATTGGGGCTCCAGCGGCGAATCCCATTCGGCTCGCGGCCGCCCACTCTCAGGCAGGCACTCATTCGCGGATGGTCCGGACTCCACGAACGACGTCAAAATCGGTTGGCCCATTGCTGCGTTCGGCCAACTCGTCACGTTCCATCCAGTGGCGGCCACACCGTTCAATACCAACGCGTTCGGCACGCGCGGCTTCGCGATCGGGAGTTCGGATCGCACAAGACACATCGAGCCAGAGTGACCCGTTTGAGGATCTTTTAGGCGGTGCAGCCCAAGGTTCAGAAAACGGAGACGCCGATGCACCGACTCCGCAGGCTGACGAGTCGGCGGATCGCTCACTCGAGGATATCGCTCCGAGCGTAACGGCCGATCCGCCCTCCAATTCGAGGCCTGCCAATTTGTTGCCCGATGCTGATCTTTCTGTACCGCCGGTTCGCCAGCCAGCGTACCTCGGAGACCAGCCCACCGACGAATTGATGCCAGAGCAAGAACAAGAACAAAAACAAGAACGAGAGCAAGAACGAGAACGAGAGGAAGAAGAAGAGGTAGCCGACCCGTTTGAAGAGGATGCCCCGTTCGAAGACGATTCGTACGACGACCAGATGTCCGATGAGCTGTTGCCACTTGGCCCGTCGCTCGAAGGAGGCCCATCGCTCGGTGGCCAATCAACCGGGGTAGCCAGCGCGGACTGTCTGAAAGAAATCAACAAACTACGGCAGGATACGATCGACAAGATCGTCCTCTCCATTGATGTCGAAGGCCAGCCGGGCCAGGATTTTCCCTACGAGTGTTCATTGAGCAGTGACAGCTTCGTTCCCCGGCAATGGGCGCAAACGGTTTACAGCTGGAAGGCCTCGGGGCTTTACCACAAGCCGCTCTATTTCGAAGATGGACGTCTCGAGCGATATGGCCACTCGTGGGGCCCCTATGTGCAGCCATTTGTTTCCGGAGCGCACTTTTTCACCACGCTTCCGATTCTGCCCTACAAGATGGGGCTCAAGACGCCGACCGAATGCGTCTACGCCCTCGGACACTATCGCCCGGGAAGCTGCGCGCCCTACACGATCGATCCGATTCCGTTTAACTGGCGAGCGGCTCTGTTTGAAACAGGCGCGGTCGTCGGCACGGTGCTTTTAGTACCGTAGCAGTGCCCGTCTGGCATCCGTTTAAGCGATGCACCCTACCCGCACTCGGGCAAGCCGCAACCGCCCATGCCGCAGGGGCCGCCGCGCGGAGGGCCATCACAGATGGGCAGGTCGCTGCTACCGCCGGTATGAGCCGCCGGTACGCTCAACAGCTTTTCAAGTTGAGCGGTGCCGCAATCGGGGCACGTGGCCGTCTCATCGCCACGGATGAGCAACTCGAATCTTCGTGAACAGCTTTCGCACGAATACTCGTAGATGGACATCGCTTCTCTCCTCGGAGCGTCGATGACTCGGTATAATTTCGGTAATGCACACAGCGTAAGCGTCACGAATGTTGCTGGTCAGGGTGCCGGGATTAGAGCCTACGCCACGTGGCCGTCGCTTAGGCTCCGACCCCGGCACCCATCGTTCAAGCCATTCTACTTATCCCAGAGCGCGAAGACCAGATGAAACCCCGTGTCCTCAACCGTCGCCAGGTCCGTGAGGTCGATCGCCGCGCGACTGAGCAGTACGGCATGTCGGGGCTGGTGCTCATGGAAAATGCCGGCCGGGGTGTGGTTGATGTGCTCTGCCGGCTCGGTGTGAACGGCCCGGTTATACTTGCCTGTGGCAAAGGGAACAATGCGGGCGACGGGTTCGTCATTGCCCGACATCTCGACATCCGAGGTCTTGTCGCACAAGTGCTGCTCTGGGCTGATCCAGAACAACTTACGAGCGATGCCCGAGCCAATTCCGAGATTCTAAAACGGACCGACGTGCCGATTCATCGCATGGATACTGCAGAGAATCGTGATCGTGTCGACGCCCTGCTTAGCGGCGCCGATTGGATCGTCGACGCGCTGCTCGGCACGGGTGCTCGCGGCGAGCCACGACCGCCGTTTGATGCGGCGATCGATCGCCTCAACTCGGCATCCGCCCGGCGGTTGGCCGTTGATGTGCCGAGCGGACTCGACTGCGACATCGGCAAAGCTGCCCAGCACACGTTCCGCGCCGATCACACATGCACGTTCGTTGCTTCGAAACCTGGCTTCGATCTGGCTGGAGCCGAACCATTTACGGGCCAAGTCCACGTACTCGATATCGGTGTGCCCGCCAAGCTGATCGAGCAGGTTGTTGCCGATGTGTCCTCGAAAGACCGTTAGTCCGATGTCGGCGGCTCGTACTCGAACTCTTTCCACTTCATGGCGCGGTGAAAAGGCTCGATCCGCAACATGACCTCACCGTTTTGGAACAGCCGCACCGTGCCGTTTGTTTCACTCACGGCCACCGCGATAGCCTTGGTGGCTTTGGTCACCGCGGCCGCCGCCCAATGCCGAGCTCCAAGGCCCTTGGAAAGTGTGACGCTGGCCGCCGGTGCCGAGATATACTGGGCCGCCGCTTCGATCGTCCCGTCGGCCGAGACGATGAACGCACCGTCCATCTGGGCGATCTCCTTGATTCCTTCGCGTACGCGGGGATCGTCTAGGCTGCGGTCCCGGCGATTGTAGCCGCGGACCGGATCGAAGCTGATCGGATGGCAGAGCTTCAGCGTCTTCCGGCTGTCGCCCACGACAAACAACGTACCGACTGGCTTGCCCTCGCGACCCTCGCGTCCGATTTCCACGGCAAGATCCACGACCGTCTTGAGCGTATCAAGCGGCACACTGGTCTCGAGCTGACGCAGATCGCGCACCGTCAGCCGGCCTAGGTGCTCGTCGAGGCGGATCACACTGATCGAATCGATGGCGCCCACTTCAAACCCGCTATAAAGCGCAATGACGCTGGCGCCCGGTTCGAGGATGTCGTCGGCAACACTTTCGAGCAGCGCCTGCGTCAGCCGTTCGTAGACGGCGCCGCCCGCCATATCGAGGACAACCGTGAATAATCCCGCTTCCTCCGCACCCTCGACTTGCGATTCTTCGTCTGCGGCGACCAGCACCTGCCGACTTCCGGCCAGTTTTTTCAGTCGTAGCCAGTCGGTCGGACCCTCAACGAGCACTAAAAGTGCGTCGATATCGGACGATTTGGCCATGCGCACCGCCAAATCCACCATTGCCTTAAACTGGTCGGTGAACTTCGTCGGAGGGATCACAGCGTATCCGTCACCGGGGTACAGTGTTTCAGCGGAATTGCAGAAACGGACGTTATCCCGTGGAATTTAGCGGTTTATGCGCCAAGATACAACCACGCGCCAGGCAGAGTGACCGCATCGGGTTGGGTGGCGGGGAAGGAGCCTAAGCGACGGCCCCGGGATTGGAGTCACCACCACGGGGCCGTCGCTTAGGCTCCGACCCCGGCACCCTGTGTAGCTACGCGCGTTGTTTTCTTATGTCACAACGACGATCGGTCAGAAGAAAGCAACCGCCGAACCATAGCAATCGCCCAGCAGAAGCGGGCCGACTACTTCACTACTCTTTTTGACGTTGGCTTTTTACCTTTGGCGATGGCCGGGGCCGAGGGCGTGGCCGGTTGAGACATTCGCCGGTCGTAAAGGGCCAGGGCGTGCACGGCATGTCCGAGCGGGCCAACTTCCCACTGACGGTTCTGACCGTGGTAAAGAATGGCCGTCAGATAGTCCACCGCGGCGACCGTCTTCGGCTCGGAGAGCTGCTCTTGCGGCATAGAAAAGACGAGCCATTCCAAGATATGGCCGGTCGTCTGCATACGTCGCGCGATGTCGTGGCGTGCCCCTGGGCCTCGGAACCATTCGGTACTGAAGCTGCCGTCGTCGTTCTGCATGCTGAAGGCGTACCGACGATAATCTTCGGTAAACTTTTTTGCACGGACAAACTGCTCGGCAACCGGCTTTCCTTCTTTGGCTCGCTTATAAAGGGTGTAGCTGAGGCCCATCAATCGATGTGTTCCGCCACAGGTCGCCCCGTGTATCGGCTGGGCTAGCTCTTCCTTGACCAGGCGTTGGATCGACCAGGGCTGGCCATCCTGCGAAGTCCACTCGACGTCCGTTCCTTGGTAATGCACGATGCCGATCAGCTTGAACGTCAGTTCGGTATGGGCCATACACGTTCGTTTCTCATACGCGATGAGGTCGCCCAGAGTGTAATCGCGTCCGTTTATCTTCAACGGGTAATCCACTTTCACTTTCGACTGGGCCATCATGGCCAGAAATTGGCCCGAGTGGCCCTGCAAGCCCGGGCCGTTCAAAGCTCCGATCCCTTCGGGCGTGGTATAGAACAAATTGAGTCCATTGCCGCGGCGGTTGTAGCAGAGCCAGCCGATGGCCGTCGTTGGCTCGCCTCCCGGGCCGCCGACCCGCAGCTTTGTCTCGACCCCGTACGCGATGATCCCGTGCATGATTTCCCAGGGGCTGTGCTGAAAGGTGTTCTGATGCTGTTGGGAGTAGATGACAAGCACATGGCGGATATTATCCCGCCGGGTGCGCATCTCGGGACTCAGTTGGGGTTGGGGCTGCAGTTTGGCCGGCTCAGACGTTTTCGCCACAGTTTTCGCTACGGTGCTCGGCAGCGATTTCTGCGAGGTAGTCGCTGTCTTAGAAGTCGTCGTAGCCGGGGCATCGTCCGCATGGCTCTTCTTAGCCGAGACGGTTGGGGAACTTTCTGGACCGGCTAACCCATCTTCCGCGATCACTGTAACTGCGACAAACGGCAGAAGTGCGGAGGCGACGAACACGAAGCGGAAAATGGGGGTCGATCGAACCATTACGGGTGGGACCTGCTGGAGGCAGTGGGTAGGCGTGGGAGGCTTGGCCAAAGTCCAACGAATGGCAGGCTGGCTTTGAGCCATGAGGGCGGGACTAATTACACCAGGCGGGGTTCATATTTCGTCGACAGAACCGAAATCGTTAGACTGCTGCTAGCAGGCTTATTAGAACTTTTCATCGGACAGGATTCGACGCAAACTCAAGGCAACGTATGCACATTGCGTTTTCTCGACGTGCGGTGCGTGGGACAAGTCGGGTCCGGTATTCTGAAACGGCGGGAGACAAAAGTAGCGGATGGGTGGCGGGGAAGGAGCCTAGGCGACAGCCCCGGAATTGGAGCCACCACCACGGGGCCGTCGCTTAGGCTCCGACCCCGCCACCCTGTCCACCACCTACCCGGTGGGATCCGCTCTAGAATGGCGAGAGCTTGCGTAGCTGCTCAGTCCATGAGGGCTTCTCAGCAGGTGCGACGTTGCCTTCGCGAACGAGCTGCCGCCAGGCATTGACGTCGGGACCCAAGTCGCGGCCCGTTACCTTTTCGAGCGATAGGACCGCTCGGCGCTGCAGAGCGGGGTCCGGGTCTTCGAGCGCATGGGCCAATGCTTGCACCGCTGAGGGCTCGCGAAAGCGGGCCAGCGCTTTGGCGGCGGCCAGTCGGACATCGAGGTCCGAATCGATGTCGAGCCGTCCTGCCAGACTTTGCAGCGCGTCGGCACCGCCCCGAGCGGCCAACGCCTGACAAGCGGCCACACGGACGTTCGGATCGTCGTCTTGGAGTGCTGCTCGCTGCACAGCACCTGCGGTCGATGTATCGTAGTGGACCAAGGTTCGCACGATTTGTTCGCGAATGACCGGATCCGACTCCTGCCGGATGTGCGACATCAGACTGGCCGCGACCTCTTGCTTTTGATCTATCGAGGCGGTAGGTCCCTGCGCAGCCAGTTCGTGCAGGGCCTCGATACGCGAGGCGGGTGTCCGGTGGCTGGTACGCTCTTGCTTATCAAAACTCCAGAACTGGTTCGGTACAAGTTGCGTGCCCGAGCAACCGCACGACAACGTGACGCAGAGAGCCAGAGCGAACGTGCAGCCGATCGCGCGTTTGGAGCGATAGCACATAATGAATAGGACATTTCAGGGATAGAGATTTTAGCCCAGGCCGCCAGGCCGGAACGGCAACCAGACGGTACGGGCAACAACATTCAGGGGCGGGACTATATCAAACGGGCAGCGGCGATGCCATGCCGACATGAGCGTCAAAATAAGGAAGCAGCACAGCTTGCGGGGCAAACACGGTTCGCAAGCGAGACGTGCTAAACAGATAACAGCCATGATTTCCCTCTGCCGGTGGGTCGGCTATGACGCGTTTCCGACGATTCGACGGAAAACGGGGGGGCAAGATTTGCCTGACATAAGCGAATAGGGGTGAGTGGAAAGCTACCGTAGCATGGGCCCCTGGCCCGTGAGTCTACACGGACCAGGGGCCCATGCTACGCCTAAAAAAGGAGGAAACATCGATGCCAGAACCAAAAAAAACATGCGGAGAACCGTGGCGTTATCGAGTCGGTCTTGCAATGGATCCCCGGCTTTCGCGGCTACCTAAAAAAGGAAAACCGCCGCGAGAGCGACACGTTGCAACGCGACTGGCTGTCCGACCGCCTGCAACGAAGCAAACGCGGCTTGGACGACTATGCCCGAGTGCTGGCCGACGCGTCGGCGATTGATACGCTACCGGAGGTCGATCGACTTCGTGGCCAGTTGGATAAACTCATGGGTCGGATCCGAGGAGCGATGCAAGGATACAGCGGTTTTTTTGACTTGGTCGACATCGATCAATCGGTGCTAGACCGTGTTTACGAGTATGATGTCTCGCTCATGGAGCAGGTGGCTCGGCTGGCCGACGATGTGGATCAATTGGGCAGCCGGCAGGACGATGCGGCAGCCGACCTGGGCCCGATCCGCGGTCAGATTAGGTCGGCTGAAGAGGCCTGGGATCATCGCGAAGATATTTTGAAGGGACTGGAATAGGAATTCGGATTGCGGAATTCGAAATGCGGATTCGCGAATCATCATAATTCGTTGTGGAGACGATCATGGGCATGCGTTTAGAAGTCATTCAGTATTTCGATAACACGAACCGGTCGCTTGTTCATCGGATCTCGCAGGAAGGGTCGGCCGATATCAAGTTGGGCGTGCAGTTGATCGTCCATGAAAATCAAGAAGCGATTTTCTTTCGCGACGGCAAAGCACTCGATCTGTTTGGTGCCGGCCGACACACGCTCACCACACAGAACGTGCCGATCCTGACCCGACTGCTGACCATTCCATGGGAAAAATCACCGTTTCAGTCGCAGGTCTACTTTGTCGGCAAACAGACATTTCTGGACCAAAAATGGGGAACGCGGCAGCCGATCACGTTCCGCGACAAAGAGTTCGGCATGGTGCGGCTGCGAAGCTTCGGCAAGTATTCGTTCTGCGTGGTCGATTCGCCGCTGTTGCTCAACACGTTGGTCGGAACACAAGGCAAGTATACGACCGAAGATGTCACCTCTTTCTTGAAAGACTTGATCGTCGCCCGGCTGACTGACTTGCTCGGTTTACTGGGCATCGGCCTGCTCGACTTGCCCGCCAAATACGACGAGGTGGCCAGCGGAGTGCGGGCCAAGGTGACCGAAGAGTTCGGCAAGTATGGCTTAGAACTGGCCGACTTTTTCATTAACGCGATCACGCCGCCCGAGGAGGTTCAGAAGGCGATCGACGCCCGCAGCGCGATGGGTGCGGTCGGCGACTTGAACGCATTCATGAAGTTCCAAGCAGCGCAGAGCATGACGAAGCTGGCCGAGCAAGGTGGCGGCGCCGCGGGTGGTGCGATGGGCATGGGCGCCGGATTTGGAATGATGATGCCCGGCATGTTGCAACAGGCCATGCAGTCGGGCTCGTCGGGGGCGGCACCGCAAGGCGCGCCGGCGGCTGGCGCAGCGGGAGCCACGGCCGGGATGAGTTTCGACGATTTGCCAGCGCGGCCGCTACGAAGGATCCGCAAGCACTGGTCCGCGGCGTTGCGGAGGCGGCCGGTTACGGGCTGACCGAATCGGGGACCACGATGCGAGTGACCGTGCCGATCGGATCGCTACGAAAGCAAGAGGTGGTGATCGACTTTGGACGCAAGGACAGCGACGGGAACGGACTGATCGCTTTCACGAGTGCATGCGGCCCGGCTCGGCCGGAGATCGCCCTGAAGCTGTTGGCCCACAACACCAAGATGGTCCACGGCGCGTTTGCGGTGCAAGATACGCCGGCCGGCCAGATGGTGGTGATTCAGGCCAACGAACTGGCCGAAACGGCCGATCCGCTGGAAGTCTGCCGGCTGCTAACGGCTATCGCCTGGCAGGCCGACAAGGTCGAGGCGAAGCTGCTTGATGAGGACGAGAATTGACCCAATGCGGAGTGCTGACGGGTGGCGGGGAAGAAGCTTCGAGCGACGGCCCCGGCAGGTAGCCGCCAGCCTTGTGCCGGTCACCGCTTACCTTGCACGAACATTCCCAGCCAGTCCCGAGCTCCGTGGATCACATCGGAGATCTCGATAGCGTACTCAGTGACGTAATAGAATATGATGTAATTGTCTGCTGGTTTTTGAGGTACGATCATGCGAATGCCTTCATGGAGATCATCGCGTTGCATTCCCAGGTTCGGGTTTTCACCCAGCGCGGAGAACGTTCTGAGAAGGATACCCAGCACACGGTTCGAAGCGGCAAGATTGCGTTGGCCAAGATAGTCGGCGATCTTTTCAAGATCGCCTTTGGCCTGGTGTGATAGGCGAAAAGTGTTACGTGCCATTGTCGGCCGCATTCGCCTCTTTGAGGGCCCGATTCTTTAGGTCCCCGAACAGTTGTTCCAAGGCCGTCTCATTCAGTTCGGTATACTCGCCGCCATCGAGCTGCTTTCGGCTTTCAGTGAGACGGTCGATTAGCTCTTGCCGTTGTTTCAGCAGATCGACCCCGGCGTCGAGTGCCTCGGTGCGATCATGAAACGTGCCCCTGGCAATTTCGCGAACAATGAACTGCTCATTCTCAGGAGAT
>Ga0310123_10002362_pt1 | contig 15093 bp, 8 predicted proteins | sample CB6_AW_1057_MG_FD_203505 | JGI IMG/M metagenome (GOLD analysis project Ga0310123, IMG submission 203505) | Marine microbial communities from Western Arctic Ocean, Canada - CB6_AW_1057 | ecosystem: Environmental > Aquatic > Marine > Oceanic | place: Canada: Western Arctic Ocean | collected... | reverse complement strand
GACGTCGATCCCGGTCTCGCCGGTCATCTCCTCCATCAACCTTGCATCGCTCTCGACGATGTCGATCCGCATCACCGAGAGCCTTTGGAACCAGCCCTTGAGGCCGGGAGACTCTTCGCTGATCCGATCCAGCCGGCAGGCCAATTCGATCCGGGTCTCACGGATCCGTCCCCCGGCAGTCCGACCCGACATCCTCAGCAGCAGCGTACCGTCCCAGGTCCCCTCGAGCTTTCCGGGCGTGGTCGGCTGCATGCGTTTGAGCTTGGCGGCGGTGGAATCGAGTGACGTGAAGTGGCGGCGTTGCTCGAGCAGCCACTCGATGAACTCGGCCTGATCGCAGTTGGCCTGTTTCGTGTCGATGCCGTGTCGATGCCGTTTTGTGGCGGTGATGTGTCCCCGGGTGTGCTTCGTTTCGGGGTGGTCCTGGTCCAGCAGCCACGCTCCGGTGAAGCCGGTCGAAACGAATGCCATCAGGTCATCGTGGTTGTCGGCTGCGAGTGCTTCGGCGAATTTCGGCAGGCAGAGGTCTCCGAAGACGAAGCCTCCGAGGTGTTCGACGTCCTGGAGGTACTTGGCCTGGTCTTCGGTGAGGCCTGGCTCGCGTCTCTGGGTACGTCCGAAGGCGAGCATCAGAGCCAGCAGTGCGACGACTGCCGAGGCGATGGCGACGAGTCGCCTGGGTCGTGCGGTGGTGGTGTGAGTGGGGTCCATCGGTACGGGTTCAGTTTACCTTGGACCCCTGATTCCAGTCAGCACCGTAAGCGGTGAAGGGGACAGTCGGTCCCTGGGCGTTGGTGCTAGGCGGCGTCGGAATCGACGTGGATTCGCGAGTAGTAGGCCTGGCGGTAGGTCGGGCACGACTGCAGCAGTTCTTCGTGCCGGCCGGTGGCGATGATCCGGCCGCTGTCCATCACGACCACCCGGGTGACCAGTTCGAGCACGCTGGGTGCCAGCGAGTGGGTGATCATCAGCACGGTGCGGTCTTTGACAAACGCGCCTAGCACTTCGAGGATCTTGTCCTCGCTGATGGCGTCGATGGCCGAGGTGGCTTCGTCGAGGATCAGGATGGCCGGATCACGGAGAATCGCTCGAGCCAGCGTGACCCGTTGTCGTTGTCCGCCGGAGAGTCGTCCGCCTCGTTCGCCGACGATGGTGTCGTAGCCGTCGGGGAACTGCTCGACAAACTCGGTCACCAGTGCCCTTCGAGCTGCCTCGAGGACTTCGTCCCGAGACGCCTCGGGCCTGCCGAAGCGGATGTTTTCGAACACCGTGTCGTCAAACAGCAGAGGTTCCTGCGTGACGATGCCGATTTGTTTGCGCAACTCGAACGGATCGATTTCCCGGATGTCGATCCCGTCGATGCGAATTGAGCCCTCGACCGGGTCGAACAGCCGGGGCAGCAGGTGAACGAGAGTCGATTTGCCCGATCCGTTCCCGCCGACCAGTGCCAGCACCTCGCCCGCCTCGACCAGCAGGTTGATTTTCGAGATCGCCTCGGGAGCCTCCTCGGACTGTCCGTCGTAGCGGAACGAGACGTTGCGGAATTCGATCGAGCGGTGGCAGGGTTCGACCTGCTGAGGCAATTCGGGCGGGACGACCCTGGGGATCCGGTCCATCAGTTCGAAGATGCGGTCGGTGGCGGCGCTGGCCCGTTTCAGTCTCGCGTAGACGCTCGAGAGTTTCCGGATGGGATCGATGGTGCCGGCCAGGAAGGCGTACAGCAGCGAGAGTCTCGCCACGTCCATCACCTCGGTCGTCAAGCGGATGTCCCAGATCCCCCGAGTCCCTCTCAGCACCAGGTAGGCACCTGGCAGCAACGCCACGCAGACCGCGGCCAGTCCGAGCAGTTCGGTGGTCGGGTTGGTCAGCGAGTCGACTTTCACGACCTGCATCGCCTTGTGGTAGTACTCGCGGTTCTCGCGTCGGAATTTCTCTTTCTGACGGCCGGTGCCATTGAAGGCGATGATGATCTTCAAGGCGTGGAACGATTCGGCGAGCGTCTCGTAGATCCTCGACATGCTCTCCATCATCCGGTGGCTGGCCGCCTTGAGCGCCTTGCCGTAGCGGTAGAAGACCAGTCCGAAGATGGGCACAAACAGCAGAGACAGCAGGGTCAGCTGCCAGTTGACGAGGAAGGCCATCACGATGCAGGTGGCGGCCTTGAGTGGTTCGCGGATGACCTTGCCGCCCATCAGTTTCAGTCCGTTGGCCATCACGGTGAAGTCGTTGGTGAAGCGGGCCATCAGCGGCGCGGTGCCATCATTTGCGAGAGTCTGGTAATCGAGCGACAGGCAGTGTTCGAAGCACGCCTCCCGGACACCTCGAATCGACTTCTCCACCGCGCTGCCTACCAGCACATCCTGGATGTAGATGCCGACGCCCTTGAGCAGCGTGCCGACCATCAGTACCAGCAGCACCAGTGCCATCGTGTCGAACGCGTCCCGAGGCAGGTGCGGCAGCACCTGGCCACGGACCCAGTTGAGTCGTCTGAGCGTGCCGGTCTGTTCGGCGACATTGCCCTGCAGCCGGGCTCGTTCCTTGAGCTCCTCGGCTTCCAGGCTGTCCAGCTTACTGGTCTTTTCGGCAATCTCGTCGCGGTACCAGTCGGCTTCCTGGTCGGCGTACTCCTGCAACGACTGTCCCTGCAGCAGGACCTTGACGACCGGGAACGCGACCGAGAGGTTGGCACCCCACAAGAGGGCCACTCCGAGGCCGAACACTGCGCTGAGTATGAACAGCCGACGGTGCGGCAGCACGTAGGGCATCAGGCGAAAGAAACTGCCCACGCGGTTGTCTCGGTCCTGGTGGAATCGACGGACCCGCCAGAGGCACCGGTCACGAGTCACCTCGCCGGAATCCACCAGGATTCGGCCAACTGATCCGGACTGCGTCTGACGAGCGGGGCGGGATCATCGGGGAGCGAGGCGAACGGGTCAAGAGATGTGTGCGGCGGCACCGTGTTCTTCGCACCACGCCGCGATGCCAAACAGTTCGGCTTCCCCGTCGGGACGCCCGACCAGTTGCACCGACAGCGGCATGCCGTCGGAGGTCCGGCCGATCGGGAACGAGACAGTCGGCAGCCCGGTGTAGCTCCACGGGGCGTTCATCGACGGGTCCCCGGTGCTCGAGGCATCGGGGGCCCCGCCCACGGCGGCCGGGCAGACCAGTGCGTCGCATTCGTCGAAGCAGGCCAGGATGTCACTCTTCAGCTGCATCTGGTGCCGGCGGGCTTCGATGAAGCGGGTCATGCGGAAGTCGAGTCCATCGGCAACAAGCCCTCCCAGTCCCTCGGGGTACTCGTCGGCGTGATCGGGGTAGTAGTCCTGGTGATTGGCGGCCAGGCCGGCGACCAGCACGATGCGGTGATGGTCGAGCACTTCGTCGAAGCCGGTGGGCAAGCCGGCCCGGCAGGATCGTGCTCCGGCGGTTTCCCATGCGGTCATGGCCGAGTCGATTGCCGCGGTCGCCTCGGCATCGGCCCTCTCGGCGAACAGGCCTTCCAGTCGGCCCAGCCGGGGAGTGGGTCTTGCGGCTGAGTTGAGCGAGTCGACCAGTCCGGGTTGGGGGGTGTTCCGCGAGGTGGGGTCTGTGGGTTGGTAGGAGACGAGCACATCGAGCATCACGGCGAGGTCGGCGACGCTGCGGGCGATCGGGCCGGGATGGTCCAGGTGCTCGCTGATCGGCACCACCCCCGCACAGGGCACTCGACCCAACGACGGCTTCGCCCCGGCGACTCCACAAAAAGCGGCCGGGCGGGTGATCGAGCCACCGGTTTGCGAGCCGATTGCCGCGAAGCACATCCCCGCGGCGACCGCCGCCGCCGAGCCGCTCGAGGAGCCTCCGGGAGTGCGGTCGGGGTTGTGAGGATTCCGGGTTGGAGGCGGATCGAAGCAGGCAAACGCCGTGGTGACCGTCTTGCCGATCAGCACCGCTCCGGCGTCCCTGAGTCGACTCACCAACGCAGCGTCCCGGGCGGCGGGTTGCTCGCGACCGGTCGTCGCCTCAACACTTCGCGCCGACATCCCCGCCGCGGTCGGCAGGCCGGCGATGTCGATGATGTCCTTGATCGCCACCGGGATCCCGTGCAGCGGACCGGCCAGGCGACCCGAGCCGGCCAGTTCGTCCAGCTCAGCCGCCCGCGACAGGGCCTCGGATGCCTGCACCGAGACGAACGCCTGCAGTTGACCGTCGTCGGCGTCGATTTGTTCGAGGCATTCGGAGACCAGCTCGGTGGCAGTGGTCTCACCGGTCCGTACCGCTGCGGCCGCCTCGGTCAGTGTCGTCAGGTTCTCGGGCACCAGGCTGGTCATCACGGATTCTCGGTCGTGGGAGTCAAGGAGTCGTTTGGGTCGGGGCGGGGCGGGCGAGCCGGGTGGTCCACCACAGCGTGGCGGCGACCACGGCCGAGAGTCCGACGACGGCGGCCAGGCCACAGTAGATCAGCAGGTTGTTGGTCGACTGCCCCACGATCAACGGTCCCAGCCCGCCGATTCCGAAGCAGAGCATATTGCTGAACCCGTAGCCGGTGCTGCGGCGATGGGCGGGGACCAGTTGAGCGATCAGGCTGTTGTAGACCGGCTGGGTCATGAAGTGGATGAAGGCGAATGAGCAGGTGGCGACCAGGCAGAACCAGCCGCTGGCGAACCCCATCAGGATCAGGCAGGGCAGGCTGGCCAGCAGGATGCTGACCTGCAGCCATTCGAGTCGTCCGGGTCGGGCCATCCGCCCGGCCAGCCACTGTCCGCCGACGGCAAACGACAGCGTCACCCCGGCCAGCAGGTTCCGGAAACTCTCGGCCGAAATCGAATCGGGCCGGATGCCGGCACCGTCGAGGTATCTCTGCAGGTAGTGCAGGAAGGCACCGTAGACGAATCCCGAGAGGGCACCCGAGGCGACCAGCAGCGTGTAGGGGAGACGCTGGAACGGAGTGTCCTGTCCGGAATCGAGTGCAACCGGCGAGTCGGGTTCGCGAGTCGAGCCGACTCGACGGATCGACACCAGCACCAGCAGCGCGATCGCCGCGGCCGGGATGCACAACGTCATGTAGTAGCCTCGCCAGCCCAGCCACCCGGTCCCAAACAGCACGGCGGCTCCCATCGGGGCGGCGGTGATGCCGATCGAGCCGAAGATCCCGTGCCAGCCCAGGGCCCGGCCGCGGGTCTCGGGCGTGGTCACCCGCGAGATCAACGACAGTCCGGCAGGGTGGTAGATGCTGGCGAAGCCGCCCATGACCAGCATCGAGACCAACAGCGGGGTCATGCTCTGGGAATTCGCGGCGACGATCGAGGCGACCGAACAGCCGATCAGGTAGACGATCAGCAGCCGCCGCGAGCCGTAACGGTCGGCCAGCCATCCGGCAATCATCGCCAGCAGCCCGAACGGAACCCGCCAGGCCGCCGACAAGAACCCGGTCGCCGCCTTGTTCTCCTCGTCCGACCCCCCCACCAGGTCCTCACCGATCATCTGCTCGACACTGGGCAACGACAGCTCGAAGACGTGCACCAGGGCGTGGGCACACGAGACGAGCAGGACCAGTCGAAAGGCGGTGCGGGACATTGGCAGAGAGGGGACAGTGAGGGGACAGTGAGGGGTGTTGGGGGTGGGTTTGCTGGGAGTGGGTCAGAATAGGGGGCTGGGTACGAGATTCAAAGCGGCGCTGCTAGGCTGCGTGCGGCAGCGACGCGTGACCGACGAATCTGGGACAGCATGACGATTGCGAGCTGGATCAACCTGAGCATCGTGATCGTCTACATGGTCGGCATGCTCGGTTTGGGCCTGTGGCTGGCTCGTTACATCCGCGGCGGCGACGACTACTTCATCGCGGGGCGGTCCTTGAACCGCTGGGTGATCTGCGGCAGCATCATGGCGACCAACGTGGCGGCGTTGTACCTGGTCGGTCCGGCCGGAAACGCGTACAAGGTTGGAGCTCCGCTGCTGTTGATGGCCTGGAGCGGGAACATGCTGGCGGCGATCGCCGCGGTCACGTTCCTGCCTCGATTCCGCCAGCTGGGGCTGACGACGATCACCGAGCTGATCCAGCAACGCTACGGCCCTTTCGTCTCGGTCTGTGTCTCGCTGCTGTGGATCATTTTCTACGCGCTCTTCTCGGGCGTGACGATGATGACCTGTGCGACGATCGTCACCGGGGCTTTCAACGTGCCGGGGTCGTTTCACCTGCCGGGCCTGGACACCTTCGAAACGGTCACCGTGGTGGTAGCCGGTGTGGTGGTGCTTTACTGCCTGGCCAGCGGGCTCCTGGCGGTGGTCTACACCGACCTGTTGCAGAGTTTCCTGATCATCGGTGGTGCGGTGATCCTGTTGCCTCTGGGGATCCATGCCGGCGGGGGTCTCGAGGCGCTGTTCAGCCCCGACCATGTGTCTCCGGACAGGATTTCACCCGAGAAGTGGGTGATGTGGCGGCCCAGTGGTCCGGAGGCGGGGACCGACTACCTGACGATCCTGATGCTGTTCGTGCTCGGTCTGCCCTACTGGTTCACATCGCAGTACATGCTGCAGCGGAGTTTTGCGGGGAAGACGGTTCACGAGGCAAGCAAGGGCCTGTTGTGGGCGGCGGCGCTGACCGGTCCGTTGACCCTGTGCTACATCGTCCCGGCGATGGCGGCGGGCACCAACCCCGAGTACCAGGACCTGCCCGGCGGAGCCGACTCGATTCTCCCGCACCTGGCTCAGAAGATGATGCCGGTCGGCCTGGGCGGCTTGTTCCTGGCCGCGTTGGTCGCCGCGTCGAACTCGACGGCCAGCAGTTTTCTGAACAGTCTGGCCACGCTCTTTCGCCAGGACATCTACCGGCCTCTGCGTCCTGCCAGCGACGACCGCACGTCGTTGCGGGTGGGGCGGGTGGTGACGGTGGTGGCCGGCGGCGTCGGGCTGGGCTATGCCATTTTCAGTCACCGGATCGAGTCGACTCTGCTCGACTCGGCCTGGACCATCGGCAGCATCGTGCAACCGACTCTGTTCGTCGTGGTGGCCGGGGCGTTGTTCTTCCGCCGGGCGACGGCTGCGGGAGGCATCGCCTGCCTGCTGGCGGGGATCAGCTACACGACCTACGGCGCCCTGGGCACGGTGAAGTGGTTGGGCTACGCCTACGGGCTGGATACGGTCCCGCTGGTGCATCACGTATTCGGCTGGGACCACACTCTGCCGGCCACGCGGGCCCTGTTCGGCATGCCGTTTTCGGCCGCCGTGCTGGTGGTGGTCAGCCTGTGTACCAGCCGCGGCGAGGACGCGGTGACGCGTGACCTGTTCGCTCGGATGTCGTTCCGTCGTGCCGGCTGGACCACTCGCAGCAAGGCCGGTGCGTGGGTCGCGGCGGCGGGGCTGGTGACCATGATCGCCTTCGGGTTCCTCGACCACCGCCTGCCCGATGCGTTTCGGCCGTGGAACGTGGTCGGTTACCTGGTGGTGCTGACGCTGTTTGCGGCCGGCATGATCTTCGCCTCAGATGCCCTGTTGCCGGTGCCCGAGGAGGAGACCGGTGAGGTGGCTCCGATCGAACTCAGCTGGATGGCTCGGAGGTTGGCCACCGGTCGGGCCTGGGCAATCGTCTACGGGACCGCGGCGGTGCTGGTGGTTGTGATTTACCTGTTGGCGTAGAATCGGGCGTATGTCACTCCCTTCAGAAGGCACCAGACCCCATGCGGCACAACCGACTGCGTGAACTGCTCGACGCCGATCTCCCCAGCCTGGGGACTCACATCCACTCGTCCTGGGCCTCGATCACCGAATTGGCCGGCCACAGCGGGATGTTCGACTACATCGAGTTCGTTGCCGAGTACGCCCCTTACGATTTGTATGCCCTGGAAAACATCGGCCGGGCCATCGACCTGTTTCCTCACATGAGCGGGATGATGAAGATCGAGCAGGAGCCTCGTACCTACCTCACCATCCGCGCCATCGGCTCGGGCATCCAGAACGTGCTGTTCGCCGATCCGCGGACGGTCGAGGATGTCGAGGAATGCGTGAAGGCGGTTCGAGCCGAGACGCCCAGCCACGGCGGCATCCACGGTGTCGGCATGCGTCGCGACGTGAAGTTCGTGCTCGAGGGCGGGTCGCCGGCATTCGCCGAGGCACTCGACCAGTCGGTCGTGGCGCTGATGATCGAAAAGAAGTCGGCCGTCGAAGATCTCGAGGCACTGCTCGCGGTCCCCGGCGTCGACATGACCCAGTTCGGCCCGGCGGATTTTTCCAACAGCATCGATCGACCCGGCGAGTGGCAGCACCCCGAGGTGCTCGAGGCCGAGAAGCACGTGATCGAGACCTCGTTGAAGATGGGAGTGGCTCCTCGAGCGGAGGTGGACACTCCCGAGCAGGCCGAGAAGTATCTCGAGATGGGTGTCAAGCACTTCTGTGTCGGGACCGACGTCAGCATTCTCTTCAACTGGTTCCGCGACTCGGGTGCGGGCTTCAACGAGTTGCTGGGCCGCGAGGCACCGGGCTTGTCGAGTCAGCACGGTGGTTACGGGGGAGCCGGTGACTGAAGACGGCGTCAGCCCGACCACAACTGCCCCTGTGCCAATGGTTGTTCTGGGGGTCATCGCCCTGGCGGGCGTCGCCACCTGGTGGGGCTGGCCCCCTTCGCTGATCGATCTCGGGCGAGACGACTCGCAGGTTTCAAACGCCCCGGGTCCCCTGGACCCCTCGGACCCTTCGGACATGGTCTCGGTGCTGGCTGCACTCAGAGACCGGATGGCTGAGTTTGATCCCTTCCTGGGCCGGCGGCCGCTCGAGACTGCTCGAGCCCAACTCGATGAACTCCCCGCCAATGCGTCCCAGAGAACCCGCTTCGGGCTGCTGTGGTCGGTGGGGCACCACCACCTGCGGCTGGGCGAGAACCGGCAGGCGACAGAGCGTCTTCACGAGGCACTGGACCTGGTGAGGCGGCTTAGTCCTGCGTTGTCGGCCGACGAGCGTGATGACGTGATGTTCCAGGTGGCGGTGGCCTGGCTGAGGCGAGGTGAGACGGAGAACTGCATCGAGTGTCACACTTCCGAGAGTTGCCTGCTGCCGATCGAGGGTGGGGGGGTGCACCAGCATCCCGAGTCGGCTCGACAGGCGATCGCGATACTCAAGCGTTTGCTGGCGGTGAACCCCGACCATGCCGCCGGCCGCTGGCTGCTGAACATCTCGGTGATGGCTGTCGGAGGATATCCCGGCGAGGTTCCCGAGCGGTTTCGGATTGCTCCGGAGGTGTTCCGGTCGTCGTCGGAGTTTCCCCGGTTCACAAACATCGCCGCGGGCCTGGGTCTCAACGAGGTCAATCTCAGCGGCGGCAGCGTGGCCGAGGACTTCGACGGGGACGGATGGGTCGACATCGCCACCAGCACCTGGGACACATCGGGCCCGGTGCGGTTGTATCTCAACTCGGGTGATGGGCGCTTCATCGAGCGGACATCCGAGGCGGGGTTGAGTGGCATCCTGGGCGGCCTGAACCTGGTCGGTGCCGACTACGACAACGACGGTGATGTCGACCTGCTGGTCTTGCGAGGTGGCTGGCTGAAGGCGGCCGGTCGCGAGCATCCCAATTCGTTGTTGCAGAACGATGGCAAGGGCGGGTTCCGCGACGTGACGTTTTCTGTGGGGCTGGCCGGTGAGGGGTTGGATTTTCCGACCCAGACGGCCGCCTGGGCCGATTTCGACAACGACGGTGACCTGGACCTGTATGTCGGCAACGAGGGGTTTGCCGGGCAGTTGTTCCGAAATGACAACGGTCACTTCATCGACATGGCTCCCGAGGCGGGGGTCGACGGCGAGGGAGTGGTCAAGGGGACCGCGTGGGGCGATTACGACAACGATGGCGATGAAGATCTCTACGTGTCGGTTCGCGGAGGCAACAACCGGCTGTACCGCAACGACGGGACGGGTCGGTTCGAGGAGGTGGCCGCCGAGCTGGGGGTGGCGGGGCCGCAGCGGAGTTTTCCGGTCTGGTTCTGGGACTGCAACAACGACGGTGCCTTGGATCTCTACGTGGCCAGTTACCGCGAGGGAGTTGAGCAGGTGGCATTGGATTTCCTGGGCCAGGCTCACGAATCGGAATCCGACGCGTTGTACCTGGGCGACGGCCGGGGTGGGTTCCGCGAGGTTTCCTCGGAATTCGGACTGGTCCGTGTCACTCAGCCGATGGGCTGCAACTTCGGGGATCTCGACAACGACGGATGGCCCGACTTCTATCTCGGGACCGGCTATCCCGAGTACGCCGGGATCATGCCCAACCTGCTGTTTCACAACCAGGGCGGGACGCGGTTTGCCGACGTGACGTTCGCGGCCGGATTCGGGCATCTGCAGAAGGGCCACGGCGTCTCGCTGGCCGATTTCGACCACGACGGCGATCTGGACGTCTTCCAGCAGATCGGTGGCTGGTACCCCGGTGACGCGTTTGGCAACGCGTTTTTCGAGAACCCGGGTTTCCGGAGGCACTGGTTGGCGGTGCGGGTCGAGGGTGTGCAGACGAACCGGTCGGGCGTGGGTGCCAGGATCCGGGTCGAGTTCACAGACGGGGGCAGGCAGCGGGTGGTTCACCAGCGAATCGGTTCCGGCGGCAGCTTCGGCGGCAACCCCTTCATCGCTCACATCGGCCTGGGCGGTGCCATGCGGGTCGAGCGTCTGGAGATTCACTGGCCGACGTCGGGCACAACCGATCGGTTCAGCGACGTCGCGGTCGACCGGTTGGTCGAGTGTCGCGAGGGATCGGGGAAGCTGATCGAGACGCGATGGAGGGGCGTGAAGCTGTCCGGCGAGGTGGGTGCTGTTGATCGAGCGGGGCGATAGCATGTCGAGCGAATCGCGGGTTGCGTTTCTGCCCAGGCTGGTGATCTTCGTGGTGGTTGTGGCGATGGTGGGTCTGGGCTGGTGGTGGTGGCGTGGCGGTGAGGAAACCGACGCGGATCTGCTGAAGCGGGCCCGCCGGGCCGTTCGATTGAAGCGTCCCGAGCAGGCCCTGCAGCTGGCCGACCTCGTGCTGGTTCGCACCCCCGAGCATGCCGGCGCGCTGAGGCTGGCCGGAGAGTTGTTGATCGAGGGTGACAATTACGACAGGGCGGTGGAGTACCTGTGCCGGTTGCCTGATTCGGAGCGACCCGAGCGGATCACCGGGATGCTGGGTCCTGGCGACCGCATGGACAGTCTCAGGTCGCTGTCGCGGCTGGCAAAGCAGTTGGCTGAGCGGATCGAGTGGGAGCCGAGTCACGCGATGGCCAACGATCACCTGGCGTTCATCCTGACGGTGTCGGGACGTCGGTGGGAGGCTCGGCAGCCGTTGATGAACCTGCTGCGTCGAGGCCTGTTCACCAAGCGGCACCTGGTTCTGCTGGGCGAAGTCGACCACGTGCTGGCTGACCCGGCGATGCTGGAGGCCTGTTTGCAGCAGGACCCCGACGAGCAGCTGGCCCGGTTGGGGCTGGGCACCATCGACTTCGAGCGGCGGGACTTTGTCGGCGCGATGGCCCGCTTCGAGACGGTGGCCAACCACAACGGTGACTTGGCCGAGGCTCATGCCAGGAAACTCTGGACTCTGCTCGAGCGAGGTGGTCCGGGCGTGGTGGCCGAGTACATTGACAGCAGGAAGCAGCTGATCGACGACCGGCTGTTTGAGCACCCGGGGATGTGGCTGGCCGACGCCCGCTTTGCTCGGCTGACCGGTCGCGACCGCGAGGCGGCTCGCTGCCTGTGGGAAGCGATCAGCCTGGAACCGGATCTTCTGTCCGCCAACTACCAGCTGGCACAACTCCTTTCGCAACTCGGACAGCCCGAGCAGGCTCAACGATTTCGCAAGCGGGCGAAGCAGTTGGAGGCGTTCGAGCAGACCCTGGGCTTGATTGAGACCCGTCTGGGTTTCGAGTCGGAGTGGTCCGACGTGGAGCTGTTGCGGCGAGCGGCCGAGCAGTGCGAAGAGATGGGTCGGTTGTGGGAGGCGTTTGGTTGGGCCAGCGAAGCCCAGCAGCACAAACCCACGGCGGGCTGGGCGGCGGATCTGCTGGGTCGGGTCCGCGGTCCCCTGAGCAGCCACGACGGAGCCTATCATTATCAGACGGCCTACGACGATCGTGCCACGAACTTTGTGGACCTCTCGAGTTTTCCGCGCATCAACTTTCCGCGGATCGATCCGTCCGAACCGGTGTCCGGTCCCGGTGACGCGGGGTCCTCGGCGATCCGATTCGAAGACCTGGCCACCGCGGCGGGGGTCGACTTCACCTACTTCAACAGTTCCGATTCCGCGACCTCGGGGCGGTTGATGTTCGAGTACACCGGCGGAGGTGTCGCGGTTCTCGACTACGACCGCGACGGCTGGCCCGACCTGTACTTCAGCCAGGGCTGCCCGTGGCCTTTTTTTGAAGAGGTCGAAGAGGTCGAAGAGGTCGAAGAAGCCGAGTCGGGTGACTCCCGGTACCGCGATCGGCTGTTTCGCAATGCCGGTGACGGCACGTTTGTTGACGTGACCGACTCGGCCGGGCTGGGCGACGAAGGATTCAGCCAGGGGGTGTCCGTCGGTGACATCGACCACGACGGCTGGCCGGATCTGTACGTGGCCAACATTGGCCGCAACCGGCTGTATCGCAATTCCGGCGACGGCAGCTTCGAGGACCTGACCGCGGGGTTGTCGTTTCCCCAGACGGGCTGGACGACCAGTTGCCTGGTGGCCGACATCGACGGCGATGGTCATGTCGATCTGTACGACGTGAACTATCTCGAGGGAGCGCGGTTGTTCACGATGATCTGCGAGTCGAACGGAGTGAAGATGACCTGTCATCCTCACGAATTCCCCGCCGCGGCGGACCGTTGGTGGAAGGGCGACGGCAGCGGAGGGTTCGTTGATGCGACGCGGGCGGGAGGATTCGAGGTCGCCGGCGGCAAGGGACTGGGCATCGTCGCCGGCGGCTTTTCGAAACCGGGTCGGATCGAGATCTTCGTCGCCAACGACTCGGTGCCGAATTTCCTGTTTTCTCGATCTGCAGACCCGGCCGGTTCGGGCCGGATGATCTTCGCTCAGCGAGCGATGCTCGGCGGACTGGCCGTGGATCGCGACGGGAGTTCACAGGCCTGCATGGGCGTGGCGGCCGGGGATGCCGATGGCGACGGACGGCTCGACCTGTTCGTGACCAACTACTTCGACGAATCCAATACGCTGTACCGCCAGGTCGCGGACGGCCAGTTCACCGATGCGACGAGTCGGGCGCGGTTGAGGGAACCGGGCTGGAGCATGCTGGGATTCGGCACCCAGTTCCTCGATGCCGATCTCGACGGAGAACTCGACCTGGTCGTCGCCAACGGCCACGTCGATGATCTGACGAAACTGGGCCAACCCCATCGCATGCGGCCACAGTTCCTTCGCAACGTCGGCGGCGGGCGGTTTGTCGAACTGGCCGCCAGCGGACTGGGCGGGTACTTCGATCGCAAGTTGCTGGGACGCGGGCTGGCTCGGCTGGATTTCGATCGTGACGGCCGTGATGACTTCGTGGTCACCCACCTCGAGAAGCCGGCGGCGCTGTTGGCCAACCGGAGTGCCGAGACGGGTGCGGGCCTGTCGGTGAGGCTGGTGGCGACGACCTCGTCGCGGGACGCGATCGGAGCCCGGGTAACGGTGAGCGATGGAGACTGGCGTCGAGTGCACTTCCTGACCGCCGGCGACGGCTACATGGCCTCGAACCAACGCCAACTGGTCATCGGGCTGGGGGATCGCAAGCGGGTCCCGCTGCTGAGAGTCGACTGGCCGTCGGGGGCATCGACGGTGTTGCGGGATGTGGAGGCGGGGGGCGAGGTGGTGATCGTCGAGGGCCGGTCCGGAGCGGTTCGGCTGCCGCAGGGTCCGCCAGAGGCGGACTAGAACAGCGACGCCTCGTCCTCATCAGCCTCGTTGCCGGCCTCGGACTCCTTGTCGATGGTCGCCTCGTTCTGCATCGGCTCGGTCGTCGGGTTGCCGTTGGCGTCGACCCCGGTCAGGGTCTCGATCCGCTGCTCGGCCTGTTCCAGAACATTGTTGCAGGTCTTCAAGAGCCCGATTCCCTCTTCGAACCGCGCCAGGGATTCCTCGAGACCCAGCGATCCGGATTCGAGCGATTCGACGATGCCCTGCAACGCCCCCAGTGCGTCTTCGAATGAGATGTCCGGGGTCGTCTCGGCTGCGGCTTTGTCCTTGGCCATCGTAGCGTTCCTGATTGAGTCGTCCGATTCGAAGAGATCTGGAGTGAGTGCTGAGCGGTTGGAGTTCTTACGAGGGTGTCTGCGTTGACGAGTGGTGTTTCATTGGGTTTGGGGGTCTTGTGTTGCTTCGACGCGACTGGTGAGTTGTCCGTCGGCGAGCGTGGTGAGGATCTGGTCGCCGGTCTTGAGGTCTGCTGCGTTTCGCACGACTTGGCCTTCGGCGGTTCGCGTCATCGAGTAGCCTCGACCGAGCACCTTCAGTGGGCTGAGAGCCTGGAGAGCGGCGGCGGCGGTTCCCAGTCGATCTCTGCTGGTGCGTGTTCGGTTGCGGGCGGCCTGGTCGATACGTCGTTGCAGTTCATCGACCCGGCCGGAGAGTTCGTGGATCCGGCCGTGGGGTCGAACGAGAACCGGTCGTGATGCGAACGCATCGAGTCGAGCTCGTGCGCGTTGAGCCTGTTGTCTGAGTGCTGTGGCGAGTCGTGCCCGTGCGCCACGGATCGAGGCCTTGAGTTCATCGCGGTTGGGCACGACCAGTTCACCGGCCTCGCTGGGCGTGAGTGCTCTGACGTCGGCGACCAGGTCGGCGATGCTGACATCGATTTCGTGTCCGACGGCGCTGACGAAGGGAATGGGGCACTGGGCGATCGCACGGGCCACGACTTCCTCGTTGAACGCCCAGAGGTCTTCGAGGCTTCCGCCACCTCGTCCGGCGATCACGACATCGACCCGTGGCAGTTTCGGCACCAGCCCGATCGCCCGGGCAATCTCCTCGGCCGCCCCCGCCCCCTGGACTCGGACCGGCAGCAGCACGATTTCGGCCGCCGGCCATCGGCGGGTGATCACCTGCAGCATGTCTCGGACCGCGGCCCCGGTGGGGCTGGTGACCAGCGCGATCCGTCGTGGAATGCGGGGGATCGGCTGCTTGCGATCGGCATC
>Ga0310123_10002360_pt1 | contig 15104 bp, 9 predicted proteins | sample CB6_AW_1057_MG_FD_203505 | JGI IMG/M metagenome (GOLD analysis project Ga0310123, IMG submission 203505) | Marine microbial communities from Western Arctic Ocean, Canada - CB6_AW_1057 | ecosystem: Environmental > Aquatic > Marine > Oceanic | place: Canada: Western Arctic Ocean | collected... | reverse complement strand
ACACTCCCTTCACCGTATCACAGGCCTCACCGCTCACCAGCATCGTGCGGGCCGAGGGACTGACACTGAAGGGGTGGACCGAACGACTGAAGGTCGAGACCCCGGCCCAGCCCGCCAAGGAGGCCGACAAGAAGGCCGACGCCACGCCGACCCCACCGTCGATCCGGCTGATCGTCGAGTTGACCTCCGAGAAGTCGCGGCGAGTCACGACCCCCGGCCTCTCGCTGAAGGACGCCTCGGCCGCCGGAGTGGCGCTGGAGGGTGACTTCGCCGATGCCGGATCCCGGCAGGACTCCAGGCCTCTCACGGTAAGGCAGGTGGTGCTGTTGCGTGAAACGGTCGAGCGGAGAGCGGGTGAGACGATGGTGCCGGTGACGTTCAAGACTGAGACGACCGATGCCGACAACGAGCGGCCCAGGACGATCGAGGGGACTCTCGAGGTCGTGCTGCAGACTCCGAAAAAGACAGCTCCACCGGCAACCCTCGCCGCCAACACGGGCGTCGCACTCGTCGGCGGATCACTCGAACTGACACTCGGGCACCTCTGCGACCAGCAGGGCTGCGTCGCCCACCTGCACGCCGCACTGGGACAGGTGCCGGGGCTGGCCGGAGTCCGACCGCACCCGGACCCAAAGACTCCTGGGGCCATCGTGTTCCTCCGAGCCGACCAGCCGGTCGATCTCTGGGGACTCCGCTCACGACTGCGGGACCAGGGAATCGAGGTCAAAGGGATCACGTCCACGACCAGGGCGGGGGATCGGCTGCGGGTCGAGTTGCCGAGGTGGAAGGCCGAGCAGGGCTCGGACGAGGCCGAGCAGTGCCTGGTCTGCCGAGATCGGACCGCCGAACTGCTCGAAACACTCAAGTGGGTCGACTCGGTTCAGGTCGTCGGTGGCGGGATCAACATCGCTCCCGATCCCAAGCCCGCCGGACCACTCGAACTGGTCGGGCTGCTCGAGTTGCTCGCCCAAAACGGCACCGCTCCGCTGCACGCCTGGTTCTTGCCCGAGGGTGTGGCAATGCCCAAGGCGGCGGCGGCCCTGATCACGCGGGCCGCCGGCAAACCGGTTGTCGGTGGCTCATCGAGTCACCCGTTGATCGAGTTCGAGTTCGCTCATACCAGCGCCATCGGCACCGATCTGCAGAGCCTGCTGAGTGGTCACAAGTGGGCCAGCCGCACCAGCGTTGACCTCGACAAGACGACCATCGCCCGGCTGGGGATCGCCGACCGCAAGTACGCCAACATCCAGCCGCTGCTCAACGAGTTCCGCAACAGCGGTCGCATTCCGCAACAGGTGCGGCTGCGGGGGTTCGGAGACATCCGGATCCAGATCGAGTTCGCTCATGTCTGCGGCGACGTCGTCTACTCGAAGCCCCCCAAGCCGAAGAAGAAGAAGAAAAAAAAGAAAAAGGGAGCCAAGAAAAAGACGGACGAGGAGGCCAAGCAGGCTACGAAGAAGGACGCGAAGAAACCCTTCGCGCCCAAGCCACTGCGGCCGGCGGCCGACAGCAATGGCCGTAAGGCGATCGAGGCTGCGGTGGCGCGGGTCAGCTGGGTCAAGAGCGGAGCGTTCCGCGACTATCACACCAAGCCGACGTTCAACGGGCCCAGGAAGCTGTGGTTGGCCTTCGAAGCCACCGGCGATGGCGTGGTGCGGCTCGACGAACTGGTCGCCGAATTGCGCAAAGCCGGTTTCCCGCCCAAGTCGGTCGTCGTCAGCCGTCGCTTCTCGGGACTTCCCTTCGGCAAGCCGATGCCGGGGAATCTCGAGTTGAGGGACACCAGGGGCAAGTCACACCGGCTCGAGTCCCTCAAGCAGAAGGACCGCCCGTTGGCCATCGCCTTCGTCAACCTGACCTCGAGTCGCAAAAAGGACTACAAGGCCGACCCGAAGTACTTCAAGGCACTGGCTCAGACGTTCGAGACCTACGGGGATCGGGTCGACTTTGTCGTCGTCGCCGGCAACAAGAAGGACTCGTTCGACGAGTTGGCCAGGTTCTGGAAGAAGACCGACGCCCACAAGTTGCGTGTGTATGACGACGCCGACGGTCGGCTGCGAGCGGCGCTGAATGTCCAGTCGGCTCCGTCTCCGCACCTGTTCGTCTTCGACGGCAAGGGCAGGCTCCGCTATGCCGGCGACGCCCACGACCAGTGGCAGAAAGAGAAGCCCGAGACGGATTTCCTGGGGCAGGCCCTGGAACTGGTCTTCCAGGGCAAGTACCTGGCCAACGGTGCGGTGTTCTACAACGCGTCGCTGTGCAACTGCTCGCACCCCAAGTGCAAGTGCCCCAAGTGCGGCTGCGGCTCAAGCTGCCGCTGCGGAGTGGGCAACTGCGGCGTGGGGTTTTAGCAGCCCGTTGAGAGATCCCATCTGAAGCGGCTGTCCCGGTCCCCAACTTCGTCGTGAGGTCGGTTCGAGCGCGGACGCAGCTCGCCGCAGGCAGTCAAAAGAACGGCGAGGGGGGGGGGATTCACCCAACGCTGTTCTGCTGCCCTACCCCTGTCGCGATAACGTGTTCCTATTATTGGACTTCTGGCGGATCTCTGAACTGACCAATTCCGCCGAGATTGCCAACTCCGGGGTTCCAACCGCCACAAAACCGCCGGCCCCGGAAACGCGGGGTCGGGGCGAGCCGGTCCAGCGACGGCCGCCTCGGCTGCCCTCTTGGCCCAGCCGGCGTTCACGACTTTCGACGTCTCCGACGCTGGAACGTAGAGACAACCCGTCTTCGCTTCCTTTTCCCGGCGTTCAATGGCCCCGGGGTTAGACACGGCGAAGGGCCGATATGGGAAGATGGGTAGAGTTTGACGGTTATTCTGACGATAGGGGGGTGATGGGAGCAGTTGCGGGTTTCACATCAGTGATCGTGGTCGCATTGTCGCCCGATAACCGCTCAGCCAGTTCGTTCGGCCATCGTCGCTGCAACTCAGCATGGGCGACCGCCAGTTCACGTAGGCCGCCTCCCCTGAGAATCTGACCGGTTCCCGTCATGCTGCGTTCCTACATCGAGGCAGTCCTCGGCAGGTTCCGTTGGCGGACACCACCGCCACGTCGGTTACGACCGTGCTGGGGCCAACCGGCCGAGGATCTCGAGACGCGGCTGATGCTCTCACAGGCCAGCCTGGTCGACGGCACCCTGTCGTTCCAGGCAGACTCGAACGAACAGAACCGCCTCCAGCTGATCGTCAACGGGACTGACCTGTTGCTCTCCGATCAGGGAGGTTCCCTGATCACCGCCGGGACCAACCTGGTACCCGGTTCGGACGGGACCACGGTCATCGCAGGTCTCGAGATGGTTACCGATGTCCTGGTCAATCTCCGTAACGGCAACGATTCGTTTGACGCCTCGGCTCTGACCAATGTACCCGCTGCCGCCCAACTGAGGATCAACGTCCTAGGAGGGTCCGGTGACGACACGATCATCGCGGGACCGGGCGACGATACGTTACGTGGTCAATCCGGCCGCGACCGTCTGATCGGTCTTGCCGGCAACGACCTGCTGGTGGGCAATGACGGCATCGATACACTCGTCGCCGGATCGGGAGCCGACACGCTGGTGGGAGGCCGCGATGCCGACCTGATCAATGGCCAGGCGGGTGACGACCTGCTCCGCGGAGCGGCCGGGAATGACCGGCTAATGGGGGGGGCCGGACGTGACACGTTGATCGGTGGGCCGGGCCACGATTGGCTGCGAGGCCAGGGAGGCAGTGGAGATCGATTGACCGGTGGGCCAGGCGACGATCTGCTCGACGGTGGCCCCGGTCAAAACGACTGGCTCCTGGAAACCGGAAATGTCGATTTCGATCTGATGACCGACCACCTCTCCGGCGCTGGCAACGACCAACTCCGAGCAATCGAACGGGCCGAACTCAATGGCGGCGATGGTAACAACCGGATCGATGTCCGACATTTCGAGGGGTCGACCCGGGTTCGAGGGCATGCCGGTGACGATACGATCATTGGCGGACCACGTTCCGACACGCTGGAGGGCGGGGCCGGCGACGATTGGCTCACCGGGAACGGAGCCGGCGACCGGCTGATGGGTGGCGACGGGGCCGATCGGCTTGATGGGGGAGCCGGCAAGGACGCCCTCTTTGGAGAAGGAGGGGGTGGGGATCTGCTGACCGGTGGTCGCGGTGACGACACTCTCGATGGTGGCACCGGTGTTGACGTGGTGATCGAGGTTTTCGAGATGAACCAGTCCGATGAAGGGCTGGTCCTGACCGAGACAGGGCTTACCGGTCGCGGCGTCGACCATCACGACAACATAGAACAAGCCCGGCTGTCAGCCGGTCCGGGTGACTCGCTGCTGGATGCCTCGGGATTCCGCGGGGCTGTTACGCTGTTGGGACAAGACGGAGACGACACGCTGCGGGGCGGCGCGGACGATGATCACCTCCAAGGCGGAGCGGGCAACGACAGGCTCGAAGGTGGCTTCGGGAACGACACGCTGCTGGGAGAGGATGGTGACGACCATTTGCAAGGCTTTGTGGGGGGCGATTTGCTCGACGGTGGAGAGGGCCACGACCTGCTCGAAGGAGGCAGTGGCCCGGACCTGGTGCTGGCAATCGAAAAAGAGGGTGGAGACAGCCGGGATACCGTCGTGGGAGGAACAGCCGAGGACACCGTGATGCTCGACGCAGCAGACACGCTGCAGGACGGCCCACCCGACGGGTCCCTCGTCGTTACGTTCACGCCGGCAACGTCGGAGACTGCTGCCGAACCGACGGCCTCGGTCGTGTCGCTGGCTGACATCAATGCCCTGATCGCCTACGACGATCTGGGCGAAACGACGGTCACCGCGTATGTCGATGATCCGCGGCGGGGTGGTGTTTTTGTCCATGAACCGCAGGTGCCGTCTCGGACCCCCGATCGGGGTGTGGTGTTTCCGGCGGCCGACGGTCGGCAGTGGCGGCGGGTTTTTGATCCTACGCTTGGTTACCTAGTCGACTGGTATGGGGCGCGTGGTGACGGCGTCGGAGACGACGCGCCGGCCATCCGTCGGGCGATCGCGGCCGCCGGACCCGGTGCGACGATCCGTTTCACGACGAACCAGGTCTACCAGTTCGGAGGGAGCATCCGTCCGTTGGAAGGACAGACTCTCGATGGAAACGGAGCAACGCTGAAACGGCGAGACGAGTTGTGGACGACGCTGTTGGCATGGCCGGAGGTGATCGACGAGGTCAGCATCATAGCGATGGTCGAGTCGACCGGTGAATTTCAGATCGGCATGGAAGTCTCGCTGCCAACCGACGTGCAGAATCGCAAGATCCTCGGGATCGACGGAAACCGGTTGACGCTCTCACGGTACAAGAATGACGATCTTGTTGAGGAAGAACCGCTGTTGGACACCGTCGCGGTTCTTTTCAGCAGTTTTCACATGATCCAGGGCAAGAGTGGACCCCGGTTTCCGCTGGGTGACCCCCACGATTTGACGGTGCAGGGGTTTGTGATCGATGGCAACGGACGGGGTAACCCCGGGATTTCTCGCTGGGAACTTCATAACTCGATACGGCTCTATAGCGACAACGCCACGATTCGGGACAACCGGATCATCGATTCGCAGAGCGAAGCAATCACGGTCGGAGGTGACGGGACACTTGTCACCCACAACGTGATCGAATCGGCGGGAGGTAATGGCATTCACCTTTCCGGCGGCCGGGGGATTCGAGTCATCAACAACACGATCCGCCACACGAACCTGAGAGGTGAAGAGGTGGGACACGTTGGTGGGAACATCACGTTTTCACTGGAGTGTCCCGACGCGCTGATCTCGGGCAACCTGCTCGAGGACGGACGAGCCGCGATCGGCGGATTCAATAATTCGGGCGGTGAAGGCGTTACGATCCGCGACAACGTGATCCGCGATCAACGTGAATACGTGCTCGAAGCGCGTGCGACCGGCGGAGGGACGAATGGGCGGCTGATCTTCATCGGCAACCACTGCTACAACTCCAATGCCATCGTGATCGAGAACATCGATGGCCCGAATGCTGATTCGGGACCCTTCAGCATCCATATCAAAGACAATTACTTTGAGGGATGTCGAGCCAGGATTGCCGACGCCCGCAGCGTGTACCTGTCAGGCAACGAATGGGTAGTGGGCACCGGTGACGACGAACCGATCATCCGGATCACCGACAGTGTCGACGTCAGAGTGAACGACTCGCTCGAGGGAGGTGGTGTCGGCATCGCAGTTGACGGTGAGGAGACCGGACGCGTCTGGATCTCGGGCCAGTTCCGCGACAACCGACTGGGGGCCATCAGCCTGTCCGAGAACCTGGACGCCACGTCAAGCGTCCGGATCCACAGCATCGATGTCGTTGCCGGGGCGGGCCAGGTCAGTGAGGATTATGTCGGTGTCCGGCTGGCTGCCGACAGCATACTGAGCGGTTCGTTTCTGGAAATCGACATGGGAGACGCTGCGGTCGTAGTGGCCAGTTCGCCTGCCGACGGGCCGGGCGTGACCGTCACGGGCAACATCATCCGCACCCCCGCGGCGATTCGGGGTGTGAGGATTGCCGAGGAAGTGAAGAATAGCGTCGTGTTTTCGAACCTGTTGACCAACGCCGTCGAACAGCTTGGCAACGGGCCGAACACGGTGACCGGTAACCTGATCATCTAGAGATCCCCGTGGCCACGTCGGGTCCGTATTCCTCGCCGTCCGCTGACGAATGGTGCCCGATGCCGTCATGACGCACTCGTCCCGGTTCGTCACCGCCGGAGCCCGTCCAGAATCGGAGGACCATCGATGCCGCCAACCCCAGAAAAACGGGGATTCACCAAGGACGGGGGCCGACGAACCTGCATTTGCGGCGCCACGTGGATGATGTGGTGCCCGAACCCGTCCCTGATCGTGGCAGCCGTCTCTTCCGACCCAGTTGCTCCCCAAGTAAACGGCCAACCAAGCCGCCTCATTGAAGCTCGGTGATCGAGATCGATTCGAATGAGAGTGCCGCCGGTTCGCCCGTTTCAAGCTGGGCGTTGATCTGGGCTGCCAGTTGTCGGGCGGCGTATCGGTCGGGCCCGACACGTGGTCGGCGGTGCCGGCCGTGTTCGTAGTACCGCAGGTACCAGACCTCTCCGCGCAGAAAGACCCCCACCCTTCCAACACGGAAGGACTTTCTCTTGTTCCTGGTTGTCATCTGGGTCTCCTTGGAGAACATCCCCGCTACAAACCGCCGTAAACGGGGATTGGGGGGAGACCCCAAAAGAGTAAATGCCCGTGAGCCAAGAACTTATGGCTCACGGGCAGTCAGAAAAGCGGAGAGGGAGGGATTCGAACCCCCGGTCGCTTTGACACGACGCCGGTTTTCAAGACCGGTGCATTCGGCCACTCTGCCACCTCTCCGAACCGGGCCGCCCGCTACGACGGCGGGTCGCAGCGACCGACTACTCCTTCTTCTTCTCCGGTTTCTTCTTGCCGTCCTTTTTGTCCTTCTTCGCGTCAGCGCCGTAGGGTTTTTCCTTCTTCGGATCAGCCCCAAAAGACTGCCGCAGTGACGTGGCGGCCGCGGTCACGGTCTTCATCGGGCCGGTCAGCTTCAGGAAGTAGTTGCCCTTGCCCTTGATGTTGAGGATCACCGCCAGCATCCGGGCGTTCTTCATCGGCTTGGTGCGACGCTGGATCGGAGGACCGACCGGCTGGTTGTAGGTACCGGTGAGGTCCAACAGCAGGTAGGGACCCTGGGATGACTCGCCCCGCAGGACCTTCATCTTGCGACCCCCGGCCTGGAACTGGCCGACCCAGCGACGGATGTTCGCATCAGCCCCGCCTCCGGCTCCACCAAAAAAGAAGATCGCCAACTCGGCGGTTTGTTTGTCACCCTGTACGGCCGGCAGCTTGAACTGGCCCGCCCGCAGGCGACTGCTGGGCTTCTCCTTCTGCCAGGCCTTCGGAACCGTCAGCGTGATGTCACGAACCTTGACCGTGGCCGTCTTACCGGACTTGGACTTCTTGGCCTCCTTCTTGGCCTCCTTCTTCTCAGGCGCTTCGGCTGCCGAGAGCGAGGAAAGGGCCAGCGAGAACACGGCCAGCAGAACGATGGGAAGACGATAAGTCATGAGTGGATTCCCGAGTGGGGAGAAGTGGATGGGCTGCGGTGGCCGTGATGTCTGATTCTCGAGCATCGATCGAGGGTTTGCAATGTTGCCGGGCTCACCCGTTGCGGAGCAGCTTCTTGAATCGCGACCACGATCGGGTGTTGGCCACATGTTTCTTCTCGAGACCCGCTCGACGGGCCTGGCAAACGCCCCACTGCATCACGTCCATCCCGCCGGTGCTGTGCGCGTCGGTGCTGATCACGATCGGGATCCCGTGGTCCCGGGCCGCCGCGGCGTGCAGGTCGTCGAGGTCCAACCGACTGGGGTGCGCGTTGATCTCCATCATCACCCCGTGATCGGCCGCCGCCCTGAACAGGTCCGGAAAACTGATCTCTGCCCCAGGCCGCTTGCCGATCAACCGGCCGCTGGGATGACCGATGACGTCGACGTGAGGATTCTGGACCGCGGTCATCAGCCGGGCGTCGATCTGCTCGCGAGGCTGCTTCAGCCCGTAGTGCAACACGGCAATCACCCAATCGGCCTCGGCCAGCACGTCGTCGGGCAGGTCCAGGGTCGCATCCTCCAGGATGTCGCATTCGATCCCGCACAACACCTCGATCCCCGACACGCTGCCACGGATCTGATCGATCTGCTTCCAGTGTGCTCTCAGACGCTTGGAATCCAGTCCACCGGCCATCGTGACCCGTTTCGAGTGGTCGGTAATCGCGATGTACTTCCGCTTCCTGGCCTTCGCTGCGGCGATCATCTCCTCGATCGACGCCGTCCCATCCGTCGCCGTGGTGTGCATGTGCAGGTCGCCCCGGATGTCGGCCAGTGTGACCAACTCGGGTAGCTTTCCCGCCTCGGCCATCTCGAACTCACCCCGGTCCTCGCGCAGCTCGGGAGGAATCCACGGTAACCCGACCGACGCGTAGACTTCCTCCTCGGTCCGCCCGGCCACCGCCTTGTCCTGCTCGTCAAAGACCCCGTATTCGTTGACCTTCAGCCCTCGCTCCTGGGCGCGGCGACGGACGACGATGTTGTGTTCCTTCGAACCGGTGAAGTACTGCATCGCCGCACCGTAGGACTCCTCGGGCACCACCCTCAGGTCCATCTCCAAACCACCCGCTTCCCGCTCGAGCAGCCTCACACGCTGTTTCGTCTCGCCCTGGGCCAAGACCTCTTCGACCAGTTCGTGAGCCGCCAGCGCCTCCATCACCTCCAACGATTTCACTCCCTCGGCAATCGTCGCCAGTACGTCGAGATCGCCGACGGTCTCCTTGAGCCGTCGGCTGCTGCCGGCCAGGCTGACCTGTGTCACCGAGTCGAGTTCTGCGAGGTCCTCGACAATGCGGTCCACTGCCACTCGGGCCGTGGCCAGCCAGGTGCGGGTGCTGCCATGCCGGGCGAGCGGGATTCCCTCGAGAATCGACTGCTCGGTCTTGGCTCCAAATCCCTTCAACTCCGCAATCGCTCCCTCCAACGCCGCCGCCTCCAGGGCGTCCAGCGACTCGAGGCCAAGGTCCTTGAACAGGACACCGACCTTCTTGGGGCCCAGTCCGGGGATCCGCAGCATCGCCACCACGCCGGCGGGGACCTGTTCGCGGAGCTCTTCGAGTTGATCGAGCTTGCCGGTCAGCACGATCGAGGTGATCTTCTCGGCCAGGTCCTTGCCGATCCCCGACAATTCCTCAGGCGATCGCTCGGGGTCCTCGACCAGCCCCTCGATCGGCTCGGCCAGAGTCTCAACCGTGCGAGCTCCGTTGCGGTGAGCCCGGACCCGGAAGGGGTTGGCCCCCTGGATCTCGAGCAGATCGGCCAGGTCGACCAAAACCCTCGCCACGTCCGCGTTGCTCATCCCTCGCCCCGCCTGTGCTGCTGCACTGACACCGCTATCGGCCGGCGATCGTGCTGCCGGGCAGCACTGGCACCAGTAACGGCTGGACGTTGATCACGTTGCGAGACACGACGATCGAGCGGAGCCGTGGGGCATGCCTCGATGAGCCGTGGCGTGCCAGTCGAGCCCGTGACGGGACAACGTGCTGAACGACCGTGCCGATGGCCGAGTCGTCGAGAGCCGTCGGTGCCTTTTCGGTCGCCGGCTTCTTTTCCTCTGTAGGCTTCTTCGCCTCGGCCGGCTTCTTCACCTCGGCCGGCTTCTTGGCATCGGCCGGCTTCTTGGCATCGGCAGCCTTGGTCGAGGGCTTCACGAACTTCGGGATCACCTCGCCGGGATCCGCATCGGGATCACTCGGCGGGCGGAGGGCTCGGGTGTCGATCCCGGCCTCACCGGCGGCCTGGGGGCCATCGACGAAAGTCCGGGCCGTGGGCGCGGCCCTTTGCCAGCCACCGGTTGCAGCTCCAGTCGCCGCCGACCCGGCCGGAAACGTGATCGGGCAACCGCCGTATCCACACGGTGAGCAACCCCAGGGGGAACCGTAGCCGCCACCGTAGGCCAGGCCGCGGGGGCTGCAGCCAAAGAGTCCCCCAAAGAGACTCAGCGGGTTGGGAATCCTCGGAAGACAGGGAGCACCGCAGGGGCTGCCGTAGGGGGAACCGTAGGGCGAGACAGCGACGGGCTGAGTGTAGCGGGTCTGTGGAGCGGCGTAGGTGTAGCCACCGGGTGGGCAACCGTAGCCGCCGGCATACCCCGTGGCATAACGCCCGTAGGAGGCCCCGTAGGAGGGCTGGTAGGAGGGCTGGTAGGAGGGCTGGTAGGGACCGCACGAGGGGCCGAACAGCGAATCAACCAGCCAGGGGATCACTCCGGCATCGGCTGTCGAGGCCGAGACGGACACGGCCAGGACCAGGCCGATTCCCAACCGCAGTGCCCCTCGAGTGTGACGAGTGCAACTCACCAGGCTGTTCGATTTCATATCGGTTCATCCTCGGGTGTGACATCTCTTCGGCACAGGACTCGAGCAGATCAATCTGAGTTGTGCCGCAACCGTTCCCATCGACACAACCGGACCGCTATCCTGCACGTCTCCTGCTGACCCATCTGTTGTACCGGTGCCCAAAGAGCGGTGTCAACAGGCGGCTCGGACCCTTCATACGCGCCCGGCCGCTGCCCCGAAAACGTCTCCAACGGTTGGCTCACGCTTTGATGCGTATCCCAAAAATCCCAAAAAATCCAAGAGACCCGGATACCGCGAATCTCCCGCCACTCGCCGGGCTCTTCGAACTCTGGGACCACTCGTGCCAACCCGACGGGTCCCCCGAGCCACCTGTGCAGCCGGGTTTCAGCGGTGCCGGTGTGTTGCGGATCGAGACCGCTCGAGGAGCACTGGCGGTTCGCGGCTGGCCGACCCCCGGGCTGCCGCGGCGTCGGATCGAGGGGCTGCATCGGCTGCTGCTACACGTCTCGGACTGCGTGCCGGTGGCGGTCCCCCTGGAGGCCACCTGCGGCAGCAGGCTGGTGGAATGGAAGGGTCGACTGTGGCAGTTGGAACCGTGGATGCCCGGAGTCGCTGATTTCCGGGACGATCCGTCGCACGAGCGGTTGGACGAGGCGATGGCCTTGCTGGGTCGGTTTCACCGGCGTGCACGGGAATTCGTGCCCGCAGGCGACATGGCCGAGTGGTTCGGATCCAGCAACGCGATGCCGTCTCCGGCCGTCGGCGAACGACTCGAACGACTCGCCGGCTGGGAACGGGGCTGGAACGAGTTGGTCGCGAGAGCCCGCCGAGCGGTCTCGGGGTGGGAGGGAAAGCAGGAGCACGGGCAGGGACGGGCGCAGGGTGGGTGGTTTGAAGTGATCGAGGAGATCGACAGGTTGTTCTGTCGTGGCAGCGGCTGGGTGGGGAGCCAGTTGAGGATGCTCGAGAGCACGATGTTTCGTTGCCAACCGTGCCTCAGGGACGTGTGGCACGATCACCTGTTGTGGACCGGGGGCGAGGTGACCGGGCTGATCGACCCGGGCAGCGCCCGTATCGACAACGTGGCGATCGACGTGGCGCGGCTGCTGGGAAGCCTGGTCTCAGACAACGAGGCGGGGTGGGACCGGGGACTGGGAGCTTATGAGCGTGCGGAGGGGTTGTCACTGGAGGAGACCGGGCTGGTGACGGTGCTCGACCAAAGCGGTGTGCTGCTGGCCGGGGCGGTCTGGGTCGAGCGGTTGGCCGACGGGCATGTGGCGGCCGGTTCAGCCGGCCGGGTGAGACGTCGGCTGGAGGAAGTTGTGAGAAGAATGCGGGCGTTGGTGGAGAAGATCTGAGTGTTTTGAACCGCTTTGCACAGGGCGACTGCGGCGGATCACTCGTCGTCGAAACCACCCCGCTGAAGGTCTTCGAGAGCCTCCTCGGCAGCCCGCTTGACTCCCTCGTCAGGGTCCGCCTCGACGATGCCCCTCAGGATCTCCTCGGACCGCTCGGCCCGCATTTCCCCAATCGCTTCGACCGCCGCGGCCCGCACCCGGTTCTTTTCGTCCGAGGTCGCCACCTGTTGGAGCACCTTCAGGTTTTCGGGTTCCCCGAGTTCTCCCAGTGCTCGGGACGACCAGACCCTCGGCAGCCACTCCTCGTCCTCGATCGCCATCTTCGCCAGTTTCCCGGCCAGTTCTCCGATCGCGGCGGCCCCGACCAGCCGGGCCGCAGGCGATCGTGTCAGGGGAACGGGGTGGTCGAGCAGTTCGGAGATCTGGCGATATGACTGGTCGGTGAACACGCAGGTCATGGCCAGCAGGCTGCGTTCGGCGACGTTGCGGACCTTGTTGACCGGGTCGACCAGCGCGTCCAGCAGCGCGGTGACGGTGTCGGGATCGGGGTGGAATTCGAGTCCCGATGCGGCCAGCACTCGGAAGTCGGATTCCTCGTGACCCAACAGTCCCCGGAGACGTTCAACCCCGGCCTCATCGGGCATCCGCGCCAGGGCCTGGGCCGCGGCGGTGCGTGCCGGAGTCCCCACGTCGGGGCTGGTCACCAACCCCGCCAGCGCGTCAGCCACCTCCACGCCACGCGATTCCGACGCCTCGACAATCGCCTCGTTGCGAACGTCCGCATCAGCATCCGCCAATCGTTCCACCAGCCCTTCGCTCATCCCACTCTCCCTGTTCCCGCTCGGGCCGTTACTGCAACTTCCCCCGCCCGGCGATCTCCCACACCTCCTCCAGCACCCCCCCGCGGCAGGCGAAGAAGTGGTCGTGCAGCACGGTGGTGAAGTCGGCGTAGCCGACGATCAACTCGACCTTGTCACCAATCGTCAGGTCCACCGCGTCGCCGACCAGGTTCAACTCGCAGTGCTCGGCACTCATGCGGACCACCTCGGTCTCGGGGTGGTTCTTGACCAGTGGCAGGTAGGCGTCGGGGTTGAGCGTCTTGCGGCCGCTGTCCAGCACGGCGCGGTTCTTTTCGGGACGAGAGACGACCGTGGCCAACACGGTCAAGCCGTAGTCCAGGCCCGTCACGCCCATCTGCAGTTGGTAGACCGGGTCTGCGAAGATCCCACCCCCGGCCTGCAGTTCGGTCACCGCCGGACAGTCGCTGGTGTACTGGTAGCTGCCGGTGCCCCCGGCACTGACGATGTCGCAAACCAGGCCCTCGTCCCGCATCGCGTCTCGGGTCTCTTCGAGCAACCTCATCGAAGCATTGATCGAGCTCCGCTTCTCCTCGGGGTCCTCCACCCGCAGCAGGTGACCCTCGTAGCCCATGATCCCCACCAGGCTCAGGCCATCCAGTTCGGCGGCGGCCCGGGCCAGTTCCAGGGCGTCACGTCCTGGCAGCACTCCGACACGATCCAGCCCGACGTTGACTTCCAGGATCACCCGGCAGGTGACTCCCGCCTCGGCACAGGCGACCGCCAGGGGCTGGGCCTGGGCGAAGTGATCCAGGGCGATGATCGGGTCGGCCGTCTCGCACAGCCGGGCGACGCGGCGGACTTTCGGCTGGCCGACGATCATGTTGGCGACCAGGATGTCGGTGATCCCCGCCGCGGCCATCACCTCCGCCTCGGTCACCTTCGCACAGGTCACCCCGATCGCCCCGGCTTCACGCTGTCGATGAGCGATTTCCGGGGTCTTGTGACACTTTTCGTGAGGCCGCCACTGCTTGCCGCGTTCGGTCATGAACGAGGCCATTTTCGTGATGTTGGCTTCGAGGACGTCGAGATCAATGCAGAGGCTGGGAGTATCAAGCTCGGCCTGGGGGGTGCCGGGAGTCGGAAGAAGAGTGGTCATCGTGCTGGAGGCTCAACTGGAGGTGACGGGTGGGTGGAGGACTCTCTGCCGGTGAGCCATGATAGCCGACCGGTGACGTGGTAGGAATCGGCCGAGGCGACCGAGGACGGGTCAAACAAAACTTAGCCCGTGACGGTTGACAGCCGCCGGAGTGCTGATACGATGGCCCGACGCGCCTCATCGAGTGGTGCGTAGGAGGAGTCGTTTCGACGTCGTCTCCGATGCCTTCGGGCAGCTCTTTGACAACTTGGTTGGTGGCCCTCGTTCAGCGATTTCAGTCGCTGGATCCTTCGGGATGCGGCTGATTGCACAGGTTTGACCACTTGTGCATCCAGCATCAGACTTTTTTTTCTGCTAATACTCCCCTGCCGGGCCAGAATCCTTGAGCGGCTCTCTGGAGCTGGTCCTTCGGGACCTGTGAAAGAGACACAAGAGGAGGAAGGCGTGGCAACGGGAAAGCAGTCATATGAAGGGTTTGATCCTGGCTCAGAATGAACGTTAGCGGCGTGGATTAGGCATGCAAGTCGAGCGAGAAGTCTTTTATGGAACCCTTCGGGGGGAAGTAATTGACGGACAGCGGCAGACGGCGTAGTAAGGCGTAGGTGACGTACCCTAGAGACCGGGACAGCTACGGGAAACTGTAGGTAATACCGGAAAATCTCCCAGGACATAATGGTCCCGGGAGCAAATGGTGTGATTCCGCTCTTGGAGCGGCCTACGTGGTATTAGCTAGTTGGTGAGGTAATGGCTCACCAAGGCAACGATGCCTAGGGGGTGTGAGAGCATGGCCCCCACGACTGGGACTGAGACACTGCCCAGACACCTACGGGTGGCTGCAGTCGAGAATATTCCGCAATGGGCGAAAGCCTGACGGAGCGACGCCGCGT
>Ga0310123_10002359_pt1 | contig 15104 bp, 10 predicted proteins | sample CB6_AW_1057_MG_FD_203505 | JGI IMG/M metagenome (GOLD analysis project Ga0310123, IMG submission 203505) | Marine microbial communities from Western Arctic Ocean, Canada - CB6_AW_1057 | ecosystem: Environmental > Aquatic > Marine > Oceanic | place: Canada: Western Arctic Ocean | collected... | reverse complement strand
GCCTTCGCCGCCATTGACGATGAACACCTCGTCGACCCCGGCAATGAACTTCCGCATGCGATCCTGATGGAAGGTGCGCATGATGACTTCGGGGTAGTCGACGTAGAGCGGGTATAGTTTGTCGAAAGTATCGGCGTCCGCCCGCACGCGGCTGGTCATTCGCTTCGCCCGAGTCCTGGCTTCGAGTCGCCGACGGGCAGCCAGGCTTTCGGCTTCGTGCCGCTGCCGGTTGGCGAAGATCTCAGCTAAGTCCCGGTCCTGGTCGGCTTTCTGTGCGGCGGCGGCAACCGCATTGATCTGCTCGGCAAGTTGCCGCGGCCAACTCAATCGCAGATCGACCGGATCGATCTCGACACCCAGGCCAAGGTCGCGGATCCGATCCCGAAGGTTGCCGGTGACGACACTGCCCACAAGATTTTGGTCTGTCAGTGCCTGCTCGATCGTTGTTGTGCCGACGGTCTTGACGATGGCATTATCGAGACAGAGCCGGAGGAACTCCTCGATACGCGCGAAACCGAACGCATAGCTCAGCGGGTCGTTGATGCGATACTTCAACACGCAGCCGGCATGGAGGATGTTTCGGTCGGCCGTTACCAGATAACCGTCGATCCCCGGTTTCAAGACGCCGGGTACCGTGCCGGCCTTGCCGGTGCGCTGTTCCGCCTCCGTCTCCGCGTACCAGAAGCGCGAGCTTTCGATGGTCTGCGTTCGTTTCACCGGCAGCTTGACGACTTCATCGATCGGATACGGCAGGGCGAAGACCATGCCGGGTTGCTGACGAACGCCGCCGCTGACGGCTCCGAACCTAAGAATGATGCAGTTCTCGTACTGTTCGATGTTCCGAATGCCGCTGAAACAGAAGCCGGCCAGCAGCAAAATAATCGCTATTTTGCCGATCAGCACGATGATGCGTAGGCCGTCGCGGAGGGCGGCCATGCCGGCGTCCACCTGCGATTCATGAGGATGATTCCTGTCGTCCATACACTTCCCGATAGAGTTTGCAAATCGATCCCGGCGGGGCTCATTCGCGTCAACTTAATGAAAACTTGGTTAAAGAGCGGGGCGAGCTTCTTTGTTGCGCCGATCAGGCGCAACTTGTGGAGTGCGGCGGCTTCGACGCCGCTTTGGTTGACGCGAATATCGCCCCGCCGAGATCATCGACACATCTTAAATGATCAACGCCCTCTCCGCCGTACAACCCGGTCGCGGCTCACGGTTTCGCCCGATTCCCTCTTGTCTTTATATTGAATTTGAACAGATCGAACAGTGGCGACGACGGATCGATAATCAAGGTCGTGTTCGTCTTCATCGTCTCCTCGAGCGCATCCAGGTTTCGCAAAAATATCGCAAACTCGACGTCCTGTTCGAATACCTGATACTGCTTCGCGGCCTCGATATTGGCCTCGCCTTGGATGATCTTCGCGTCGGCTTCCGCAGCAGCCAGACGCTGGGCTTTGTCGCTTTCCGCATTGTCGCGGATGATCTTTGCCCGTTTCTCGCTTTCCGAGCGGATCTCAGCGGTAATCTTCGCCTGCTCCTGTTTCATGCGGTCGAAGACGCTGGCCGTATTGCTCGGGTGCAGATTGATCTGCGCGATGCCGACATAACCCACAGCGATCCCCAATGTGTCGGCTGCTTGCCGGCGAACGGCATCGAGCAGTTCGGCCTCGATCATCTCGAGCCCCGATGAATCACCATCCGTGGTGACGAAATCATCGAGAGCATGGCTGCGAATGATGGTGCCCTGCTGGCTGTCCAGCACCGACCTGAGATACGATTCAGCCTTATACATTTCACCGACACGGTTGAAGTAGAGCTGCAGATCCGCGATCTCCCAGCTGGCGAAAACCGTGACGATCAGGGTGATGTTGTCCCGTGTCGTGATCTCCGTCGGCGCCCCGACAAACAACTGCTTGCGCCGGTCGAAGCGAACAACCTTCTGCACCGGCCACGGAAACCGCCAATGGAATCCCGGTGTTGGAACAACTTCCGAACGCCCCAGAGTTGTGACTACAGCCTGCTCCGTAACCCGCAGCTGGAAGCTGCACATGGCGAACAGGACAAGCACGCCGATCGCTACGGCTGCGCCAACGGTAAATATGGACTGTCGTGATTGGGTGTTCATTTTTCGCTCATTGACCCAGGCCGTCCAGATCGAGCAGGCTGGGTCGTTCCTTTTTCAAGTGAATATTAATGACGTCCTGCCCGTTCTCGAAAGTCATGACAACTTTTCGCACGGATGGCAGCCAGGTCTCGAGGTAATCCATCCAACGACTGTTTCGGTACAGTTTCGGATAGCGGCGATAGATCTCGGATTGCTGCAGAAAGTTTACCCTTTCGACGGCCGCCAGTTTCGTGATCCGGGCTGTTTCAGCCCGTGCTTTGCTCAGTATCTCATTGGCTTCCGCCGCCGCCGCCGCCAGCTCTTCAATGGCAAACTGTTCGGCCGCCACCAGCAACTGACGACGCTCCTCGCGGGCATTCAGAACATCACGAAACGCGGGTGCCACGGACGGCGGCGGCTCAAGCCGTTCGATGCCGACAAAGACAATCTCGATGCCCAGGTCGTGTTTTGCGACGCCGTCCTCAATGAGCCGCTCCAGTTCATCGTCGACGCCGGAAATGTCATCGCGCAGCAGTTCGGAAAAGTCGCGGCTCAACAGAAACCCGCTGAGGGCCCGGCGGCTGACGTGTCGCAGCAAAGCGACCGGCTGGTGATGGGCCTTGAAAAATGTCTGTGCGTCGCTGACTCGAAAATGAACGGTAATGCCGACAACCCCCAGGTTCACGGCTGCAGGGCGCGTTCGGGGTTCTGCCGACACGTCCCCGCCGCCGCGCTTGCCGGCGGCCAGAACCAGATCCCGGCCGCCAGCGCGTTCCAGCCACAGCTTCAGATCCGATCCCGATTCGGCATCGGTTGCTTTCCACTCGGTGCCCACTGTGATTTGCTGTATGGATTCCGTCGGGATGTGCGAAACCCACGTCGCCGGCCATGGTTTCATCAGATGGATCCCCGGCTCCAGGACAACCGGTTCAGCGCTCCCCCAGCTTTCCCCCAGCCCTTTCTCCCGCGGGCCGACATGGACAATCGCGGTCAACAGAAACAGGGTCACGATCTGAATCAAAAGAAACGGCAGAACGGCGCGGCCGAGAAAGCGATAGAGCCGCCGCTCGGATATCTGGAAACCAAACTGATAATCGACCATATCCGCCAGGCTCGCGAAAAATCCCCGCGGCTGACCGAAGAGCGCCAGAAACCGGCTCTCGTAGACCGGTCGGTCGGCAATCCTGCGCGACTGCGGGCGATAGAGATCGACGATCCAGGTGGCGATCCGTTCGCCCACCAGGGCCACAGCAGCCAGGCAGCCAAGCCAGACCGTCCACTGGGCAATCAGCGGGAAATGCCAGTGAGCCGCCAGCGCGGCGACGGCGCCGATCAAACACGCAACGGCGCTCAGCAGCAACCGGCCGCACACCGGCCGCAGGAACAGCAACCGGCCGCCGGAGGCCGCGCCGGCGCAATACTTTCCTGAAACGAAGCAGACAATCGCACCGGCTCCGAGCAACGCCGCGGCCGGCAGGAACGAAGTGTCCATCGGCATCCGGCGCGGGTCCGACGCGTTCACCAGACGCGCAATCCAAAGGGCCGGGACCGTTTCCGCGAGACTGATGCCCATAAGCAGCAACGGTAGAATGATGCGCGTGAAGCTCCGTAACGCCCGCTGCTGCCGCCCCATCTCCAGTTCCCCGCTAAACAGGTTGGCGTCCCGCTCCTTCAACGATTCATTATCTCGGCGTTCTTCATCGGCCAGGCGCGCCAGATAGGCGTGGAAGGCCGCCAGAAAAGACACCAGCCCCCCGACTAGGACGAGGTTGCCGGCCTGGTAAATATGCCCGGCCAGTGCCGCCGCCTCATGGCCCTGTGCCAGGATGAAAGCGGCGGCGGCCAATACCGACTGGAGGGCGCCGGCGCCGATGGCCAGCCGTTCCTGATTTCTGATCATGTTCAAACGACTTCCCGTATCTCGATGCGGTCGTAAAATATCATCGCCACTGTCAGATAGACGATGAGGGAAAAAACCGCGTGCAGGCCGCACACGCCATAATAACCAACTGGTATACTCTGTTCCGGCCCGAGGCGGTCGGCGATCCAGTAGATCTGCCAATTCGGCAGCACCGCGCCGGCAATGGCCGACAAAGTCGCCGAGCCCGATGCCACGCTTAACAGATAGCTTGAAACCAGTCCGAAGAAAAAGACGGCGACGCCTATGGACAACACCAGTGCGGAGTCCGCAATAATGGCGATAGGGACCATGACCGCTGAAAAGGCGGCGACGCCGAAGACCAGCATGGCGCCGCTCTGCAGACCGGCCCAGTCAAACACGTCCGCTCCGCTCATGCCTATGCGAGCGAGGAAAAAGAAGGCCAGCAGCGCCGTCAGAATCAGATTCGCGAAGCGCACGTAGCCGCCGCCGAACAGGTAATGCCGGATGCCGCCGGCGCCGAGGCCGAAGACGACGGCGACGGCATAGAGCGACAGGCTTGCCAGGTTTAAATACTCTGCATCGTGCGCGACCTCGGAGATCCAGAGGTAGGCCGCCAGCCCTGAGACGCCAAGCAGCATCACACCGACAAAGACCCCCGCCCACTTGCCGATGACCAGACATGAGGCGCCGATCGGCCGGCTGAAAAGAATCGGACCGGTACCCCGGCGGATGTCATCCGTGAACACACGGACGGAGCCGAAGGTGACAGCGAGACAACTCACCATAAACAGCAGGGCCATGCACTGATCGCGAAGCAGTTTGATGTGCTCGCCGAAAGTGAAACCCGGAATGGCGCCAAGCAGCGCGACGGTGACCAGAAGCATGATATGAAGAACGAGATAAAACGGGTCGCCGACGGCAATAGTTGCCGCGTTGCGGCTGACCGCTAAAAACTGTTTCAACCACATGGGTACAATGGTGTTCGGGGGTAACTATTCAGGTGGAAGGTGGAGGGTGAACGGTGGACGGTCGCGACTGATTTCCAGCGTGTAACGCCAAGTTTGCAAAGGCCATTGTCGTGAACATGCAACGGACGTTGGACGGATCTTCTCCCTCCACCGTCCACCCTCCACCTGAGTAGTCACTTTTGGGTTCGGTGATTGGAAATTCAGTTCGATGGTAAATAGATCATCCAAACAATTTACATTCGAATACCACCACAGCAGTAACCGGATTGTAACACAATTGTAAATAGTGATTGTGGGTTCCGGGCTGCATGAATGTACCAGCAACGTAACTATTCAGGCGGAAGGTGGAAGTGCGCGACCGAGCCCCAGCGTCTAACGCAACATTTGCATAGATGATCTTCTGGAGCATGCGCCATACGTTGGCCGGATCCTCTCCTTCCATGTGCCTATCAAAAACCTCATCCGTCAGATTCGTGAGCGTATTCCTACACAGAACGCGTGGCGTTTAGGGCTCGCGTAAAAATAATTTCCCATTTTTCGCCGTCCGTTTGGCGTTAATCCGTCAGCTGACGGATTGCCGATGTGACCGAGCGAGACCACAGTCTGTATCGCCAGCCACGGCTGGTCCGCCTATGGCGGAAGGTACGTCGCGGATCTCGCGAGCGAGCATGGTCGGAAGGTGACGTCAAATAGGCGAGCGAAAATGTGAAATTATGTTTATGCAGGTCCTTAGCATTTAAGAAAGGCTCGGATTCCGATGCCGGGGTGAGCAAGGGAGGAGGATTTCGGTGGGACGACGGCCTGCAATGCGATGCCGCCGTCAATTTCCGGCAGGCCGGATCGATCCGACGCGCCCATGAACTGCCGGCACCGAATGAGGCCGTCGCGCACTCTCTCATGAACTCACCTGAAATTCCCGTGCGGCGGTTGTTCAAATATCCGCCGCCGGGCTATTTTACCCAATTATATCGGCGGTTACGCAAACCGAAGCCCAAAATCTACTGTCGGGCACGCTCATTCCGGGACTGGTTACAGGACACTGGTCCCAAGCGACTGCACCTCAAAAAGATTAAGGATAAGCGAAAATAAAAATCAAGCTGACAGATGAACGCAACCCGGCGCCCTCAAATCAAATCGCCTCAACTCCAGCGGCCCTCATAACGTGCATGGGGAGGTGGCGGTTGTTTGTCTCGACTCCAATTAAGCTTCGGCGTCGTGGCATAAAATGGTTGTGCATGGTCTTGGGCCTTGTGCTGCTGGGGACGGGAGCATGCAGAACGCCGCCCACGTCCGCCTCAGGCGCCGCGCGAGGGCGACCGGCGGGAAGCAAGTGGGAAATCGGCGCCCCCATCGTCCACTACTACCAAGGCCCCGGGGCCAATCACGGCGAAACGACGCCCGCCAACGCCAGGAAGCTGGCTGACGGCGGCTTCAACCTGGTCTGGTGTCAGACTGAAGCGGAACTCGACGCTGCGCATGCACAGGGGCTACGTGTGCTTTTTTATGCCCAGGACATCAAACTCGGCGACCCCAAGGGTACCCCCGGCATGTTGGACGACCCCGTGAGGCGGGAGAAACTCGGCGCCATGATCGAGCGGGTGAAGAACCATCCGGCGATGTACGGCTACTACGTCTACGATGAGCCCGGCGCTGCCCTTTTCCCGATGTTGGCCAGGCTGGTGGCCTTCATCCGTGAGCGTGATCCCCATCACATGGCCTTTATCAATCTGTTTCCCTGTTACGCCAGCGCTGCGGCGCTGGGCACCTCCGGCGATACGGTGACAGCCTATAGGGAGCACCTGCGCCAGTTTCTGGACATCGTCAAACCCGACGCTATCAGCTATGACCACTTCCACTTCAAAGGCGCCGACAGACCGTATGATGGCGGTGATTACTTCCTGAACCTGGCACTGGTCCGCGAAGCGGCGTTGAAAGGTGGCTTGCCCTTCATCAACGCGGTCCAGGCTTGCGCGCTGGGGCCGGGCTGGCGCGCGCCCAACGGCGACGAGGGGAGGTTCCTGGCTTACACCACGCTAGCCTACGGCGGCCAGGGCATCTCCCAGTTTGCTTACTACAACAGTGCCTGTTGTCCTAGAGGGGGTGTTGCCAATGAGGATGGTACCCTGACCCCGCTGGGCGAGGCCCTGCGACAGATCAACCCCGAGTTTGTTGCCATCGGCGGGGTGCTGCAGCCGCTGATTTCCCTAGGAGTGTATCATCTGGGCACCATTCCCAACGGCGGCGTGGGACTGCCGGCCGACGCTTCCTTTACCGTCAAGCCCCCGGTGGCTGCGGACCAGGCGAAAGGTATCCTTCTGGGCTACTTCGGGGCCACCGACGACCCCACCCATGTATTGGTGGTCAACCTCGACTATACCCGGCCGGTAACCACGACCATGGTCGGCCCGGGGCCAATGGAGGTGTTCGACGCCACGGGGCGGAAGTGGCGCCCGGCATCGAGCGGGTCGCGCGCCGGGGTGAATCTGATGCCCGGGGGCGGCAAACTCCTGCGCCTGCCTTGGCCAGACCGAAACGTAAATAAAAGCTGATCCCGGAAGGGGTCGATGGCACACCAAATTGATAAGAAGCCCACTCTCGTACTCGGCGGGACCGGAAAGACAGGACGCCGGATCATCGAGCGACTGGAAACACTCGGTGTTCCCACTCGTCTTGGCTCGCGCAACGCCGAGCCGCCCTTCGACTGGGAAAAGCGCACGACCTGGCCCGCGGCACTCGAAGGCGCAAGCGCCGTGTACATCTCGTATCAGCCCGATCTTGCCGTTCCGGAAGCGGTTGAAGCAATCGATGAGTTCAAGAGACTCGCAATAAGCAGCGACGTCCGCAGACTCGTGCTGCTCTCGGGTAGGGGCGAAGACGAAGCTCAACGGGCAGAACAGGTACTCCAAAGCTCGGCCGCGGACTGGACGATTCTCCGATCGAGCTGGTTCTCCCAGAACTTCAGCGAAAACTTCCTCCTCGACGCCGTTCTGAGCGGGACTGTCGCCCTGCCCGTTGGAGACGTGAAGGAGCCCTTCGTCGACGCGGACGACATCGCTGACGTTGCGGTGGCCGCGTTGACCGAGGACGGACACGAAGAGCACCTCTACGAGCTCACAGGCCCCCGGCTACTGACGTTCGCGGACACCGTCGGTGCAATCGCCGCGGCCGTCAATCGACCGATCAAGTTTCTGGAGATCACGCCGGAGCAATACGCAGAGGACCTAAAGCGACACGGTGTTCCACAAGACGTCGCCTCACTGATGATGTATGTCTTCACGACGAATCTGGACGGCCGCAACGCATACGTTGCCGATGGCGTTCAGCGGGCTCTGGGTAGAGAGCCTCGCGACTTTACCGACTACGCTCGAGAGGCCGCCGCCACCGGCATTTGGGAAACGCAGCGATGAAGGAACTCATGGACGTACTGACGTTCGCCGCGGCGTTGGGCTCCGGCTTGGTTGCGGGAATCTTCTTCGTGCCAGGAACTGATGGCGAAGCACCGTGTTCTCAAGAACGAGGTCGGTGCGTGACTTGAAGTCCGAGCCCAGCGAAAGTAGAATGATGGCGACCAACGAGAGGTGTTTTCAGTCTACATTTTTTCACATTTGTATCACTGGCGCGATGCGTCAAGTGGTTGTACCAAGTGAGATCCTGTTTTGGCGAGCGACAGCCTACCCAGCGGTGCCGCTGTCAGGATCTTGAGGAGTTCCCACCCATGAACGTTCCGAACCGCACCCGCAAGCTTGTCGATGTCAGGGTTCCGATGCGTGATGGCGTCGAACTGTCAACCGACATCTACCTGCCGAACAGCGATGGCCCCTTCCCGACCATGCTCATGCGCACGCCGTACAGCAACAACCGCGAAGCATTCGTCGAAAAGGCGCGTCGCCGCGTGGACGAAGGCTACGCCTGCGTCGTCCAGGACTGCCGCGGGCGCTGGGATTCGGACGGCGACTACTACCCGTTCGTCGCCGAGGGTGCGGACGGCTACGACACCCAGGAGTGGGTCGGGCGCCAGGAGTGGTGCAGTGGCAAAATCGGCATGGCCGGATCCTCGTATGAAGGCACTGTGCAGTTTACTAGCGCAGCTCACGCGAGTCCATATCTCACCTGCATGGCCCCCCGGGTTATTTGCTGTGACTACTATTCCGGCCTCGTCCACCCCGGTGGCGCACTTTTGCTCAATGTGGTGGCCACCTGGGGCATGCGCACCCACGCGCGCACCGGGCAGGACATTGACTTCGAGAACTGGACCGAGGCGTTTCGCATCCTCCCTGTCTCGGAGTTGGCCCGTGCCACCGGTCGCCATAGCCCCTTCTGGCGCGACTGGATCGAGCACACCGCCTACGACGACTACTGGGAACAGATCGACGACACCAAGCGCTTTGACAAGATGACCGCTCCCGCCTTCAACATGGGGGGCTGGTTCGACCTCTACGCCAGTCACACCTTCGACAACTTCAACGGCCTGCGACTGCACGGCGGCAGTGACGCGGCCCGCCGGAGCAAGCTCATCATAGGACCGTGGCATCATCGCCTGAGCGCCTCGAGACGGACTGGTGACGTCGACTTCGGCGAGTCATCTCTCTTCGACCTGGAAGCCGAAGAGCTGCGCTGGTTCGACTACTGGCTCAAGGGAATTGACAACGGCATCGTCGACGAGCCGCCAATCAAGCTCTTCATCATGGGCGCCAACGAATGGCGCGACGAGCGCGAGTGGCCACTGGCGCGCACGGACTGGCAGACGTGGAACCTGGGTTCGGGCGGCCGCGCCAACACCCTGCTTGGAGACGGAACGCTGACCACGAAAGCACCGGGAGACGAGGTTCCGGACGAGTTCGACTACGACCCGAACAACCCGGTGCAGACGATCGGCGGCAACAACTGCTGTTCGCCCGATATCGTGCCATGGGGCCCCTACGATCAGCGACCGGTGGAAATGCGGGGCGACGTTCTCTGTTACACGAGCGCTCCCCTGGACCGGGACACGGAGATAACCGGGCCGATCCAGGCCATCCTCTACGCAGCGACGGACGGGCACGACACCGATTGGACGGCAAAGCTCGTGGATGTCTCGCCCACCGGCTACGCCATGAATCTGTGCGACGGCATCATCCGAGCCCGCTTTCGAGAGAGTTTTCTGAAGCCGAGACTTACAGACCCGGGTACCGTTTACGAGTACACCATCGAGGTCGGTGTCACAGGCAACCTGTTTCGCAAGGGGCACCAAATCCGGCTCGAGATCTCCTCCTCCAACTTCCCCCGCTTCGACCGCAATCTGAACACCGGAAACGATCTCGGCACTGATGCCGAGATGCGCACTGCGCACCAGTCCATCTTCCACTCTCGTGAGTACCCATCTCACCTCCGGCTTCCAGTCATTACCGGGTAGTCCCCGCCGGTAGAAAATCTTCGCTGGCTGATGCCTGAGTCTCGAATTCCGACGACGACTCTCGGCAATACCGACGTTCCCGTCACCGTCATCGGGGGTGGTGGCTGGATCGGCGAGCTAGATGATCCGATGGCTCTGTGCTCCGGTCGGCAGGCGAAATCTAAGATCTCTACGGACGTGCCGCAACACCTTGAATTATCGGCCGTTGAGAATACGGCAGCTCCGACGGGATGAATTCTTTGACCCTTCGCGCTGCGTAGCTACTCGATCAGTGCCGGGGACAGGAGCGCGCCCGTGCCGGTTTTACCGGAACGGGCGCCGGGGTAGGCAACCATGCGGCTACCATCCGACAACGTTTTGGAATGGGAAGCAAAGAAGGCGTGGCCGTTGACGAACGCATCGCGTGTTTCGGGCGTCGGTCGGTCTAGATGCAGGAGCGCTGCCGCCCACAAGGTCCCGGCTTGCCTGGAACGGCACTGTCCTGGTCGGCGTAGGACTTCGACTCGATATTGTATTGGCACTGAAAGTTGCCCGCTTCTTTCTGGCTGCGGAGGATAAATGTGCGCCCGGCTGCCAATGATTGATCGATGATATTGCGTCTCAGCATGAGCTGTCAGGAGGGCGTGTACTCTGCACCCAGCTCGGTCAGGTCGTCTGCCGCAGTGAACCGCGGCGGCGGCCGGAATGGCACAGGCGATCCCCATCGCCGTCACAACGGACAGGGCGCCATTGCACCAGTCGGCAACGTTGCATAAGCGGCGCTCTCACTGTACCAAGCACTCGTGTTCTTAATCTCGCTCCTAAGGCCACTTCATGCAGAACGGGGAATCGATTACGAATTGATCGATTACGAGTGAAGTGCTGTTGAGTGTCCAAATACAAATTTCTATGCGATCAAGATAGGCGGGGATCGGAAGAGAGTCAATGAGCGGCCGGTTCGGTTGGTGATCAAGCAGATCTCGACGTTTGCGTCCGCTGGCCTTGGGCCGGCGGCGCGGGGGTCAGCTGTGCGTACTCAATCGTTACCGGTGTCGAGTCGTTGAATGCGGTCGCGAAGGTCGGCTGCCCGTTCATACTGCTCTCGTTGCACGGCCTGCTGCAGCTCGGCCTCGAGCTTGTCGCGCCGGGTCGGCTTCCGGTGTTTTTCCAATGCTTCTTCGAGCTCGGCGAGGGCCTCGAGCGAGCGCTCCCGCTCGGCATGAAACTCCTGGACGTCCAGTTCGGGAAATTCCCTGATTTTGTCAGTGACTTTCCGAAGAATGGATCTGGCATCATTATAGGCACCGCTCTTAATGGCCAGCATGGCGCGGGCGGTGGCATGTATGCGCAGCACATACGGCCACCAGCGCTCCAGGTTCATGCGATCGTTGTCGTGTTCGCCGTATTGATTGACGAACCGGAACAGCCGCATATTGCGCTCGGTGTCGTGGACGACGTTCTTGAAATCCGAGAGCTGCAGGAGGAAGGCGTACCGTTCGTAGATGCAGCGGCTCTCATCGAACAGCTCGCCGCAGGCGTCGTGGTTCAGCTTGAAGGGCGGATCCTCGCCCTTTTGCCTGACTGCCTTCTGTGTCTGTTGAAAATAGTCCAATGCGAATTCGCAACCATATGGGTGGGCGCCATCCGGGCGCCCGCCCACATTCATCTGAAGGATGCCGCGAAACGGCCCCTGCTCGATGCGGACCTGCACCTTCTCGCGGCCGTCGGCATCGACGATACGCCGGACATTGTTGTTGGCATCATACGGCCAGGCGTCAAGGAGATTGCTTATGTCGGAAGCCATGGGTGATTACCATTTTCGATAGGCTCGTACTGATTTGTAATATTATACTCAACGACGGAATTTGCTGCTTATGTCGAGGATTCCGCCGCCAAAAATATTTACCGCAGGCGCAGAATTTGTCGGCTTTTTTGCCGCCATACCGCGCCCGAAAGCCGGCGCGGCCACCGCATCCAGTCGGTTACGGCGAGAAAGTTCTCAATTTGGAATGTTTTTTTAAGCCGTTTTGTTGAAACGATTGGCACCCGCGTCGGTCCCGGAAACCGAATGTAGGACATTTCATAAATATATATAACGAAATAACTTGCAACATAAGAATCGCGGCGGCGTACGCCCCCATTGGATCCACGGAGCTGATCGGGCGCCGAACGCCCGTCCGACAAATCCGCAACTTTTGTTGCGATGATCCTTGCAAATCCCATGCGGTACTGAAATTTATGACATCATCGCCGATTATTTTGTTATCATTTAATGATACTGAGATAATCAAGTCACAACATCACAACAGAGGGTGAATAAGGTATGGTAGCGAAGAAAGTCACCACCAAGACGGACCTCGTCGACGCAGTCGCAAAGGGCGCCGACTGCTCAAAAAAACAGGCCGGCAATGCGGTCAACACACTGCTGGACACCGTGACCAAGGCCCTGAAGAAGGGTGGCCGCGTAACAATTCCGGGTTTCGGCACCTTCTCCGTTCGCAAGCGCAAGGCACGCAAGGGGCGCAATCCGCAGACCGGAGACACGATCAAAATCGCGGCAGCCAAAGTCCCGGCGTTCAAGGCCGGCAAAAGTCTGAAGGCCGCGATCAAGTAACAGCGCGTTTGCCGATCGACACCACTATCCCGTGACGGCCTGTTTGGCCGTTGCGGGGTTTTTTTGTCCATACGGATAGAAAATCGATTTCCCTTACGGGTGCCAGCATCAGCAGGCCCGCGATAAACAGCGCCGGGATCATACGCATGCGGCGGCACCGCGGTGAGAAACGTCGGCGCCAGGCTGGGCGGCAGACTGTCCCAGCGTCCCGGCATCGGCTTAACGCCCAGTGCAATAGACAGGGTGGTGGTCACCAGGATGCCGACGAGCAGGCCGCCGCGCATTCGTTTCACCAACAGGCCGCCCATGATGACGAAACAGAGCAGCGCCAGCAGCCCCGGCAGGTTGGTGATGTCGCCGATGTAAGGCCGGGCAATCCCGAGCCGCTTGCCGCCCCCGGATGATATGAAATGTTTATCTGAAGTGGCCATGTTGTGGCGGTGCAACGTTCAAGCCCTTACCGGTGAGGTAAGATGCAAGGCTTCAAATGAAAAAAGGAGCGAATGCTCGCAAACAACGTATTCAGGAACATTAACCGAACAATATCCGAAGGAGGTGGTAATGGCGAAGTGGTGTGTGGAAATGATTCGACTTCATGCATGAACCTCAGAGATCGCGCAGAAACCGCAAGTTGGATCGAATTGACCTGTGGTGTGAATTCCAAACTAAACACATCATTGACCGATACGTTAAGGAGAACGTGAAATGATCACACGAAAAACAACGACCCCCATGCTGCGAACAATCGTCTTCGGCGTGCTCATTGGCGCGCTGGCGCTGGTCATTGGGCCATCGGCGATTGCCCAGTCAGTATCGTCGGCCGGCGTCGTTGGCGGGCCGGGTTACAACTCGGTGGATATCGACGTGGGCCTGGTGGTCCTGACCAAGCACCAACCCAGAGAGGCCTCGCTCGGGCAGCAGTATGAGGTCATGCTCGAAGTCAAGGTTGTCGAGAAAGTCGCGGACATCACGGTCACCGATGCGGTCCCTAAAGGCGCCAGCTTCGTGCGCAGCGAGCCGCAGGGGAAACGCGACGGCAAAAACCTCACCTGGAGATTCAAGAATCTCGACCGCGGCGACAGCCGGGTGATAAAAATCTATCTGCGGCCGGAGCGCCAGGGCGATCTCTCATCCTGCGCTACGGTTACCGTGATTCCCCAATGCTGCGTCACGACGTTCGTCGGCAAAGCCGAAGTAGATATCGCTAAGTCCGGCCCAACGCAGGTAAAGCTGGATGAAAATATCGATTACGCGGTCACCGTTACCAACACCGGATCGGCCATCGCCCGCGACGTTGTCGTCATCGACACCATCCCGAACGGCCTGACGCATGCCTCCGGTAAGCGGCCCCTCACCTTCGACGTCGGCACCCTCGAGCCACAGTAGTCGCATGACATGATGGTGACTCTAAACGCCGCCCAGCGCGGCCAGCTTTGCAACAACGCCGTCGTCAAGTCATCGAACGCCGGCACCGATACGGCCGAGGCCTGCACGGTCGTCGTCCAGGAACTCATCGAGATCACCAAGCAGGGCCCGAAGGAACAGTTCCTGGGTAAGAAGGCCAGGTATAACATCGTTGTCACCAATCTCGGTGACACAACGCTGACCAACGTGGTGGTCGCCGATCACACCCCGGCGGCGACGGACATCGTCACCGCCGGCAATGCCAGCGTCGTGGGCAATATGGCTGAGTGGCGCATTCCCGAACTGCGGGCCGGCGGCCACGAGTCTCGCAAGATTACGCTAACGACAATGACGGCGGGCACACACTGCAACGAAGTCGAAGTCACCAGTGCCGAGGGGCTCACGGACTCGGCCAAAACCTGCACGTTGTGGCGGGGTTACCCGGCCGTACTGCTCGAGGTCATCGATACCGAAGATCCTCTACTTACCGGGGAAACGACAACCTACGTCATCCGCGTAACCAATCAGGGAACGGCGGACGATACCAACGTCACGATCATAGCCAGATTCCCGAATGAAATCTCGCCGGTCAGCGCCAGCGGCGACTCCACCGGCCGCGTGGCTGGCAAGACGGTGACCTTTGCACCGTATCCGGTCATCAAGCCGAAGAAAGTTGTCGAATGGCGGATCAAGGCCAAGGCTGAAGTGGTGGGCGACTCGCGCCTGACGCTGGAAATGGACACCGGTCTGCTGAAGACGCC
>Ga0310123_10002355_pt1 | contig 15111 bp, 12 predicted proteins | sample CB6_AW_1057_MG_FD_203505 | JGI IMG/M metagenome (GOLD analysis project Ga0310123, IMG submission 203505) | Marine microbial communities from Western Arctic Ocean, Canada - CB6_AW_1057 | ecosystem: Environmental > Aquatic > Marine > Oceanic | place: Canada: Western Arctic Ocean | collected... | reverse complement strand
TCTCCAGTTAAAGGAAAGTTTCTTAAGGCTGAAACTAATAGTGGTAAAGCTACTTGGGACTACTGGCCTGGTGATCACTTATGGGGTCAGGGGCGACCAGGAATTGTTGTAAAGAACACTAGCGGAGAGTGCTCGGTAGGAAATTTAAAGATATCTAGAAGCATCCCGTCTGTTAGATGGGAAGGAGCTGCTGCTTCTTGTCCAAAAGGCTGGTGGGTTTGTACTGCTGCCGAAAGGGGCACAGAAGATTGCGGCACGGATACTTATACTGTCAAAGGTTGTTATTCAAACTATACAAATTATGGAGGTAGTATCTCAGCTCCTGCTGTTTATTTCTATAAAGCAGGAGCAGATCATTTGAACGATCTTAGTGCTGGAACACTTTGGACTTTTGGATATCAAACAGATTTTCGGAATGGAGTCTGGTCACAAGGAGGTGTAATCAACGCCTGGGTAGCTGACGCTTATAACTACCCTTCCACTGGAGTTTCTGGAAGATCGGTTAGTATTAATGGTGAGATCAGTGAAGGACCTATTTGTGAAAAATACCCTGTTTGGTGTTGTGCCAATAAATAATCTGATATAATTATCTTAATGAAGAAATTTTTAACACATAATCCCATCCTAGCTGTAGTAGCCTTCTCTCTTATAGCTTATTGGGTAGTTTTAACACCTCCTTCCACTTCCAACAGTCAATTTCTTGCTCAAGCTGGAGCGGTTATCGAAGACACTCCCGTAGAGCAACATTTAATGGGTGAGGGTAGAATCAACGTTGAGCTAGTTAACTCAGGAGGTGAGTGTCAGATTGATGGTTTGAAGATTGGTCGTTCTAAGCCGGTAGTTCATTGGGGTGATGCCGCTTCGGCTTGTCCTTTCAATTGGTGGGTTTGTACTGCTGAAGAGCGAGGATTAAAATATTGCAAAGACATTTATGCCTTCGATCCAATTGCTATCGATTGTCGCTTGGGTAATAAGCCGTCATTAACAGAAAATGCTGGAAACACATCTGCCTGGGTAGCTGATATCAACCCAGACTTTTCTAACAGAAATGAGGGGATGGTAGTTGATGCTGCTAACGGAGATATCAAATACGGGGTTAATCACTGTTCCACTAGACCAGTTTGGTGTTGTACTAGATAGCTGATTATAAAATATCCGCTACCAAGCGGCTTTTTATTTTTTTTAAAAAGATTCCATTTGACTAAATCATCAAAACATATTATTATATAAGTCAGATTTTGATATGATTAAAAAAGAAAACAAACAAGAGGATTGGCAGCAGAAAGCCGAAGAATATCTAGACGGTTGGAAGCGTGCTAAAGCTGATTTCCTTAACTATCAAAAGGAAGAGGTTGAGCGTTTAGAGCAGATCTCTAAATTTGCTAACGAAGACATGGTTAAAGAGCTTTTAACAGTCTTAGATAGTTTTGACTTAGCTCTAGCTAATGTTAAAAAGGAAGAGGTTGAAGGAATCAAGCTTATTCAATCCCAATTAAAAAAAGTTTTAGAAAAAAATGGTCTTCAGCGCCTAACCGGTACTGTTGGTCAGGAATTTGATCCTGTTTTCCATGAAGCTATCGCTTTGGTTGATAGTGATCAGGAATCAAGTATTGTTATTGAAGAAGTCGAAGCTGGTTATCTGTTAGCTGATAAAGTTATCCGACCAGCCAGAGTAAAAGTATCAAAGTAAATTAAATAAATATTATGGCAAAAATTTTAGGAATAGACTTAGGAACAACCAACTCCGCTATGGCGGTTATCGAAGGCGGTCAACCAAAAGTCTTAGAGAATCAAGAAGGTAATAGAACCACTCCCTCAGTGGCGGCTTTGAATAAGTCCAATGAGCGTCTAGCTGGTCTATTAGCTAAAAGACAATCAATTACCAACCCAGAAAACACCTTGCACTCTATCAAGCGTCTGATTGGTCGCAAGTTTAGTGATGCTGAGGTTCAGAGTGACGCTAAGTGGCTTTCTTATAAAATTAAAGAGGCTTCTAACGGTGGTGTTGAGGTTAAAATGGGTGACAAATGGTATAAACCAGAAGAAATTTCCGCTATTGTTCTAGCTAAGATTAAGGCTGATGCGGAGGCTAAATTAGGTGAAACTATCGAAGAGGCGATTATTACCGTTCCTGCATACTTTGACGACAGTCAGCGACAAGCTACCAAGAATGCTGGTGAGATTGCTGGTTTCAAGGTTCGTCGTATTGTTAATGAACCAACTGCTGCTGCTCTAGCTTACGGCCTAGACAAGCAAACTAACGAAAAGATTGTTGTTTATGACTTCGGTGGTGGTACCTTCGACGTTTCCGTTCTAGAAGTTGGTGACAAAACTGTTGAGGTTAAATCTACCGGTGGTGACACTCACCTTGGTGGTGATGACTTTGATAAGAAGCTAAGCGAATACTTGGTTGATGAATACAAGAAACAAGAGGGTATTGATATTGCTCAAGATACTTTAGCTATGCAACGACTTAAAGAAGCTGTTGAAAGAGCTAAGCATGAGCTATCTGTTTCTGTTGAGACCGAGATCAACCTTCCTTATATCAGCTCTGGTGAAGCTGGTCCGAAACACTTCTTAATGAAATTAACTCGATCTAAGTTAGAGGAGTTAACTAGAGAGCTTATCGACCGTTCCCTAAAAATCACCAAGCAAGTTATTGAAGAAGCTGGTTTTCAAGCTAGTGATATTAACGAGATTATCTTGGTTGGTGGTCAGACTAGAATGCCAGCTATTCAGGAAGCAGTTAAAAATGAGTTCAATAAAGAACCTCATCGTAACATTAATCCAGATGAAGTAGTTGCTATGGGTGCTGCTATTCAGGCCGGTATCCTACAAGGTGATGTTAAAGACATTCTCTTGTTAGATGTTAATCCACTATCTCTTGGTATTGAGACCTTAGGTGGTGTCTTCACTCGCTTAATTGAAAAGAACACCACTATTCCAACCGCCAAGAACCAAACCTTCTCTACCGCTGCTGACAATCAGCCATCAGTAGAGATTCACGTTCTTCAAGGTGAGAGAGAGATGGCGGCTGACAACAAAACTTTAGCTCGCTTCGTTCTTGATGGTGTTAACCCAGCTCCTCGAGGAGTTCCTCAGATTGAGGTTTCCTTTGACATTGATGCTAACGGTATTCTAAATGTTTCAGCTAAAGATAAGGCTACCAACAAAAGTCAGTCCGTTAAGGTTGAGGCCAGCTCCAACCTTTCTAAGGAGGAGGTGGAGAAGTTGAAAGAGGAAGCTCTTCAACACGCTACTGAAGATAAAAAGAAAAAAGAGTTAGTTGAGGCTCGCAACGAGGCTGAAACTCTAGTTCACTTAACTGAAAAATCTTTACGTGAAGCGGGGGACAAGGTTCCAGCTGAATTAAAAGATTCTTTAGAAAAGAAAGTAGCTGATGTCAAAGCGGTTAAGGATGGTGAAGATCTAGAAGCTATTAAATCTGCTACAGCAGCTCTATCTAGTGAAGTTACTAAGATTGGTCAGCACATGCAGAGTCAAGCTACCCCTAACGAAACCCCTAATTCAACTCCCGACCAAACTCCTGAGCAGAATACTGATCAGGCAACAGATGGGGATAAACAGGAGGATAAATAAAGTGGTATAATTACCACAACGTGTCCCGCTTAGAAAAGCCGCAACAAAAAATAATAACCTTTGGTGCTGTTACCGTCTTAGCTGCTGCTATTTTCGGTTATGGCGCCAGTGTTTTTGGCTCTACCACTACTAATTTCTATTGGTTTTTGGTAGCAATATTAGCGGGCTTTATCTTTCTTGCCCTCTTCTTTATCCAAGTTCTTATTATCAAGGAGAAGAAGTTAGCCATTATCTTGATTGGCTTAGAGGTAGCGGCTATGATCTGGCCCTTCCTTATCAGGCCCTCTCTTTGGCTAATCCCTATAGTTCTTCTTACTTTTCTTACCTTCATCTACGCGCACTTTAATGGAAGGTTTGCTATAAATAACATGGTCAAGGTTGATTTCTTTCGTTTACGTCACTCAATCATGATCTTAGCTACTCTAGGTATGATCTTTTTTGCCATCACCACCTACATCAGCACTTTTGAAAGGGATGACTTCCAGGTTTCTGAAGAGGCGATTGAGCGTACTACCCGAACTCTAGAACCGGTTATTGCCAAAATTATTCCTAACTTCTCGATTGATAAGTCGTTGCAAGATATTTTGGAATCAACCGCAACAGAACTTCATGGTGAAGAGTTAGGGGATCTATCTAGTGAAGAGCAAGACAGTATCATTCAAGGAACGGTTAATCAGTTAATAGAGTTAGTGGTCAAGATATCAGGAGTTAAGGTGAGATTAGATGAGGACTTTGTAACCGTCTCCAAGAAGATAGTTGACGGCTTAATGAAGAATGTTCCTGAGAAACATCAAGGTACCTTCCTCACTTTCCTTGGTACCATAGCCTTCCTTTTAGTTAGTGGTGGTACTTTTGTTATTAATATGATCGCCAGCCTCTTAGCTTGGCTATTGTATAAGTTGCTTTTACTAACCGGCTTTGTTTATATTAGGTCAAACAAAATCACCCAAGATATTGTTTCAATTTAAAATCATGAAAGATTATTACAAAATATTAGGAGTAGAGAAGAGTGCTTCCGAAGATGAGATCAAAAAAGCTTTTCGTAAGCTAGCTCATCAATATCATCCTGATCGCCCTGATGGCAACGAGGATAAGTTCAAGGAAGTTAATGAAGCTTATCAAATTCTCTCTAACCAAGACAAAAGACGCCAATACGATCAGTTTGGTCAAACTTTTGACGGCAACAATCCTTTCCAAGGTGGTGGTTTTGATTTCAATTTTGATCATTCCAACTTAGAAGACCTCGGTAACATTAGTGATCTTTTTGATAATTTGTTTGAGGGTTTTGGTATGAGGAAGAGAAAAACCTACCAACGTGGCTCAGACCTTGAGGTTGGCTTCCAAATCATCCTAGAAGAGGCGTTTAGGGGTGTAGAGAAGGATGTTATCTATCCCACTCAATTGATCTGTCAGGACTGTTCTGGAGTCGGTCACTTCCCTAAAGAAGGTTTCACTGATTGCAGTGCCTGTGATGCTCGAGGAGAGATTAGAGAAAATAGAAATACTTTTTTTGGTAATTTTTCTCAAGTTAGACCTTGTGAAAAATGTTTTGGCTCTGGGCAACTTCCTAACAAGAGTTGTGGCAAGTGCATTGGCTTCGGTCGGATCAAGTCCGAAAGGTCTATTCCAGTTGCTATCGCTCCAGGTATTCGTAGTGGGCAGATAATCAAAGTTCCTGGTGCTGGTGAAGCTGGTGAAAGAGGTGCTTCCGCTGGTGACTTGTATGTAAAGATTATCCTTCAACCTCATCAAGATTTTGAATTGAGAGGTGATGATCTAGTTATTAAAAAAGAAATCAACCTATTAGATATCTTGTCAGACAACAAGGTTAAGGTAAAAACGATTGAAGGAAAAGAAATAGATCTCAAGATTCCTGTCGGTACTGATCTCAATGAGGAATTTAAGGTAGAGGGTAAGGGAATGACCCAGTTAGGTAGCGGACTCTTAAAAAAACGTGGAGACCTGTTTGTGAAGTTCATTATCAAAACTCCCAAGAAGGTTTCTGGCAAAATGAAAAAAGTATTAGAGGAGCTGAAGAAAGAGACTGAATAAATAAGAAGGCCCGCTATCAGCGGGTTTTTTATTGTGCCCCGTGTAGGATTCGAACCTACGACCATTTGCTTAAAAGGCAACTGCTCTACCAGGCTGAGCTAACGGGGCTTGGTAGATATATAATAGCAGAAGTTGCATTAAAATCAAGAACGTGATATTTTCTAAATTACTTAATTCATGCAATCAAAAGCATTTATTTATTCTATAATAATCGTACTCATAACCATCTTGGCCGGCTTTTTTATTTTGCCTCAGGGGTTTGACCAGCGCTTTGAATTTCAAAGGTGGCGTTTAGGTTTAGACCTGACTGGTGGTAGTCACTTGGTTTATGAAGTAGATCTTTCAAAAGTAAAAGGAGTTGATCAGACCATTGTTCTTGATGGTCTAAGAGATGTTATTGAAAAAAGAGTTAACTTGTTTGGTGTTAGCGAACCCCAAGTTTATCTATCTAAAAGTGGTGATTCTCAGCGTTTAATTGTTGAGTTGGCTGGTGTAAAGGATGTTAAAGAAGCTATTAAACTGATTGGTTTAACGCCATTACTTTATTTTGCTGAGATAAAAACTTCGTTGGAAGAGGGTGGTGAGGTTCAATACGTTCCTACCGAGTTAACGGGTCGTTACATTAGTGGTGCTCAATTAACCTTTGATCAAGTAACTCGTTCACCTCAAATTAGTCTTTCATTTAATAAAGAGGGAAGTAAGCTATTTGCTGATGTAACTGGCAGAAATGTTGGTAAGCCAGTAGCTGTATTTTTAGACAACAATCTTATTACCGCTCCGGTAGTTCAGGAGAAGATCACTGGTGGTCAGGCTCAAATAACTGGTCAGTTTAGCATTCAAGAAGCTAAAGAGTTGGTAGGGCGTTTCAATGCTGGTGCTTTGCCTGCTCCTATCAATCTAATTAATCAACAAACTATTGGTGCCTCATTAGGAGCCGACTCCTTACAAAAAACCCTTTATGCTGGTTTAGTGGGTACTTTGATCCTAATTGCTTTCATGATTCTCTATTACAAAGGCTTTGGTTTTGTAGCCTCTCTTGCTCTATTGGTCTACATGATCATCACCTTAGCTATCTTCAAGCTTTTTGGCATTACTCTAACCTTGGCTGGTATCGCTGGATTCATCCTATCTATCGGTATGGCGGTTGATGCTAATATCCTAATTTTTGAAAGAACTAAAGAGGAGATCAAAAAAGGCATCTCTAAGACCACGGCCATTAGTGAAGGTTTCAAGAGAGCTTGGCCTTCAATTAGAGACTCTAATGTAACCACTATAATTACCGCTGTTATCCTTTATTACTTCACTTCTGGTTTTGTGCAAGGTTTTGCCCTAGCCTTACTAATCGGTGTGGTTATCAGTATGTTCAGTGCCATCATAGTTACTCGTAGCTTCTTAAATACCATTATTAAAGATCATGCTTAATATCATCGGTAAAAGAAAAATATTTCTTGGAATTTCAGTCTTACTGGTCATCGCCAGTATTGCTTTGGTTGGTATTTTTGGCCTTAAGCAAGGTATTGATTTTGTAGGGGGTACTTTATGGCAAGTCAAAATAGAACAGGAAGCTTCCATCGACGACTTAAGAGGTTTCATCAAGTCTGACTTTGATATTCAAGATTTCACTATCACTCAAGAACCAACCACCCAGAGCTTCCTTCTTCGTCTCCCAGAGACTAGCGAGGAGGTTCATAATAGCTATTTAGAAAAGCTAGAGACTGAGTTTGGTATTATTGAGGAGCTTCGTTTTGAGAGTATTGGTCCAGTTATTGGTCAAGAACTAAGAACTAATTCTATTTGGGCTTTTATCTTAGTTCTCTTAACCATCTCCCTTTATGTCGCCTTTGTGTTTAGAAAAGTTTCTTATCCAGTTAGCTCTTGGAAGTATGGTATTGTGACGCTCCTTACTTTATTCCATGATGCTCTGATTCCTATCGGTCTCACCGCTTATCTAGGTTATGCCCAAGGTATCGAGGTCGGAGTGAATCTAGTGGTGGCTATTCTAGTGGTTATCGGATTCTCAGTTCACGATACTATTGTGGTATTAGATAGAACTCGAGAGAATCTTCGTAATCAAGATAGAGGGCAATCCTTTGCCGAGTTGGTTAATATGAGTGTTAATCAGACTATAGCTCGATCAATCAATACCTCTCTGACTCTGATCTTCATTCTGGTAGCCATGTATTTCATGGGACCTGCTTCGCTTAGCTACTTCATTCTGATTATCCTGTTAGGAACGCTGATTGGAACCTACTCCTCTATCTGCGTAGCTAGTTCTCTGATAGTAGCTTGGCAGAGAGAGTAGGGGTTGACTAAAATCAAGAGTGTTGTTATATTATAAGCAATGAAATATCAAATAGATAAACTCATTAATAACTTGGTTGCCGAATTAACTGATCGGCAGAAAGATATTCTTTCTAGTCGTTTTGGCCTTAATCAGGCTAAACCAATGACTTTAGCCAAGATTGGTGAAAAATATAGCATTACTCGTGAAAGAGTTCGTCAGGTTGAATCATTAGCTTTGAACAACGTTCGAAACAAATTCGCACGAGGTAGTTTTGATGATTTGATAAAAGATCTCCAGAAGCATTTTAATAAACTTGGTGGTATGCAGAGAGAGACCGTTCTTTGCGAAGCTCTTAAAAAGACCATTGGTGCTGAAAAGGCTAATAACTATAACAACAAGATTAAGTTTATTCTTCAAAGTTCTGGCGTATTTAATCGTCAGTCTGATAACAAAGATTATCACTCTTTCTGGTATGTTAACGACAGCCAGGTTAAAAAAGCTGATAATTTGATTAACAAGCTTTCAGCTAGTATTAAAGACAAGAAAGAGGATCTGATTATTAATAATAAATTTAATGACGTTTTTGCTAAGACTATTAAGTCTTGTGGTTGTCCTCGTCATTTAGCTCTTAACTACGTTACTATCTCTAAGAAGTTTGCTAATAATGCTTATGATGATTTTGGTCTTTCTAACTGGACAGAAATTACTCCTAAGACTTCTCGTGATTGGGCATATCTAGTATTGAGAAAGAAAAATTCTCCAATGCACTTTACCGAACTAACTAGTCAGATTAACAAGTTTAGAAAGAATAAGGTTACCAATCCTCAAACCGTTCACAATGAATTGATTAAGGATGGTCGTTTTGTTCTAGTGGGTAGAGGTACTTATGGTCTTAAAGAATTCAATCTTATGGCCGGTACAGCTCGTGAAGTCATCTCTCAGATTCTTCGTAAGCACGGTCCTCAGGAATCACGTGGTGTGATTAAATTAGTATTAGAACAAAGAATGTTCAAAGAGAATACTCTCTTGCTCAACCTGCAAGATAGAAAACACTTTAGACGACTTGATGATGGTCGCTACATGATTAACAAGGCCTAGAAAACTAGGCTTTTTTAATTGCTTGATAAACTTGCTATTATAAATAGAAATATGCGCTTTTCATTTGAAGATATAGTTTCAGGCCTCGCTCAATCAATTGGTGATGTTTTTGCCGTTACTTGGTGGTTCTTTGTTCCTATTATTTTATTTTTGGTTTTCCTTGCCGCTTGGTTGTTCTATGTTCGTAAAAAAAATCTAGAAAGTATTAAGTGGGTGCTTTTAAGAATTACTCCACCCAGAGAAGTTCAGAAAACTCCAAAGGCTATGGAGCAGGTTTTTGCCGCCTTTAATGCTACCTACTCTTTTGGGGCTAAGTTTAGGGATAAGTATTTTGGAGGTAAGCAAGAGGGCTGGGGGTCTTTTGAGTTGGTAGGTGATGCTAGTGGAGTTCACTTTTATATTCGTGTAGTTGAGGGAGTAAGAAATCTTATCGAGTCTTCTATTTATGCTCAATATCCTAACGCGGAGATAGAGGTGGTTGATGACTATGTTGAAGACCTGCCCGAAGTTTTACCTAACGACAACTATGATCTCTTCGGTACAGAATTTGTTTTAGCAAGGGATAGCGCCTATCCTTTCCGAACCTATGTATCTTTCGAAGCAGAGGCGAGAGGTGAGGAGGAGAAGTTAGACACGGTTGCCGTTATGATGGAGACGATGGCTCGCTTAAAAGAGGGTGAGAGAATCTGGTTGCAGATTCTAGTACGCCCTACCAACTCCGACTGGAAGAAAAAATCTGAAGCTGTCAGAGATGACTTGATGGGTAGAGGCGGGGAAGAATCCTCTTCCTTCGTGGCTTTGAGTAAAGGAGAGCGAGAGGTGATAGCTGGTATTGATGATAAAGCAGCCAAGATAGGCTTTGAATGTGTTATTCGTTTTGTCTTTATCGACAACAAGGATCACTTTAGTCGTGATCATATTGCGGCTGTGATGGGAGCTTTTCAACATATGAATACCATGGATCTCAACAGCTTTATGCCCAATCTCGATACTATGACTATTACTCGCGGCATTTTTAGAGATATCTTTAAGAAGCGAAGAATATATAATAAAAAAAGAAGTATATATAATACTTATAGAAGCCGTATCTTTCCTGGTTATATTGGTTCAAGTAGCGACAAGTTTTCTATCTTCAACATTGAAGAGTTAGCCACTCTATACCACTTCCCTAGTATCAGTGTTGGTGCTCCTAATATTACCTCTGTTGATTTCAAAAAAGGTGCTCCGCCAAGCAACCTTCCTACCGAATAAGGTATAATTAAAATAATGGAAAATATCACTACTTTAGGCGAAACTATTTTTCGTAATCAGGCTAAAAATTTTGGTATTAAAACCGACGATCGTCGGCGTCATATTTATGTTCTTGGAAAGACTGGTGTAGGTAAGTCTACCTTGTTAGAGAACATGATTATTAATGACATCCAGGCTGGTGAGGGTTTGGCTTTCATAGATCCTCATGGAGACTCAGCAGAGAAGATTCTCAGCTTTATTCCAGAAAATAGAGTGGATGATGTTATCTACATCGATCCTTCTGACACCATGTTTCCAATCGCCTTCAATCCTTTAGAAGAGGTAGGGGAGGATTATCGTCACTTGGTGGCTTCCAGTATGATGGGAGTTTTTGAAAAGATTTGGGCTGATGTTTGGTCAGCACGAATGAAATATATTCTAAACAACACTCTTTTAGCTCTTCTAGAATATCCTGGTACTACCTTGCTAGGTATTTTAAGAATGCTTAACAATCCCAAGTATCGAAAGGAGATTGTGGATAACTTAAAGGACCCTATTATCAAAAGCTTCTGGGTTGATGAGTTCTCTAAATATAGCCAACGTTTTGAATCAGAAGCCACCGCCGCTATTCAAAACAAAGTTGGTCAACTAACCTCTAATCCTTTGGTGCGTAACATGTTGGGTCAATCACACTCCTCTATCAATATGAGGGAGATAATGGATGGGAAGAAGATCTTGATAGTTAACTTGTCCAAAGGCAAGATTGGTGAGGATAACTCTGCTTTGTTAGGTGCTATGATCATTACCAAGCTTCAATTGGCTGCTATGTCTCGAGTTGATATACCTGAGGAAGACAGAAAAGACTTTCATCTTTATGTTGATGAGTTTCAAAACTTTGCAACAGAATCTTTTGCCAATATTCTTTCCGAGGCTCGTAAGTATCGCCTCTCTTTGATACTAGCTAACCAGTACTTGAGACAATTAGATGATGAGGGCAAGAGTACTATTCGTTCAGCTATTTTTGGTAACGTGGGAACAATGATCATCTTCAGGATTGGAGCTGATGATGCTGAGTTTGTAGAGAAGGAGTTTATGCCAGAGTACGAGGCTACCGACCTGGTCAACCTCTCTAAATATCATATTTATATAAAACTAATGATTGATGGGGTGGCTTCACGGCCCTTTGCTGCCAAGACTATCGCCCCTCATATCAAGTCTGATAAGGATTATAAGGATGTCATTATTGAAAACAGCCGGAGTCGTTACAGCGTGGCCAAAGAGAAGGTGGAAGAGAAGATAGCTAAAGAATGGTTAGGCGATGGTAGTCCAGCTGAAGATAAGATTAGACGTAAGGGAGAAAAATCTCTTAAAGAAGCTCTTAAGCCAAGAAAGGAGAGCAAGTCAAAGCAATATCCTAAAAAGAAAAAAGTTGAGGTTAATATAGATGCTTTACGGAGTGCTTTAGAAGGAGCTTTAAAGAACAACAATGAATCAGAGGAGAAAATAACTGAGGAGGGTTAGTTAGCTTTTTTTACTCGCTCTACATACTCGCCACTATCAGTATTGATCCTGATAACATCCCCTGTATTAACAAATAGGGGTACATTAACTTTAGCGTCAGTTTCTAAAATAACCGGTTTCTTACCACCAGTAGCTGTATCACCCTTATCACTTGGTGGGGCACTTTTAACTTTTAAATCTACTTTAATCGGTGGTTTTATATTAATAACTTGGTTTTTGAACATAACAGCCTCTACCTTAGAGTTATTTTTTAAAAAATGACCAGTATTACCAATCACTTCTTCAGTTAAAGAAAAACGCTTGCTAGGATCTTCTAACTCACTAAACCAATATTCACCACGATGATTGTATAAATATTTAACATCTACTTTTTCAACCTCAGCCTCCTCAAAGTTCTCATTAGAGTGAATACTCTTGCTTAAAATCTTCCCGTTAATCAGGTTTTTCATTTTTGATTGAACCACTCCTTTTTGGCGTTGCATCTTGGAGAAGGAATATTCCAAGATTTCATATGGCTGACCATCAACCACAATCACTCTACCAGGTTTTAATTCTGTGTATGAAAGCATAATTTATATTACAAATAAAAAACCACTCTTCCCAGCCCAGAGTGGTTTTGGATTGGTTAGTGATAACCAATCTCTTTGAGGGCTCGCCAGTAATTGATGTTAGGACGAATGTCTTCCATCAACGACCTGTTATGCGAGTGTTTCCTAAGGAAATCCTGGACTTCCTTTGCTTCTAGATCATTGTATTGATCGAGAAGCTTACGGAAAGCAGAAGCCAATACTGACTTCGAGTGGTGAGAAGAAATCTCTGACATGATCGCACTCCTTTTCTGAACTAGAGTCAGAACCACTCTGCCTTGAAATGGTACTACATTTAAAGTATCCTGACATGACTAATATGTCAATGTCAAAAAACAAGAAAACCATCTTTGTTGCCCTTTCAGGTGGCGTTGATAGTTCGGTCACTGCCGCTCTATTACAAGAGCAGGGTTTTGATGTAGTTGGTTGTCATATCAAGTGCTTTAATATTGATGGTTGTGGGGTTAAAGATGCTGAAGATGCTCGTCGAGTAGCGGAGCAATTAAACATCCCTTTTTATGTTTTTGATCTTGAGCAGGAGTATAAGGACAGGGTGGTTAAGTATATGGTGGATGGCTACCGCCAAGGTCTTACTCCTAATCCAGATGTCATGTGTAACAAGGAGATCAAGTTTGGTCTTTTCTTGGAAAAAGCCTTATCTCTAGGGGCTAATCAGATCGCTACCGGTCACTACGTTGCTCTCAAGGATGGCTGTTTATATCAGGCGGAGGATAAGAATAAGGATCAGTCATACTTTCTTTGGACCTTAACTCAGGACCAGCTACAGCACTGCCTTTTCCCTTTAGGTGCCTATACCAAAGATCAAGTTAGAAAAATGGCTCAGAAATATAACCTCTTAACTTCAGAGAAGAAGGATTCTCAAGGTATTTGCTTCTTAGGACAGGTCTCTTTGACGGACTTTTTGAAAGACTACATTCCAGCTAAAAAAGGTTTGGTTTTGAGCACTAGTGGTGAGTCGGTTGGTCAACATGATGGCGCTCATTTTTATACTATCGGTCAGCGTCATGGTTTGAATTTAGGTGAGTTAAGTAACACGCCTCATTATGTAGCAGAGAAGGATGTGAAGAGTAATACTATTACCGTAGCAGAGGGAAGTGATCATGAGGATTTATTCAGGGATCAGATAGAGTTAATTGATATTCATTTTATTAAAGAATCACCTCAACAAAAAGAGGTGTTAGCTCGCCTTCGTTATAGACAGCCTTTATTTAAAGCTCAATTGGAGGGTAATAAGCTTATCTTTTCTGAGCCACAGAAGTTTATCGCTCCCGGTCAATCAGCCGTTTTTTATGACACCCAAGGTCAGATGTTAGGCGGAGGTGTAATTGCCTAAATCAAGTAAATATCCTATCATTTTATCAATGAGAATCTTAACTGGTGAGATTGGTGAACATGAGGGGAAAGAGGTCACTTTAATGGGCTGGGTCTCGGTTAGACGAGATCACGGTAAACTTATTTTTATCGATCTTCGAGATAGAAAAGGATTAGCACAATGTGTTTTCTTTGCTAAAGATAAAATTCTTTTTGGTCAGGCAGAACAGTTACGTCCCGAGTGGGTTATCAAAATCACTGGTGATGTTAGTAAACGACCAGAAAAACTTATCAACCCTGATATGGCTAGTGGTAAGTGGGAGATTGTTGTGAAAAATATAGAAATCATTAGTGAGGCTGAAACGCCACCTATCGCTATCGATAGTGATGGTTTCGAGATTGGTGAAGAAAGTCGTCTCAAGTATCGCTATCTTGATTTACGCCGACCTCGATTGCAAAACAACTTACGCATGAGACACAAGATCAGTCACTTTATCCGCAACTATCTGACTGATGATGATTTTGTAGAGATCGAGACCCCTATTCTTTCTAAGTCAACTCCTGAGGGTGCTCGAGACTTCTTGGTGCCTTCTCGAATTCACAACGGTAAATTTTATGCCCTTCCTCAATCACCACAACAATACAAACAGTTATTGATGGTGGCTGGTTTTGAGAGATATTTCCAACTACCCCGTTGCTTCAGAGATGAGGATCTTCGAGGCGATCGTCAACCCGACTTTACCCAGCTAGACATCGAACTTAGTTTTTCTAATGAAGAAGAGATTATGAATCTGGTAGAGGAGTTGATGATCAAGCTGGTCAAAGATCTTTATCCTAACAAGAAGATTCAGAAGACTCCTTTTCCTCGTCTCACACACAAAGAGGTGATGAAGAAGTATAAATCCGATCGACCCGACCTAAGAAATAATTCGGATGATCCTGATGAGTTAGCTTTTGCTTTTGTAGTTGATTTCCCAGCCTTTGAATACAAGGAGGGTGACAAGCGTTGGGGCGCCATGCACCACCCCTTTACCCAGCCTAAGGTCAAAGATGCAAAAGAGCTTAAAAAAGCCTTTGCTGACGATCCTGGGAAGATCCTGGCCCATCAGTATGACTTGATCCTTAATGGATATGAGATTGGTGGTGGTTCTATTCGTATTCACGACCCCAAACTACTCCAAACCTCTTTTGAGGTGTTGGGTAACAAGCCAACTGAGGTTAAAGCCAAGTTCGGTCATATTCTAAAGGCTTTCGATTATGGCGTACCACCTCATGGAGGTATTGCTTTAGGGCTTGACCGATTGGTCGCTATCCTTAATAATGAGCCTAATATTCGTGAAGTTATTGCTTTTCCAAAGACAGGTGAGATGCAAGATTTAATGATGAGTTCACCTAGCGAGGTCTCAG
>Ga0310123_10002354_pt1 | contig 15113 bp, 16 predicted proteins | sample CB6_AW_1057_MG_FD_203505 | JGI IMG/M metagenome (GOLD analysis project Ga0310123, IMG submission 203505) | Marine microbial communities from Western Arctic Ocean, Canada - CB6_AW_1057 | ecosystem: Environmental > Aquatic > Marine > Oceanic | place: Canada: Western Arctic Ocean | collected... | reverse complement strand
GACCGCCTCAAACTTCGGCTGCCGAGAATAAACCAAACTCAAATGTAGTGACGACTTTGCACCCGCCACCCTAGAAAATAAGGTATGTCTGACGTCTTACTGGGGAACTTGGGCCAGCCGAAGGGGGCGTGTGGGTCCAATGCTATGTCCGTACACAGCTTGCGTCAACGGGGTGGGTCTGGAAACGATTAAATCTGTCCGAAATCAGCCACTAAAATCCCGGAAGAACCATAAAAAGGAATGAAGGGCCGCGCTCGCGCACGAACGGCTATCAAGGGTGTCTTGTACGAGGAAGGCGTACCGAAAGAAATGCGCAGAATCCTCGGCTACGCTTGGAAAGAGCTTCCACAACCACAGGACTTGACGGCATTCGGATTGTCGAATGTAAAGCCGCGTTTTTCGATACTTTCGGAGAAGTCGACCGTCGTACCATCTAGATACAGCGAACTCTTTTTATCGACGACCATCGAAACGCCGTGCTGCTGGGTCTTGGAGTCGACCTTCTCGTCATAGTTCCTGTCGAATCCTAACGAATAAGAAAACCCGCTACAGCCGCCGCCGGTGACACCAACGCGTAGAAAGGCGTCGCCGAGTTCCTGCTGTTCAATAATCCGCTTAACTTCGCCAGCGGCTTTTTCTGTGATCGCGATAGACATGATTAACTAACCCCGTTCGCTACGATAAAAAAACTGGTTTGGTTTGTCCGCATTCAATGCTTTACAATATTATACCATTCCCGCTGGCAGAGATACCCGATTTGCTCGAAAACCGGTAGTTTTCGCAGAAAAACCACCATCTATTCGGTCGTGAGGCTGCTCATTTTGCGCAATCGTTCGACCGATTCGGTAACAGCAGAAATCGCATAATCGACGTCGGCGGCTGTGTTGAATCGGCCCAGCCCGAACCGCAGGCTGCTGCGGGTACGCTCTAGGCTGATCCCCAGGGCCCTCAGTACGTGGCTCGGCTGTGGGTCGGCTGAGCTGCACGCGGCACCGCTGCTAACCGCCAGACCACCCATGCTCAACAACAGGGCTTCCCCATCGACCAAGGCGAAGCTGAGCGTCAGATTGCCGGGAAGCCGAAGCGGCGTGCCGTCGGGGTATCGCTCGGCAAGGTCCGGCCCACACCGCTGGACGCCAGAAAGTGACTCGCTGAGCCCTACGCTCAGCCGGTCGCGAAGATCGGCCAGCCGGGACTGCTCCTCGGCCATCTCGGCCTGACAGAGTTCGATCGCGGCGGCGAAGCCAATAATTCCAGGCGTATTGAGCGTGCCGCTACGTAGACCACGTTGGTGACCGCCGCCGGCGATCTGGGGCTCAAGTCGCACGAGGGGCTGACGTCGCCGGACGTAAAGCGCACCGACGCCTTTCGGACCGTAGATCTTGTGGGCGGAGAAGCTCATCAGATCAACTTGCAAGGCGTCGACGTCGACGGAAATTTTGCCGACCGCTTGTGTGGCGTCGCAATGCAGCGGCACCCCGCGCTCGCGGCACACGGCGCCGATCTCGGCCAGCGGCTCGATGACGCCTATCTCGTTGTTCGCCAACATCACCGATACCAGCGCGGTGTCATCACGCAGCGCATCGGCAACCTCCTGCGGATCCAAATAGGCGGCCCGTGGATTGCCGTCTTGCTCGACGTCCAAAAGCGTTACGTCGAAGTCCCGTTCCGATAATCTGGACAACGGATCAAGCACGGCCTTGTGCTCAGTGGCAACGCTAATCAGGTGGTTGCCTTTGCGTCGTGACGACTCGGCAATACCTCGGATCGCCAGATTATTGCTTTCGGTAGCACCGCTTGTGAAGACGATCTCCTTCGCTTGGGCACCGATGGCGGAAGCAATCGTTTGAGTAGCCCGCTCGACCGCGTCTTTGGCGTCCCAACCAAACGCATGGCCGACGCTCGCCGAATTGCCATATTGGTCTGTGAAAAATGGCTGCATCGCCTCGACCACGCGCGGATCGACCCGCGTGGTGGCGTGATTGTCCATATAGACCGGCATGTTGGTCATTGTCTGTCCAGAGCACGGTGGTTGTTCGACAATGCGGACGTTTTCGATCGCGCCTTATAGGGGGCCCCAGTGGTGTTTGGTAATGGGTATCTTCTCGAATAGTCGAACGGTTTGAGGGTCTAGAGTCTAAGGTCGAGAGCCAGGCGGAATGGGGAAAGGGTTCCGGAAAATGACAAAATCCGACAACCAACAACTGGCAACTAACAACCATCAACTCTACTTGTTTAACCGCGACGCGCAGCGGATCGCGTACGATACACCTCAGGCTACGGGCTTGTTACTTGCTACTAAATTTTCAAAGATCGTGCCGCAACTGCTGGAAATCGCTACGGGCCATTGTAGCGAAATGCGGTGAGAATTCAAGGTCCGTCTTTGGCCACCCCTAATGCAGGAGGGGGGGGGATGTGTGGTGCGGAAGGGTACAGAGGAAATGGAACTACGACGGAGACGAAGGCGTCGATTTGGCGGTCGGTGGCTACCTTCAACCCAGCTCGTAAATCACCGGTCGATAACGCGGAACGGGAATCGGCTTGCCTTGGCTTTGCGCTGTTTCCAGCCAGGCTTGCTTGGCGGCCTGTACCTCTCGGAGCGCTTCCTCGGGCGTATCGCCGAGGGCCGAACAGGCTGCTAGATCGGGGACATCCGCCACGTAGGCGCCGTCTTCGTCGCTGTAAAAGATGTTGATATGATAGTCAGTCATCGCTGGCCTCCAGTGATAGATTATACCCTTCAACTAGCTTCAAGAACTGCCGAATTTGGTAGGGTTTGGCTTCACCCCTTATTTCTGGCAGGTTTACAAGCTCGTCGATATCCGGGTGAACGAAGATGTGATGGCTCCCACGGACCCTGTCCAATTCGAAGCCGAACGCTTCGGCAAGCGTACACATGTCGCCAAAACGAACGTTTCTCGAACCGGTGAGAATCTTCTGGAGTAGTTTCTCTGGTTTCATCGGATCGTGGCTTCCTCGACGAGGGCGATTTCTTTGTCCGAGAGGCGTACGCCGGAACGAGCTCCGCGCAGTTCCGGCCTACTTTGAATCCGACGCCCGTACAGGGGGGATGATAGCCGATTCGGGCTCGGGAGCCAATGACGCGAGAGGAAAGCGGTCAGGGGACGGTACGGCGAACAAGTTTGCCCATGATGCCCGGCACGCTGGCACTGCAGGGCAGGTCGTTTGATTCGCCGTGGCGGACCAGCCGTGGCGCCTCGGCACGAGATTCGGCGTGGCCAAAGTGGAAGCGATCGTTTCAGGCTATAAGGTGATCGGCAGAAATGTTTTTACCGTAGCATGGGCCCCCGGCCCGTAAATCTATACGGGCCGGGGGCCCATGCTACGTCTGAAACAAGGTTCGCCATCCCCTCTGTGCCAATATGACTGAGCCGCAACAAAAAAACGAGGCTCAAGGAGGAACTTTGAAGCAGAGCTTCCAGGAGATGGTGGGTGAACCTGGCGGCAATTTGCCTCTCCTGTCAGGCAACAATGAGCCGCGTGGGCCTCGTAGAACTCGGCCCACCCTACACGCTGGTCGGGCGATTCACATCGCGGGAAATAGCGCCTTCAAACAGATCTGCGACCACGTTTCAAAAGACTCTAAATCGGCTAACAGTTCTTCGACCGGCCGAAAACCGGCGTCGATGATTTCGGTCTCGCGCGGTTGGACGTGCGGTTGATCGACTTTGAATAAATGGACAATGCCCAAATGGACCTTGCCAACTTCTGTTTCGTCGTCGTTGATCAGTCCCACGCGCTGGTCGACGTACGGAGTGTCGATCGCGACCTCCTCTTCCAGCTCGCGGCGCATCCCTTCTTGATACGGGCAGTCAGACCCAGATGACTCGGCATCGACCGACGAGATGTGGCCGCCGACGCCGATACTGCGCTTGCGATGCAGTCGACCTTCGCCCTGTCCGGTCCCGCGCGTGTACTGAAACAACTCTCGTCGGCCACGGTCATCGGTATATTGAAACACGACGTACGGAATGAGTTGCTTGAAACTGGGGTCTTCCTCCATCTGAGAGCGTGGGCGGTAACTGATGTGCTCGCCGCTGAGCAAGACGTTCAAATATCGGTCCGCCTCGCCAGAGAAACCTTGAAAATGGCCCAATGTGTGGAACAACTCCGTGGGCACAACCAATACGCGTTCGGTTTCAACGATCGACACGATGGAATCCTTTCAAGGTTGCGGCATTGAAGACACTTTGGACGACAGCGGCCCGGCGTGTGCTGAAAGTATAGAGGTCCGTGTCGTTTTTGGCGAGCACCCTGTTAGACCCAAAAGCACTCCGGCTGCTTTTCAGCGACTCTTCAGCACACGGAACCATCTCAAGCAGCCGGGGTGCTGGTTCGCCACACGCTCAGAAGATGAGCATCGCGTCGCCATAACTGTAAAACCGGTACTCTTCACAAATCGCTTCCTCGTACGCCTGACGCATCAGTTCATCGCCGCCAAAAGTTCTCGCCAACACTAAGAGCGTCGTACGCGGAAGATGAAAATTGGTCAGCAACACGTCGACAGCGCGAAATTGATACGGCGGACGGATGAACAGATCGGTTGGGCCGCGCCACGACTCCATGACACGATCCTGATCAATGACACGGCGCTGACGGGCGACCGTTTCGAGCACGCGGACCGAGGTTGTGCCAACAGCTACGACGCGGCCCTCGGCGGCGCGACACTGGTTGAGTTGGGCGGCGGTCTCGGTCGACATTTCGGCCCATTCGGTGTGCATTTCATGGTCCGCCAAAGACTGACACGCGAGCGGGCGAAAGGTATCGAGCCCGACGTGCAGCGTCACCGGAGCAATCTGGACTCTCCGCTGTTTCAGGGTTTTCAGTAACATCTCCGTGAAATGAAGTCCGGCGGTAGGGGCCGCGACGGAGCCCGGGACTTTGGCATAAACGGTTTGATAGTTACTCAGGTCGGATTCGACCATCCGCCCGCCACGAATATAGTGGGGAAGTGGCACGCGCCCGACTTGGTCTAGCAAGGCGAACGCCTCGACATCGGAATCGGGTTGTGCGGACCAAATGCCGCCACTGAGCTTCTTGAGGAGTTGCAGCCGCACATTTTCGCGCCCTTCGCGATCGCGCAATGTGACCGACTCGCCGGGTGACATCTTGCCCCGGGTCTTGCAAAGGATCCGCCACTGCCCCTGCTCATCAAGTGAAAGAAACAGGCCCTGCCACCGGCCCTTTGTCAAAGTGCGGTAGCCAACCAGACTTGCCGGAACGACACGGGTGTTGTTGAGTATGAGGGTGTCACCCCTTCGCAACAGTTCGGGCAGGTCTCTCACATAGCGATGTTCAATCGTGCCGATCTGCCGATTCACGACCATCAGCCGAGCGTCCGCCCGATGCTGGAGCGGTTCTTGGGCGATCAAGTCGTGAGGTAAATCGTAGCTATAGGCGTCAACTTCCGATGGCATCTGGACTGTCGCCGATCAAAATGTGAATGGATTCCAAAGCCCACTCAGGAATTTTCTGTATTGAGTAGAAGGGGCTATTCTGAATGTAAACGGCCAGGCTTTATCGGAAAACCCCATGACACGGATCGAGTGGCTGGGGCAGAGGGCAGCGCGATCGTGCTGCCACTCATTTCCGGCTCGAGGCAGTGGTGGCCGTTTGCGAACGACTCTACACATCGCTGTTGGATGGCAGCACCCGTTTTAGATCGGGTTTATCACATATAGCCCAAGTGGGTGGTTCATGCTTGCGCTCCGTTAAAATGTGGAAAATTTTTCGGGTTCTTCGGGTGTGCTATTCGCCGGGAAGTGATGCGTTGATCGCCCAAAACAGGTCGGATTCATGGAGAAAAAATCAGGTTGACGCGCAACAAGATCGGCGGCATTCTGGTCCTTGCTTGGGATCAAGCCCAGGGATGGCTATCCCTGGGCTGTTAGACGGCTTATAAGGCAGATGACGTGCTAGCAAAAAAACCGGATTACTGAAAACGTCCGTTTGTCCGCGAACGCGAAAACTGTGTGAGAGTTGACGGCCACCGGCTCTCGCAAGCGGCGTAGCACACGATGGTGAGCTGTGTCGCGTTGAGTTTTCGCCTTGCCCCAGGAAATGGATTCCACCGGGGCTTGCGGACTGCGGAGGTCGCGATCGCACCCGCATGGGACGCGGCGTTCGCCAGCACCTGACCACCGATGGGCACACGAAGGTGCCCGTGGTGAGGTGCTTACTTGCACGGCTCTAACAGGCGAAACTGCACCGAACATTCTATTCCTCGCAGTTTGCGCAATCGATCACATATCTCGGTTCGGCGCCAAAATCGGGTTGCGAGAACCGGCAAACTTGCGTAATGAAGGCCATGCCAGAACGCGCGACGCAGCATCAGCCGGTCATGCTCCACGAAGTGGCAGAGTGGCTCTCTCCCGAGCCGGGGCAGACGCTTGTGGACGGGACGTTGGGCGGAGGTGGTCACACGCGAGTTCTCGCAGATGGAGTTGGAGCGGAAGGCTTAATCATTGCCTTGGATCGCGACCCGGCTGCACTGGAGATGGCCGCCAATGCCTTGGCTGGTCGGCCGGTGAAGCTGGTCGGGGCCAATTTTTGCGAGCTGTCCGAGGTGCTTGAGCAGATTGGCGTTGCAGCCGTCGATGGCATATTGCTCGACCTAGGGATGTCGAGTGATCAATTAGCAGATAACGAACGAGGATTCAGCTTTGACAGTTCGGGGCCGCTCGACCTGCGATTCGACCCAACCCAGGGCGAACCGGCTTGGCGGTTACTCGAACGGCTCAGCAGCGAGCACTTGGCGAATCTAATCTACGAATATGGTGAGGAGCGGGCTAGTCGGCGTATCGCCAGGACCATTGTTGAGCAACGTCGAACCCGTCCGATACGAACCGCGTCGGAATTAGCAGAATTGGTGCGTCGCGTGATGCGAAAGCCGAGCAGAATTGGTCCGGCAACCCGTACGTTTCAGGCGTTGAGGATCGCTGTTAACGACGAACTTAAGTCGCTGGAGATCGCGTTACGCCGACTGCCCGATTGCCTCCGCGTCGGCGGTCGTCTGGCGATTATGAGTTTTCATTCACTTGAGGACCGTCGAGTCAAGCAAGCGTTTCGAAGCGACTCGCGTTTAGAGGTTTTGACACGAAGACCGATTCGGCCGAGTGAGAAGGAGACGAAAGAAAATCCCAGGTCGCGGAGCGCGAAACTGCGAGTGGCTCGCCGCACGGAGTCCGCTTCCGAATCATGAATATCCGTAACTGTTCACCAAAATGAAATGCAAAAACTAAAACAAATAGTTTTCACCACGGAGACACGGAGTACACTGAGAAAAGAGTGACCACGAATAACGCGAATGGACACGAATGAAGGAAAAAGCATGGGGCTCCGAACAACCGGCGAATGCAAAAGGTTGACTGTGTGACATTTGCCATGTTTTTCAATTCGTGTTAATTCGTTTTATTCGTGGTTCGTACTTCCGTCGTCTTCTCCGTGCCGTGGTGCATTCTTATCGTCTTTCGTGTCTTTTACTGTTTTTTCGTAGCGACTCTACTTCAAACGGCTGAACTATTACGAATATCCAAACAATTGGCGACTGTTGGCCAGCCCGGCCGTCCGCCACATATTTTAGGTACTAAAGCATCCTATCGCCTCAGGGAGGAGGCTCGACATGAACCGCGAAAACAAATCTCGCCGCACGGAAATTAAACTCGGTCTATCTGTCCTTGCTGTGTTGTTCGTATGCCTGATCGGCGTTGTGGTGGTGAAGTTCAACGGATCCGGCGAATTGCCAGCGGTGCAGATCAGTAGCTCGCCGGGCGATGCAACCGAGATGACGTCACCCCATCTTGAATCAACCCATTCGCTAAGTAGTGGCCCCGCACAGCCGACTATTTTGGCGAACGAAGACGCGACTTCTGATGCAAAAGCCTCCGGCCGGTTATCGAAATGGTCGGCCGGCAGCCGGCGGTATCAAGCGAGCGGAATCGACGCGGCCGCGAACCGTGAGAAGAAAGCGGGCCGCTCGTTCGTAGCGGAGACATCCTATCGTGAACCATCTAAAAACATAATCCATGAGGCTTCGGCCATCGGCACAACAGACGGCGGCAATGCGGCCGATACGGATCGCCGTTCATTCGACAAAGAAAAGAACATCGCGCCAATGACATTTCGGCCGACGTCTGCCGAAAAACAAGTACCGAATCGACAGGTCTCCAGGTATAGTGGTGAGCTCAACAGCGAACAACAACCAGCACAGACATCACAGAATGGTCACGATGCTAACCCGTCTGTAGAACAACTACCGACCGATGCGATGCGTCAGGCGACGCCACGGCCGTTTGAGACAGCGATTCGCCCCTCACCGGTAGCTCAGTCATCGGCAGCCCAGTCATCGTCCCAGTTCAGCCGCGCGATCGAACCCGATCCAGTACGGCAAACCACCGCGCCGTTGCAGAAGCTAGTCCAGCACCAACAGACGGCTCCACGTCCTGCAATGCGGAACACCGGAAAGACCGTTGTTCAGCCGGGCGACAGCATGTGGACCGTATCGCGTCGAGTGTACGGATCGGGTGCGTTCTTTAAGGCGATTCAAGAACGCAACCGACAGCGATTTCCGAACGCCCATGACCTCAAGATTGGCGACGAGGTCTTGACGCCCGAATTGGCCGTGTTGCGGAAGAAGTATCCGGGGCTCTGCCCTCGCCAGCGTACGCGGCGCCCCGGCGAATCGAAGATAGCAGTGGTCAACCGTCGGGCACAAGCGGGCGGGCGTACATACGTTATCGAAGAGGGTGACACGCTCTATGATATTGCGCGATACGAGTTGGGGTCCGGAAGCCGCTGGCCGGATATCTATGACCTCAATCGCCAACAGTTGGGCGTTGACTTCGACTACCTGCGTCCCGGGATCAAGTTGACGCTTCCGGCCGATCCGGACCAGACGCAACAAGATGCGGTGACCCGTTTACCAGGCCAATTTCCGCGATAAGCTCATGTCCACCGGCTGCGCGGTCCGTATTATCTCTGGCGGTCAGACGGGTGTCGACCGCGGTGCGCTTCGCGCGGCGATCGCGCTGGGGGTTCCACATGGCGGGTGGTGTCCGTTGGGGCGACGCGCCGAAGACAGTCGAATTCCAGACAAGTTTCAGCTTCAGGAATGCGATTCGCCTGATTATCGCGTCCGTACCGAGCGGAACATACAGGACGCGGACGCGACACTTATCCTTTGTCACGATAAACCGTCGGGTGGAACACTTCTCACTCGCGAGTTGGCCGTCGAGCACGATAGGCCCTGCCTCGTCGTCGACCCTACGAACGACCAAGCGGAAGGGACAACACGACGATGGTTAGCAGCCAACACGGTGCAAGTGTTGAACGTGGCCGGTCCCCGCGAAAGTTCGTGGCCAGGCGCCGCTAAAGCGGCTGAAGAGTTCGTCCGACGATTGCTCGGCGAACAGCCCGGTTCGCACTCGGGCGTTCTGTGCTGACCGTGACACACTCTATCCCTATTCAAGTCTATTTCTATTGGATTGGCGCGATCGCTGAGGCAACCGGTGGCAAGGGACGCGGTGCAGGAACATAAGACATGCCGAGCTCGTTCGGGGAGGGTGCGGTGGTCACACGGACCGAAGATTGTCCGCCCACGGTGGACACTCGAGTCGGCGGTGTACCAGCCGACGCCTGCCACCCGACGGGCCGCTCAGCAGCAGGGTGGTTTTCTAAGCCGCGTTGCGCCTGATACGATTGCAGATACGCTGGCGTGTTGTCGGGCTGCGGAGCGGCCTTCACACGGTTCGTAAAGGCTCGATCCAGTCTCGCGGGCGAACTTTTCTGACTTGGTCGTGCTCCGCTGCGTGCGGCCAGTATCGGTGCTGTTGTGCCAAATGCCGGGTCAAGTTGAGCGGCCTTCGCAAGGTGAACTGCGGCCAAACTCTGCTGCCCATCCTGTTGAAGAAAATATCCCAAATTGTTATGCGCTACGGCCGGCGGATGCACGGCCACCAAGTGCCGCAGTGCGTCGTTCGTTCGGTTCAGCTTGGTAAGAACCTTGGCAATGTTATTGCGGTACAGTTTTCGCTTTGGACTCAACGCAATGGCTCGCTCAAGTGCCTTGAGCGACTTGGCGAGTGCTTCTAGGCGTGCATAGCACAGGCCCAGATCGTTGTGGGCGGTTGCGCTTTCCGGATGTGCTACTACCGCCTTTTTATAGAGTTCGGTGGCAGCGGCGAAATTGTTTCGGCGGTCGTTCAAATGTGCCTTGCCCAACAGCGCATCAAGGTTTTTTGGATCAATATCGATAGCCTTATGGTATAAATGCTCGGCGGAATCAATTTTTCCGGACTGTTCGGTGGCCTGGGCCATACGGACATAGAACTCGGCGCCGGGTGGTTTCGATTTGTGACTAAGTGAAACAGGATCCGGAGCGGAAATTACTTTGGGTTTGGGTGTCAGAAAATTGGTAGTTTTTTTGAAGGCACCGAAAACGGACTGGGAAAACGAAGTCGCCGCGATTGCGTCCGTCACCTTTTTTGTAACGGATGGCTCCGCCGCCTTTGTTGTACTAAACGTGTGCTGCCGTGCAGTAGGCTTTGCGCTACCGGCAAGCGCGGAGATGGGGCTACTCGACGATAGTGCGTTTCCTGCACAGCCCGTGCAGAAGCCGGCCAGCAGCGCGCAGAGTGCAATCGTCTGTCGTCTTTCCACGTCCAACCCTTCCTGGTTCGACTGGTCGTCAGTACCCGCAATTCCGCCGGTTTAGATGAGTGGGGACGTCCCTTCTTTAGTATTCGTCTTAGACGACGCGGATACTACAGTGCGAGTTGCCGTTTTGCTGTGTGCGACGCTAGCACTGACGCCACTGCGGCCTGCCAAACGCGGTCCGGTTCGACAGGACAATGTTACGCAAACTCCCAGCCTATCCCAATTACTTGGACAACACGAACCGTGAGGCTTATTCGTCATCGCCTGTTGCTGGCAGTTGGGGTATCGGCATCGTCTGCCGAAACTGGGTGGCGGTGTAATTCACAAAATCGGCCGACCGGCCTTCGGGGATGATGTGGGTGTCTTGGACAGACGGCGATTCGCCATCGGGCAGAACTGCCACCGCTGCCGCTTCGACCGCAGCCACACGGGCCTCGGTGATGGCGGATGTCGTGCCACGTTGGACGAACAGCGCACGGCGGTGCTCGGGCACCTGGGTAAGCGTCCAGCGGATTTTGATCCGGCCCGCCTCCGACAGTTCAGTCCCCTCTCCTAAGAAGTGATGTTCGCCAATCAGGTTCTGACGTCGCCATCCATTGGCCACTTGGGCTTCGATCATGCCATGAACATGCTGTCGGTCGGGCTCGATATAAGGTTGTGGCCAGCAATTGCTACGATGGAAGTCGTAGCGAAAATCTGCTCTAAGATCTTCAAACCAGGCTGCGTCGGTTGGTGTTTGTGCCAGAACCACGACGAATGTGACCACCGATGCCCAGCAAAAATTTGCAGTCCCAAGGCGGATCATGTTCCGCTTCTCCCTGTTCGGAATCGTGTCGCATAACCTCGACAGGCGGCGTTGTCCGACGCCCAACGTCACGGCGCGGACAATCTGCTACGGTCCGTTATCGACACATTAAACCGACGTGCTGCGCCACTTTCCGTCCGACAGAACTCGTTTACCTAATCGGCACAACCGAAAGAAGATCGGCTAATGCAAGTTGCACATACGCAGAGTGACACGGCGCCGTGCTAGAACGATAATTACACGGTTTATGCCGCTACACTTTGGTGCGACGCGCTCTAAATCCGCGTCTAGAATCCGCCGCCTCCCATGGCCGGAAACATCTCGTTGACCATCGTGATAGCGGCCGGTCCCACGAGCACCACAAAGATTGCGGGGAAAATGAAGATCACGAGCGGGAAAATTAGTTTTACCGCCGTTTTTGCCGCCCTCTCTTCAGCCAACTGTCGTCGTCGGACACGCATCGAGTCGCTCTGGACACGCAGTGCTTGTGCGATGCTCGATCCGAATTTATCAGCCTGAATTAGGATTGCGGCCAGGTACCGGACATCGTCGACGCCGCATCGATTACCGAGGTCCTTGAGCACCTCGTTTCGACTTCGGCCCATTTGAAGCTGGAAGTTCGCAAGCCCAAACTCATCGGCAATGACAACGTAGGTTTTTTTCATCTCTTCGCTGACCTTGCGCATCGCCTGGTCCAAGCCAAGTCCCGATTCGACGCAGACGACCATAAGATCCAAGGCGTCCGGCAATCCCAAAAAGATAGACTCTTGCCGCCGCCTGCGCAAGAACCATAGAATGACGTTCGGCAGATAGAACATGATGCCGGCGACCGCAATGATTTTAATCAGCGAGTCCTGCGACGTCCCTTGTGTGAACAGAATGCTGCCGCCACCGATAAACAGCCCCACAAGCAAGCTGATAAATTTCAGTCCGAGATAGACACTCGGCGCGGCCTCACTTCGGAATCCTGCGTGCATCAATCGCTCGCGCAGGGCACTGGTTTCTTTTTCCGATTTCGGTTGAAGCGGTCTCGCTAAAGCCGGCGAGGCCTTTTCCAGCATACGTGTCATGGCCCCGGTTTTTTTCTCGGCTCGCTTCTCTTCTTCGACAGCGCGTTTTCTTGACGAGGGATCGTTCAATTCATCCAATCGTTCCTCGGCCCGCGGCTTGCCGGCCGCGAATTTTTCTAACAGTCCCCACGCCACAATGGCAAACAGCCCAAAGATGGCAAGCGGCAGAAATCTTGAAAAATCAAGTAGGGCGGCAAGAGTCATGAATCACACCTTGATATTTACAATTTTTCGGATCACCAGGGCACCCAGAAACTGCATCACGACAGCGGTGATCAACATTTGTTTGCCCATTTCATCTGTGAACAATACCATCACGTATTCGGGGCTGAGTCGATAAACCGCCAGGAGCAGGCCTGGCGGCAATGCTAACAGGACGACACCAGACAGCCGTCCTTCGCCAGTCAACGCCTGGACCTGTCCCCAAATTTTGAATCGTTCCCGAATGATGTATCCGATCTTGTCGAGAATCTCGGCCAGGTCACCGCCGGTTTGACGCTGAAGGATAATTGCAGTGGAGAAGAACTTTAGGTCCAGGTTCGGCACCCGTTCAGTCATCGACTCGAGCGCTTCTTCAAACGGAATGCCTAGATTCTGTTCTTCAAAGACACGGCCAAATTCCCGGTTAATGGGTTCGGACATCTCGCTGGCAACGAGGTTGAACCCGGACGCGAGACTGTGCCCGGCTCGCAATGCGCGGGAGATAAGCTCCAGGGCCTCTGGCAGTTGCGATCCGAATTTCTTCAGTCGCCTTTTGCGACGCATGAAAAGCCAAAAAAGTGGCAACATGGCTGCTCCGACTATCATCACCGGCACGAACGCCGGAGGAAGCCCCGTGAACGCAAAGGCCACCCCACCGGCCGCACCAACACCAATGCTAACCGCGACGAACTTCGGTACGGTGAGTGACGCGTCCGCCTGGTCAAAAAGCCTTTGGATGTTGAAATGCCGTTTGATCCATACCTCGATGGCGCCTACGTTACCTTCCAGTGGCTGGGGAAGCACACTGTAATTCGCAGTCGAATCGTTGCCAGCGGCGGTAGACCTGAGGCCGGTCAGCATGTCCAGCCGCTCCTCAACTCCCTGGCTGGATCCTCCGCGTATCAGCATGGCGACGCCACCTACCAAGGCAGTGACACTAACAAAAGCGGCAATAGCAACAATCAGAGGGCTCATCATATCCTCACGGTCTTGGAAACCGGTGTATTAATCTTCGGGACGCTAAGTGAATTATTTTTCTACTGAAACACAATCAACCTGCTTAGTCGGACATCATCACTCGTTGCCGAAAGGCGCTGGACGGTAGCCGGACGCCCGCGGATTCCAGACGGGACATAAATGTAGGCCGAATTCCAGAGGACTCGAAATGTCCAATCGCCCGCCCATTTTGATCGACTCCGTCCTGAATGTAATTGTAAATGTCTTGCATCACGACCGTCTCTTGCTCCATTCCAACAATCTCCGTCACATGGGTCACCTTGCGCGGTCCACCCTGCATCCGGTTGGTCTGAACAATCAAATCGACAGCACTGGCAATCTGCTGGCGCATCGCTTTCATCGGCATATCAAAACCGGTCATCATGATCATCGTTTCGATCCGCGCGATCGCATCGCGTGGTGTGTTGGCGTGACACGTCGTGAGCGACCCGTCATGTCCGGTATTCATCGCCTGCAACATGTCAAGCGTTTCACCACCGCGACATTCACCAATGATGATTCGGTCAGGCCGCATTCGCAGTGCGTTTCGCACCAGGTCCGTTGCCGTCACGGCTCCTTTTCCCTCGATATTCGGAGGACGGGTTTCCAAACGAACGACGTGGCCTTGTTGAAGTTGAAGTTCCGCCGCGTCTTCGATGGTCACAATGCGGTCGTCGTTGGAAATGAAGCTCGACAATGTGTTGAGCAGCGTCGTCTTTCCCGAACCGGTTCCACCGGAAATGATAATATTCAGTCGAGCCTTCATGGCGCCCTCGAGAAGCATTACCATCAAGGGCGTGATGCTCTTATAATTCAGCAAATCTTCGAGCTTGAGCGGGTTGGACCCGAAACGTCGTATCGAAACACTCGCCCCATCAAGTGCCAACGGCGGAATGATCGCATTCACACGAGACCCATCCGGCAGACGGGCATCTACCATCGGACAGACTTCGTCCACGCGTCGGCCGACTTTGGAGACAATGCGGTCAATGATCTGAAGCAGATGTTTATTGTCGCGGAACACGACACTGGTTTTTTCCATCACTCCGTTGCGTTCCACGTACACGTTCCTGGGACCGTTGATTAGGATATCGCTGATCGTTGGGTCTTTCAGCAATAGCTCGAGCGGGCCGAGACCGAACGTCTCGTCGAGTACCTCGTCAATAAGCCGCTCGCGTTCGTTACGGTTGAGAAACGATTCCTCGCTGTCACAAAGGTGTTCAACAACCAAGCGGATTTCGCGTCGAAGCGTATCGCCTTCCATCTCGCCGACACGCGTTAAGTCCAGCTTGTCGACCAGTTTGCTATGGATGCGCCGCTTGAGATTTTCAAACTCGGCTTCCTTCGAATCGGTAGCGCCCTGGGCG
>Ga0310123_10002353_pt1 | contig 15114 bp, 7 predicted proteins | sample CB6_AW_1057_MG_FD_203505 | JGI IMG/M metagenome (GOLD analysis project Ga0310123, IMG submission 203505) | Marine microbial communities from Western Arctic Ocean, Canada - CB6_AW_1057 | ecosystem: Environmental > Aquatic > Marine > Oceanic | place: Canada: Western Arctic Ocean | collected... | reverse complement strand
CTGACTCGGCCCGCCCGCCATGAATAAAAAGATCACCGATTTTGCCTGCGGACGGTAATGGCCTGGCTGACGTGCAAGTGGATTCGTGTTACGTACCGAATTTCCGGCCGATTCACGACAGAGCAAATCGGACAGTGCCATCGCACCCACGCCGACGCCGCAGCGCGAAAAGAAATGACGGCGTGTCAGCTCAAGCAGTTTCGGTGGTGGAATGGGTTCGTATCTATTCACGGGTGATAAACTCGTCTAGGTTCATCAGCAGACGGCTGACAGTATACCATGTGGCCAAGTCGACATGGCTGGCGCGGGGTGGTAAATCGGTCCCGGAAAAAGGTTCGGCCAGCGATGGATCTGCTTGATAACCGTCCCGTTGCTGCCGGAAGAATTCCAGCAAACGATTGGCTTCATGTACCTCAGGGCTGCGCCCCATACAGATCCGAAAAGCGAATTCCATTCGACTTTCGTCGTCTTGTTGGAGCGATTCCATCAGGATACGCATCGACAACCCACGAAATAACTCATCCATGGCGGGTTCATTTGCCATCGCCAAAGATTGTAACGGCGTATTGGAACGATTGCGTCGGCTACAAGCATTGTCGCGATCCGGTCCGTCAAACGTCGACAACATTGGATAAACATTGGCTCGATAGATCGTTGTGTAGAGCCCACGGCGATATCGATCCGCGCCACTGCTGGTGGGCCATTTGTGATTGGCCGAACTGGTTCCCATGACGTTCTGCGGAATTGGCGGAAACACACTCGGCCCCCCCATCTGGCGGCTCAACAACCCACTGGCCGTCAGTGCAATATCGCGAATTACTTCCCCCTCGACACGATGACGGGACTGCCGAGCGAACAGTCGATTGCGGGGGTCGAGCTCCACTAATTCTTGGCGAACGTGGGAAACTTGTCGGTAAGTCGCACTGCGAACGATTTCGCGATGAAGTCGCTTCAGGCTGAACCCGCCGTCTACGAATTCTCGAGCCAACCAGTCCAGCAGCTGAGGGTGCGTGGGAAGCGAGCCCTGATGGCCGAAATCGTTTTCGGTTTCGACGATGCCCATGCCCATGAAATGTTGCCAGGCACGGTTGACCGTGACCCGTCCCGTTAACGGGTTGTCAGGTTGAACTAGCCAGACTGCCAGATCTAGCCGGTTGGCCGAAGGCTCCGCGGATGGTAAAAAAGTGTGCAGCCGAACCGGTGTGCCGGGCTGTACCGGGTCTCCCGGATCCAGAAAATCGCCCCGTATCTGCAAGAACGTTGCACGTGGTTCCGGAAGCTCTTGCATGACCAGTGTCGTTGGAACGGATTGTTGTATCTTGTCACGAGACTTTTTTAGCGACTCCCATCGGTCCTTTAGTTTCTGTGGCTGCTGTGCTTCGTCGAATTGTTCCAACTCGGCTCTCAATGTCGCGATTTTCTTGCCGACAGTCGACAACGCCTGTTGCTGGGATGCGGACGCGGCCGGTAGTTGCAGTTCATCGGCGCTATTGAAAAAAGCGTACAACTCGTAATACTCGCGCTGTGAAATCGGATCGTGCTTGTGTGTGTGACATTGTGCGCAGCCCACGGTCATGCCCAACCACACCGTTCCGGTCGTATCGACCCGATTCTTTACCCGCTCCACCCGGTATTGCTCGGGGTCGCTTCCCCCTTCGTACTGATGCGGTGTGTTACGATGAAATCCGCTGGCAATCACCTGATCAGGCGCCGCATTCGGCAGCAAATCACCAGCCAATTGCTCGATTGTGAATTGGTCGAATGGCAAGTCGGCGTTAAGTGCTGAGACAACCCAGTCTCGATAGGGCCAGATAGATCGACGGCGGTCGTTGGCGTAGCCGCTTGAGTCTGCGTAACGGGCCAGGTCCAGCCAGCGGCGGGCCATCCGCTCCCCGTAGTGTGGACTCGCCAACAAGCGGTCGACGGCACGTTCGTAAAAATCTGGTGACGACGACGCTGTGGATTGCTCCATCTCGGGTAAATCAGGAGGCAGTCCGATCAGATCGAGTGACAGGCGACGTAAGAGCGTTGACCGGTCAGCAACTACAGAAGGTCGAATTGTCCGCTGCTCCAAGGCCGACAGGATGAAACTGTCAATTGCGTTGATCGGCCAAGTGTTGTCTGACAGCTTCGGTAAGCCCTGTCGCACCGGTGAAATGAAAGCCCAGTGATCAGACCAAACGGCCCCCTGCCCGATCCAATCCGTCAAGATTTGAATCTGATGTTCGGTAAGCGGCTCCGCTACATCGGCGGGAGGCATCCGCAGCGCGTCGTCTGCCGACGTGATGCGGCTGATCAGTTCACTCTGCGCCAATCCACCCGGTACGACCGCTGCGTGGCCCGATGCGAGCCGCATCCGCATGCCGTCCAAGGCATCCAACCGCAGGCCAGCTTGACGTGTGCGGTCATCAAAACCGTGGCATTTGAAACAGTGTTGGGACAAAATCGGCCGCACATCGCGAACAAAGTCAATGGTTTCAGCCAGCACCAACGGGGCTAGCAGGCACCATCCACTCAGCACAGTGCAACCCAAAGCGAGCCAGCAACGTGCAGTTTTAGGGTGACATTCAAGCATGCGTTGGTTCATGCGGACAGTCCAAGAAATGAAAGACAGGAAACTCTCAGACATACTGGCCAGACGCGTGAGCAAAGGGCAGCACCAAATAACACAAATAGGGGTTTACAGTATGGCCCCTCACTCGCGCGTACGGCTAGTGTCCATTTTCGCAGGGTCACCTCGAAAGTACAACTCCAACGAACGTCTGCAAAACAACGTGGAAAGCTCAAACCGCTCATTAGGGCGTTTGAATCGTCGGATCACCACTTTCGTACGACCGGCCCGACAGATAACATTTGGAGGAGCGAGGCTGACTTCTGCTGCGGCTGGAACATGTTGTTTTGAGGAAACGAGGCGTGTGATGCGTTTATTGAGTTGGATCCTTCCGGTGTGGCTGATCTGGACTTCCCTTGGTCTGGCTGAAGAGTTATCACGCGAACTGTTTGGTACAACCAGCGATGATAGGACAGTCGATATGTATACCCTTAAAAACAAGCACGGCATGACGATCCGCCTCATGACACGCGGGGCGACACTGGTGGCGGTAGAAGTTCCAGATCGTGATGGCCGGTTCGCGGACGTTGTCCTCGGATTCGACGATCCGGCTGACTATGAATCGAAGAAGAATCAATACTTCGGTTGTACCACGGGGCGTGTTGCCAACCGTATCGCCCACGGACGGTTCTCCCTGGACGGCACCGATTATCGACTCTCAACTAACAACGACACCAATCATTTGCATGGAGGGAGTACTAGGTCGCTGGACAAAGTGATCTGGGAGGCGACGGCGTTTAATCGAGACGGAGATCACGGTGTCATGTTTCGTTACCACAGCCCCGATGGGGAAGAACATTACCCGGGCAACCTCGCGATCTCCGTCAGCTACACGTTGAATGACGACAACGAGATTCGCATCGATTACGCCGCCGAGACGGACCGTAGGACACCCGTTAATCTTACGAATCACACATACTTTAATTTGGCTGGCGCCGGAGAGAAGACGGTCAATGACCACGTGTTGACTGTGAAGTCCGACTTCTACACGCCGGTGGACGATACGCTGATTCCCACCGGAGAAATTCTGGCGGTGACAAACACGCCGCTCGACTTCCGACAGCCGACGAAAATCGGAGAGCGACTCGATCTACTGATCAACACGCCGACGAAGGGCTACGATCACAATTTCGTGCTCGCAAAATCGTCTCCTGGTGAACTGGCTGTCGCTGCCATATTGCGCGACCCATCGTCCGGACGAACGTTGACCACGTCAACCACCGCACCGGGCGTTCAGTTTTATGGAGGCAACTTCTTGTCCGGCCAGTTGGGAAAACAGGGCAAGGCGTACGCGTCTCGCAGTGCGTGCTGCCTGGAAACCCAACATTTTCCCGATTCCGTGAATCACCCACATTTCCCCAGCACACTGCTCGAGCCCAGTCAGACGTACCGACACACGTGCATCTACGCATTTTCGGTCGGGCCGTGAAGGATTCTGTGGCAACGCCCATTGCTTAGACTCTGAGTGTACCACACGTATCTGGCCCGACCCGACAGTTGGTCTCCTCGTTTTGCAATGGATAGTGATAAACGCATCCGCCATGACGGCTGGGCCAGGCCCTCGGCACCTAGCTAAAGAGTCTGCTGGATGGTTCTTCGAACACTCTGATGGTTGGCGAAGTACTTGGGTTTGATAGTCGTGAAGACGCACACGGTACGTGGAGTTTTACTGCCATGGGCTCTGCGGTTTTCTCAGCCAAATTTCCTCCCAACGCGGCGCAGCTAGACGCGATACGGATTTGTGAAGAAGGCATTCCTACGAGTGACTCGCTACGTTGCACGGCAAACCGAAGTAACGGCCAAGTGTCAGTATCTACGTGGCGTCAATGTATCGAGGTGTGATGGTTCGATGATCTTCGTGACCGAAAGTATTGACAGATGCACATGGCACCCATTGGCGACGAAATCCGGAGGTGTAGTTATGCCAGACTCAATGTAGGCCGAACCTAACGCTCGTCTCGAAAAAAGTGACCGTAGTGCGCCGTTGTTTTGCCAACGTGCGGAGATCCACGCCAGGGAACGGAGCAGAACTCGTCCTGGGATTCGTCAGCGTCCCGAATGGCGCAGTTTAGCTGAAAACTCTTCCAGTCTGCGCCCTGAATGCCTTGCACGTGTTGGATAGGAATCGCGATCTCAAAGTCATAACCCCCATCCTGGAGCTGTAAGGCAACTTGTGAACCGTCTGGGCGCTGCCGACCGCCAACGCGGCCCGCGATGACGGTCGCCGCCTCTGGTCCCTTCGACAAGTCGACGTTGAAAGACAATATGTTATACATGCTGGGAGCCGGGTTTTTCCGAGACCTCTCCGACAAGTCCCTTGGATCAAGTAAAAAGAAGAGTGAGTCCACGTTGTGTAGTAGTACATCGTCGTTTACGTGTCCACCGAACAGCAAGTGGGTCTCATCGTAGGCAACGCGAAATCGCACGGAGCAATCCGTCAAACCCTTCCACTGGTGACTGGCACCGATGATGCGAGGATTCTCCGGTGTGGCGAATTCGAGGCCGGACCATTCCTCTAGCTTTCCGTCGAGCGTGATTTCCAAGGGCGCACATATGTGACGGTGAGCGATGGTAACGGGAAGTACCACCTCGGCGATAAGCGGATCTTCACCGGTCGTCCGGAGCTTGGCCGTCAATGTCGAATTGGCAAATTCCACGATGGGAATTGGCTCCGCCACGCGAAAATGAAAGTCGAAAGCCTGACTTGCACCGGCCTCGGCCGTCAGAGATAACGTGGTGGTTTCTGCGGTCAGCCCACGGAGCGGCAATCCCCCGATGGTTCCCTCCAGTTGAATCGTTTGGTCGAATTCGTTCGTTAGGCGAATAGGTACCACACCTTCCTGGAATTCTGTTCCGGTTTCCACGAGGACTGGCGCGATTTCGACAAGTGATTTTTCCAGAAACTGACGAAAACGTGCGACGCTCTTTTCCGTGACCACGTCGGCCGGCAATACACCGTCCAGTCGCAGATTGGCGATGCGAGGTCCGTCTTTTTCCATTGTGACCCAGACGACATGATCAAATTCACCGTAGGGCTCGCCTCGTAAAGCCGATCCACCGCCTGTGGTAGCGAGCTGAAAATAATTGGTGCCATTTCTGCCAAAACGCACGTACCTGTGATGGTGACCGGCGAATACCAGGTGTGGTCGAGAAACGAGCAGCTCTTCGACCTTCTGCCAATTGGTTTCGTCCGGATTACCAGTTACTTCCGCCCTCTCGGCGTAGACCCACAAGGGCTTGTGCAAAAACACGAGGGTCCAGCGCGCGTCTGCATGCTCTTTCAAATCTTGCGTGAGCCAATCCAGTTGTTCCTGACCAATGCGTGCTTTAGGGTCTTCGCTGCATAAGCAGAGGAAGTGGACATTTTTGTAGTCAAACGAGTACCATTTCGCACCGAATCGCTCCCGCCAGATCCGATGCATCACAGGATTGGTGACGTCGTGATTTCCCGCTACGAAAAAGAAACGCATCTCCAATTGGTCCACAAATCCCAAGAACTCTTCCCACTCCTTTTGCAGTACGGCTTCGTCCGTCGTGTAACCTTCAATCAAGTCTCCGATCGAAACAACGAACTCAGGTCGCATCAAATTGAGGACCTGCACTCCATGCATCCAAATGCCAGGCCGATGTCCACCGGTGCGGTCGCTCATGATCGCAAAGTGAAACCGATCCGGATCGTTAAGGACGGGTTTGTCGGACCATGGCCTCGGGCCGGACAAATCGGGCAGCAACAGAGCATTCGTCTGAGGGCTCGACTCGTGATGTTGGTGATGCCCTTCGTCGTCCGGTGGGTGCGCATCACTCACACAGTTCGCGAAAATCATCAGGAGAAAAGCAACTCTGCCACGGCAAGTGGATCGTAAAAACATGGAACGGCTCCCACAAAGACAAACAAACTATCTGTGCACTGAGGTTGAAGGACGGGCCAAATTATAACGGCTCTTGAACGGTACGACACCATGTACATTTGTAGTTCATGAAGTATAGAACGGATTGCCCACCCGCGACCAAGATAGCCATGGCCATTGAAGCAACCACGGATGGGTAATCCGTCGGCGCACGGGATGCCGTTTTGCCAACAGGTTAAACTGACCAAATCCTTCGACAATGATTTGAAATGGACGACTATTTGCGGACTTGGCCAATTCGTCCTACGACTTGTTAAAGCGAATGGAGGACCTCCAAAACCTCAACGGCGTTATCCCAGTCCAAAGATGGACCACATCACAATTCCCTGCGAACCGCTTCTTCCTTGTATTGTACGAATCCCGCATTCTTGGAATTGGATAAAGCAACCGCATGGTCCAGCGAGCATGTATGGAGGCAAAACCGTTTCGGCTCATAGCTTCATGCCTTGTCGATGGTCCATTGCAAGAACCACTTCCCCAGCCCTTGGCCGATGAAGTCCGCCGTCAGGCCGAATGGGACCAGTGCAATCTCCTCGCGTTGGCGACGGTCTAACTCGGAAAAACCGGCAGACGATTTGTCCACATGCAATACATGCAACTCGACCCTTGGGTCGTGAATGACCATGGCTAATTCCTCGTCGGAGACCCTCCGGCGACTTAGCCAATAGTATTTCTTGCCCACAGCAATGTAGAGAAAACGGTAGTACGGCACGGACGGTTCATTCGCATGGAAAACCGTCAATCCGTCGCGTAGTGCTGAAATGGACCGGCGCGAGTGCGAAAGCATTTCGAGATGGCAGACAAACACACCGACCTCCGCCTTCCGTTGATCCACCTCGCCAGGCTTGACGACGACCAAAAATACCAGTGGTATCACCATGGCCAGGCCTGCAAGCAAAAACGTTTGTTCGTAGCTGAACGAGTAATTGTTGCGAAGCGGTCCCACAATACTGTTGCCGATGAAGTGACCCACGTTGGATAACGTCATGTAGATCGTGAACATCGACGCAGAGGCTTGCGTCCAAGATATTCTCATTCCCATCGATAGAAAACCAACAGCGCCGAACGCCAATGCGCCGGGATTCAGCAGTAAATATCCGGCGGCAAACCAATTGTCATCCCATAGTTGGGGAAACGCACCGAATATAATTGCCAGTAAACCGTAAGTCCCAAATCCCACCACGATGACCTTACGTCGGCCAAATCGATCCGCAATGTATCCGCCGAGAAGCGCTCCTGCCATCTCGAAGAAGACTGCATAGCCCGAAATTTGTGACAATGTCACATAATTCCATCCAAGTTGTTGGGTATACAAGGTCTTGTGAACGACCTCTACAATACCCCAACCGACAACGTGAAAAGAACCGTATAACAAGAACGCAAACGTGGTGATTATTGAGAAGCCACGTTTCAGGTCTATCAACACGTCGATCGGATTGCGCAGGCTGGACGCTGAATCGGCGACGACCGGAACACTTTTCGATCGTGTCTCGTTGCTGGCGACGGCCTGCGTTGGTCGATTTTGGTTTTCCGAGCCGGTTGCGCCAACCTCATCCGGAGTGACGATGGCATGGTTGGGGGTGGGGAAACTTTGTTGGCGGACGGCGCTCCAGGGCAGCCGCTTCTCACCGGGCCTCTCTACCATCAGAAGGGGGAACAGCATAATGAGCAGCAGCAAGAAAAACTGAACGAGCACGGCCGCGGATAAACCCCACGAGTAGATGATCATCGCCATGCCGATCGAACCGATTGCTTTCCCCATCAATTTAGAACCCCACATCAGACCGTTTACGCGGCCCTGTTCAACGGGCGGCAATATATCCACAGCCAACGCGTCGGTGGCAACATCTTGCAACGAGGCAAAACAGTTGTGCAAAAAGAACATCCAACCCAGCAACGTTAGGTTGTCGCTCAGGTCCCCCATATACAAGATACCGAGCAGCGAGAGGGCCATCATCAACTCGGCGCCGATGATCCACGGTCGCCGCCGGCCCATCGAACGTATCGTCATCGTATCGATCAATGGCGCCCACACCAGCTTGAATGTCCAGGGCATGATCACGATTGCCGTCAGCCGTCCTGCTTGGGTGTCGTTAATCCCATACACATCGGTTAGATAGGCGATCAAGGCCGTAACCATGAATCCCCAGGGAAGGCCCTGCGCAAAATACATCGCGCAAAGCATGATGGTTCGTTGCCATCGATTGTCAATTAGCGCCATTGCCAACTCCACCAAGTCTTTACTGTCTTGTCATGTTAGACACGCGACTTTGCGAACTCCGTGGGCCGCCTGGATGAATCGGAACAATGCTCCCTGTGCCAACCGGCATTCTTCACAACCGGACGCCCGGTCGCAGGCCCGGAATATCACCCGACAAATGATACCTGAATTTGTCGACTAAATGTTGTCACGGTCGGTCGTAAACACGATTCGTCCAGAGTCAGGTGACTGAACCGGGTCTAGACGGAATGGCTCTCAGGTGTTTTTCTACGCAGAGTTAGCATCAGCGATTATGTGCGGATGATAACCGTTGTTCAGGCTCGCCGCGACGTCAGCCGAGCCAAGCAGAACACAATTTCCCCGACCCCCGAAGAGCAACTGGATTTCTGGGACGCACTCAATGCGACGCCGACCGAGTCGATTTCAGCGACCTGCCCGCCGACGCGATCAAGCAGCTTCCTCGGCGGTCTCTCCCAGTAGCTGTGTTGGCCTGGCTGGCCGTCTCAAGTGCCCATCAGAGACAGGGATTCGGCCGGCTGCTGCTAGCCCAAACTCTCCGAGACTGTTACGAAGCGGGGAAAACGTTCGCCTTCGTGGCCATCATATTCGATTGCCTCAACGACGCGGCCAAAGCATTCTACCAGAAGTGGGACTTTCAGGAGCTTCCCGGTCATCCATACCGACTATTCGTCAGCTACCGTCAGCTCAAAGCGATAATGACGCACTCATAATGCGACCCGGCAGTCCCCCCAGTGAGCCCTCTTTCCCTCGCCTGCCGAGTGAGAGGAACGATCCATCATTGGGATCGAATTTTCTCATCGAATCCCCAGTTACTGGGCCATTAACGCCAGCAGCCACGGAATTCGCATCCTTTACGCTAACAGCTCGTCGAGAACCCGCGCCTCGGTGACCGGCGAGTCGGTGAGGGTCTCGTCCCGGCCGGAGTGCCTATAACTCACCTTGTCGTGGTCGAGACCGAGCTGATCGAGGATCGTCGCGTGCAGGTCGGAGACGCCGACTCGATTCTCCACAGCTGCATACGCGACCTCGTCGGTCGCGCCGTGGACGTAGCCGCGTTTGAAGTTACCGCCGATCATCCAGAGCGTGAATGCGTTCCGGTTGTGGTCGCGCCCCGTGCCGCCCTGCGTGATCGGCAACCGTCCGAACTCGCCGGACCAGATGACGAGGGTGGACTCGAGGAGGCCGCGCTGCTTGAGGTCCTGGATCAGCCCGGCGGTGGGCAGGTCCTGCGCACCGCAGACGGATATCATCGACCCCTTGAGCTTCCCGTGGTGATCCCACGGCTGGCCCTTGCCGTTCGGGTGGATCTGCACGAAGCGGACGCCGGCTTCGATGAGCTTGCGCGCCATCAGGCAGCGCAAGCCGTAAGCCTTCGTCTTCGAGTTGTCGAGCCCGTAGAGCTTCTGAGTCGCCGGCGTTTCCTTCGACATGTCGAGAATCTGGTCGGTGACCGGCATCATCCCGGCGGCCAGCTCGTAGTTCTGAATGCGCGTCTCGAGGTCGCTCTCACGCGGATCCCGTCGCTGGTCCAGTCGATTCAGCTTCTCTAGGAAGTCGAGATCTCCGCGCAAGAAGCCCTCGGGGCGTGGACTCGTGGGATGGAGGTTGAGGACCGCTGAGCCCTGGGCGCTGAACTCGGTGCCCTCGTACAATGCCGGCAGCCAGCCGGACGTCCAGGTGAGTCGACCGCTCGTATTGTAACCCGCCGGGTCGCGCAGCACGATGTACGCTGGAAGGTTCTGGTTCTCCGTACCGAGACCATAGCTGATCCAGGCCCCAAAGGTCGGGCGGCCCTGGAAGATCTTGCCGCTCGTGAACATGATCAGCGCCTCGGTGTGGTTATTGTGGCCCGTGTGCATCGAGCGGATCATGCACATCTCGTCCGCGAGGCTGCCGATGTTCGGGATGACGTTCGAGAATTCGATCCCCGATTCGCCGTAATGATCGAACTTGAAGGGACTGCCCATCAGCGTGTTCGCCTGGCTTCCCCCCTGGAACATCTCGACCTTGGTCGAGTCCTTGAGCGCTTCCTGGTGATTCTTGCCGCTGTACTTCTGGAGAATCGGCTTCGGATCGAACAGGTCCATCTGACTCGGGCCGCCGTTCTGCATCATCAGGATGACGGACTTCACCTTGGGCTCGAAGTGCGACTTCTTCGGGCGCAGGTCGAATCCTCGACTGCCACCTTCCTCCCTGGCGAGTGCCCCATCCAGGTGGAGGAGGTAAGTCAACGCTATGCTTCCGAGCCCCATGCCTGTCCGTTCCAGCATCTGGCGGCGGGTGATCAGGTGACACCCGGAATCTGTTGTGAATGGAAAGGAGCTCATGAATGTCCTCCACGAACAAGGAAGGTGCCAAAAGGCTCTTTCATTCTATCTCTGTCTCAGTTCACGTACAAGAACTCGTTCGCGTTGAGCAGCATGTGACAGAGGTGCTTCAGCGCGCTGTCTGCGGCCTGCTGCGGATCGAGCTTCATCTCCTGTCGATACCTCTCGGCCCGGCTCTCGAGCAACGCGCGGCTCAGCTCGACTTCCTCCGGCGTCGGCCCGCGGACGAACGCCAGGCGGAACGCCACGTCGATCCGGCGGCTCTCATCCGCTGCCGCCATCCGGATCACGCGCTTGGAGAAGAGCTCCGCATGCTCGAGGATAAAGTTACCGTTGAGCATGGTCAGTGCTTGCGACACCACGGAAGACTGGCTTCTCCGCACGCAGTTGTGGGCCACGTTCGGCTGGTCGAAGACGTTCAGCTCGGTCAGGTGATAGTTGCGTCGTGCGAAGATATAGATGCTGCGCCGGTACTGGGCCGACGGCGTCGGCAGTCCGCCCATGTTGATTACGTTGTCGCCGTTCGGAAGGGGGCTCAGCGGCACGGGCGGGCCTCCCGCGGCCAGATCAATCGCCCCGCTGACGGCCAGCACGCTGTCGCGGATGATCTCCGATTCGAGACGCCGCCGATCCATCCGCCAGAGGAGCTTGTTCTCGGGGTCGATCTTTTCCTGGTCGGGTTCCAGTCCAGACGGCGGGAGTCCCTGTCGATAGGCGCTGGAATTGAGGATCAGACGGTGGAGATGCTTGAACCTCCAGCCCTTGCGGACGAACTCGGTGGCCAACCAGTCGAGGAGCTCCGGATGCGTCGGCCGCGCGCCAGAGCGCCCGAAGTTCTCCGGGGTCGCGACGATGCCCCGCCCGAAGTAGTGCTGCCAGACCCGGTTGACGATCACCCGCGAGGTGAGCGGATGATCCGGTCTCGTCAACCAGCGGGCGAACGCGCTACGCCTACCGGTCGTCTCGCTCCCAGGTTTCGGCTCGGGGACCTCGAAAGGGTTCTCTGGATCGTCGAGCACCTTGGGCACGCCTGGCTCGACGGGCGGTCCAGGGTTCTTGTAATCGCCACGGCGGTAGAGGTACATCCGCGATGCCGGACCGAACTCCCAGTTCGCCCGCATCTTGCCGTAGGACTTCTTGGTCCTCTGGAGTGCCGGGATCCGGCGCTCGAGCTGGGCGATTTCTTTTTCCGTCTTCGGGTCGACCTCTCTGTTGACCTCTGCTGATGAGACTTTGAGGAGCGGACCAAGCTTCTCGGCAAGGAATTTCTGCAGCTCATTGCGTTTTTCCTCGTCGGTCTTCAACGCGGATTTGGTCTCGGCGCGGATCGATTCCGGCAACGTCGCCAGCTTCGCTTCGAAGAGCCGCTGCTCGAACGGCCAGCGCAGGTCGGCGACCTTCTTGTTCCAGGCTGCGATTGTCTCGTCGACGTTTGCGTTGTCGCCGTCGATCTGCTTCTTCTCGCGAGCGGAAACGTCGTAGAGAAAATGCTTCGCAGAGTCCTTCCAGTGGTGCGGGTTACAAGCCGGGGCGAAGATCGCGGCGAGCTTGTAGTAGTCGAGATGCGTCAGCGGATCGAACTTGTGGGAGTGACACTGAGCGCATTTCACCGTCAGCCCCAGTACGTTCTCGGTGAAATTCTGGATCGTGTCGTACAGGACCTCGTGCCGGATCTCGGAGGTGTTGAGTTCGGCCTGGTTGGTGCAATCCGCCGCTTGCCTAAGGAATCCCGTCGCGATCAGCAGCTCCTTGATCTCCGGCGTAAACTTCTCCGCCTCTCGCCAGTCGACGAGCTCGTCGCCCGCGAATTGCTCCAGGAGGAAACGGTCGTACGGCTTGTCATCGTTGAACGACTTGATGACGTAGTCGCGGTACTTCCACACGTCTGTGTGCTTGTAGATGGTGGCCTGGTCGATGTCGACGCCCATGACGTCCACGTACGCGGCGGCGTCGAGCCAGTGGCGGCCCCAGCGTTCGCCGTAGCGAGGAGAAGCGAGGAGGCGGTCGATCAGCTGCTCCCACGCTGCGGGCGACTCGTCGGAGAGAAAGGCACCGGCCTCTTCCGGGCTGGGAGGCGTCCCGATCACGTCCAGGTACGCGCGGCGGACGACGCTCGTCTTCTCGGCGACCGGAGAGTAAGTGAGCTTCTTCTCCTCGAGCTTCCTCAAAAGGAAGTTATCGACCGGTGTGCGGACGAGCTCGTTCTGCTGGACGCGCGGCAGGGCAGGCCGCACGGGCTTTCTGAACGCCCACCAATTGCGGTCTTCCTCGGTGAGCGGCGAATCCTCCTCCTCGCTCATCCCGCCCTCGTAACGGGCGAGCGCGCCAGCGTCGATCCACGCCTTGATCAACCTGAGATGCTTCTCGGTCGGTTTCAGTTCCTTCCCGGGAGGCATCTCCTTCTTCACTATCTTCTGATAGAGGTGGCTCTTTTCGGCGGAGCCGCGCACGATGGCCGGGCCGCTCTCTCCTCCCTTGAGGAGGAGCGGTAGGGACCGTAGGTCGAGATCGGCCTGGCGATCTTCGCCGCCGTGACACTTCCAGCAGTACAAGCGGAAGAGTTCGTGGATCCCGTCTTCGAAGACCGGGGTCTTGGCTGCCGCCGTCCCGGGGTTGGTGGCGGGAACGCGGGCGGGAGATTCTGTCTCGCTTGCGGCGAAGAGGGCGGAATCGAGAAGAAGAATTAGGGCCGCGACGAGGAGCGAGGAGGCGGCGTTCGATAAAGCACCGACCACCGCAGCGCGGTCGGACGTGGCGGTCGTCCCCATCCCAACAAGTCCCATTCTACCTCCATCCGCACTACGACTTTACCTTTAACCCTATCTTGCGCGTGGTCGGGAAGCAAGGGTGTCAGCAAGTCTTTAGCGAATTCATGGGGGATGAAATTGCTTGCTATCCTCGCAGGCTTCGTTGTCGAGGTGCGCCAACGCCTGGCCCCGGATGTCGATACCTGCAACACCGTTCCATGGCTTGAGTATGCGGCCGGTGATCGGGCCCGGGCAGCCGTCGCCGATCGTGGTCTGGTTGACCTTCGAAACCGACAAAAGTACGAAGGGGGTGCTTGTGATGAACACTTCGTCAGCGTTAAAAACATCGTACAGCTGGTAACGCTTCGCCACGACCTCAATGCCGAGCTGGGACGCGATTTCAAACGTGGTGACCCTGCCGACCCCATCGAGCACTTGGCTGGTTGGGGCCGTTACCAGCTTGCCGCCGGTGACGATGAAGAAGTTGGACCCGGCGGTTTCGGTCACGTCGCCCTCGAGACTGAGCATCAAGGGCAAGAAGGCATCAGAATCGATCAGTTCGGCCTCACGCTGGGCGATGCGGTTCATCATGCGACTGCGATGTTTAATCTTTGGATCCAGACGCGGGCGGCATCCAGCGACTGGTGGCCGTAGCCAGGCAACAGCCTTTGACAAAGGCCTCGGCCCACCTCGCAAAGCCAAGGAGCGTGCAATACATCACCACCGTGGGCCCCTCATCGGTGAGACGGACGCGTCCGACGTCCGGGATGCCCGGTGATATATCCACATCGATGCGGTAGTCGTCGTTTTCGCCGAGCAGCGGTACGTTGCGGCGAGTTAACTCGAGGATGGCGTCACGAAGTTCGACCGCTGGAATCTCAAGTTCCCATCGCGCGGCTCAAGCCGACCGAAAGAGCCTGCCCACGTGATCGTCAACCCGGAAAGGCCGGTGCGCGAACGTACACAAAGTCGTGGTCAATGTCTCCCCGTAGAACCAACCAGAATCTCTGACAGGAATCCTCGCTTCTGATTCACCGACAAACTGTCCACACAGGTAAACACACTGCTCGCTCTTCGGCCCGCACCTCCACTGGCAGTGGATCGTAGTAGACCGTTTAGATTGTTGACATACTACCTCCCCAATTCTATCAGCTTTTACCTCAAGGTGGACAGATACTCGACAACGTCGCGCAACAGCCTGCGTGTTAGCACGTGGTCCATTGCCGGCATCGAGGATGTTACCTCGCTCCGTTGGTCAATCTTTGACTGCTAGACGGCC